>Ga0272441_10002359_pt1 | contig 38261 bp, 31 predicted proteins | sample SSMProp6N_FD_193582 | JGI IMG/M metagenome (GOLD analysis project Ga0272441, IMG submission 193582) | Marine sediment archaeal communities from Little Sippewissett salt marsh, Falmouth, MA, United States - SSM-Prop-6N | ecosystem: Environmental > Aquatic > Marine > Wetlands > Sediment ... | reverse complement strand
GGCGGACCAGATGATGCTGGTCAAATGGCTGAAAGCGGCGGGCGAACCTGTCCAGCGCGGCGACGCGCTCTGCGAGGTGCAGACCGACAAGGCGATCAGCGAGTTGGAGTCCGTGGCCGAGGGCATACTGCTGAAGCAGATCCTGCCCGAGGAGACGGAGGTCACGAAAGGCACGATCGTTGCCTATATCGGGGCGGACGGCGAAGAACTCCCCGACGAGACGACGGAGCCGAGTGCGGTGCCGACCGCGTCGGAAGCGACCGGCCCTGCCGCCGGGCCGGCGCCGTCGAGTGCGCCGAAGGTGAGCCCGCTGCTGCGGAACCTGGCCAAGAAGGAGGGCGTGGACCTGGCAGCGGTGACGGGCACCGGGCCCGGCGGCCGGGTCACACGCGACGATATACTGGCCGCACAGAGCAGCAAAGCGACGAGTCCCGAACAGGGCGCAGCGCTTTCGGCGAACCAGAGCGTGGTGGCGAAACGCGTGGCGCGCAGCCAGCGCGAGATCCCGCCGATCGACATGAGCATGCGGATCGACATGACCCGGCTGCTCGCGCGCCGTGCCGCAGTCAAGGAAGAGAGCGGCAAGAAGCTCAGTTTCGACGCGTTCTTCGTTCATGCGACCGCCGCGGCCATGCGCGAGTTCCCGCATTTCCAAAGCCGGCTGGAGTCGGACCGCGTCCTGGCATCCGACACGGTGAACGTCGGCGTGGCGATCGGGGTCGGGCTTGACCTGTACACTCCCGTCATTTCCGACGCCGGCGGCCTGGCGCCGGCCGAGCTGGACGCGGCGATCAAGGCGCTGCAGGCCAAGGCGGAGTCCGGCAGGTTCGTACCCGAGGATCTGGCCGGCGCAAGCCTGACCGTCAGCAACCTGGGCATGTACCCGGTTCGCGCGTTCAGCGCAGTGATCCCGCCGGACCAGGTAGCGATTCTCTCGGTCGGCGCCACGGAGCAGACCCCGCTCGTGCGGGACGGCGCGATTGCGATCGTGCCCATGGTGACCGTAACGCTCTCAGTGGATCACCGCTTGATCAACGGTCGAGAAGCGGCCGAGTTCCTGGTGGCCGTCAAACGGAATCTGGAGGAGCAATGACAACACAGCCCCACACGCAAGCGTTCTTGTTGGACCTGTACCGGAAGATGCTGCGGATCCGCAAGTTCGAGGACCGCGTGAAGTACCTGTTCCTCGAGGGGATCATGCCCGGCACGATCCACCAGTGCCAGGGCCAGGAGGCGTGCGCGGTCGGCGTGTGCAGCGCGCTGGTTGACGGCGACGTGATCACGGGCACGCACCGGCCGCACGGGCATGCGCTGGCGCGCGGGCTCAGCGTCGACGAGTTGATGGCGGAGCTGTTCGGCAAGCAGACCGGCTGCTGCCGCGGCAAGGGCGGCTCGATGCACATGGGCGACCTTGCCAAGGGCATGGTGCCCGCCGTCGCGATTGTCGGGGGCGGCGTACCGATCGCGACCGGTGTCGCGCTCGCGTTCAAGATGAAGGAACAGCGGCAGGTGGCCGTCTGTTTCCTGGGCGACGGCGCGGTCAACGAGGGCGCGTTCCACGAGGCCGTGAACATGGGCGCGATCTGGGATCTGCCCGTTGTCTACGTGGTTGAGAACAACCTCTACGGAGCATCGACACCGGTCCGTACGATCATGAAGGCCGAGACCATCGCGGAGCGCAGCGCGTCGTACGGTCTGCCGGGCGTGCGGATTGACGGCAACGACGTGCTGGCTGTCCATGCGGCGGCGGCCGAGGCGGTGCACCGTGCGCGCACGGGCGGCGGCCCGACGCTGCTGGAACTCGTGACCTACCGGATCACCGGGCACTCGCGCCGTGATCCGGCGCACTATCAGCCCGAGGACGAGAAGAAGCGTGCGGTCGAGAACGAGCCGATCGGCCGGTTCGCGCGATATCTGCTCGAGACAGGCCGGTGCGAGCAGGCCGCGCTGGAAACGATCGCACAGGAGATCGACGAGGAAATCGAATCCGCGGTGGACACGGCGCAGGCCGCGCCGGCCCCGCGACCGGAGGAGGCACTAGACCATGTGTTCGCAAGCTAACTCGGCAGTGTTGGAGGCGCGCACAGCGGAGGATGCGGCGCCGGCGGGCGTCAAGCGTATGGGGATCGCCGATGCGCTGCGCGAGGCGATACGCGGCGAGATGCTGCGCGATGCGCGTGTGTTCTGTATCGGGGAAGACATCGCGATCCCGGGCGGTTGGGGCGGCGCGTTCACCGTGACGCTCGGGCTCGAAGAACAGTTCCCGAAACGGATGCTCAACACGCCGATCTCGGAGAACGGGTTCACCGGTGTCGCGCTCGGCACGGCGTTGATGGGGCTGCGCCCGATCGCGGATGTGCAGTACAGCGATTTCCTGTTCTGTGCCATGGACCAGATGGTCAACCAGGTCGCGAAAATGCGGTACATGTCCGGCGGCAAACTCTCGGTCCCGCTCGTCATGCGCGCGCCGGTCGGCGTGACCGGGCGCGGTGCGCAACACGCGCAGAACGTCGAGGTCTTCTTCCTGCCGCTGCAGGGCGTCAAGATCTGCTGTCCGGCCACCGCCTACGACGCGGTTGGTTTGCTGCGCAGCGCCGTGCGCTGCGACGATCCGGTCATGATCTTCGAGCATAAGCTGCTCTACGGCAGCAAAGGCCCGCGCACCGAGGTCGGCGCGATCGATGCCTCGAGCGAGATCCCGGCAGAGGACTACACGGTGCCGCTGGGCAAGGGCATCGTGCGGCGCGAGGGCACGGACCTGACGATTGTGGGTACGCTGCTCATGATGCACCGTGCGCTGCAGGCGGCCGAGCAGTTGGCGGGCGAGGGAATCAGCGCGGAGGTCATCGATCCGCGCTCGCTGGTCCCGTTCGATTGGGAGCTGCTAAAGGGCTCGATCGAGAAGACGGGCCGCGCGATCCTGGTGGAGGAGAGCCCGCAGCGGAGCGGGATCGGTGCGGAGATCGCGGCGCGGCTCTCGGAGGAGATGCTCGAGCACCTTGTCGCGCCGGTCCGGCGGGTCGCGGCGCCGAACACGCCGGTGCCGTTCGCGCCGCCGATGGAGGGCTTCTACGTCCCGAACGTCGAGCGCATCGTCGAGGCGGCGCGCGAGTTGACGGCGTACTAGCGGCCTGTCGGACTGAAGCCGCCTTCGGCGTCATCAGTCCTCGGGCTGCTTCTTTCTTGCTGCGCAAGAACGGGGTTTCTCCCGGTTTCACGGGGCAATCTGAACCTTCAGACTGCTGGGCGGTAGTGGAGGGCTTGCGTCTGATGACGTCAGTTCAACGGCGCCCACATCCGGCGCATCATCTCTGCGATGGCCGAACACAGCTGCCGGAACTCCGGGCAGGGTCGGCGGCAGGCGGTCAAGCAGCACGGCACCGTTCTCGATGTCGGGATAGCCGAAATTCGAATAGGTCGTCGTGTCGGTCATGTCCAACACTTGAGGCCAGTACTTCCCTCCGTGTGAAAACGTGTCGCGGCTGGCATCGGAATCCGGCGCTTTTGAATGCCATTGAGGGCAGCCTTCAGGTTGAGGATCACCCCCACAGCCCGAGACCTCGGTAACGGCATACGGTCTGGTGGGGAAGGAGCAATGCCACATTAGAAGATGATTCCAATGAGGAGAGTCGTTTGAATCAAAGTAGATCGAACCACTGGAAAGCTGCGGCGTGCCGCCCGCGGAACCCTTGGTTCCCGGCTCCCTCATTTCCATGAAGACATTGACGAACGCGACATCGTCACCACCATTCGAAGTATTCGTGATTCTGATGAACAGGCCCTGGTAGTGCATATCCGTACCATAGAAGTTGTAGACAATCTCATTGTTCATGCTGCGGAGAAAGTTCTGGTACCCGTCAGAATGCCAGTAGTTGGTCTGTCCCGCGTTGGATCCGTTGTTCTGGTCATCCAGTCTGACATTCACAAGCAAGCCGGACACATTTCGCACGAGATCTTCTGCGATCTTCCGGGCCGTCAGATTGCGGATCAGCCGGCGGCTCGAGGCTGCCCGGTCAACATCGTAAGCATACGTGTCGGTGATATACTCCGCACTGTTGAGCGGATGGACATTGGCCTCCACGAGACTGGTGGCGGCATAGCGACCGGGACTTGTCAGCTTGCAGTCATGGACCCAGACGATGGCGCCGTCGTTGGGTTTCCCCGGCCGGGTGTCAATCACCCAGTCAAAGGATTCGCTGCTATACAGCGTGAGTCCTTCAAACTTCACCAGGTCCCCGCCTCCAATGCTGCTGCCGCCATCGTCGATGATCACGTTGTCTCTGCTTGCTCCGTTCGCATTCCTGATCGTCAGCCATTCGTTCGACGTGCTGACCGTGCCGCTCCCAAGCGTGTAGGTGCCTTCTTCAAGGTAGATCATATTCCCGCTGGAAGACCCGCCGTTCGCAGACTGCGCAGCCGCAACGGCAGCGGCAAGCGTCTGGAATTTGTTGGTCGGACTGTCGGCCTGGCCGGCTCCGTCGTTGCCGGTGGACGAATTGACAATGGCATAGTGTGGAATCGAGGAGCTTGCCCCCTCAACGATCAACGTAACCGCACTGAGGGTTCTGATGCCCGCGTCGTCGCCATAGACAGTCGGCGTGACGGTGATGGGGCCATTGGACGTGAACTCGTCGGCGGAGATGTCTACATGGTACTCGTACACACCCGGCCACGAAGCCATCGGAACGGCACTTTCCGTATGGGCCAACCGCGTGTTGAGCGTCATCGAGTCTGATGTTTTCGTGCTCCCCGAATAGCCTTGGCCGCTGATGGCAAACTCGACGCGGTCAATGCCGGCTTTAGAAAACGCAACCACACCGAACGCAAACGTTGTGCCGTACTCGATACGCTGGTACGGCACGACATCCGTGCGGGCAATAGGCTGCAGCGCAAAGGATAGGGTTGAGAAGACCACGGAAGCTATACCCGCAACCAGGAAACACCGCCTGAAGGCGGCCTGTGCTGACGTTTGCTGCGAGTACGGCATCTCTGTCACTCCGACATCTGGCGCTCGTACCATTCCTGGGCGGGCAGTCTGACGAGGTCGCCCGACTCGAAGTCGTCTACATCCGCTCCGAGACAGGGCCAGGGCTTGTGCTCAGGCCAGAAGTGGGGCGGTTTGTCCAGGTAGAGTGAAGCCGGTATGCGGCAGTCTTTCCATTCGGGCGGCGCTGTCAATGCTTCCACGTTGTCTTGCATGACGGTTGTGGGATTGGGCGTGCGCAGTACCAGTCCCCAGCAGTTTGCCCCGTCAGGATTGTCTTTGGTCCAGTCGGGGACGATGTCCGGCCGTGTGTCGCGCACAACATTGCGTTCCAGCCACATGTTGGTGGTCTGCTGATCGAAGTCCTTGCTGTTGCCTTTCTTGTACTGCGAGAATGGCGTGCCGTATATGGCAAAGCACGTGTTGCCGATGACATTTATCCGGTCGGCTATGAAGGGCGGTTTCTGGCTCGTGTTGTTCTCCGTCTTGACATGTCCCTTGGCGCGGAGACGGTTCCGGAAAAGCGTGTTCCGCGGGCCCTGCTGCCCCCAGTAGTTGTCGAAGCACACGGACGCATATGTGTCATTGCCTTCGATGAGATTCGAGTGCGGGTAATGGCCGTGGAAGAAGATGCCGTGCGAGCACTTCTTGCCGACATGGTAGTTGTATGCATACACGTTGCCGTTTGCGCCGCAGTCGAGTTTGACCGAGATGAACAAGTCGACGAACACGCTGTTCCATATCAGGTTGTCTATCGCACCCCATCCGCAGACAACGGAGTAGTTGTTGTAGGCGCGGGCTTTTGTCTTGGTGCGTTCCGCGAAGAGCAGGCGCTCGAAGAGGCAATGTTCGACCGTATTTCGAGCGCTGTCGCGGAAGGAAAGATGGTACCGGTGCCCGTTGTAGAAGAACACGTTCCTGGCCCAACAATTCACTGCGCGGTCGAAGGCGACGAGCGGGATGTACTTGTCCTCGCTGTCGTCATCGTTCATGACCTTGAGATCCTCGAGTCCGGCGTTCTCGATCGGGTCCATCCGCAGCACGTGCACGCCGAGCGCGGTATTGAATGTGTGTCGCAGCGGGCGGTCCATGGTGATTCTGTTTCCCGCCTTTGCGGACACCTTGAAGATGTGCGTCATCGATGATTTGCCCTTGGCCCACTGTGTGCGATGCTGGACGCAGGCGGGATCGTGAGCATTCAAGCGCAAACAGGCAGAGTCGCCCACAGACAGGCCGGCCGCATCGGTGAGTGTGATGTGGGTGGTTCCGCGCGGCAACGCGGTGTCTGTGACTTTGATACGCGGCCCGAACTTGCCGACGACGTGTATCGCAGCCCATCCCGCACTCGGGTGCGGACGGCCTTTGTCGCCCGTGATGACGGTCTTGTGCATACCGGCGCCACGCAGCACCACGTTTGGCTTGAGCACAATGCTCGTCTTCAGGGGGAAGCGGTATGTGCCTTTCGGCAAGAACACCACCTTCCGGCCGCCGTCCTTGGCGGCCCGTGCGATGGCGGCATTGATGGCTTTTGTGTCGTCCTTGCCGTCGTTCGGTTTTGCGCCGAATTCAGTAGCGTCGATCACGGGCCATCTGCTGGTATCGGGTATGCCGCCCGGGATGCCCGGGTTCCACACCGGCACGCGTTCGGCGGGGATCTTGAGGTCGCCCAGATCGCGGGCCACGGAGCTATGAGGCCGGGCGAGGCTCGCCAAACTCAGGACAACGCCAACCAAAACGACGATCTGAAGTCTCATGGCACCGTTCCTTTCGACAGGCGGGCTGAGGTGGCCCGTCAACGTTTCTGGTTGAACTGGAGGATGGACCGGGCGAGTCTGGCGGCCGGCTTGGCGTCGAGCCGTTCGATTGCGAGCCGGATCGCCATGGTTTCGCCGGGCTTGAGTGTCGGCGTCTTCACGCGCGGATCGACGTCGCCGTCGTGGTCGAGCGCACTGGACCCGATTTCGGGGCCGACCCCGTTCCAATCCCTCTTCATGATCCGGGCCTGCCGTTTCGGGCCCGGCAGCATGAACTCCGTGCTGCCCTTGCCGCCGCACGAGAACCAGGACAGGAAATAGGGGCAGGGCGGCACGGTAACGCCGATTCCGGACCCGTCCGGATAGAGCAGCAGGCAGCGCGTGCCGGGTTCGCCTTCGAGCGCGGCGCGTGTGCGGCGCAGACCTCTGTGCACGATCCCGCGCTCTACGCGTGTGGCCTTCTTCTTTGCAGGATCCCACCGGTCGTGATTGATCGGCAGCTTCTTGCCGGCCCGTTCCCGTGCCTCGCGGCTCGGCACCAGGAACCGCGCGCCCGGCCTGGGTCGCAACTGCATATGATAGCCCCAGTCCGGCGTCTCGGTCCGTGGCGAGACGTTCGCGATGTGGTCCAACACCGTGATCCGTGGCCGTCCTCGTTTGACGATCACGCGCTTGGTCACCTCGAAGACCGGCGTCCCGCGCCGGTGCCAGGGCGCACGGCCGCCGCCTTTCCCGTAGCGCGCCAGGAACGAGCCGTTGATTTCGATGCCCGCATCCGAAGCGATGATCCGGAGCTTGCGGATCGGGATGTTGGCGACCTCGCCGTGGATCGGGAGCAGCGCGCCGGTCGCCGTATCCTGCATCGGCATGCCCCAGTTCCGGAGCCCCATCATCTCGAGCCCACCCAAGAACGCTTCGACGAAGCGGAACCCGACGATCTCTTCGCCGCCGATCAGCATGGGCGCCATCAAGTCGAGCGTGTCCGGATCCGGCAGCGTCGCACGCGGTGGGTCCCAGAATAGCGGTACGCCTTCAAACGAGACTTCGCCCACCGACAGGCCCTTGGTGGGCAGCAGTTCCAACTCCATACCGTCGGCCGTGATCTCGAGTCGATCAGTGCCGACCGGGTCGCCCGGTTCCGAGACCAGTTCGATCCGGTAGCCCGCGTGCCGGATCCCTTTGCGCCGGTCCCGGGCGGGCCCGGCCCTGTCCAGCGTCAGGGCCTTGCGGTTCCGTGCGTGCGCGCAGCCGGTCGACGACATGAAGCAGTAGTCTTCAGGCGCTGTCATTGTCTGTCTCTTTCATCAGTTTGGCCGCGGCCGCGGGCCGGGCCAGGCTATCCCAAAGTGATGTTCAGTTCCGTGGCATTCGTCAGGTTGTCGGAGATCGGGCAGCGCTGGTCGATCTCGTGCAGGAGCCCTTCCTTCTCCTCGTCCGAGAGATCCGCGTCGATCTGGACTTTCGCCTTGATGCTCTGGAAGCCGGTCCGGCTGTCCGTCTGCTTGCCGAGCAGCGCGTCGGTGTCGAGCTTGGCCTCGAGCTGCACGCTCATGCCGCGCAGTTCGAGCCGGCGCTGCATGGCGATGATCCGTCCGAGCGCGCACAGACAGCCGGCCAGCGCCACGAGCTGGTAGTCCAGCGGGGTCGGGCCGCCGTCGGTTCCGCCGAGCGCCTGCGGCTGGTCGACCACGACCGTGTGCGCGCCGACCGTGCATTCCGTCTTGAAGCCCGCGCCCATCTTCGCTTCGGCCGTCACATGCTTGCCTGCCATGGGTTCCCTCCGTGAATTGGCAGTCCTTCTTCGTGCTGCGGGCTACGCAGGACACTGTTGTCGATTGCAGGCGCCGGGCGCCTGATGTTCGCAACTCAGACAGGATGCGCCACGCGGGAGCCGAGGTCAAGCTCACGGGCCCTCCCGCGGCGCAGCCACAGCCAACGGGAAGAATAGCCGCAGCCAAAGAGAGATCCACCCGCTAAACACGCCAAACGACGCGAAGAGGAAGAGTAGCCGCAAAGAGGCCCAACGCGGCGTAGCCGCAGCCAAAAGAGAGTTCAACCACGAAAGTCACGAAAAGGCACGAAAAGGGAGCCTCTTGATTTCGTGCCTTTTCGTGACTTTCGTGGTTGAAACTCCCCCGGGGCGGCGTCGACTGCGCGTCCACGCCGCGGTGTGGCGATCAGAAGCCTTCGGCTTCCTCCCAGGTCTGGACCTGCTGCTCGGTGAACATGAGGCGCTTGCGCAACGCGGCGGTCGGTACGTCGGGGATCCGGCCCTTCGAGAGCCACGTGAAGATATTCCACGCGAGCCGCAGGTTGTCGGCCTCTTCGATCCGGAACGGCTGCATGAAGAAGGTGTCGCCGGAGACGACGACGCGGCCTTTGCCCAGGTTGCCCGCGAGCAACACGGGCTGGCCCGGGGCGTTCCGGTCGGCCTTGCGACTGAAGATCAGCGGCGTGAGCGCCGATTCCGGGTCGTTCAACGGGGCAGCGAACAGCGTCGCCAGCCGCTTCACGTCTCTTGTGACGGGGTGTGCCCGCACGTCGGAGAACACGACCTGCAGCGGGTCGCCGTTCACACAACTGCCGGGGTCGGAGAACCAGCCGCCCCGCACGCCCACCTTTTCCGGGCGCAGCAGCGTCTTCAGGGCAAGGCTCTGGTTGTTCGAAAAGGCTTGGGGTATGCCGCAGACGAACAACCCGCCGCCGCCCTCCACGAACTCGCGGATCGATGCAACAAACGCCTTGTCCCGCATGAGGATGCTCCACATGAACTTGTAGTCTTCCTGGATGAACAGCACGTCGTAGTTGGCGAGCCCCTCCTCGCGCAGCTCGGCGCGGGACCGTTCGTGGACCTCGCAGCCCGCCTTGCGCAGCAGGTCGACTGCGATGGGCGAGGTCCAGATGCCCATCTCGTGCTTGCCGGTTCTGCCCGGCTCGAACAGGACGAGCACGGCGGGGCGCTTCTTGTCCCGCGGTCGTTTACGCTTCCATCTCTCGATTTCACGCAGCACGCCCATTCGCTGTTCAGCCGGTTTCACGAAGTGCAGCGGGGCACGCTTCTCGGACTCGAACACGTAGACCGTCGGTGTCTGCACGGGTATCTCGACTTCGACACCCGCGGTCAACGCAGCGGCCGAGAGCGGGCCGGTGCCGACGGCACGGCGCTGCTGGAGATGGCGCACTCTGTAGCGTGTGCCGTTTGCCCGACCCAGGAACCGTGGCAGGATGCGCAGTCGTCCGCGCTGCGGCATGCCGCCCCAATTCATGAGGTAGACCAGGAATCGGTCCGGCTGCCCGATGATCTGGGCCTCCACGAACGGGAACTCCTCGTTCTGCTGGAACGCGATGTCGAGATCCTTCCCGATCCGTTGTTTCTCGAGAATCTCGCCGATCAGGCGGTGCGTCTCGCTGAACTCGAGGTCCTTCGGGACGTAGTAGACCGTGCCCCGGCCGATGCGTCGGGTCGTGACCGTCTCGCTCGCAGGTTGCCCGATCAGCCGTTCGACGGGCAGATTCTCGTAGAAGTGGTCGTCCTTGACGAGCGACTTGTGCGTCAGGAGCAGCGTGCCGCCGCCGGACACGTAGCTGTGGATGGCTTCGAATGTGCCTTTGCGTACCAGCTCGGCGTACGGCACGACCAGCAGGTCGTACTTGCGATGCTTGCCGGCGATGATCTGGCGGCAGCTCAACACGTCAGTCGCGATCCGGTTGAACAGCAGCCCGCCGTAGTAGTTCATGAACGGTTTGAATTCGGGCACCAGGTCGAGTGTGTGGCACAGCCCGGCAAACGATTCCCAGGGGTACAGGATTGCGGCCCGCCCCTTGATGCGGGGTCTGGGCATCAAGACGTCCGCGACCGAGACGAGATCCGCTTTGACCTGCGGGATCACAGCTTCGAGTTTTGCCCGGTCGCGCAGCTTCCAGTAGTTGATTCCCGCGAAGCCGTGCACCGCGTGTTGCCAGAGCAGGGTCTGCACCTCTTTCGGCCCGTAGTCGCGGCTGACACCCGACAGGTCCCGCTCGTTGACCAGCGCCAGGTACTCGGCATGGCCTTCGTCCGCTTTGGACCTCTCGAAATGGACATCGAGCGTGTTCGGTGTGCCGTAGCGGAGCTTGAAGCTGACGTCCCGCTTGAAACGGCGATCGGGCTTGCTTGTCTCGCAGACGATCTCTCCGTTCAGCCGGAGTCGGATCGGCCCGTCGAATCCGCCGCCGGTCAGGAAGAAACTCAGGTGGTCCATATCCCGGGTCGTGGTGTATCGACGGGCTATGGAGAACTCGAACCGGCGCCATCCGTCGGCGCTCGGGCGTTTCGACGCGCGCTGCCATTGCGCTTGCAGCGGCGCCATGGACTTGCTCAGCATCCCCTCGACATTCACGCCCACTGCGCCGACTCTCCCCACGATGCACTCGGTATTCACGATGGGCTTGGCGCAGATGTTTCGCGAATAGTCCTGGTACAGCGTCTTGACGATCATGCTTTGGAGTACACCATCGGGTTCCGCCGGGTGTCCGCCGTAGTCGCGGACCGAGCCGCCCGGGATATGATGTCCGAACAGGTCCATCGTCGAGCACAGCCGCTCGATGTCGATCGTTTCATAGTGCGCGCGCCGGTAACGCCGTTCCAGACGCGCGTCCAGGAAGAGCGGTGTGGGATCGCGGTAGCGCCGCCGCAGGCGTGCGCTGCACACCTTGTAGTTCTCCGCAAAGCGGATCCGGCAGAACTCGATCCAATCGTTCCAGAGCTCCGGGTACGCGGCGGCCTGCTGGATCTTGTACATCCTGAACCTGCCGTCCACGCCTTGCTTGCTCTTGGGCGTGACGTTGTATGCATACTCGGCGTCCCACAGGTGTGGTGGCAGCACGTCGGCGAATGCCTTGAACTCGGTGCGGCATACGCGGTTGAGTGTTGCGATGCGCGCGTATTTCCGCTGGAGATACACGCGGTAGGCCGCCAGCGCTGAGGGCGAGAAGGCGTTGTAGCCGGTCTCGTTCCACAGCTCGATTCCCGCGATCCGGATACCGGACTGCTCAATCGAGCGAAGATGCGAGTACCATATGTTCTCGTACAGCTGTTGGCCCAGCGCCGAACCGCTGTCGATCCCGTTGAAATGGCCATACAGCGGATTGATGGTCTCATGCCAGAGCGGCACGGCGGAGGGGGCCACGGATTTCAGGTGCGGCAGGACTCTGTTCAGCGTCGTGCCGCCGGTGTCTGAGCCGACATCCGGCATCGCAAACACGCGATGGCGGAGCAGCTCGTTGATCATTGTCGCGAAGAAGGGGGTCTCGCCCCACTTCACGACAACCTGTCCGTTTCGGACGGATGCGCGCAGCGGCATCTCGCCATAGCCTGCCGGATCCGAGAAGTCGATCTTCTGCAGGCGCAGCGTCCACATCGCCTTCAACCTGAACTGGCGGGTGCCCTGGATCGTGCCCAACAGGAAGGCCGGCTTGCCGTTTTTGACGTAGTTGCCGCCCTTGATCTCGAGCTTGTCCTGTTGCGGCAGCTTGAACGCTTGCGCCTTGCGCTCGGCCGCGGACAGAGGCTTCACGTCTTCGATCGTGAAGCCCGGGGAGGCAGCAGAAAGCCTGGTTGCCGGCAGCAGAATGCAGATGGAAAGAAGGCGAACTGCGGTTGAGCGCATGGTAACTCCTTTCGCTAGAGGCGTGTTCGGTGTTGCCGACGGTGGCGGTGTTCGATTGGTTCCGAGTCGGGTGCAGGCCGGCACCTGCCTCGAATCCACGAATCTACAGTATTCGCAAGACAACGACCCGCACAATGCACACAAGTGGCGCTTTTGTGCAATATTCTGCTGGTAGCCCGAGGACTGATGACGCCGAAGGCGGCTTCAGTCCGACAGTCTGCTAACGGCGTCAGGCCTGTGCTCCGGCGCGACGGAAGGCGACGGGGCTGATGCCGTAGCGGCGTTTGAAACACTTGCTCAGGTAATACCGGTTGCAGAACCCGCATTCTTCGGCGATCTCGGGTAAGGTGCGATTGGAATGATGGAGCAGGATGCCGGCCCGCTGCAGGCGCAGCGTCTGCCAGAAGGCCTGCGGGGGCTGGCGGGTCTGTCGCGAGAAGGTGCGAATGAAGACACTTGTGCTCATCCCGGCCATACCGGCGAGTTCGTCGTTCGCCAGTGGCGTGCCGCGGTGCTGCTCCATGAACCGGATCACGGTCCAGATGCGTGGATCGTGGTGGACGATCGGCCATGCGGTGCGGGGGACGTGCAGTAGAATGTCGGCGACGACTGCGTGAAGGTGGATGGCGTCGCGGTAGTCGAACGCGGTCACACGGCCCCGGCGTTCGAGCAGGGCCGCGAGATGCGCACTTCGCGCTCTCGTGTCGGGGTCGATCGGCTGCTGAAAGACGCGACCTTCGAGCCGATCGTAGGGGTGGCCGGCGCTGAAGTGTACCCAGAGATGATCGACCGCACGCGTGACTTGTCGCGTGATGGGCGTGCCGGGTGAGATGACAAGGACGCGGTCCGGACGCAGCGGGATCTGGCGGCCCTCGTGGCGGATGATCACCCCGCGGGCCGAGCCCCACCACGCGCGCCAGATCGGGCGAATCGGTGCGGCGGCGCTCTTGGCCACGTCGGTCCTGCCGTACCCGGCCGCGTGTACCCGGACATGCGGCAGCGCGAGTGGCAGGGGATCCTGCGGGTCCCAGCGTATGACTTCGGCCGGCGGCCGGGGCGGCCTACTTCTGTTGGGCTCTCGCTCTGTGCTGTTCATGCGGTCGTTCCGGTCCTGGATCGTCAGCGACGGGATTTCTGTCCATTTCGGGTCTTCGTGTAGTAGAGTATTACACAAAAGGGCTGCTCCTTTCCATAGCGGGTTGGCGGGAGGCGTGCCGGGGAAGACGTCACCCGACGGAAAGGATGGGGGATGCGTTCTCTTTCCGGTACGCAAGCGGGGGCATACCGAACCGCCTTTTGAACTCGCGGCTGAAGTGGAACTGGTTCGCGAAGCCCGTCGCGTCGGCTACCTGGCCGACCGACAGATCCGTTCCGTAGAGCAGCCGATACGCTTCGCGAAGACGTACGGATTTCACGTATGCGGCCGGGCTCACGTGCATCTGCGCCCTGAATACCCGATGGAAGCGGGATGCCGACATGCCCGCTGCGTGCGCCAGATCAGCAACGGCGATTGGTCCGGACAGGTGCTCGGCGACGTAGCGCAGTGCAGGCAGAAGACGGGCCAGCCGCTGGGAGGGCACGCCTTCCGCAAGAATCCCCGGCTTTGAAATCGACACCAACAGTCCCAGCAGGCGATACGCCAGTTCCGACCGTTCCGCCACAAGTCCCAGGCCCTCGGCGGCGCCCATCCTTTGCCTGGCCTGATGGAGGGCGTCAATCACCTCGCCGATGATTCGTCCGTCGGTCCGTCCCACTTTCAGGGGAAGACTCAGAACCGAACCCACGTCCAGGGTGTCAAACAGCACATAGCTGACGTGCACGAACCTGATCGCGAACGAGGGCTCGCGGTCTGTGTCAGGAACGTGGAGCCCTGAGACTCGCGTGTTCGCAGGTGCTATCCATACCTCGTCCGTCTCAACCTTGAGCGGTTCCGAGCCGATGTGCATGTCGTACGAGCCCGCGGTTGGCTGACAGACGATCATGTAAGGAACCGTCTTGTCAAACCGCCAGCTGCGAGTCGCATCCGTGGCGCGGCCGGCACCCGTTCCAAGGAACGATAGCCGGACCGCCTCCACGGGTATGGTCTCTGGCGCCGTCATGTGTGTAGCAGGATCAGATATAAATACAACTCATCCAGGCATTCCTATCAGGCTGTTGTTAGAAGTATTGTGTACGTGTGGGTATGACTGAGTCAAGGAGTCGTTGCTATGGAATCTGCTATGTTGTCAGCCGGGGCGCGGAGTCTTTCTCGTCTATCTTCATCGACGCGCGCGCTGGCAGAGCAGGCGCTGGCAGGCGAGCATGGCAGGGCGATGCAGAATGCCGATTTCTCACTGGACCCGCGCCAGGCAGAGCGCATGTTGCCGGCTACGCGCTACGCCGAGACGATTCGTCTGATCGCGCGGCGTGCACCGCTGCGATACGTGCCCGGGGAGCGGTTGATGGGCTCGGCGACGCTTCTCGAGGCGACAAGGCACATGACCCCTGCCTCGGAGTTTCCCAGTACCAGCCACACAACCATCGGTTTCGAGCGGGCGCTGAACGAAGGTCTTCTGTCCTACGAGCGACGGATCCGGGCTCGAATGAAGAGGGGCGGACTGGTCGGTAGGGGGCAACGTCTCCTGGAGGCCATGTTGACATGCGTGGATGCGATGCGCATCTGGCGGGAACGCAACCTGGAACATATCAGGGCGCTCGGTTCCGAGCTGCACGGGCTGGATCGGGAAACCTGCGAGGAGGTCGTCCGAATTGCCGATGGCGTAGCGGACCGGCCCCCGGCAAGTTTTCATGAAGGGGTCCAGGCCCTGTGGTTTCTATGGGAGTTCCAGCGGCTCTGCGGCAACTGGTCGGGCATCGGGCGGATCGACAAGATGCTGGGGCCCTTGCTCCGGCATGACTTGAGGCACGGTGTCGTGAGCCTGGACGGTGCGCGCGACATCCTTGCCCACTTCTGGGTCAAGGGCGCGGAGTGGATCGGGGCGCCGAGCCACGGTTCCGGCGATGCGCAGTTCTATCAGAACATCGTTCTGTCCGGGGTCGATGAACACGGAACCGATGTCACGAACGAAGTGACGTACCTGGTTCTCGATATCGTTGAGCAACTGCACATCAGCGATTTCCCCGTCGCAGTGCGTATCGGGAAGCGAACGCCGGATCGCCTTCTTCGCCGTATTGCGGAAGTGCAGCGCTGCGGTGGCGGCATTGTGTCCATCTACAACGAAGACGTTGTTGTCCCGACGCTCCAGCGCTTTGGGTTCCCGGCCAAGGAAGCACGCAACTTCACGAATGACGGCTGCTGGGAGGTGCTGGTTCCCGGCAAGACAGCTTTCGGGTACAAGGCATTCGATGTGTTGCAGATCCTCCAGGCAGTGCTGGGGTTGGAGGAGAACGGGGAGATCCCCGTTTGTTCGGACTTCGAAGCATTGTATGCCCGTTTCGAGTCCGGTTTCGCGCGAAGGCTGGAGAAGATACAGGCCGAGATAGATGAGATCGACAAGGATCCCGCGCGGCCGGTCAAGCGTGGGGCACCGGCCAAGGCTCCGGCGGTGCTGCTCTCCATCTTCGTAGACGACTGTATCGAACGTGCCAGGGGCTACAAGGACGGTGGCCCCGTGTACCGTGTTGCCGCACCGCATGCCGGCGGGCTTCCGGATACGGCGAACAGCCTGCTCATGATCAAGCGCCTTGTTTACGATGAAAGACGTTTCGCCATGTCAGAACTGGTGCAATTGCTGAGATCGAACTGGTGCGGGGCGGAAGCGCTTCGTAAGGAGATCATGACGCGCTACGAACTGTATGGGAACGATGACGACGAAGCCGATGCCATGATGACCCGCGTGTTCGACACGTATGTCGAGCTTGGCAGCCGGGTGCAGCGCCGCAAGGGGGTTCTTCGTCCATTAGGCATCAGCACGTTCGGGCGTGAGGTGGGTTGGCGTCACAAGCGCATGGCAACCGCCCACGGGCGGAAAGCGGGGGACATCCTGGCATCCAACCTGTCGCCGACGCCGGGCAGCGACAGGAAAGGGCCGACCGCGGCAATCAGATCGTTCTGCAAGATGGATTTCGGCCGGCTGCCCAATGGCGTGCCGCTCGATCTCAAGATCCTTCCTCAATCCGTGGCGGGCGAAAAGGGGCTGATGACCATCGTGGCGCTGCTCAAGTCGTTCGTGAATCTCCGGGGATGGTACCTGCAGATGGATGTCGTTGACACGGCGGTTCTCCGTGACGCGCAGAAGCATCCGGAGCGGTACGCGAACCTTGCGGTGCGCGTTTCCGGCTGGTCGGCCCGGTTCACGACCCTGAATTCGGAGTGGCAGGAGTTGATCATCAACCGCACGGAGCATGAAGTTGCCGGACATGGACGATGAAGGGCTGCGTTTTCGATATCCAACGGTTCTGCATGCTGGAAAAGCTGGCAGAGCTGGCATGTCGACGGCGTCAAGCAGCACGCCGCTATCGCCGACTGCCAAAGCGCGCCCAGCTCGTGAACGATCCCTGGGTCGTCACCCGCGAGTCGCTCGATTGGCGGCCCGAAGAAGGTGGTAGGCCTTAGGTGATAGGTGGTAGGCTTTGGGATCCGGCAGATCGGCCTGATCCGTCAGATCCGTCCGATCAACAAACCGAACAAGGAGCCCCAGATGCATACCAGCCCGAAGATCCTGGAGAAGGTCAGGCACATGGTCAACGACTACTACGCGTTGGCCTATCTCCCCGTCGCCGAACTGCCCATGCAGTACTGGCAGACCCTCGAGCATCTGCGCCGGCCGCCGTCGAAGGTGCCTTGGAAACGCGCGAAGAACGGGCTGAGCTGGGGCGGCCCGTGGATGAGCGCCTGGTTCCGCACCAGGTACCGGCCGGCCCCGGAGCTGGCAGGGCAAGCCCTGTTCCTGCGCGCGAACACGGGCGGCCAGGAGTCGCTTGTCTGGGTCGACAACGAACCGCGCGCGATCCTTACCGGCTACAACGTGAACGCGCTCGACGACAAGCGGCACACCGAGCTGTTGCTCACGCCAAGAGCCGGCCGCCGCAGCTTCAAGCTCGCGATCGAGGCCTATGCCTGGCATCCGGATATCGGGTCAGGGCCGCGCCACGCGAACAGATCGGCCAACCGGCACACGTTCCGCCACGTCGACATCGCCACCCGTCGCGACGATGTGTGGGGCCTGGTCTTCGACCTGCGCGTGTTGCTGTCCCTGCACGATGCGCTCGAGGAGAACAGCCTGCGCAGGAACAAGATCGTGAAGGGGCTGGCCGCGGTCTTTGCCGTCTTGCCGCAGATCCCGGTCGAGCGCCCGGAAGCACAGTGGCGCCCGGCCGTGGCCAAAGCACGCACGCTGCTCGCGCCGCTGCTCGCCGCGCAAAACGGCGATACCGCCCCGCTCATGGGGCTGACCGGCCATTCGCACATGGATACCGCCTGGCGCTGGACCGTTGCGGAGACCGAACGAAAATGCGCGCGCACCTTCGCCAACGCACTCACGCTCATGGAAGAATATCCCGGCTATCGGTTCATCCAGAGCTCGTCGTACCATGCGGACATGATGCGGCGGCTCTACCCCCGCATCTTCAAGCGTATGCAGAAGATGACCGCGGCCGGACGCTGGGAACCGAACGGCGGGAGTTGGGTCGAGCCCGACTGCAACCTGATCGGCGCCGAAGCGCTCGTGCGCCAGTTCCTGGTCGGCCAGACAGCGACCAAGACCATGTTCGGCTACCGGTCCGACACGTTCTGGATGCCGGACACGTTTGGCTACTCCGCGGCGCTGCCCCAGATCCTGCAGGGCTGCGACATAGAATTCTTCTGCACAACCAAGCTCAGCTGGAACGATACGAACCGGTTCCCCTACGACAGTTTCGTCTGGCGCGGGCTCGACGGCTCGAGCGTGCTGGCCCACTTCAACAACACGCATTGCTGGCCGGATCCTCGGACGCTCACGAGCATGTGGAACCGCGTCCAGCACAAAGACGTGCAGGACCGCGCGCTCTGCAGCTACGGCTACGGCGACGGGGGCGGCGGGCCGATGCGCGGGATGATCGAGGTCGCGGACCGCGTCAAGGATCTCGAGGGCTGTCCCAGAACGGAACGCATGTCCGTCGGCACGTTCATGCGCGGACTGCAACAGGCATGTCCGGACCTGCCCGTATGGCAAGGCGAGCTCTACCTCGAGCTGCATCGCGGTACGCTCACCTCGATCCATGCGATAAAACGAGGGAATCGCAAGTGCGAGGTCGCGCTGCAGATCGCCGAAACGCTCTGCACGCGCGCCGCGCTCGAGGGCCGGGCCTACCCGGCCAAGAAACTCGACGCGCTCTGGAAGAAGCTGCTCGTCAATCAGTTCCACGATATCCTGCCGGGTACCAGCATCCCGGAAGTCAACGACCAGGCGATCCGCGAGTTCGCCGAGGTCCGGGCGGATGCCGAGAAACTCATCGTCGGCGCGACGCCGGGCCGCGGCAGCGCGGCGCTCGAGCTGCACAACACCTTGAGCTGGGACAGGACCGGCACGCTCATGCTCGACGTGCCGGACCGGCTCGTGCCGGCCGACAAGACGCTGTCCTGGCAGCTCGTCAAGAACATCGAAGGCCGCAGACAGCTCGCGCTCGCCGGCGTCACGGTGCCCGCGCTCGGCTCGCGCGTGCTGCCCGTCAAGAAGAGCGGCGCCCGGCGTAACGGCAAATCCCCGTTCACGGTCAAGGGCAACAGGATCGCGACACCCCACGCGCGCGTCACGTTCGACAAGGCGGGCGGGTTCCGCTCGTTCCTCTACGCGGGCCGCGAGCTGGTGCGCGACCCGCGCAGGCTGCTCAATTCGCTCTGGCTCGGCCAGGACGTGCCCAAGTCATGGGATAACTGGGATATCGACGAGGACCAGGCCATCAAGATGCGGCGCGAGACGCGGCTGGTCTCCAGGAAAGTCGTGGCCGACGGCCCGCTCGAGCTGCGGGTACGGCTCCACTACAGGCTCGGCCTGCACTCGAAACTCGCCCAGGACGTCGTGTTCCATGCCGACACGCCGCGCGTCGATTTCGAGACCAAAATCGATTGGCACGAGAAACACGCGTTGCTCAAGGCCGGGTTCGATGTCGATGTGTTCGCCGACCGTGCACGGCACGAGATCCAGTTCGGACACGCGTTCCGCAACACGCACACCAATCTCGGCACTGACCGTGCACGGTTCGAGTCCTGTAACCATCGCTGGTCCGACCTCGCGGAGCCCGACTTCGGTGTCGCACTGCTCAACGACTGCAAGTACGGGATCAGTATCGACGGCTCCGATCTGCGGTTGAGCCTGCTCAAGGCCGGCACGCATCCCGATCCGCGCGCCGATGCCGGGACGCATGTCTTTATCTACGCACTGCTCCCGCACAATAGCCCCTTCTCCGCCACCGCCGTCGTGCGGCCCGGCTACGAGCTGAACGTGCCCGTCGTCGCACGGCCCGTCTCGGCCAAGGCCACCGGCAAACAGAGCCTGCTCACGATCGATAACCCCGGCGTCGTGGTCGAGGCCGTGAAGGGGGCGGAAGACGGGAACGGTTTCGTCCTGCGCCTCTACGAGGCCGAAGGCAACCGCAGCACAGCCAGACTCCGATTCAACATGCCCATCACCGTGCAGCAAACCAACATTCTCGAAGAGAAGCCCAAACCGGTCCGCACCAGCAACAACACCTGCAAACTCACGTTCCGCCCGTTCGAGATCAAGACCCTGCGGTGTGTGCCGAGCGGGTAGGTGGCAGGTCGAGCGAAGCGAAGACCCCGGCCCCGAAGTGTCTCCATCCCGGCTCGCGCAGCGAGGTCGGGGGGGGGGCGGGGTGGTAGGTGGTAGGGAAGAGTGCCGCCCGAGCAGTCGGCCTCAAGTCCCTACTTCCGATTTCCGATTTCCGACTTCCGACTTCTCTCCACGCCGCCCCGCGGCGCGCTCAGCCAGAACCCGACCGCGAGCACCAGGCCCAGGACGCCGACCGGCCAGAACTCCGTGCCGCCCAGCCCGCGCGCCTTGACCAGGTCAACCGCCGCACCGAGCACGAGTGCCTTCTCCAGTTCCTCGGCGGTGGATTCCCCTTCACGCTCACCCGTATTTTCGGATTAGGGGCAAGACACGCAGCCTTGCACGAACGAATGTGCGGTGACTACACTGCCCGACAAAGCAATGGAGGGAACGCAGAATGAAAGTGAAGGATCTGGCCCAGTTTGCGGTCGAATTGAAAGGCGAGGGATTGAACCGGGACGAAGGCGTGCTCTACGGCAGTCCGGAGGGCAGGGTCAAGGGCGTGCTGGTCACGTGGATGGCCACGGTCGAGGCGCTGCAAGCGGCCGCGGCGCGCGGGTGCAACACGGTGCTGTGCCATGAGACCCTCTATTTCCGGCCCCAGGGCAAAGACTTCCGGCCGCAGCATCTCGGATGGACCGCGAACCGGAACCGGCTCAATGCGGCGGCGGCCGGCGACCTCAACGTGCTGCGCCTGCACGGGACGCTGGACCGGATCTGCATATGGGACGACTTCGTGGCGGCGCTCGGCATACCGGACCCGACCCCCGGCACGGGCTTGCGCAAGGTGCTCACGATCAAGCCGACGACCGTCCGGTCTCTCGTGCGGAAAGTGAAGGCCGTCTTCAAACTGAAACGGGTGCGCGTGGCCGGCGATCTGAACAAGACGGTCCGCACCGTCGGCTTCCCCTGGGGCGGGCTCGGACTGGACTCCAACATCGGCTATCAGGCCATGTGCATCGAGCGCGGCGCCGACGTGCTGATCGCCGGCGAGTGCGACGAGTGCGGCATGATCTTCGCCCTGGATGCGGGCGTGCCGATCATCGAGACAGGCCATTCGATCAGCGAGAACATCGGCCTGCGCAATTTCACGAAACGGCTCAGGAAACAGTTTCCCAAGGTCCCCTTCATATTCTACCCGAAGAAGCGGTGGTTCGGATTCGTGTAGCGCCAGACACGCCCCACTACAGGGCATACTCGCCCAGCGGCCGGTACCAGATGTTCCGGAACCGGACGGGATTGCTGTGGTCCTGCAGCACCAGGGGGCCGGTCGGCGGATGCAGTTTGTATTCGGCCAGCTTCTTGTGCTGCGTAGGTCCCTGCAGTTGGCGGGCTGTGTGTATGCTGAAGATGCGGCGCGGCGTGGTGTGGCCCAACGTGGCGGCGCGTGACCTTGTCGCGATCAGGCTGGATAGCCATCTGTATCGTGTCGGAAAACCCATCGCAGCTGCAACGCACGGACCACGCAAGAAACGGCGTGGCGTTTTCTCTTTCGGCGGCGCTTGTCGGCCAGTCGTCGCCCCGCGGGGGGCAAGCCCCGCGGAGGCGGGAACAGAAGCGCCTGAACTCCGAACAACTGCGTTCAGGCGAACCCGAGCCCGCCCCGAGCGCGTACGCCTCGGGACGCGTCCGGTTGGCCTGACGCATCACGGTTGGGTGGGGCGGCGAAGCGGATGAGATAGGAGGTGCTGGTATGTCGCAGACAAACCTGAAATCGGTCAAGCATCGGCTCACGTGCGAGGGCGAACCCGTTCTTCTCCTTGGCGACACGGTGTGGACCATCGCGGTCCGGTTCACCGATCGTCAGATAGACCGGTACCTGGCCGACGCGGTCAGGCGGAAGTTCAATCTGATTGCCGTTTTCGGGACACCCACGTGGGCGTTGCGCCCCAAGCGGGCCCCGACCGGCAAGAACCGTTTTGGCGCGAGCCCGTTTCGCGGCGCGGGCAGCGGGAATCCCTGGATGCTGAACCGTGACTACTGGGAGCGCTACCGTGTTTTGACGCGCAAGGCAGCGCAGCGGGGCATCTATGTGATGTTGATGACCGGCACGCCGTTGGCCAACAGCAGCCCGTTCAACCCGCTGGACACGCAGACGAAGGTTTATCGCTACGGCCATGCGCTTGGCGTGTTTTTTCGGGGCGTGAACAGGAGCCTGATCTGGATGCTCGGCCAGGATTCGCCGGCCGGCAAGCCGGACCATCCGTCCGGCATGCCGGACTGGAAGATCGACGCGTGCGCACGAGGCATTGCCGACGGCGTGAACGGCGTGTACAAGCCGCGCGGCAGGAGTGCGGACTATGGCGAGATCCTGATGTCGTTTCATTGCCAGGGCGGCCAGGTCACCTCGGACCACTATCATCGCAAGCCGTGGCTCGATTTCAACACGTTCCAGACACAGTGGGGCGGCCCGGGCTCGCCTTCGGGCTACGCGCTGACGGTTCCGCTTGCCGCGCGTGCGCACACGCGCCGGCCGCAGAAACCGGTGTTCTGCGTCGAGCCCTGCTACGAAGGCCACGTGCACAGGGACAAGGAGAAGAAGACGGACTGGCACGTGCGGATGGAAGCGTACTGGTCGCTGCTGAGCGGGAGCTGCGGCCACGTCTATGGCGCGGACGGCGTCTGGAACGCGGGGGTCCCGACGAAGATCCTGAAACATCGAGTGAAGACCACGCTTGACGCGGGCCTGAAGGCGCGGGGCAGGCTCGACATGCAATGGGTGCGCAAGCTGTTTGAGTCGAAGCCGCTTGAAGGTCGAATTCCGGACCCGGCCCTGATCCTGTCGGATCGGCACGAGACCGACATGACGCGCAAGGAATACATCTGCGCCGCGCGCGACCGGAAGGGAACCTATGCGTTTGTCTATTCTACGAAAGGGCTGGGCTTCAAAGCGGATCTGGCGAAGCTGGCCGGGATCCCGGGCCTTGTCCGCGCGCGTTGGTTCGACCCGCGGACCGGGCGATATTCCGCGGCCAAGCGCTGCAAAAAGAGCGCCCGCAGATTCGTGCCGCCCTCGCGCGGGCCGGGCTGCGACTGGGTGCTGGTGCTGGACGCGCACGAGCCCGAATAGCTGCACAACGCGGCGCAGCGGCAGCCAACACCGCCCAGGTTGCCGCAAAGTGCTCCGCACCGGAGTGCCGCGGACTTTGATTTGGCGCTACAGGCGAGCGAAATCTTCGCGAAAAACGAAGAACTTGACTGTTAGCGGTGCAGACAGCGGCGGTACTTCACTCCCTGTTCGCCATGAGCCCGCGCGGTTGGATGGGCAGGCCGGCCTTGTAGAGGTGGGATGTGTCGCTCATGCACAGGCATTTGGGCACGGCCGTGCCCGGCGCGCGCTCTTCGAACAGTATGATCGTCACCGAGCTCGGCGCCAGCCAGAGCCCGCACCACGCGAGCGAGACGGGGATCGCGAGCAGATGCGCGAGCCAGGTTCGGCCCAGGCCGCCATGACAGACGACGGCGATCCTGTGCTTGTTCGGCTGCTTCACGCGGTAGATCCCGCCGTCCCGCTCGTAGCCGTAGCCGGCCAGGAACGCGTCCGACGCGGCGCCGACCCGCTCGACGCCCGCCAGGATGCCCGGATCGTCGAGCGGCGCGCGTTCGTGCCAGTCGTTCTGATGCGGCAGCGGCAGGTTCTCTCGCACCGTGTGGCCCGGGATACAGAATGCGCAGATCGGCTCGGCGCTCGGCTGCGGGATCCTGGGAATCTTCAATTCCGGCGCCCACTCCTCGACCGTGGCGCTCATGCCGAGTCGCTCCTCGCTGTAGCGGGCGGTTTCCCGCGCGCGGTTCATCGGCGAGGTGTGCAGGTGCGTGATGCATTCGGTTTCGAGCCGGTCGGCCAGCGCGCGGGCTTCCGCATGCCCGTGCTCGGTGATCGTGTTGTTCGGGTAGTCCGGATCCGCGTGTCTGACGATGTACAGTCTCATGGCGTCGCACTATCCGGGATGCGGCGAGCGGCGTCAACCGTTTTTCGGCTGGCGCGCGCCGCGCGCTTCCACTGCTGCCCTGACATGCTGGAGTTGTGCGATCTTGTTGTCAATGCCGACGGTGTAGTTCGCGTGGTGCAGTACAATGTCCTGCGGGACCTGCAGCGTCATGCCGGGCACCCACTGCTTGCCGGTCAGTGTCCCGCCACCGAAGAAGCAAGTCGGCAGGTATCCATACTGCAACGCCGGTCGCCAGAAGGTCCGCGCGGTCCGTTTCCGGATCATGGCGTTGAACACGCGTTGGTCTCTGCCGTCCTTGCCGGCCTCGGTCCGGACCCGCTGCCAGAACGACAGGCTCTTCTTGTTCGCCTGCATGACGAAGAAGCCGGAGCACATCGTGTCGGTGGGCGGTGGCGCATCCCTCTGACAGACGATGTCGAGTCCGGCGATCGCGTCCCGAAGCAGTCCGGCGACGGGCCGAAAGAACTGGATATCGACATCCGAATAGACGAAGCAAGACCCCGTGTTTTCCCGAATGGCCGAGATGATGCAGTCCGTTTTCTCCATGACCGCGCGCGCGAAGCCCTCGCTGCGGTAGGGGCCGCCGTGTTCTTTTGCCTCGGTCATGCGCAGCTCGAAGTCGTCCTTCAGAGAGGGCAGAAACCATTCGTCCTTGAGTGGCTTCAGGTAGGCGCTGTAGATCGCGTAGAGTCTCACGAAGGAATCACCCTTCCCACTCTGTGACCTTCGAGCCGGCGATCGTGGCGTTCTCCGCGAACTCGAGCCGGATGACCAGCGTCTCGCCGGCCAGCGCGTCGCGCGGCAGGCCCGTGACCTGAAGCACGCGGGCTTCGTTCTGCCAGTAGACGGGCAGGACATCCGTCGAGCAGGCAAGTTCGTCGCCCGTGTTCAGGAGCACGGCGTGCAACGGCGTCTCCGTGATCGGCGGAAGCAGCACGGCGTCGGCCTTGGCGGGGGGCGGGACATGCACGTAAAGTGTGTTCGCGCGGCGAGTCACCAGCAGTTCCTTGTTGGTTGTCAGCTCAGAAGCCGGTTCCGTGTCGGCGAACGCCTCGCGTGTGTTCGCGTACCACGCGCCGATCTCACGGAGGATCGCCGCGGCCGGATCGGGGATCGCGCCGCGCGCGTCCGGCCCCACGTTCAACAGGTAGTGCGCGCCTTTCGCCATCATCGTGTCGAGGCTGCGGATCAGGAATGCCGTGGAATAGTAGGCCTCGTCGCGGCGATAGCCCCAGCTCTGGGTGCCGACCGAGTTGCAGGCCTCGGTCGGGCGTTGGAACGGGGTTCGTCGATCCGCTGCCTGCTTGTTGTACTCGCGCTCGGGCGTACCGAAATCGCCCTCGTCGAAACCGCGATCGTTGATCACGATGTTCGGTTGCAGCTCACGCAGCATTGCGTTGATCGACGGGGCCTGGTGTTTGGGCACATTCATGTCCCAGAACCAGTGCCGGACCTCCCCGTAATCCGTGCACAGCTCCCGGACCTGCGCCTTGAGGAATTCCATGTACTTGGCCCAGTCCGGCTCGTCGCCGGGTTCGGGGCCGGGCAGCTCGTGGTGTCGGCCCTGGTTCGGATAGTTCGGGTGGTGCCAGTCGGCGATCGAATAGTAGAGCCCGAGCGGGAAACCGCGCTTGTGGCATGCGTCCGCCAACAGCCGTACGATGTCGTGGCCGTAGGGTGTGTTCATCACGTTGTAGTCGGTCTGCTGCGTGGCCCAGAGGCAGAACCCGTCGTGGTGCTTGGTGGTCAGGCACACGTATTCCATGCCGACCGATTCGGCCAGGTCCAGGATACGCTCGGCATCGAATTCGGTCGGATTGAAACGGCCGGTCAGCTTCTTGTAGGTCGCGCGCGGGATGCGCCGCCGCATCTGGTCCTGTTCGTGCCAGCCGTCAACGGCGTAGAGCCCGAAATGGAGGAACAACCCGAGCTTCCTCGTCGCAAACCAGGTTTCGGATCCGTTCTGCTGTGCGTCGTGCATGGCGTGCCTCCTGTCATCTGTACAGAAGCCTACCGGTCTTTGCGCGGCTTGTCATGTTCTCTGTTGCTCGCGCCCGCTCGCCTGCGGCGGGGGGGGGCGGTAACTTGGTGACGCCGGAGTCCCATCTCCGACGGCGTCACCGAGTCATGGATTCAGTGCGTCGTCCCCGTCTTGCACGAACCGCGCGAAGAAAGCGGGCTCTTCGAAGATCCCGCCGCTCCGCGCGTAGAACTCGTCCTCCAATGTGAACGCGCCGGCGGCGGGCTTGAGCCAGGACGCGGTAGGGCAGGGGTGCCGCTCGAGCTGCTCGGCCCAGTTCCCGTAGCTGCTCGGCCCGTTCGACTCGAGGATCCCGCATTTCAGCCCCGGGAATGCCGGAAGCCGCGCGGCGAAATTCTTGTTCCAGTCCACGAGCAGCGGGACGCAGGCGTTGTCGGCGACGTAGCACGGCACCCCGGCCGCGTGCGCGGCTTGTGCCATCGCGAACGCGACGCTCAGCGTCTTGCCCGCCGGCTTGATCGCGATCGCGCCGTAGCCCAGCCCGAGTTTCGCGTGCAGGTCGCGAACCGAGTGCAGGCTCTCGTCGGCCGCTACGGGGACGGCAAACTGTGCGACGTCGATGTCGAGCTCTTCGGCGAACGGTTCCTCGACCAAGGCGACCTGCTCGAGCATTCCGTTCTTCTCGGCATGTTCGAGCAGCCGCGCGAGCGTGTCCTTATCGCGGTAACGGCCGTTTGCGTCGAGGTAGTAGAGCGGCTTGCCCGGTTCGGTCATGTCCGTCTCGTAGCGGCGCGCGAGCTCGTGGATTTCGGTGAGCCGCGCGATGTCCTTCTCGAGCATATCCTGTTCCGTGCCGGGCTGCCCGATCTTGATCTTCAGGAAAAACGCGCCTTGCTCGAGGATCTCTTTGATGTCGTTGCCCGATAGCTTGTAGGACAGGAGCGGCACGGCCGCCACACGGGTTTGCCTGTTCGCGAGCGCCGCGCGTGCGGGTTCAGGGATCAGCGCGTCGAAATCGGCGGCGCCCGTATTGCGCGCGTGCAGCAGCCACGCCGCATTGTCCAACGCGACCAGCGCGTTGAGGGTGAACGTGCCGCGCAGGCCCCGGTTGTCGGTCACGGTCTTGCCATACTCGTGGATTTCGGGCAGCACCGCTTCGAGCAGGGCCGGCGGGTCGGCGAAATCGGTGCCGCGCACCCTTTGCAGTGCGTGCTCGAGCACGCTCAGCATCAACAGGTTGCCGCCGGTCTCGGTGTGTGCCGCGAAGACGGCGGCGTCGGACCAGAGCACGGCGAGCCCGCCGACGCCGACGGCGCTCGCGCCGGTTTTGTCGGTCAATCGTACGACGGCGTTCCATTTCTCGTGGAAATACGAGCCCTTGAACCCGAACGGCCGCGCGAACGGCTCGCGTTGTATCCCCAGATCACAGTCGACGATATGCATGGCGTTTCCTTGAGCGATAGAATCTAGGTCTTCCTCGGTCCTCAATCAATTCAGAAGTCAGAGCCGCAGCGGGTTGGCCCTTGTCGGACGGGTGTTGTTCTGTCAGTCTCTGCCGATGACAGGCCGGAGTTTCCACGGGAGTGACAGCATGAGCAAGCAACCGAGAGTCATCTTCGACACGGACATGTGCACGGACTGCGACGATGTCGGTGCGCACGGGATCCTGCACGCGCTGGCGGACAACGGGGAAGTCGAGATTCTCTGTTGCGCGTCGAGCTATCCGGACTACTACGTGCCGGGTGTGATCGACGTGATCAATACATACTACGCCCGACCCGACCTTCGGGTCGGCACGTGGAAGGCGCCCGAATACCGTCGCAGCGAACGCTACCCGAAGCATATGTCGGAGAACTTCCCGTGCCGGATCAAGAACGCAGACGATGCGGAGGATGCGGTCGCGCTCTATCGCGAAATTCTTTCCGGTCAGGACGACGGCAGCGTGACGCTTGTCACGATCGGCGGCTGGCAGAACGTTCATGACCTGCTGCGCAGCCCGTCCGATTCGCACAGCGCGCTGAACGGAATCGAGCTTGTCGCCGCGAAGCTCAAAGAATGGTCGTGCATGGGTGGCTTCTTCCCGGACTCGGGCGAGAACTCCGAAACGAACCTGAAACTGTCCGGCAAGGACAAGACCGTCTGGGTTCTGGAGAACTGGCCGGAGCACGTGAAGATCGTGTTCGCCGGCGGCGAGATTGCGGGCGCCAAGGTCGGCTCGGTCCTGGCGTCGCAGACGCCGGAAGACAACCCGGTGCGCGAGGCGTACCGGCATTTCTACTGTGTGGGCAACCAATGCCCGTGGTGCAAGGGCACGTGGCCCTGCGACCATCACTGCGCCGACCTGAATGCCGTGCTCTACGCGGTGCGCGGGAAGAGTCCATACTACGGCAGTGTGGACGTCGGCCATCTGCACTACGACCCGGAGACCGGCCACAACGAATGGCGCGCCGAGCCGGCCGGGAACCAGGCATACCTGACGCATGCCATGCCGCGTGCAGCGCTCAAACGTGTGTTCGAGGAACTGCTGGTTCAACCGCCGCGCGGCAGGCCGGCATGAGTAGACGCCGGGTCAGTCCACCTGCGCCAGTTCGAGCGTGTCGCCGCCGCGTGCCACCGTGAAGGCGAGTTTCGCGCCCGGCGCCGCGGAGAATTGCAGGGTATTGCTCTCCTGGCGTCGCGCCTTCCGCGCATTGCGCTCCCGAACCACCAGCCTGTGTGTGCCCGTCGGGATTTCGATCAGGTCGGAACTGCCGGGTGCGCCGGGCCGCGTGCCCGCGAGCCAGCCGTCGACGTACACGCTGTATGCCTGGTTGGCGGCCGTACAGGAATCCGCGAGCGTGATCGAGATGCCGGCCGGTGGGGCGCTGCCTGCCGTCTTCCTGCGATAGACCCGGACGCACCAGTAGCCGATCGGCGCCAGAAGCCCGCCGATCGCGGCGACGAGCCAGGGCCCCGCGGACAGGGGCGCGACCAGGTAGTGCACGCCCGCGGCGATGCCGAGAAATACGAGCATCGAGAAGAAACAGGCGGCCACCATCAGATCAAGAAATCGGTACATGATGCGAATTCCGCAAGTCTGTTTCGGTACGCTGCACCCGACATACCACCACGCCGCATTCCGTTCTGTCAAGCGCTTGTCGTGGAATGCTTCCGCCGCTTGACAAACACCGCGTGGGCTCGGAACATACCGGGGCCGGAGATGGCGCACGGCAAACTTTACTTGAAGCGGCAGCTTGTCCTCCGTCTCGTCCGCCATAGCCCGGAGGGCGACGGCGGGAGCCCGAACGGCGGAGGCGGATCGTCAATTCTCACAGGGAGGCGGAACGATGAGCAAGGACGACGGCGGTTTGAAGAGCGCCTACGAGCTGGCCATGGAACGGCTGGCCGCGAAGGAGGGTGCGGGCGAGCCTTTGACGGAGGAACAGAAAGCGGAGATCGCCGAGATCGAACAGAAGGCGAAGGCGAAGGTTGCGGAGCTCGAGATTATGCGTGAGCAGGATCTCGCCGCGGCGCGTGCGAGCGGCGATGCCGAAAAGATCGCTGCCGCGGAGACGGCGAAGCGTGACGAGATCAACAAGATCAAGGCGAACGCGGAGCAGGAGAAAGAACAGATCCGGACCCGGCGAGCATGAACAAGCGCGTCCATCTGCTGATCAGCGGCCGCGTGCAGGGCGTGTGCTTTCGGATGTACACGCAGGCCGAGGCCGAGCGTCGGCTGTTGACCGGTTGGGTCCGCAATCTCTGGGACGGCCGGGTCGAGGTGTGCGCGGAAGGCGAGCAAGACGCGCTCGCTTCGTTTGTGGCTTGGTGCCGGCACGGCCCGCGCCACGCGCGGGTCACCGGATTCGAGGCGCAGTACGCGGAGGCTACGGGCGAGTTTGGCTCGTTTGACGTCACGTACGGTTGAACGATATGGCATCTGAGAATCGCCGACATCGCGGTGCGCATCCGCAGGATCGCGAGCAGTTTCGCGAAGAGTCGTTGCCGAGCCTGCGCGCGGCGAGTGCGGACCTGTCCTGGCTGCTCTCGCGCGGCTACAGTCAGCCGTCGGCCTTGAAGTTGGTCGGCGACCGGCACGGCCTGCGCGCGCGCCAGCGCCTGGCCGTCCAGCGCTGCGCGTGTTCGGACCAGGCATGGTCCTCACGCACCGCGCGCTGCGCGCCGGCCGCGGCGCTGGCCGGCGCGGCGTTGTACGTGGACGGGTTCAACCTGATCGTGACGCTGGAGGCCGCGTTGAGCGGCGGGCTGGTCCTGGAGGCGCGTGACGGATGTCTGCGCGATCTGGCCAGCGTGCACGGGTCCTATCGGGCCGTCGCGGAGACGGAGGCGGCGATCCAATGGACAGGACGGTTTCTGGCCGGCCATGCGCCGCGACAGGTGGTTTGGCTGCTGGACCGGCCCGTCTCGAACAGCGGCAGACTGCGCCGCCGGCTCGAGCAGACGGCCGCGGCGCACGGCTGGCCGTGGTCCGTACGGCTTGCGTACAATCCCGACGCCGAGCTGCGAGAGGCCGACGGTCTGGTCGTGACAAGCGACTCAACGATTCTCGATGCGGGCGTGCGATGGACGAATCTGGCGCGGGCCCTGCTCGTGGCCGGGCCGAGCCCGGACCGGCTGTGGCTTGTCCGTATCTGTGAGGCGGGCCCGCAGTCGGATCCGGTCCGCGCAGCGCAGCGGAATCGGATTACGCCCTGACGCGTAGGAACTTGTTGTATTTTTCGCGGGAGCCTTCTATAGTGACTGTGGCTATGTCGGATCAACCCCAATCAGGCTGGTACTACGCGTTGAAAGGCGAGCGGTTCGGTCCCGTCTCTCTTTCCAAGCTCCGGGCTCTGATGCGGGACGGCAAGCTCACGCCTGACGATCATGTTTGGAACGCGGAGTACGGCAAAGACTGGGTCCGGCTCTCGGAGGTCGAAGCCGTCTGGGACAAGACGACGCCGGACATCGGCGATACGTCGGGCAAACGGCCGGCGCTGAAGCTGACGCATCCGCAACAGGTGACGCAGATCCGGAAAGTGCCGGAATGGCCGGGGCTGGAGGAGAAGCGCATCGAGCTGGCCAGGCTGCCGGTCAAGCCGGCCGACCTCGATGCGGCCGAGAAGCGGCTGGCCGGTTTGAAGAAGTTGATGCCGTCCGTTGACGAGGAGGCGGCCAAGCCGCCGACCCGCTTCTCGATGCGTGCGTTCATTCTGGTGCCGCTCGGCGGTTTGCTCGGGATCCCGCTTGGCGCGTTGGCCGGCATGGTGACCTGGGCGCTGGGCGTGCTGTTGACCGGCCTGCTCGTGGCGGTGCTGGTCGTGATTGTGGACTGGTCCGGCAAACTTCTGTTTGTGTTGCCGATTGTTGCGGTCTTTCTTGCGTTCCTCACCGTTTTGTTCCGGTTCACGGCGGTCGCCGTCGTGAGCGGGCGGCTCGTGCGCTTGATGAGTCGGGTCGGCAGGAATCCTTCCCGGCTGTTTGCCGGGATTACGGCGCTGCTCGCGGCGCTGGCCGGCGCCTGGGTGATGCTGCTGTGCATGCAGATATTCTTGCCGGAATACAAATTTGAGTTTGTGAACTGGGTGCTCGAACGCAAGCCGTCGGGCGACAGTGTGGTTGGCAAGATCGCGGAGATGCTGTTGAGCCTCATCGAATGGCGTGCCGGCCATGCACCCGGCTATTGGGCTGTGAACGGGACCGGGCTGGCCTGGGCCGCGCTCGTCGCGCTCGGCGGCGGTGCGGGCAAGCGCAAAGCGGGGCGCAGGCAGTGCCCGAACTGCAGGCGCGGTTTGAAGCGTGATGTTGTTGCGTCGCTGGACTATCAGAATGCGCTCGTGCTGTCCATGGCCGTCGAGCTTGGTACGTTCGAAGATATCGTGGAGATTCTTCGGAAACGCGGCGGTGGGCCGTGCGAGGTCTATGTGGACCGGTGCGACCGCTGTGGCAGCGGCAACCTGGAAGTCGAGCTGAGCTATGAATGGGCCGGGCTCGGGGCGCAGGCCAACCAGGAACTCAAGGACGTCTGGCGCATCGGCACGCGCGTGTTGACCAAAGAGGAAGTCGACGAGTTGACGAAAACGCGCTGAGACGAGAGGGCGGACAGCGGGATCTGTGGGCGCGAGTTTTGCGGGAACGGCCACGCGCAGCGGCGCGTGGCCGTTCGTGTCTGGGGTCAGGATCGCTGGAAACGCAGTTCGACCGAGAGCATGCAGAGCCCCTCGCTCAGCTCGCGGCGGCCGACCGCCGCGTCGAGCTCGTACGTGTAGTGACGGCCCGCGTCCTGCGCGACGAGCTGCGCCGCCACTCGCTCGTTGTTCCACAAGAACGCCGGGACCTCCGCCCAGTGCAACAGCCAGACGGCGAGAACCGGCAGGATATCGGCATTCAGGCAGTCGAGCGGCAGTTGGCGGGTCGCGATCTGCGTGTCGCCCGCGTGCAGCGAGATGGTGACCGGGCCGGGCTCGCCGAGTATTGCGAGTTCGGCAAGTGTTTCCGCGAGTCCGGCCCGTGTGTCGACAGACGCGTTGCGTTCAAGCTGTCGTTGCAGCGCTTTGACCGGATCGAGCATTTCGTCGTCGAGCAACCGGTCGGTCGGCGCCTGCAGCACGGTCCGGTCGCAGGCCGGGAAGTCGGCGAGGATCTCGTCGACCAGATGCGACCAGAACTTGGCCGCCGTATTGCGGTAGAGCCGCTCGCCGATCCGCAGCGATTCGGCGCCGAACGCCACGTCGCGGTCCTGTTCCGGCTGGTCTGTGAGGATGCGTGACATGGCTAGCCGAAGCCGCGTTTCGTGAGGAATTCGTTTAACCCGGTCATGAACGCTTCGAAACAGTGATACCGGATACAATGGCCGGCAAGCTCGAAGTTCTTTTCCTGCGCATCCTGCAGCGCATCGAGCATGCGTCCGGCCGTGGCCCGGGTCACGATCGCGCCGTGCGTCGCGTTGCCCGTCATCAGCAGGGTCGGGCAGCCGATCCGGGCGAGCAGCTCGAACCAGTCCGGCTTGGGGCCGGGCGTCCACTTCCCTACGTTCGGGCTGACCTCGTACTTGCTTTGTGTCCATGCCTGCAGGTCCGGTTCCGTCATCTCCGGGTGCTTCTCACGGCCGGTGGCCTTCAAGTCTTCGAGCGAGACCAGCTTGCGTTGTTCGATGTTGGCCGTTCGGTGTCGCGCGGTTTCCTGCCGGGCCGGGCTCCGTGCAGCCTGCGGCTCGCGGATGGGCGGGTCTTCCACGACCAGTGCGCGGACGCAATCCGGATACTCGGCGGCCACCGCGATGCCGGTCGCAGCGCCCATCGAGTGGCCAATAAAGATCGGGCGGTCCAGCCCGAGTGCGCGGATCAGTCCGGCGTGATCCGCTGCGTGCACGGCGCGCGCGTACCCTTCTTCCGGCGCCTCCGAACGTCCGTGTCCGCGCGCGTCGACCAGGACCAGATCGAACCGGTCCGCCAGCCGCTGCGCCACACCCGACCAACACCGCCCGTTGTCCGTGATCCCGTGCGCGCAGACGACCGGTACCTTGCCGGTCCCCGTGCGGTGGTAATGGAGCCGGATCCCGTTTGCTTCCACGTCGCCTTCCGTCCATCTCATTGTGCGTCTCCATCTTTGTGTGCTCGGCCCGAGTATATCAAAGCAGGCGCCGTCGCCCCACCTCATTCTTCCAGCATCCGTGATCCACGCGTCGCCAGTAACGACCCAGATGCGCGGGGGCCCCTCGCGGATTCGGGAGTCGTCCGCATTCTTGTCAGTTTGCCAACCTTCCCGTAGACTCGAGGGGCGATGGGCAAGTTGCGGAATTCGCATGTGCTGGTTGGGATCCTGGCGGTGGGCGCACTGTTGCGGCTCTGCCACTTCGCGGATCTGGCGAAGAGCCCGCATTTCAGCGCGCCGTTGGTCGATGCCGGGTTCCACGACTATTGGGCACGCGCTCTTGTCTCCGGCCGATGGAGCCCGCCGCCGAACTGCGAGGATCCGCAGATCCGGGCGCGTCCCTATTTGCGGCCGCCGGGCTATCCCTACTTCCTCGCGCTCGCCTATGCGTTGTCGGGCGGGAGCTACGGGGCCGCGCGTGTCCTGCAGATGGCGGTCGGTCTGCTGAGTTGCGTGCTTGCCTTCATGCTAGGGCTGCGGTTGTTCGGGGCGCGGACGGGCCTGGTCTATGCCGCGCTCATGGCGAGCTACTGGGTGCTCGTATATTTCGAGGGCGAATTGCTGGCGCCGGTTCTGCTTGTTTTTCTGGGGACGGCATTGCTGCTGGTGCTCACTGTCTGGGCGCAGACGCTCAAGCCGCTGTACGCCTGGGGCGCCGGTGCGTTGCTCGGGCTGTTCGCATTGATACGGCCGAACATCTTGCTGTTCGGCCTCGTGTTGCCCGCCTGGCTCTGGTGGGTCGGCCGGCGGTCGGCCGGCCGGCGCAGGATCCTGAAGTCGGTGGCGGGTTTCGGGTTTGGCGTGTTGGTTCTGGTCCTGCCGGCGTCTCTGCGCAACTACCGCGCGGCGAAGGACTGGGTCCTGATATCCTCCAATGCCGGCATCAATCTGTACATCGGCAACAACCCGGCCGCGGACGGACTGGTGGCACAGGAGCTGCCGGGGCTGGGCCGGTTCCACACGTGCTATGACTACCCGGCCCTGGTCCGGAGTGTGGAGCAGCGTGTCGGGCAGCCGCTGCGCCACTCGCAGGTCTCGCGCTGGTTCGCCCGGCAGGCGCTCGAATTCGTGCGCTCGAATCCGGGCCGTTTCCTGGCGTTGACCGGTCGAAAAGCCCTGTTGTTCTGGCACCCGCAAGAGATTGCGCACAACAAGGAGATCGGATTCGAGCGGCGCCGTTCGCGCGCGTTGCGCGTGCTGGCCGTGCTGCCGGGCGGATTTGCACGCATGCTCTCGCTCGCGGTTCTGGGGCTGGGCCTTTGCATCGGGCGGCCGCGCAGCGGCGGCGCGGATGGGTCCGCCGCTTCGCGCGAGTGCGTGATGCCGGTCGTCACGCTGTGCCTGCTGTTCGTCGCGTTCTACTTCCTCTCGTTCCTCCCGTTCTTCATGGCTGCGCGGTACCGGGTCCCGATCCTGCCGTGCCTGCTCCTGTTTGCCGCCGTCGCGTTGGTGCGGTTCGCCGAGGCGTTGGCCGCACGCCGGCTCAACCGGGCCGCGGCCGGCGCAACGGTCTGGTTGTTGTTGCTGTTCCTGTTCTCTCGCGACCCGTTCGGGTACCGGACGAGCGCGGCCGAGGCGCATTTCCTCGAGGGTGTCGCCTACGGCAAGCAGGGCAACGTCGATGCCGCGATCCGCGAATACCGCGCCGTGCTCGAGGAGGAACCCGAGCATGTCCGGGCCCGCGCGAACCTGGCGGCCGCGCTGATGTCGCTCGGGCGCTACGACGAGGCGGTGCGCCACAGCGCCGAGGCCCTGCGCGTGGCGCCCGACGACATGAACGCGCGCTGTAACCTCGCCGTGAGCTTGGCCGAAATGGGCCGGACAGAGGAGGCGATCGCGCAATACAACGAGTTCCTGCGTCGTGCCCCGGAGGATCTCGAGATGCGGAGCGGGTTGGGTGTCGCCCTGGCCAGGGCCGGCCGGCTCGACGAGGCCGTGCGCGTGTTCTCCGAAGTCCTGCGCAGGCACGGGCCGAACCCCGGTGCGCACGCGAATCTCGGAATCGCCTATGCGCGCAAGAAACACTACGCCGCGGCCGTGCGCCATTTCAGCGCCGCGCTCGCCCTGAATCCGGGGGACCGCAAACTGCAGGCCTTCCTCGAACAGGCCCGCGCCGCCGCCGCGGGCGGGGATGAGTAATGCGGCAACTGAATAGTAACCCTTAGTCGTCTTCCCTTAGTCGATCTTATCCTTAGTCGATCCTGGTCGATTCACCCCGTCAGACGACTAGGGGAAGACGACTAGGGGAAGACGACTAGGGGAAGACGACTAAGGGTCAGATCGACTAAGCGTCCCAACTCGAAGGCGATGCCACTCCTTGATTACAGGAGTAATGGTACTTGCGATTCGGGATTGAGCGGACGGTGCGGACGCGGTAGAGTGCGGGCATCCCGAACAAGAGGTGCGCATGAGATACTTCGTCGAAGGCGCGGGCAAGATTTTTGCGATCCTGAACCACAAGTATCGGAAGACCGACGATGACGCGGTCGTCGCCATGCAACTGCGCGGCCGCGCGCGCGAGCGTTACGAGGAGATGAAACAGCGCGGCGCGCGCGATTCCGTGATCTTCCGGCGTCTGTTTCCGCGCGATTTGCCGGAACCCGGCGGCACGCCGTCCGCAAAGGTCAGCATCGAAATCAAGCGCTTGAACAAGAGCCAGCTTGTCCACATGATCCTGGAGGAGACCCATTTGAGCATGCCGTCGCTGCCGCGACTCAGCATGCGCGACCTGCGCAAGCTGCTGCTCGCCCTGCGCAAGCTGCGCGACGGCTGAGCGTCGTCTGCGGGAGAGAAAGGAACCAACCATGAACAAATGTAGGGGCACAGTGCGCGTGGGAGCGGTGTTGCACGGTACGCGCACAGACCGGGCCGGGAGAGGGGGCCTGCACAGCCTATGTCTTGCTGCAGCGGGCGCGCTGCTGCTATCGGCGGCCGTTCGCGGGGATGAGGTCGAAATCACGTCGTTCGACTACAGCGGTTACGTGACGTGGACCGGGGCGATCGTCGGGACAACCTGCCGGGTGGAGTGGGCCTCGTCGCTGACCGAGCCGGGCCGTACGAATTGGACGGAGCTGTCGACACATATCGTTACCGGCGCGACGATGCAGGCGGACGTCCCGATGTTCTACCGCGTCCGTTGGGACTTGTCGTTTCTGCAGCAGAATCTTGTCGGCTACTATCCGTTCAGCGGCAACGTCAACGACGAGAGCGGCAACGCCTATCACGGGAGCGTCATCGGCTCGTTGTTCGCGGCCGAGGATCGATGGGGCAACACCAACAGTGCCTACCGGTTCGAGAACGGTACCAACTATGTTGACTGCACAGACCCTGCAAACGGGGATTTCGATTTGGCTACGAACGCGTCGATCACGGCATGGATTTCGCTGGAGCACCCGTTTTCCGGCAGCCGAAGCGCGATTGTGGCCAAGGATGAGGGCGCCGGCCCAACCATTCCGAAGTGGATGTTCGGGGCCACACCCTCGCTGCTGACGTTCCACATCAACGGGCCCGGGCTGGGCGGCGGGCTCTGGATCGACTCCGATGCCACGACCTTCTCGACCCAGCTGTTCTATCACGTCGGTGTGGTCAAGACGACGAATACCTACAGATTTTACGTGGATGGCCAGCCGTTGGGCGGCAGCGTGGCGGCAAGTGCCGTCCCCGACGTGAACGCGCCCCTGACGATCGGCTACGCCGAGCCGGCTCACACGTTTCCGGGCGGCACGATTGACGAGGTGCGAATCTATCGCCGCGCGTTGTCGGCGGACGAGATTCGCGCACTCTACGACCATCGCTGAGCCGGGCGCCGCAATTCCGGAACCGGTCCGTAAGGTACAGCCGGCGCTACGAGCCGGCTGTACCGAAAGCCCCCAGCCGTGGATCAGCTCGACGGTTACGGATTTCCCGCCGGTTGCCGGGCTACGGCAGATCCAGGTCGGCCTTCAACTGCGCGGCTTCCGCCCTGTCGATCACGCCGTCTTCGTTCACGTCGTATTCCTTCTCCAGCTCGGAATCGACGATCGCTTTGCCGTCGGTCGTGATGATCCGGTAACGGTCCTGCAGCAGCTTGCGCGCTTCGGCCGGCTCCAGAACGCCGTTCCCGTTCGCGTCGTACTTACGCTCGAGCGCCGTGTTCACGGTCCGGTTCACGCGGCGCCAGGCCAGGCGACGCTCCTTCCAGTCCACGTAGCCGTCGTTGTTCAGGTCTGCCTTCTTTTCCCACGGCGTGTTCACTCGCCGGCGCAGCGCGATCAGGCCGGGCTTCCGGACCGGCTTCTTGAGCGGCGGCCGGGCCGGTCGCGCAGCACGTCTGCGCGGCCACCTGGCGCGAGTCTCCGTGCAGAGCATGCCCAGCATGCCCAACACGATCAGCCGATAGATCCAGCGGGTTCTGCTCATGAGTGGCTCCCTTCCTGTCCTGCTCGCCCAATGACTGGCGACGATTCTAGTGTTTGCCGTCTGTGCTGGCAAGTCTGACTCCGGGATTTGGTGATTGCGACGGGATCGGCGTTCGTCTACACTGTAAAGTTCGGCATGCACG
>Ga0272441_10002358_pt1 | contig 38261 bp, 32 predicted proteins | sample SSMProp6N_FD_193582 | JGI IMG/M metagenome (GOLD analysis project Ga0272441, IMG submission 193582) | Marine sediment archaeal communities from Little Sippewissett salt marsh, Falmouth, MA, United States - SSM-Prop-6N | ecosystem: Environmental > Aquatic > Marine > Wetlands > Sediment ... | reverse complement strand
GCTAGTGACCCCCCACCGACCTAAGGAACGGTGAAGGGGTGGGGCCCGGCACCCGCGCGCGTCGTGCGTCGCGGGACACCCGGGTGCTCGGCGAAACGCTGCGGGGGTCTCGAGGCCGGTGCCGAATGCCCAGGGGGCCCGGGGCCAAGAAGTCCGCGGTTTACTAGCCCAACGTGCCGGTTGCGGGACTCGCGTAGAAGATCCCCGGCACCTCCTTTTTTTCGGTCTTCGCGCCCCCGGGCGCCGGAGAGGGGTTGTCATGTGCGAGAGCGGCCGCAGTCTCGTGAAGTCTCATCGCGACGACGTCGGCCTCTGCTCGCAGTCTACTCGGCCCCGCGGGGGCCAGGACGAAAGGATGGTCAGCATGGAGCCGTGAGAGAGAGGAAGCGGGAGATCAGATTGGGGCGGAGCGGCGCCTTGCCCGGAGCTGCGGAAACGGGTATACTGGTGGCATCATGAGCGGCGCGGCGAGACAGCACTCTTGCACCCGGCGGCCGGCGCGGGGGGCGCGGGCGGCCCGGGCGGCCGTGCCGGCGGCGCTTGTCGCGGGGCTCGTCGGCGCTCTGGTGGGCGGCGCATGCGCCCCCGCCCGGTCCGAGGTGCCCATCGTGCCCGGAGTGCCCAGCATCCCCGTAGTCAAGGTCCCCGGCTGGCCCGACCAGATGCGCGGCGTCAACATCATCCTCGGCCGGATCAAGGAGGCGGACGTCAAGCACCTCGCGACCGACTGGCGGGCCAACCACGTGCGGCTCATGTGCGGCGAGTTCATCAATCGGCGCCCGCCGCATGATCTCAACGCCGCGAAGATCGCGCGGATGCACGAGGTGGTGGAGTGGTGCCGGAAGAGCGGCCTCTACGTCGTCATCAACTCGCAGCCGCCGCAGTGGCGGCGCAGCCCCGCGGAGTACTGGAAGTCGGAGGCGATGCAGAAGAAGTACACCCAAGCCTGGGTCGAGATCGCGAAGCATTACGCCGCGAAGGGCGAGGCCGCGCGCGTCGCTTACGATCTCCACAACGAGCCCCACGGCGCGGGCTCGGCGGAGAAGTGGCCCGATTTGGCCCGCGAGATGACGGCCGCCATACGCGCCGTCGACAAGGTGCATCCGATAGTGATCGAGCCGGCCGGCTGGGGCAACGCCGGGGGGTTCAAGAGCTTCACGCCGACGGGCGACGAGCGCACCGTCTACAGCTTCCACAACTACGACCCGTTCAACCTGACGCACCAGGTCTCGCCGCAGGGGCGCACCAGCGGCGCCGACGAGGCGTTCTCGAAGTCGATGGCCTACCCCGGCGTCTTCAAGGCGCGCAACCACCTCGACCCCGAGCGCTGGGACAAAGCGCGCATCCGGAGGATGCAGGAGCCGGCACTCGAGTTCAGGAGAAAGCACAAGGTCCGGCTCTGGTGCGGCGAGTTCGGCTGCACGCGCTGGGCCAACGGCGCCGACCGCTGGATGACCGACGTCATCGACCTCTGGGAGGCCGAGAAGATCGGCTGGTCGTGGTACTCCTACCGCGAGTGGTACGCGATGGACCTCGAGAAGCCGACGGACACCCGCGACCGGAGCGCCCCCCGCTCCGAGACCGAGGCGGTGAAGATCTTCAAGAAGTACCTCGCGAGGACGTGGCGGAAGAAGCCGCCGGCTTCCGAGGCCCCACGCGAGGCAGCATCCGGGGCGGAGCGCGCCGCAAATCCTGAGGCGGCGAAGATCCTGCGCTCGGCCCGGCAGGCGGAGCGCGCCGGACTGGTCGAGGTGGCGAAGACGCTCTACCGGAAGCTCGTGAAGGAGCATCCGGAGTCGGCCGAGGCCGGCAGGGCGCGCGAGCGCCTCGCAGAGCAGTGAAGGCGGCCGTGCCGGGGCGCGGCGCCGGGCGGGCTACTCGTCGGCGACCCAGCCGCACGAGTCGAGCTTCCAGCCGCGGCCCTGGTCGACGAGGACGGCCTCGTAGCGGAGCTCGGTCGTGGGGGCGTACGTGGCCGCTGCTTTGCCATCCGTGAGGCGCCAGGTGAAGCGGGCGCCCTCGAGGAAACGGCCCTCGCCGGCGAGGGTGCCGGGCGTGCGGCTCTCGCGCTTCATCAGGCCGACGAGGCCCTGCTTGGTGCAGAGGGCGCTGACGCGCGCGACGCCGCCGCGACTCATTGCCGACGTGACGGCCTGCAGCGCACGCGCGGGGGCGGCCTCGGGCGGATCGGGCTCGGGGGGAAGGACGCTGATGGTCTCGGGTTGCCTTGCACTCGAGCGGCGCGCCGCCTCGGCGGCGGCCTTGGCCTCGGCGTCGAGCCTGCGTCTGGCGGATTCGGCGGCCCTTGCTTCGCGCTCGGTCCGGCGGCGCTCGGCGCGATCGGCGGCGGCCTTCTCGGCAGCGGCGCGCTTCTCGGCGGCGGCCTTTCGCCTGGCCTCCTCGGCGGATTTCCTTTCGGCGGCCCTCTTCGCAGCCAGCTCCGCCGCTTTCTTCCGGGCTTCGTCTTTCGTCGCGAGCTCCGCCGCTCTTCTCTCGGCGGCCGTCTTGGCTTCGGCCTCGGCGGCGCGCTGCTCGGCCTCCTTCCGCGCCGAGCGCCTCGCCGCGTCCTCCTCCGCCTTCTTCTCGGCCTCCAGAGCGGCGAGCTTCTCGGCCTCGGCGCGCGCGGCGGCGGCTTTGGCCTCGGCCTCGGCGGCCGTCTTCTCGGCCTGCTTCCGGGCGGCCTCGCGCTTGATGAGCCGGCGCTGGGCGGCGGCCATGGAGCCGAGGCGGCGCTCGTATGCCGAGCCGGCGAGCGCGGCGGCGACGGTCTCGAGAACGATGACGTTGGTCTCGCGGTCGGCGGAGCCCTTGACCATCCGGACGGCCTGGTCGTAGAGCGTCCTCTGCCCGGCGGCTTGCTCCCTGGCCTTGGCGGCGGCCTTGGCGGCGGAGCGCTTCTCGGCAAGCTCCGCCTTCCGCTTCTCCTCGGCGGCGCGGAGAGCGGCCTCCATCGAGCGTTCCTTCTCTTCAGCCGCTTTCGCGCGAGCCTCGGCGCGCGCGGCAAGCTCCGCTCGGCGTTTCTCTTCGCCGGCCTTGCGCGCGGCCGCGGCGGCCTTCGCGCGCTCGTCGGCCGCGTTCTTCTCGGCGGCTTCGCGCTCGGAGTGCTCGGCGGTTCGCCTGGCTTCGAGCTCCGCCGCCGCCTTCTTCTCTTCAGCGGCCTTGCGTGCGGCCGCGGCGGCCTTCGCCTTCTCGTCGGCCGCCTTCTTCCGGGCGGCGTCGCGCCGGGCGCGCTCGGCGCGTTCGGCGCTGCGTTTCTCCTCGGCGAGGCGCTCGAGCTCGGCTTGGCGCTCGGCCCGCGCGTCGAGCTCGGCCCGTCTGCGCTCCTCGGCCGCCTTGCGAGCGGCGGCGCGATCTGCGGCCGCCTTCTCGGCGGCGGCCCGTCTCTCGGCCGCCTTCTTGCGCGCGGCCTCGGCAGCCCCGTCGGCGACGTCCGGCGGCGGCCCGGCCTCGTGATAGGCGCCGCAGATGAGGTCGGCCGTCATCTGCACGGCGAGGGCTATCTGCCGGACGGTCGTCTCCTCGGTGAGGCGGTACATCTCGCGGTTGTAGGCGCGCCAGCTCCGCGGCGGCGGCTCGCCGGGGGGGGCGGGGGGCACGAGCTCCCTGTCGGCGTCGAGTATCTTCTCGCCCAGCGGATAGGCCCGCCTCGCGGCGTCGATGGCGAGCGACGTCGGTGTCCGCCCCTCCGGCGGCGCGCTCGCGGGGATGAGCCTCCGCTGGATGGCCTTCTCGAGCCGCGAGATGTTGGCCCGGCAGGCCATCACCTCGTAGCGCACGTGGCAGTGGCGCGACGGGTCGCGCGGGTCCTTGGTTTTGAGTATCAGGTTCCGGGTGAACTGGCCCTTGTAGTTGATGGTGAGGTGGAGGGGCATGTGCAGGTCGCCGACGTAGTGGCTGAGCTCGCCCGCGAGGCGCCGGACTTCGCCGCCACGGCCCGAGCGGATCGCCGCCACCAGCTCGCGGTAGCGGACGCCGACCGTGTAGGGCCCCGTGCCGATCCAGCCGCCGCCGTCCAGGCCGACCTTGCCGAGGAAGCCCTCGAGCGTCTCCGGCAGCGCGCGGAAGAGCCTGTCGGACTCGGCCGCCGCCAGCGGGAGCTTGTGCTTCGTGAAATACGCGTTCACGAACTCGCCCCGGAGCTTCCTCATCGACTCCCCTTCGAGCGTCCCTGCGGCCGCGAGCTTCAGGCGCCAGGCCGCGAGGAACGCGGCGTCGGTCATCTCGATGTCTATGTACTGGCGCGGGCCCTCCGCGCGGTCGGTCTTCGCGCGCTCGTCGGGTGCGACGGAGCCCGCCGCCATCTCGCGCCCGGGGAGCCCGAGACGCTTGCGGACCTCGTCGGGGAGGATCTCCACCGTCAGCCGGACGATCAGCTTGTGGACGTGGTCGCCCCAGGCGAGGGCCGGGCGTGCCGGCAGCGCCGCCAGCAGGAGGGCGACGGCGGCAACGGTGGCAATGCGCTTCGCGCGATCTGTCATTCTGGCAATCCCACCCTTCACATGACTAACCGTCGTGGCCCCCGCACGTCACCGGCGGAACGAAGGCGGCCGGCGTGCGGGTACTCTATTTGTTCTCCCGCCACCAGTTCTCCCACGCGGTGGTCGCCTTGCGCTGTTTCTCCTTGTTCGGGGGGATGTGGTGATGCGGAGCGTCAAAGGGCCTCGCACCTGTGATGTCCCTCAGGGCGCTGTCGGCCTCCCACCACACGGCACGGTAGACGTGCTCCGCGTGGCCGCCGGTGGCAACCATGTCATAGAACGTGTATCGATCCTTGAGCGCCCGCAGGAGGACAGGGATCGCCCGGCGGTCGCGGGCGCGACCGAGGGCCTCGCATGCCACCATCCTGTCGAAGCCGGTCCTGCCGCTCGGATCGTCGAGCAGCCTTGCGAGCACCTGCATCACCGCTGGCACGTTGGCTCGGCTCCAGCGGGTATCCCTGGCGAGAAGCAGGCCCCGGTATACCACGTCCCGGTTCCGGGAGGCGAGCAGATGCGGCAGAGCAAGCGGAAGCAACTCCCGGTGCTCCCGGTGCAGCAGTGGCCAGTCGCCGCTCCGGATCCGGGCCTCGATCCGCGGCAGATGCGCCCTGACGTACTCAGGCTCGGCGGCGGCCCTTTGCCACGCCCTGCGGTGAGACGCCAAGGCGCCGAGGAGCTTGTCCATCGCTGCCTGCGCGTCCCCGTCGAGCACCTCGCGGAGGGAGTCGAGACGACGCAGCGTGCCGAGGTCCCAGCCAATCTCCTCTCGGTACTTGTAGGGGCGATCAGCGTCGCCCGTCGAGACCTGGAGCGTGTAGTAGACCCCGCCGGGAAGGCACTCCATATCGGCAACGAGGTCGCGGGCCCGGTCGAAGAAGCCGTCCTTTGCCAGGGCATTCACCAGCTTCAGCCCTGTCCTGCGGCTGACGCTGACGATGGCCCACTTGGCGTCGGCAATGACGGCATCCGTCGGCACCTGGAGGGTAAGGCTGTAGAACCGAAGGTCTTGGGGCCCCCGCCCCCAGCGGCGCTCACCGTATTCGATCAGGATCTCAAGCCATTCGATCCGGTCGCTCACTGTCTTGGCACGTGCGCGGCCAACTGCGGTAGTGCTCTTCACATCGGGGGCAGCGTCCCGACCTGCTACCTCAGGACCGCAGCCCGTTAGCGCAAGAGCTGCCACCGTCGCGGCTAGATGCCGTTTCATTCCTCGGCCTCCCACCTATGCAGACGCTTGCGCCCCCAAAGCCCTTCGATCCCTGACCACTGACCACACAAACACCCCTGCCAGCACGGCCGTCAGCCAGAACTCCCACAGCCAGAAGACGCCCCACCACCACTCCAGCCGCCGGCGGCGGTAGATATAGCCCACGTAGCCGGTCTCTTTCTCATTGCCGCCAAGGATGAAGAGCCTGCGGCCGTCGCCCGGCAGGAAGCTTGCCGGCCCAAACCCCCTGTCTATCTCGCAGAGCCTGCGGCGGCCAGAGACGTCCCAGACCTGGAGACGCCGGTCCAAGCCCCGTATGACGAGGCGTGTTCCGTCAGGCGAGAACCGGGGCCCGCTTCTGAAGCCATTGTCCTTGATGGTGCCCATGGCCCTTCCGGTCTTGGCATCCCACAAGTGACAGCTGCCGCGACCGGTTATGGCCGCCAGGATGGAACCGTCGGGGGACATCGCGGAGGTGCCAATCCGGCCAGAAGGGCTTTGGAACACCCGCAGTTCCTCGCCGCTCTCCGGGTCCCAGAGTACCCTCACCTCAGCTGTGCTGCGCTCACACCAGGTGAGCAGCGTTAGCCCGTCCGGCGGGAACCACCCGACCGTGATCTTGCCGCCGCCGCTGTCTCTGAGCTTGAGCGGCGGCCCCCCGCTCGTCAAATCATGCACGACTAGACCGCCTTCGCCGTCCTTCACGGCAACGCGCCTGCCGTCACGGGATGGAGCGTATCCCTGTCCCCATGGCTCATTGCCGTATCGGGGGCCAGGAGAGGAGCCAGGACCCATCCTCAGAACGCCGTCCTCGCGTGAGCGGCCGATCGAGCGGAAGCACGCCACGATATCGGCCGGCACTGTCTTCAGAGCACCGGCGACATCCTCAGGGATCACGTGGTCAAAGTGCTTGACGACGGCACCATCTGTTGAACTCCGAATGCGCACGCCGCTGCCGCCGGTAGTGATGATGGATCCGTCCGAAGAGAAGCCGGCCACGTGTTCGGACTCGACCTCCAGCCGGAAACGGAGGGTGATGTTCTCACCTACATTCCAGACCCGCAGGTCTCCAGTAAGGTCAGAAGCAGCTATGGCAGAGCCGTCGAGCGAGAAGACAAGGGGACTGTAGACCTCTGGCCCCATCCCGCCTTCGAGCACCTTCTCAGTTTTCCACGGCTCCCAATGCCACCACAACCCCACCGCGCTCGTGACGAGCAGCAGGAAGACGACGAGCGTGCGGAGCGAGAATCTCGGCCGCCAGGTCATTCCGTGGGCTCCGTCTGTTCCCGCTTCCTCTTCGGCAGGTCGCGGATGTAGCGGCCGAGGGCGAGGGAGAACGCAATCCCCAAGTGCATGATGATGATGGTGTAGCCCCACTGGCGGGACGAGCTGATCCAATCGCTCTCTACGAGCACTACTCCGAGCCAGAAGCTGGAGTACCCGAACACAGCCCCGCCCAGCATCCCCGTGTAAAGCGTAGCGCCACAACGTTCTGCCCAACCTTCCCCGGCGCCAAGCGCAGCGCCAACCGTCCCGAGGTAAGCAGCCAGGAATACCGCAACGTCAGACCAACCTCTGATTTCCAGGAAAGTGACAGACAAGAGCCATGCGGCGAGGCCGGCAGGAAGAGCCAAGGCGAACGGGGCCAAGGACCGGAGCCCTTTCTTATCAACGAAGAGCACGACAACCGAGGGAACTGCGAGAACGAAGGGGACGAAGGCCCCGAATTCGGTCAAGTAATGATCGACATGGCCTGTCCAATTGCTGGCCACGCCTGCGAGAAGTATACGGATGAAGAGCACGCCGAAGAGGTGCGTGAGCCGCGTCGGATCGTGGAGGCAGGTCGAGGTGGTCGCTCCGCAATCCGGCCACAACGGCAGTTTGCAGTGACAACAAACCTTGTCCGTCAAGTTCAGGACATTGAAGCGATCGAGCCATCCCTCGGGGACAAAGAGCGGCTTTCCGCAGCGGGGGCAGGCGGCGCGGCTTACAGCGTATGAGAGCGGAAGCAAGGGCACCAAGCCGAACCCCGCGGCCGCCAAGAAGCACACCCACAAACGGCTGCCACCATCCCCAAAGAACATCCAGATAAGGAGGCACCACGTGACGAGCCAGAACAGGATCGTCATACCCCAAGACGACCTGCGGATACTATCAAGCCGCTGGGTGTCTACCGGCCTGCGGTCGTCGATCTGCGGGGCGTCGGTCATTGTGTGGGTTCGCCTCCAGCGGGCCTCGGTTTCAATGCATGCCTGAGTATGTAGATGACCCAACCGATGCCTCCGGTCATGAGAATCAGGAGGAGCCATGTGAGTTTGGCGTTCTCGCGGCCGAAGTCCCGCAGATAGAGATCGCGAATCGTGAGGATCAGCGCGACCAGGTTCAGCGCCATGCCGAAGAAATGGAACGGTAGTATTACCCGGAACACGGCACCGGGGTCATCGCCGGCCGCACTGAAGGCTGTGCTTGTCACAGCAAGGATCACGCACGGTATGTAGACAGCCATGTAGATGAGCGCGCCCAGCACAACCGTCTTCTCCGCGCCACGCATCGCATCACCTCTTCGCGTATTGGGAAAACAGGGACAGTATACTATTTTCCCCACCCCCACCCCCCTCCCACTGGGAGGGGGCTTATGCCCTAATGCCGCGCCACAGGCGCGGCGCCCATCATCGGCGATCGCGCGCAGCTCCCGCGTGCTCCCCGCCTGCGGCGGGCTCGCCCCGCGGAGCACGGCGCGCGCAATCGCACTCAGGACAAGCGGGCGCCCCGCCCCTCACTTCAGCATCCCCGCAGCCGCGGCGGCGCGGTAGAAGGTGACCACCGGCATGAAGCTCGCGGCGAAACTCTTGGGGCTCGCCCCCGCCTCCCACACGACCGCGTCGCCGGCGACGTACTTGCGCCCGACGATGTTACCCCGCGCGCTCGCGCCGACGGCGAGCTCGAAGCTCGTCATCCCCGCCTCGAGGTACTTCTTGCGCCCCGAGATCTCGTACGCGTAGGCCAGCGACTCGAGCACGTACGTGCCCGCGGCGCGCTGGCGCAAACTCGGCAGCTCTTTGTAATAAAAGCGGCCGTCGCCGGTGAGGCAGTTCTCGAGGAGGTCGTCCATGGCGGCGCAGATCATCTTTCCGACGCGCTTCTCGGGCCGCACGCGCCAGTAGCGCATCAGCGAGCTCGCCGCGACCGCGATCATGAACGGCACGCGCGCGAGCGTGTGGTCGGTGTAGGGCGCGAGCCACGCCCCGTGCTCGGCGGCCCACGCCTCGAACTGCGAGACGATGAACTCCGCCGGCGCCATCCAGCTCTCGTCGTGCGTCTCGACATACATGGCCACGAAGGTCCTGAGCGCCCAGCCCGTCTCGCGCGCGGCCGACCCGGCCGGCACGCGCAGGTGCGGCTTGCCCTCGCACTGGCGGAGCACGTTCCCGGCGATGCCCGCCGCCGCCTCGTAGGCGGCTCGCTCGCCGGTCTGGTGATAGTAGTCGAGCAGCCCCTCGACCCACTCGTGCGACGGCGTCGCCCCGGCGGTCGCGTGGCGGGCCGAGTGGACGAGCTGGCCGCCCATGCGCATGGGGTCAGGCGAGTGGTGGCAGACGTCGACGTCCATCCAGTGCTCGGCGGCGACGAGCATGTAGTCGAGCATCCGCCGCTCGGCGGTGCGCACGTAGTTGAGCATCGCCGCGTGGGCGAGGTCGTACTCGCCGTTGGTCCAGACCGGCTCGCCCAGCCCGCGCCCCTGCTCGGTGTAGCTGACGTCGGGCCCGTCGCCCCAGTGGAGGATGCCGTAGCCGCGGCAGCGGCGGTCGGCGAGGTCGACGAGATAGCGCTCGACGCGCGGCACGGGCTTCGGGGCGAAGACGTCCTCGGTGACGCCGGCCGCCTTGTAGACCTCGGGCTCGAGGACGGGCCGGTCGGGCATCTCGAGCTGCAGCGCCCTGACGTTAAGCTCCTCCGGAGACGTCTCCGGCCCGTGGAGGTGGTAGAAGACGCGGTGCGTCTTCGCCATGCCGCGGATCATCCTGAGGCCGCCCGCGCCCCCCGGCAGGAGCTCGGCCGCGACGCCGCCGGCGCCGGAGACCCGCAGGCGCTTGGGGAAGTTCTGGTAGGCCTGGTGGAGTGCGACGCAGGCGCCGCCCTTGTCGGGGTCGCACCAGTCGGCCCAGAAGACGCCGAAGTTGACCTCGGGTATCTGCTCGTTCGCCGCGTAGAGCAGGTGGTCGGCGTCGATAAGGAACTCGTGAGTCTCGCCGGCCTCGCCGGTGCGGATGCGGCTCTGGTAGTTGGAGGTGCCGAGCGACGTCCGCACGCGCGCGGGGTCGGCGCCCTCCGGCTGCAGGCCGAGGTCGATGGACTCGATGGTGGTCTCTTCCGGCGCCTCGCGGTTGATGATCCGGTAGTCGAGGCGGAGCCACGGCTTGCCGGACCACGCGTAGACGCGCGCCTCGTAGTCGATCCACTTGCGGTCGCCCCCCGGCGAGCGGTGCGAGCCGGCGGTCGCGAGCGCCGCGCGCACCGGGCCGGCCTCGACGATCTCCCAGCCGCGCTCGCCGACGCAGGCGGTGAAGGTCTCGCCGAGCTCGTTCGTCAGTCGAGGCCCGGTGAATTCGCTGTCGGCGAGGGAGAAGCCGCCGGCAGAGGCCAGCGAGACGAGCCCCGCCTGGTGGGCGGCCGCGAGGCGGATCGTGAGCGCCCCCCCCGATACCGTGAGGCCGCCGGCCGGGTCCTCGCGCACGCCGACGGGCGTGTCCGGCTGGGGGGGCTCGGTGCCGAAGCGCAGCTCGAGATCCTTCGGCTCGCCTCCGGGCAGGTCCGCGAGGAAGTGAACGAGCAGCCACTTCACGGAGCCGTCCGGCCACGTGGCCGTGACGCGCGACTGTGTGGGGAGCTCGCGCTTGCCGTCGCAGACGGCGACCTTTCTGAACTCGCCCCCCTCCACCGCCAGCGCGCCCTCCGCGAAGGGCACGGCGACGGTGCAGGGCTCGGCCGCTCGGTCGAAGCGAGAGAGCTTTTCGAAGTGGAGCGCGACGGGCTTCGGAGCCCGGCGTCTGGTCGCCTTCTTCTTCTTCGGGGCGGCCTTGGGCTTCTTCGCGGGAGTCTTCTTCCTTGCCATCAGATTGTCCCCGTTCTCAGATAATCCTTGATGGACTGCGCGCCCAGGCCGCCGAGGCCGAGCGCGTCGAGCGTCCGCCGGCCTTCGCCGAGGTAGTCGACGCCGGCGAGGACCGACGCCATTGCGACCACCGCTTCGCAGGCCGGCGTCGGCACGCCGGCGAGCCGGCCGAACGATATGAAGGAGACGAGCCCCATGCCGCAGTCCTCGTGGAGGTAGCGGTGGTCGAGCGTGTCGGGGGCGGCGAATGTGGCGAAGGCGGGCCCGTCGCGGTAGCACTCGAGGTAGTCGGTGCTCGCGGCGTAGCCCTGCGCGACGGAGCGCTCGGGCTCGGGCGTCGCGGGATAGCCGAGGGCTTGCAGGATCGCCATGCGCTCGGCGTCGACGGCGCGGATGAGCCGAGCCGCGGCCTCCGACATGCCGTCGGCGTAGAAGAGCATCCCGCCGCCCTCGTTCTCTATCCGCGACGCGTTCAGGATGGTTATGGCCGGATGGATGACGGGGTTGGCGTTGTTCAGCCCGACCTCCAGCACGTCGGCCGCGCGCTCGAGCGACGGGAATACGGCCTCGAGAGCGCCTGCGAACTCGTCCAGCCGCCCGGCGGGGAGCGTCGAGTAGAGGACGGGGCGGCCTACCTTGAGGCTCACCTTCACGTCGGCGCCCTTCGCGCGGCAGCCGTAGGTCAGCGTGTGGAACTCGGCGATGACGGGCAGCTCGCGCATCCCCCCGGAGCGCCACAGGTGGGCCAGCTGCAGCGCGCCGCCCGTGGAGCCCGGGTTCAGCACGACGAGCTGACCGGGGCGGACGAGCGGGGCGAGCTCGCGCGCGACGCGCTCGTGCGCGAGGGCCTGCGTGCAGGCCATGACGGCGTCCGCGCCCTCGACGGCCCGGGCGAGGTCCGTCGTCGCGAGTTCAAGCAGGGCCTCGCCCTCGATCGCCCCCGACGCGTGCAGCACCGGCGGCTCGCCGAGGCCCGAGACGTTGGCCGCGAACTCCGGGAACTCGCAGAGCCGGACGCGCTTCCCCTGCAGCGCCAGGTCCGCCGCGGCGGCCTTGCCGCCGTTGCCCGCCCCGATGACGGCGAAGGTCTCCACTGCGGCCACCCCCTCTCCCCGCTCTCGTGTCCCCGGCGTCAGAGCCCCAGCGCGAGCAACCGGTTGGCGTTCCGCCAGCTGATCTTCTCGAAGGCCTCGTCAGAGAGCGTGCCGCCGTCGTGCAGCTTGCGCAGCAGCTCCGCGTGGCGGTGGTCGTTCTTCGGCGAGCAGATGTCGGTGCCGAAGAGCAGCCGGTCCTGGAACTCGTCGAGGAACGCCGCGCCGAACTCCGGATCGCGCGTGAGGGCGTTGTAGCCGCTGCCGGCCGAGATGTCGCCGTAGAGGTTCTTGTGCTCGCGCAGGAGCCGCGGCACCGCGCCCCCCTCGGCGACCGGGCCCTCGGGATAGGTGTTGCGGATATCATCCGTGTTGTCGCCGGAGACCTCCGACCAGAACGGCTGCGAGTGGCCGATGAAGACGAGGTCCGGAAAGGCCTTCAGGCAGTGTTCGAGCCCGGGCAGTCCGAGCGCGTCGACCAGGCCGTAGCAGCCGCCGTGCGTCGGCCCGATGTGGAAGAGGACCGGCATCCCGCAGCTCTCGCAGTGGCGGAAGAGGTTCATCACCATCGGGTCGGTGAAGGAGAGGTTGGCGGTGATCTCGCCCACGCCGCGGCATCCGCGCTCCTTGTAGTAGAGGAGCTGCCTCGAGAGGTCGGCGTCCTCGGAGTTCGACTCGGCGCGCGGGTCGACGTTGCAGAAGGCGAAGAAGCGGTCGGGGTGCTCGTCGCAGACGCCGAGTATCAGCTCGGTGGGCGAGTACTGCTTGCGGCATTCGGGGGCGACCCCCGGCAGGAGGATGCCCCTGTCGACGCCCGTGCGGTCCATCATCTCGATGAGTTGGGCCGGCGTGGCGAAGTTGTCGCCATCGGAGCTCCTCGGCAGGCCTGGGGTCGGCACCGTGTGCAGGTGGCAGTCGATGAACATCACTCCTCCTTGGCCGGCTCGGCCCGCCAGGCCGGCTCGGCCGTCAGCCAGTCGCTCTCGACGTTATAGGTGAACGGCGCCGCTCCGCGCAAGTACTCGTCCTGGAGCTCGGCGTCGGCGAGGGGAGCGTAGTCGGCAGGCCGGCGGTTCCGGATGGCCGGGTCGTCGGCGAGGGCGTAGGTCCTGAGCAGCGCTTCGTCCAGCTCCGCCGTCACCGACTGCGGCTGCCCTGACTCGCCATCGGATACGCCCAGGACGCGCCCGAGCGGATCGACCGCCGCGCAGATGCCGCTGTAGCCCCACTCGGGGGGGCGGCCGTCCACGTGCGGCATCGCGTGGCTCGCCGAGAGGACGAAGGTCCGGTTGTCCTGCGCGCGCGAGCGGAGCGCGACGAGCCGGTAGAGCTCCCACGCCTCGCGGCTGAGCGGCAGGCTGGTGAACGGGGAAAGGAGCACCTCCGCGCCCGCCAGCGCGAGCATCCTCGCCGCCTCGGGGAACATGTTGTCGTAGCAGATCATCACGCCGAGGCGGGCGAAGCCGAGGTCGAAGACCGGGAAGCGGTCGGCGTCGCGGCTCGAGAGCTCGCCCGCGTAGGCCTTGCGGTAGGCGCCCTCGAGGCCCCGCGGCCCCACGAGAGCCTGGGTGATATGCACGCCGCCGGGCGCGTCCTCGTAGAGGCCGACGGCGATGACGAGTCCCGTGCGAGAGGCGCACCGGGCGATCTCGGCCATCGGGGGCGAGTCGAGCGCCAGCGCCGCCTCGTCGACCGTCGGCTGCTTCTCGCCCGTCGGCCAGTCGGCCCCGGTGAGCGAGCACTCGGGGAGCAGGAGCAGGCGCGAGCCCGCCTCGGCCGCGCTCTCGGCCGCGCGGATGATCTTCTCGAGGTTGGCTTCGATCTCGCCCCAGCGGGCGGAGGTGGAGGCGGCGGTCGCGGTGAAGCTCTCCATGGCAGCTCCGTAAGCCCCCCCCGCAGTATCGCTCCCGGCGCAGCTCCGGTGCCTGCGGCGCGCCGCTATCGCCGTTCGGCAGCAGGCATGTCGCGGCCTCGAGTGTGCCCGAGCGGGCCTTGGCTTGGCGGGCGGCAGAAGTCGGCTGCGGCTTTGCCGCTTTCGACTTGCCGCACGCCACGGCCTCGCTCGGGGCACCGAACTAAGCCCCGCCATGCCACGGCGCTTCCGAACGGACTCTTGGCCCCGACGACCTGGACGCGCCGGGTCGCTGCCTACCTCAGAAGATCCCGCCCCTGTCGAGCGCCCGGTAGGCTATCGCCTCCGAGACGTGTTCGGCCGCGATAGAGTCCGCGCCGGCCATGTCCGCGATGGTGCGGCTGACCTTGAGTATCCGCGTGTAGGCCCTCGCCGAGAAGCCGAGCTCCGTCATCGCCTGCTTGAGGAGCGAGGCCGCCTCGGGCCGGGGCCTGCAGAACCGCTTGATCTGCTTCTCGGACATCTGCGCGTTCGTGAAGATGCCCGTGGCCCCCGCCCCCGCCCCCGCCCCCGACGCCTCGGTCTCACCGAAGCGCGCGGCCTGCACGGCGCGGGCGCGGTCGACGAGCTCGCGGAGCGATTCGCTCGACTCGCCCGCGCGGTCGGAGGAGAGCTCCCTGTACTGCACCGGGAGCACCTCGACGTGGATGTCGATGCGGTCGAGCAGCGGCCCCGAGACGCGCGACAGGTAGGCGTGGATCTTCTGCGGCGTGCAGCGGCAGACGCGCTTGGGGTCGGTGTAGTAGCCGCACGGACACGGGTTCATCGCCGCGAGGAGCGTCACCGACGCCGGGAAGGTGACTCGCCCGGCCGCGCGGCTCACCGTGACGTGGCCGTCCTCGAGGGGCTGCCGCAGCGCCTCCTTCGTCTGGCGGTCGAACTCGGGCAGCTCGTCGAGGAACAGGACCCCGTTGTGGGCGAGCGAGACCTCGCCCGGCACCGGGTCGCGCCCGCCGCCGACCATGCCGGCGTAGCTCGTCGTGTGGTGGGGCGAGCGGAAGGGCCGCGTCGCCACGAGCGCCTCGCCGCCGGCGAGCGCCCCCGCCACCGAGTGCACCTTCGTCGTCTCGATGGCCTCGGGCAGGCTGAGCGCCGGCAGTATCGTCGGCACGCGCTTCGCCATCATCGACTTGCCGGAGCCGGGAGGGCCGATCATCAGGATGTTATGGCCTCCGGCGGCGGCGACGGTGACGGCGCGCTTCGCCGACTCCTGCCCGCGCACGTCGGCGAAGTCGACGTCGTAGACCCCGCGGTCGGAGAGGATCTCCCGGGCCGAGACGAAGACGGGCTCGGCGTCGAGGCCGCCGGAGAGGACCCCCACCGCCTCGGCGAGCGTCTCGACGCCGTAGACGGCCAGGCCCTCGACGACCGCCGCCTCGCGGGCGTTGCCGGCGGGGACGATCATCCGCGTGGCGCCGGCGTCGCGCGCCGCGATGGCGGCCGGCAGGACGCCCGCCACGCGCCGCGCGCGGCCGTCCAGGGCCAGCTCGCCGACGAGATACGCCCCCTCCACCGACTCGGGAGCCACGTCCCCCGTGGCGGCGAGTATCGCGATGGCGATGGGCAGGTCGTAGAGGGGGCCGGACTTCGTCACCTCGGCGGGGGCCAGGTTGATCGTCAGGCGCCGGTTGGGGAAGCGGTAGCCGGAGTTGGTGACGGCGGCCTTCACGCGGTCGCGGCTCTCGCGCACTGCGGCGTCGGGCAGCCCCACCATCACGACCGTCGGCAGGCCGGTCGAGATGTCGACCTCGATCTCGACCGGGACGGCGTCGATGCCGGTGGCGGCTGCGCTGTGGAGGCGGGAGAGCACTCGGCGACCTCGCTAGCGGTAGAACTCGATGGCCCCCGAGCGCTCGGAGAGGCCGCACTTGACGGCGTAGCGGTGGAACGTCTCCATCCCGCCGACCTCGACGGTGGTGAGGTCGCACGAGAGCTCGCGGGTGAGGTACTCGACGACGAGCTCCCCGGGCAGGCCGAGCTCCGCCGCCGCCTCGCCCGCCCGCTTGCGGGCGTGGCGGAGGCCGTCGCGCTTGGCGCGGAGCAGCGCCTTGTCGAAGCCCGCGAGGTCGACCCCCTCCCTCGTCACCCACACCGAGAAGACCATGGGCAGCCGCGCGAATCGCCACCACGCTTCGCCGAGGTCGATCCGGTCGAGCTCGCCGCATCCGTCGGCCGCGCCGAGCTCGCCGCACGAGAGGAACGCGTCGAGCGACTTGTCCTTCGCCCGCTCTGCGGCCCTGGGGCTGGCTACGTACTCGGGCGAGAGGCCGTCGCGCTCCGCCAGGAGCACGCGCACGAGCATCGACTCGCACGGGTGCCCGGCGTCGAGCCCGACGCGCTCGAGCTCAGGGAGGGGCTTACGGAGGCAGAGGAATGCGGTCAGCGACTCGCCCTGGCAGCTCACCGAGCAGTCGGGCACGAGGAGGTGATCGGCGCGCTCGTAGAAGAGCGGCGCGGGGATGAGCGCGACGTCGAGCTCGGCCCCGGCGAGCATCCCGGCCAGACGGGCCGGCGTCTGGTGCGTCACCGTGTGCGGGGGGACCCGGTCGCCCAGGTTGTCGATGTAGAGCCTTGCCGCCAAGCTCTCCGGGCAGCCGACGCGCAGCATCTGGACCCTCCCCACCGTCGAGGTCGCGAAGATAACCCCGCCACAAGTCGTACGCAAGTGCAGGTGTTTCGGACGGGAGCGCCGGTCGGGGGTGCCGGGGGCTCACGACGACAGGTAGCGGAAGAGCGCCTCGCTCAGCCCGAGCTGCCAGAATAGAAGATACCCGATGAGCGCCCCCGCCGCCGCGGAGAGCGCTACGCCCACCAGCCACGCGAGCACTCCCGGGCGGTCCTCGTCGACTGCCGAACCGAGCTTGCCCGCGAGGTCCGCCCGGCGCTTGCGGGCGCCCGGCGGCAGGGCGGGGGAGCTCGTGAAGAGCCTCCCCAGGCGCCTCGTGAGCCGCATCTGGGCGTTCACCGCCCAGCCGCAGGCCTCGAGAAGCATCGAGATGTTCCGGCGCCGGAGCTTGACGTAGGCCACTATCAGCGTCGGCGTGGCGATGACGAGGAAGACGACCGCGAAGGCCTTCAGCACCGCGCCGAGGCTGAGCGACGCGAGCACTGCGATGAGCTTCGCCACCGCGCTCCCGATCATGCCAACGCCGATGCCGCCCCCCACCAGAAGCAGGCCCATGCCCGCTCCGCCGCCGGCCGGCTTGGCCGCGCCCGGCGACGTGGCAGCCCCCTGGGCCGCCGTGCCGGCCTCGGTGAGCCCCTTGCCGACGCTCGACTCGAACTGCTCGTATCCCGAGGCCGTGAGGCGCTCGATCTGCTTGCCGACGAAGGCCCCCAGGCGCTTGAAGGGGCGCTTGACGGCCTCCTTCAGCCCGACGGGGTTGTCGATGACCTCGACGATCCGGGCGTCGAACTCGCGGCCGTCGGTGGTGTAGAAGATACCTCGCTTGCCGACGCAGAGGAGTGCTGTGCTGCCGCGCGTAACGGCGGCGGCCACCTCGAACTTCTCGTCCTCGTCGCCCTTCTTGCCCGTGATCTCGAGGTAGATCAGGTAGATGTGGCTGTGCTGGGCGACGAGCTTGTGCTCGGCGCGGTCGGTCACCCTCACGCACAGGCCGAAGCGGCGGCCGTCCATGATGAGCGTGCCGTATTCGACCAGCGACCGCTTCGACGGGTCGTAGAGGAAGGGGAAGGAGACGAAGTTGTTGCAGAACTCCATCAGCCAGCGCTGGCAGAGGACGAGCTTCTCGACGTTCTCCATCTGCCTGAGCTCGTCCGCCACCTCCCTGTCCTGCTCGATCATCTCCTGCAGCTTCGCAGCGAGGCCGCCGTCGGCATAGGCCCGCAGCTTCCCGCCGCCCAGCTTCTCGACCGACGCGCCCTTCTTCCCGGCCTGCCACTCGAAGTAGCCCGAGAACTCCGACTTGACGCGCTCCCAGTCGGCGCGCTCGAGGGTGGATCTGCCGGGGCCGAGCGCGCGGGCGAGGACCTTCTCCTCGAAGTCGGCGAGCGCCGGGCGCCACGCCGGGTTGATGCGCGAGTCGAGGTGCAGGGCCTCGTCGGGCGTCGGGGGGGAGATCGGCAGCGCCGCGGTGCGGTCGTCGATCGCCCGGCGATCGGTGAGATCGAGCGCGGCGAGCTCCGCATCGCCGAGGGGCGCTCGGTCGGCGACGCGGGCGTCAACCCTGGTCAGTGCGCAGAGCGAGAAGAACTCGTCCAGCTTGTCGCGCACCGCCGCGATCGCGGTGGCCGCCGGAGCCGTCTCGGCGCCCCAGACGAGGACGTCGGTCGACTCGGCGCCGTCCGGGAGCTCCGCCGCCGCCGACCACTCCAGGTAGGCCTCCGCCTCGGCGATGAACTTCTTCAGCCCCTCGGCGCCCACGCCCTCGGTGCCCGACGCGTCGGCCACGGGGCCCTGCGTCTCCATGATGTCACTGATGAAGCCGGCGAGCTCCTCGTCGTCCACTGCCTTCGGAGGGATGATGCCGTCGCCGTTGGCTGCGCCGGAGCCGAGGATCTTCTTGCGGTCGCGGACGTGCTCGAGGGTGATCTCGGCGTCGTCGCCGGTATCGACGCCCAGGTTCTTGAGTATCTGCTCCGCCGACGCGCGGATCGCGGCGCCCTCGGCATGCGAGACGTCGATTGCGGCGAGGCGGAGCGACGCGGAGCCCTCGGCCATGCGGCTGCGGTCGGCGAGCACGCGGAGAGTCCACCCGAGGGCAGCCTTCAGCTCGTCGGCGCGCACGCGCCCGTTCCTGTCGTAGTCGATGTAGTTGAGGAACGCCTGGTCGCAAGTCAGCCCCTCGAGGGGGACGCTCGTCGCCATCCAGCGGGCCGGGTCGAGCTCGGCGATCCGCTCGAGGTCCTCGGGCTTCTCGATGACGAGCTGGTAGCTGCCGCCCAGCTTCTGCAGGACCGTCTTGCCGCTGGCCATCACTATCCTCCTGCCGCCGCGCCCGCCGGTCTCCGTGCACAGAGTATACGGCGGGGGGGCGGAGCGCTTCAACGAAGTTTGGGCCGCCCGACCGCGGCGGCCCGCAAAAAATGCTAAAAAAGTGGTGGCCGCTCCGGCTCCCGGGGCGTCTAATACCAGTGAGGGTGGTGCGCTTCTCCTTGCGCAGAGGGAGGTGTCATGTCTCGACGCTTTCGGGGTCTTCTCTTCGGGCTGATTCTCGTCTGGTGGGCGCTGGCGGCGCGCGCGGGCTCAGGCCGGCTAACCTACCAGCAGTACTCGGAGCTCTCCGGCGAGAAGCGCGCGGCCCTCATGCGGGCCTACGTGAAGAGGGCCGAGGGGTACTACCAGGTCTCCCTCAGCAGCTACCTCGTCCGGACCGACATCTCGGCCGAGCGCGCGCTCGCCCACGCCGTCGAGATGGACGAGTTCCACCGCTGCTTCTCGAGCATCTTCGTCGGCCCCTTCAAGATCAGGGCCCGGCCCGAGCTCTATGTGATGAAGACGAAGACGAGCTACGCCAACGCCTACAACAAGTGGGCCTGCGGCATGGGCGCCATGCCCGGGTGGTCTGCGGGGCTCTTCGCCACACTCGGGCCGAACAAGCACGCCCTCTTCGGCTGCGCCGAGTACGGGGCCGAGGAGCTCCACGAGACGCTTTTCCACGAGGGCACGCACCAGCTCCTTCAGTACTACGTCGGAGACGAGATCATCCCCAGGTGGTTCGACGAGGGCTGCGCCACCAACTTCCAGACGTGGACCGTGGCGCGTTCCCCGCAGCGGAACATCCACGAGGAGATATGGAAGTCGGAGTATCCGGAGGTCCTCTGCGAGATGAAGACCGGGAAGGTGAGGTCCGTCACCCTCCAGGACGGAACGACGCTGACGGTGGGCGCCGGGGGCGTGAAACCCGACCTGCTGGAGCTGATGAACACGACCCCGACCATATGGCTGGGGTCGGCCAACCCGACACCGCTCTACGCCCAGGGCTGGGGCTTCGTCAACTTCCTCCTGGCACAGGGCGACGTCGGGCAGAAGTACTTCAACTACCTGATCATGGGCTGCCGCCAGGGCAGGGGCGAGGAACTGAAGAGGCTGATGCCCGAACGCGACCGCCAGGGCCTCGCAGCCGAGTGGAACAAGTACCTCGACAACACCATCGTGCCGCACGTGGAGTTCAGCCGCCCGGTGGCGGCGCTCCTCGCGAAGGGCAGGAAGGCTGAGGCGGCGGCGATCCTCGCCGAGGGCCTGAAGAAGCACCGCTCGAACCCCGAGCTTCTCTACTTCAAGGGGCTCGCGGCGCTCGAGGCCGGCAAGGCGAAGGAGGCCTACAAAATACTGAAGCCCCTCGAGAAGAAGAGGCCCCGGCACCCGGAGCTATACCGGGTCCTCGGCCGCGCCGCCCTCGAGGCGGGCGACCGCTTCAAGGCCAGGAAGTACCTCGAGGAGGCGATGAAGGAGGACTACGCCGACGAGGAGGCGAAGAAGCTCCACAGGAGGTCGCGCGGCCTTCGCTGATCTTGGGGGGAGGACGTATAGATCGTCGCGCGAGGGAGGGCGGGCCACAGGGCCCGCCCTCTCTCGTTGAGGCCGGTCACTCCGACAGGACGTACTCGGTCAGCTCGCCGCTCTCGTCGAACTCGAAGTCGGCGAGGCCGCCGCTCGTCTCGCACGTCGAGCGCCTGAGGGCCGTGCGCCAGCCGACGCCGGCCGCGCCCTCGATATCGTGCACCAGGCTGTTGCCGACATACAGGATGCGCGACGGGTCGTGGTCCGGCCCCAGGCCCGAGAGCTCGGCCGCGAGGCGGAATATGCGCTCGTCGGGCTTGTCGATCCGGACGTCGCAGGAGTAGACGCGGGTGCGGAAGTACCTCAGCAGCCCCACCCCCCGGAAGGCCCGGTCCATCGTGAAGCCGGGCCAGGCGGTGTTGGCGATTATGCCAAGATGCAGCCCGGCGCCATGCAGCGCCTCGACCATCTCGGGCGTTCCGGGATAGAGCCACGACCGGTAGCGCGGCCCCGCGTAGGCGTCGGCGAGAAGGGCCGCGACCTCGGGTGCGGGTGCGAGCCCGAGCCGCTCGAATACGTCCTCCACAAGGCGCACGAAGCTGTAGCCCGCGCCCCACTTCGAGGGCGACTCGTCCTCGCATGCGCGGACGGCCTCGCCGAGCTCGGCCGGCGGCACCTCGACGCCGAAGCTCGCAGCGAGTGCCCCGAGGCGCGCGAAGCGGCCTTCGTGCACCTCGGCGGGCGACGGGTCGGCCCCGCCCCCGCCGCCGTAAAGCGTGCCGCCCGAATCGAAGAAGACGCGGTCGAAGTTCACCGGTGCCCCCCTTCCACATCGAGTACCACCCAGAGGGGCAGGTGGTCGCTCAGGTACTTCTTGCCCGCGATCCCGGTCGCGAGCGTCTCGGGCTCCGGGACGGCGTACTCGACGAGCGAGGCGCGGAGCCCCTCGCGGATCCATATCTGATCGCCTCTGCCGCCGCCGAGGGCCGTGGGACGAGCGGCGCAGTCGCCGAGCACGGCCGCGTCGAGATAGCCGCGCTCCGAGAGCAGACCGCCGACGGGGCCGCCCGGCTGCTCGTTGAAGTCGCCGAGGACGACGTCGGGCGAGGTGTCAGCGCCCAGGACCGTTTCCATCTCGGCCACGCGGGCGGCGGCGGCGAGCTCGGAGCCGAGCTGCCTCGCCGACGGCAGGTGCACGTTCGCGACGACGAGGCCGGAGGCGCTCCGGGCGAGCTGCCACATCCTCTGCGGCGGCGGACCGGTGGCGGCCGAGTCGATTAGGAGCTCGCCCCCCCCGCCCCCTCGCCACAAGACGGCGCCGCCGTACTGCGGGAGCGCCCCGCCCGGCGTGTGGCGGCCGTCCATGCCGAGCTCCCCCGCGAGGAGGCGGAAGGCCGCCTCGTCCTGCACCTCCTGGAGGCAGACGAGCCCGGCGCCGATCCGCCGGTAGAGGGCGACTAGCGCCGGGAAGATCTCTTCGTGCGGCGCCCCCGGGGCGTCACTGTCGAAGGGGTGCCCCTGGAACCAGTAGCAGTTGTGGCTGAGGATCTGCATCAGTGCCTGACGTCCAGGTCGCAGCGCTCGGTGTGGAGCCCCGGCCAGCCGCGGCTGCGGAGCTCCTTCTCGTCGATCTCCACGACGGGGCGGGTTACCAGCTCGCCGCCGTCGACGAGCGCCGACCCGCGCGCCTCGAGGCGGCCGGTCATCTCCGAGCGCATCTCGCCGAGCTTCGCGTCGTGGTCGCCGGCGGAGGACAGGTCGTTCTCCTCGCGGGGGTCGCTCGCCAGGTCGAAGAGGAGCTCGCGAGCGCCCTCGGGATACCAGATGTACTTCCACCGGCCGTCGGTGACGGCGTGGTAGATCGCCTCGCCGCCAGTAGTAACGCTTGCCTCGAGACAGCGGCGCGGCTCGACCCGGCCGGCGGCGAGGCCGATCATGTCGAGCCCCTCGACCTCGGCCCCGACCTCGCCTCCCGCCGCGGCCACCAGGGTCGGCAGGACGTCCGCGTGCGTCACAACGTCGGTGACGACCGCGCCGGGCATGCGGGGCTCCGAGCTGCGGGGGGGCCTGACGACCGCGGGCACGTGCGCGGCGCCCTCGTGGAAGAAGACCTTCGCCGCCGCACGGTGGTCGCCGAGCATCTCTCCGTGGTCGGAGGTGTAGACGATGAGCGCTTCGTCGAAGAGGCCCTTATCCTGCAGCGCCTGGAAGATGCGGCCCATGTTGTAGTCGCACTGCGTGACGAGGCCCAGGTAAGCCGCCCACGCCGCGCGGACGAGATCGGCCGGCAGCCGGTCGTGTTCGCGCGCGACCTGGTAGGCCTCGAAGGCCGGAGGCACGCGCCCGGGCTCGCGCCAGTCGCCGAGGGCGGGCGCGGGCATCTCGCAGTCGCGGTACATCGAGTAGTAGGGCTCCGGCGGGTCGAGCGGCGGGTGGGGCTTCGAGAAGCTGCACCACAGGAAGAACGGCACCGTGGGGTCGCGCCTGTCGAGTATGTAGTCGACGCACCGCTCGGCGATCCACGACGTCAGCGTCTCGGCCTCGGGCACCGTGGCCATGGCGGGGTCGAGCTCGTTCTGCCCGAGGCCGTGGCGCATGGGCTGCGCCCGCGAGCCCGAGCGGGCCATCTCGCGGTAGTAGTCGTCGGGGAGGATCATCTCGTCGAAGCCGTGCCGCGTGCGCTGCGGCGAGAAGTGCATCTTGCCGACGGCGCACGTCTGGTAGCCGAGCTCGCGCAGCCGGCTCGGCAGCGTGCCCTCGCGCCCCAGGACGTCGGAGCTGCTGCCGTTGTAGGCCATGCCGTGCGTATGGGAGTACTGGCCGTTCATGATCGAAACGCGGGCGGGCACGCAGATCGGGCAGTCGGCGTAGGCGGCGTCGAAGCGCATGCCCTGGCGGCAGAGCAGGTCGAAGTGCGGGGTCCTCATCCAGCCGGGCGCGGCGGGGCCGCAGGTGTCCCAGCGCTGCTGATCGGTGGTGACGAGGATGATGTTGGGTTTCTCGACAGGCATGGCGCCTCCTCTTTCGATCTCTCGCCGGACATGATAACGCCTTGCGCGCCGGCGCTTCAAGGGATGTTCCGGCCGGCCGGAACCGTCATGGAACGGACGGCCCGCGCAGCACCGCCATGAAGGTGGCGCCGCGCGACGGGGCCAGTCGGGCGACGACGGCCTCGTACCACCTCGAGAGGAAGAAGCGGGGGACGAGTTCGCCGAGGTGGTTGGATGTCTCGAAGCGCTCGATCTCGTAGCCGGGCATGTACTCGCGGACGAGCCGGCGGATGTCGATGCCGCGCTCCGGGTGCCAGCCGCCCGAGATCGGCGAGTGGATGTCGGTGATGGCGGTGAGCTCGTCGGGGTCGAGCGGCTCGCGGATCGCCCCGGCCTCGATCAGCCGGCGGTTCACCTCGTCGAGGATCGGGTCGGCCGCGTCGGTCCTGCCGAGCGCCCACCGGTAGAGGCGCCTCGCCGGCCCGTAGATCCGGAGAGCGCGGAGCACCTTCACCACGGCCTCCTTGGGCTGAAACAGGTAGAAGCAGAGCCGGTGGTTCCAGCGCGTGAGCCGCGACGCGTAGAAATCCCTGTTCGGCTCGTGGCAGATGACGATGGCGCCCCCCGCCCCCCCCGGGCGGACGAGGCGTCCGAGCCCGGCGAGGAACTCCCCCGGCTCGGGGATGTGATGCAGGACGGAGTTCATCGTGACGAGGTCGAACGATTCGGCGCTCAGGTCGAGCCCGGCTGGTTTGCCCCCCCCGCTCCCCCCGCCCCTCCCGCCCCCCGAGCTCTTCACGAACTCTATCCTGCAGGCGAGCCCCGCGTCGCGCAGATTCTTCTCGCACGTCTCGAGCATCCCCGCAGAGAGGTCCGAGCAGACCAGGCGGTCGCCCTCGCGGAGGCGCGGCCCGAGCTGCAGCGGCACGAACCCCGTCCCCGAGCCCACGTCGAGCACAGAGACGGCGGCGCGCTCGCCGCCTAGGAGCTCCGCCGCCAGCCCCTGCCACCGACCGGCCTCGTCGCGGAGCGTCCGGGCGTGCTTGGTGTCATAGCCGTCGCGCTCGACGTCGTGGAAGACCTCGTTGACGCGCAGTACCAGCTCGCGGGGGTACTCGCCCGGGCGCTCGGGAGAGTGAGGACGCTCTTTAGCCAAGGGAATCTCCGGGCCGGCTCCGCACGAGGTGCTACCCCCGCCCCCGCCCGTCATCGCCGGGTCGAGACGAGCCTCATCACGCCGGCGGCCGCCGCCGCGCGGACCTCCGCGACGGGGTCGTCAAGGCCCGCTGCGAGCGCCGTCGCGTCGGCGGCGCGCCCCACGCGGCCGAGCACGTTCGCGGCCTCTATCCGGATCGAGACGTCACGCGAGTCGAGGTGGCTCCGTAGCCTCGCCGGCGAGCCGGCGACGCCCATCCTCACAAGCGACCCGAGCGCGTGCACCGCCACGAGCCCGTCGCCGCTCCGCGCCGCGGCCGAGAGCGCCTTCCTCGCGGCCGACGTTCTCATCGAGCCGAGCGCGCGCGCCGCGTGGGCCTTCGCCCACAGCGGCCCCGTCGCCAGGTCGCGGGCGAGCACCTTGACGGCGTTCCTGTCGCCCAGCGCGCCGAGCGCCTCGGCGGCGGCTATCCTCACCCTTGCCGAGCGGTCGTCCAGGGCCCTCATGAGCGCCCACGCCGAGCCCTTCGCCCCGGTCGCCCCCAGCCCCTCGGCCGCGGCTGCGCGGACCTCGGGGGCGCGGTCGCCGGCGAGCATCTCCCTCAGGTGGACCGCGGCGACGGGCGAGCCCAGGCGGCTGAGGCCATCCGCGGCCGTCAGCCTGACGCTGACGGGGTGCTCCTTCGACGTGAAGCGGCCGAGTGTCGCGAGGCCCCGGACGTTGCCGAGGTGCGCGAGCGCGGCCGCCGCGGCCGCCGCGACCTCCGCCTCGTCGGAGGAGATCATGCTCACGAGCGCCGCCTCCGAGCCCTTCGATCCGGTCCTGCCTAGCGCCAGGGCCGCCGCGGCCTTCGGGCCGGCAACCCCCGGGCTCATCATGACAGCCTCGAGGTCGCCCGATATCGTCTCCGACGAGACCGTCTCTAAGGACCTGGCCGCCGCGTCGCGCACCGGGCGGTCGGGGTCGGCGAGCATGCCAACCAGGCGCTTCGCCGTGCCGGGGGCGCGCACCAGGCCCATCGCCCTCGCGGCGCTCTCGCGCACGGCCGCCGAGGGGTCGGCCGAGAGCCTCCCGAGCGGCGCGGCCGCTTCGGCCGAGCGCGACTCGCCCAGCCCCTCCGCGGCCGCGGCGCGCACGCGCGCCGAGCGGTGGCCGGCGAGCCGGACGAGCACGGTCATCGCCCGCTCGCTCGCGCCGGGCCTGCCGGCGGGAGCTACTTGGGGCGCGGCCGCCGGGGCGTCTCTCCGGAACGCCTGGGCGAGTTCATCACCGCCTCCTCCGGCGCGCGCGGGTCGCGAGGGGGGCGAGGGTGGCGAGGGGGGCGCGGGGGCGACGGCAGGCGAGGGGGCCGGAGCGGCGCTCCGGAAGGCCTGGGCGAGCTCGTCCCCGCCGCCTCCGTTGCAGGCCGGGAGCGCTGCCGCGGCGGCGGCCGACAGAAGGCATGCGATGGTCAGGCGCAAGTTCGGGGCTCCGCAGAAGGAGTTTCAATTATTATCGACGGGGCCCCGCGAAAGCAACAACTTTCTTCGCCCGCGCGCCGCCGCCGCGGCGGTGCCTTTGACTTCCGGGCGCGGCCGCAGTATCCTTCGCCGCGGAAGGACGAGGGGGCGAGGGGCGAGGGGGCGCACCGTGCCGGCCGTCGGCATCCGCCGCGAGGACAAGAACGAGTGGGAGGCCCGGGCCCCGCTCGCGCCCTCACACGTGGCCGGGCTCGTCCGCTCGAGCGTCGACTTCGTCGTGCAGCCGTCGACGATCCGCGTCTTCGGCGACGACGAGTATCGCGCGGCGGGCGCCCGCGTCGACGACGACCTCTCGGGCTGCGGCGTCGTGCTCGCGGTGAAGGAGATCCCGCCCGAGCACGTCCGCCCGGGCGTCGCCTACGTCTTCTATTCGCACACGATCAAGGGACAGCCCCACAACCGCGGGATGTTCCGCCGCTTCGTCGAGGCCGGCGCCACTCTCATCGACTACGAGAAGATGACGGGCGACGACGGCCGCGCCGTCGTCTCGTCGAGCCGCCACGCGGGCCTCGCCGGCATGATAGACGCGCTGTGGGCGCTCGGGCGGCGGCTGGAGGCCGAGGGTCACGACACCCCGCTCGCCGAGGTCAGGCAGGCCCACGGCTACCGCGACCTCGCCGAGGCGAAGTCCCACCTGGCCAAGGTGGGCCGCCGCCTCGCTGCGGGGGAGCTGCCGGAGGAGCTCCGGCCGCTGCAGGTCGGCGTCCTCGGCTACGGCGGGGTCTCGGGCGGCGTGCAGGAGATACTCGCGGCGCTCGGCGACGCCCTCCGTCCGGTCGTCTTCCGCGAGGAAGACATGGTCGAGCGCTCGGACGGGGGCGAGTTTCGCCTCGAGGAATACTACTCGCGTCCGGAGCTCTACAGGCCGGTCCTCGATCGCCGCCTGCAGGAGCTCACCGTGCTCATGAACTGCCTCTACTGGGAGGAGCGCTACCCGCGCTTCGTCACGCGCGAGGGGCTCCGCCGGGCGGCGGGCCCCGGCGGGCGGCTGCGCGTCATCGGCGACATCAGCTGCGACATCGAGGGCGCCGTCGAGGTGACCGTGCGGTCAACGGCGCCCGACGCCCCCGCCTACACCTACGACCCCGCGACGGACTCCTTCACCGACGGCGTCGCCGCCGGGGGTGTCGTCATCGTCGCCGTGGACAACCTGCCGTGCGAGCTCGCCCGCGACGCCACCGAGGCCTTCGGTGACGCGCTCGCGCCCCTGGTGCCGGCGATGGCGGCGGCGGACCTCTCTGCGAGCCCCGACGGCTCGGGCCTGCCCGGGGCCGTGCTGCGGGGTACTATCGTCTGGCGGGGCGAGGTGACACCGCCCTACGCGTATCTGCGCGGGCTCTACGGCCTGGACTAGAGAGGAGGGGACGGTCTCCATGGAGAGCCACTCCTTCGTCGATCTTCTCGATGCCTACTGGCGGGAGCGGCCTCCCGAGTGCCTCTACGAGGAGGGCACGGACTTCGCGGAGTGGCAGGGGCGCTTCCGCGAGAAGCTCGCGTCGCTGCGCTCGCCCGTGCCCGAGCGCGTCGACCCCGACGCCCGGGTCGTCGAGACGGTCGAGGAGGCAGATCACATCCGCCATACTCTCAGCATCCCCGTCAGCCGCATCTCGACGCTGCCTGCGTACCTGCTGGTGCCGAAGGGCCTCGCCCCGGGCGAGAAGCGCCCCGGCCTCGTCATGCAGCACGGACACGCGACTTACGGCATCGACGCGATGGCCGGCACGCGCGGCATGGATGAGGAGGATGGCGACGGGGACCGCCGTGCCTACGGCCTGGAGGCGGTGCGCTCGGGCTTCGTGGTGATCTGCCCGGCGCTCTGGGGATGGGCGGGCCGCGACGGGCACCTGCCCTCTGTGCGTGAGGGACAGGACAAGTGCAACCAGATCACCATGGCCGCCCGCATGTACGGCCTCAACACGGTCGACCTCCACGTGCAGGACCTGCAGGCGGCGCTCGACGTCCTCGCCGCGCGCGACGAGGTCGACCCCGAGCGCCTCGGCTGCGCCGGCAACTCCACGGGCGGGCGGATGACGATGTGGCTGACGGTCAGCGACGAGCGCGTGAAGGCCTGCGTCCCCTCCGGCTGCATGAACCACTTCCGCGAGCGCTCGCTCAAGCTCTCGTCCTGCGGCATCCAGTACCCGTTCGGCCTGCTGAAGTACGGCGACGTGCCCGAGGTCTTCTCGCTGATAGCTCCCAGGCCGATGCAGCTCCAGTGCGGACTGCGCGACGGTCTCATCACCCCGGAGGACAGAGATCACATCGAGCGGACGGTCCGGGCCGCATACCGCAGCCTCGGCGCCGAGGATAACCTCGACTACCAGCTCTTCGACGACATCCACATCATGCACTGGCACCGCGCGGAGCCGTTTCTGAGGAAGCACCTGTGGCCGGAGGGGTGAGGGCGCGGGGACATGAGCGGGCGAGCCCGGCGGCACGGGAGCGCGTGGCGCGACATCGCCCCGCCACGCGCCCGTGAGTGAAAGCCGCCCCGGCCCCGGCCTGCGGCCGCTAGAGCTTCCGCGGGATCGCGAGGATCGCCCGGATCAGCTCTATCGCCAGGTAGTAGCCGAGGAATGCAAGGTACGCCGCGAGCGGCAGCAGCCCGGCCGCGACCGTCGTCCTCATGCCCTCGCTGGTCGGGTCCAGGACGTTCATGGACATCCCCATCCGGTCCATGACCATTGCCGGCTCGCCGAAGGACTTGAAGATGGCGATGATGAGGAGCACGGCCCCGGTGATGGCCCCGACGCCGAAGGCCAGGGGCACCGTCTTGACGATGGCCTTCATCGGGAACGAGAGCACTCCGATCGCCTCGTCGCCCGTGGAGGCCCCCTCCTCCACCTCGACGTGGACGAGCGAGGGGTTCATGGCTATGCAGGCGAGCACCTGGCAGATGACGAAGCCCGCCAGCCCCGTTACGAGCTGAGCCACGTCCTTCATCGCGATCGACATGTAGATGCCGCCGATCAGTGCGACGAGCCCGGCGAGCACCGCCAGGAGGGCCGCGCAGTCTAAGAAGGCCGGCGAGGCGAGCTTCGTCGGCGCCGCCGAGATCAGCACCTCCCCCGCCCCCATGAAGCGCTTGGCGACGTAGAGGACCACGCCGACCGCCACGACCCAGCCGAGCCCCCGCAGCACCATCCACGCTCCCGAGTCCTTTATGAGGACGAGGCACGCTATCAGTCCCGCCACGGCCGCGACGATCAGCGCGAAGAGCCCCAGCCTCGCCAGCCACGTCGAGCACGTCTCGAATACCTTCTGCGACAGGGCCTTGCGGGCGAGCCCCAGGCCCTTCTCGACCACCTTCACGACGAGGTTCGGCACTGCGTCAAGGAAGGCCAGCGGGCCGCCCTTGCCGGCCTTGGCCGCCTCCGCCTTAACCGTCTTCTTCTTCGCCATCTGCAGCTCCTTTCGCTCCGGCCGGTCCCGTGTACCGCCTTCCCGAGTATAGCCGGGGCAGTGTGGAAAGCAAGACTTTGGTTCTTCCTTATTGGCGGGAGGTTGCGGAGGAGGAGAGGAGGGAGGGGGAGGGCGCGCCGGATCGCTGCCCCGCCCCTTGACTTCACTCTGTGGCCGCGATAGATTGGCGGCAGCCCGCAGAGCCCCCGCGCACGGAGGATGCCGCCATGAGCGATGAGAACGCCCCCCCGGCCCCTGCCCCCGAGGCCCCCGCCCCCGAGCCTTCCGCAGAGCCCGCCGCGACCCCTGCAGCCCCGGCGCCTGCTGCGCCCCCGCCGTCTGGCGGCAGCTTCCTGAAGACGTTCCTCGCGGTTCTCGGCGCCGGGTGCGTGCTGCTCATCCTCTGCGCCGTGGTGCTCCTCGTGCTGGTGGGCTCGTGCGCCAGCAAGATCAAGCAGAAGGTGGAGGAGGAGCAGCGCAGGCTCTCGGAGCTCCCCGTCTCGGCCGTCACGTGGGCGGATGTCGAGGAGGCCGTCGGCCCCGCCAACAAGGACACTCACCTGCAGAAGCAGGAGGCGTGGGGCGAGAAGTACAAGGGCCAGAAGGTCCGGTGGAGCGGCACCGTCGTCACCGTGGGCCAGTTCCTCGGCGCGCAGGGGCTGCTCGTGCGCATGAGCGAGAAGCCGAGCCTGCGCGAGATATTCGCGAGCGACGTTCTGCTCATGCTCCGGTCGGGGCAGAAGGAGAAGGCGCTCGGCCTCGAGAAGGGCGACCCCATCACATTCGAGGGGGTGCTCGAGGGCCAGAACGTCAAGCTCGGCAAGCGGCACGTGATCGTCAGCCTCAAGGCCGGCGAGATATCCGGCGGCGGGGGCGAGTAGGCGCGAAGCGTGAGTGCGATTGCACGCGCCGAGGTCGTCGGGGCGGCGGAGCCGCACGACGGACCTGCGGGCAATCGCCGATGAGGGCGCGGAGCGCCCGCCGCTTATGGAGGCCGCGGCCAGGAGCGACGGCGGTCGCGACGACGGCGCGGCATAAGGCATGCGACGCGGAGCGCCCCATGGAGGGGGCGCGAGGCGCGCCCGGTGTTGGGTTGTCGCCCTGCCCTTCCGGGTGTACATCTGCGCTCTTGCCCTCCCCCTCTCCGCGATGTATCATCCATTGGCATGAGCGCCCTCCGGCTACGCCGTTACCTGCCGCGTTTTTCGCTGAGGACGCTTGTCGTCTTCCTGCTGTTGGTCACCAGCGCGGTCGCGATGTGGTTCCACTGGCGCCCGTGGATGAAGCTGCGGGTGGTGCGCCCGGAGCTGGCCGGCTTAACCGGCGGCGACCTCTCGCCGGACGGGCGAGCACTGGCGCTCACGGACGGCCACCGCGTGGCCGTGGTCGAGTTGCGGACCGGCGCGGTCACCAAGTGGATGAAACCGTCGGGCTCGGAGCCCAGAACCCCCTCGCTTCCCCTCAAGAGGGCAGTCTACTTCTCACGAGACGGCGCCAGGATCGTCGACGCGCGGCTTGGCAGGGGAGGCATGGGGGCGGGTTCGTCAGACGGCGGAAGCTGGAGTTCGCCCATCTTCACGGCGAGGTGCAACGTCTACGATGCCGGGACTGGAGAAGACCTGGCGAAGAGCGGCGTGGACGTCATTGCGGACGGAGGAAGGGGCTTCTTCCCGTCGGACGCGGGCAAGATGCTGGCCGCGAGCGGGCGCGTGTGGGACGCCGGGACCGACGCTCTGGCGCCTACACTCGAAACCGGCGCAGGGCGCCTGCTCTCGGCGGCGATGTCGCCGGACGGGACCATCGCGGTGGAGACGAACTCGGAGGGGACCGTCGTGGCGTGGCGCACGTCCGACGGCAAGCGGCTGGCCGTCATCAAGCCGCCCGCCCGAATGACCGTGGCCCGCTTCGCCCGTTTCTCGGCCGACGGCGGCCTGCTTGCCGTGTCGTGGACCGACGGTTTCGTGAGGGTCCACGAGACCCGGGACTGGAGCACGCTGGCGGCCGAGCTGCCGGCGGCCGTCGTCGGGCCGGGCAAGTTGCCCGTGGCGGACGAGGTCGCCTTCTCGCCCGCCGGCAGGCGCGTCGTGGTCGCCTCGCGTGCGTGCGCCCGCGTGTGGGACCTCCGCACCGAACGCGTCGACCTGGAGATGGACCACGGGCAGGCGTCAGTCAACAGGGCCGAGTTCTCGCCGAACGGGCTGCGTGTTCTGACGACGGCCACGGACGGAGTGGCCCGCATCTGGCGCCTCGGAATGGAGCGGAGCGTTGCGGAGATACCCATCAACGCGTCGGCGTCTGGCCTCGCTCGCTTCACTCCCGACAGCGAGACCGTCGTGGTCGCCGACCCCGACGGCGGCGTCGCGGTCTGGACCCTCTGCCGACCGGAGGAACTGACGGGCATGCTGTGGCGGCCGGAGCCCTGGTTGACCCTCCTCTTCGCCGCGCTCCTCGTCTGGTCCGTCCTCCGCGACCGCAGGGCGCTCGGCAGGGAGCGGGAGGGGGCATGAGGCTGCCGATGCCGCGCTTCTCGCTGCGCACGCTGGTGATCGTGATTCTCCTGTCCGGCTCGCTCGTCGCCCTCTTTCTGCGCGGCACCATGTGGCACAAGGTGATGGTCGTCGCCGGCGGCTACCCGGACGGATATGACACGCTTCTCCTGGTCCGGCGCACGGCGTCGGCCAACGTCCGGCGCAGCTTCCAGATCGCGTACCCCGTCTTCACCGGTCCACGGGGCGAGCCCATGTCGCAGGAGGAGGGCCACCGCAATCTCGGGTATCAGGGCGCCAAAGTCATGGGCAACGAGGAATGGGATGTCGTGCTCTACATCTACGTGTGGAGGCGCGGCCGCCGGGGCGCTCCCGTGGTTAGCTGGTCCTACCCCCATACCGAGGCGTGGACCACGCCCGACGGGGAGTCCATCGTTCTCTGGCGGCGGCAGGGCTGGCGCGGGATGATGCTCTGGCTGGAGTCCTGGGCCACGGCTCTCTTCGCCGGGCTGCTGGTGTGGAGCGTGTGGCGCGACCGCAAGGCGCTCGGCAGTGGGGAGGATGCGGCATGAAGCTGCCCCGGCCACGATTCTCGCTGCGCACGCTGGTCGTCTTCCTGCTGCTGGTGACGAGCGGGGCGGGGTTGTGGTGGCATTGGGAGGCGTGGTACATTGAGAGGATGGTGGAGCTCCAAGAGCTGCCAGACTTCTACTTCCCTAGAGCAGCCGTGAGTCCAGACGGCAAGAGTGTGACTTGTGCCATGCCGAATAGCGACATCGGCCGGGCGGGCGTTTGGGATGCAGCCAGCGGGAAACGGATTGCACTGTCGGGGTATCCTGAAGCCAGCTTCATATTGCAGTCGGTCACCTACTCTTCTGACGGCGGTCAGGTACTCCTCGACGGATACGTCTACGATGCTAGGACGAGGAAGGTCGCTGTATCCTGTTACGCGTGGACAACAACCCTCGATGAGTGGGCGGAGATCACGGCCTCAGAACTCGTAGGTCGGTCATGGGACAGAAACGACCCTGAGGGGGCACGCCGTGCTGCAGAGGAGAAATCCATAATGACCTGGTGCGTGTCGCCCGACGGCGCGACCGAGGTGCAACCTAATCTTGTCAAGCCGGCAGTGCTCGTCTTCGCGCGTTCGCGGACCTGGCCTCTGGTCGAGGTGGAACTCGAGGAAGGCTTCGATCGTCTGCCGGATGTCGTCTTCACGCCTGACGGCGAGGGCATCGTAGCCGTCTCTTCTAGCGGCAAGGTGTATCACCTACGCCGCCGCCGGCCAGAATGGTGGTGGGGCATCTTCTGGCTGTGGGAGTTCTGGCTGACTGTTGTGTTCGCCGGGCTGTTTGTGTGGAGTGTGGTGAGGGATCGAAGGGCGCTGAGAGGAGAAACAGATGGCGACCACGAGTGATGTGGATGAGCCCGACGACCTGCGGCACTACCAGATCCCAGAGGAGTTGATTCGGCAACTGCCGAGCGATCTTGCTCACCAGTTCCGCGCGATCCCACTGAGAGTCGCTGGCGACACGTTGCTCATGGCAACCGATAGTCCCGATGACCGGCTGACACTGGATGATCTTGAGCATATCTTGGGCCACAAGATTGAGTTCCTGGGCTTCGAATCATCCGAGGTCGACATTGCCCTCGCCAAGTACTATCCTCCGGAGCCCACGGAATGACCTGGCCCCTTGCCTCTCCCGCCGCTATACCGTAAACTCCTGAGGAAAGCCGGCCGCCCGGCCCCGCGCCGGGCCCGGCACGTTCGCCACGGAGCGCGCCATGGACTACACGCCCTTCCGCATAGGATGCGTGATGACCTGGCTCCTGCTGGTGATGGTCGGCAGTGTGGCAGCGGTGTGCTTGCTTGTGCCGGGGATGGGCGGCTGGCGGCCGGTCGCTGGAATGGCCGGAGCGGCCCTCGTCATCGAGGTAGCCGTCCTTGCCAGCCTGGGCGTCTTCGACTTCACGAAGCCCGCCAGAGACCGGCTGGCTGACGCTCTGCGCAACGCGGCATCACGTATCTGGCGCCGGGCACGGCTCCTTCCGAAGAGGATGCGCAACCGTTCCGCAGGATGCGGAGCGATTGTGCTGCTTGGGACCGCCCTCTTCCCGTTCGCCACGTTCTCGGTGCTCTTCGCCTTCCAGACGGGCGATGGCGATGAAGCGGCGTTCCTGGCGAGCTGCGCGCTGATCCACCTCGTGTGCGCAGCCGTTCTCTATGTTCGCGCGACGGGGCCGTCGACTTCCTATTCGCTGAGGACCTTGCTGTTGGGAACCCTCGTGGTGGGTGCTTACATCGGGGGGTTCGTCTACCTGGGCGTGAACCACGGCCGCCCCGATGGCGCCGGGGCCGGTTGGGCAGGTGGGATGCCGGCGGTTCTCGCCTCGGCCGCGCTTCTATGGAGCGTCACAAGGGACGCGCGGGATGCCCGGAAGCGCAGCGGCTCCGACGGAAACATGGTGGCCGATGAATGACGCCCCGCACATCAACGACCGCAGGCGGTTCAAAGAGTTGTGGCGGGAGTTGGTGGCGCGCTCTCTCTGTGCCTTCATCGTGGCGTGGTTGCCGGGCCTGATCTTCTGGGCCGTCGTTCACGTGAGGCTCTGGGCGGGTGCGACGACCGGAGGAAGCAATGACCTCTGGCGCGCCCTCTCAGCAATGCTCTTTGCCTTGTCGCTGGCGGCTCCATCGGCCGTGGCGAAGCGCGGCAAGGGGGTTTTCCCGCTGGTGCTCGTAGCGGCCCTGGTCGGCTATGCAGCGGCGTGGTTTGGCGCCGAGCTTACGGGCGTCACGGACACGCACGGCGGGGTCTTCGTGCCGCCGATCGTGCTCACGCATCGCCCGACTCTAGTTGAGACTGCCGCAACGTTCTGCGCCGCAGTCGGGCTGGTCGAGGGAATCTACGAGGGGTCCGTGGCGACGGCACTGGCGGGGCTTTTCGGTGGCGCCTTGACGGGGGCGTCGGTGGTTCGCGGCTGGGCCGCTCCCTACTGGCTGACCGGATTGCTCGATGACGGCAACGTCAGGTTCGTCACCATCGTCGTGCTGCTCCACCTCGGCATCGGCCTCTCCCTCGCCCTCGGCCGCTGGATACGCGACCTGCCGAAGAGGAAGCAGGACAAGCCGGAGTCCACACAATGACCCACCCCCCCGAAAGCGAGAACTCCCCCTCCCCCTCCCCCGACGCCGCGGGGCCGAAGTCGGAGTTCCTCGCCCCCAGGTTCTCGTGCGCGGTCGTGCTGCTGGCCTTCGCCGGGGCGTACTGTCTCCTCGGGCTGTTGTGGGTCGCGGGCTCCTTCGCCGGGGTGGCCCTGGTACTTGCCCTCGCCGCCAGCTTCTTCTTGGCCGCGGGCGCCGTGGACATTGCGGCCCGTCCCGGGGGGGCGGGGGCGTCGAGGTACTCGTGGCGGACGCTCATCCTGGGCCAGCTTTTTCTCTTCTGCGTGATAGGGGTGGTGCTGACGGCCTCGGGGGGCAACGCGGTGGCCGGCATCGTGACGCAGTTCATCCTGTCGGCGGCATTCTTCGCGAGCGCGTGGAAGGACGCACATCCCTCCAACCCCCCCGCGCCTTCTGGCGAGGACGCCGACGGAGAGGCCGGGCCCGGGGGCCCACCGGCCCCTTGACTCGCCGGCCGCGGGGCGTTAGAAATGCTGCGGGAGGTCGCGAGTTGGCGAAGGGCATGCTCATAGTCAACCCCGCCTCGGGGAAGGGCCGCGCGAGGAAGGCGATACCGCGCGTGCTGGAGCTCGCCGCCGGCCTCGGCCTCGAGCTCGCCGTGCACGAGACCTCGGGGCCGGGCTCGGCCTCGGAGGCCGCGCGCACCGCGCCCGAGGGCGTCGACCGTCTGCTGGTGATAGGCGGTGACGGCACCGTCAACGAGGTGGTGAACGGGCTCGGCGAGCGCGTGGCGGCGGGCGGGGGGGCTCTCCCGGTGGCGCTCATCCCGACGGGCACCTCCAACTCGGCGGCGCGCGAGCTCGGCGTGCCGTTTGATCTCGATGGCGCCGTCGCGATAGCCGCCGGCGGCGATATGCGCCAGATCGACCTGGGCGTCGCCAACGGCAGGCGGTTCTTTCTCTGCGCGGGCACGGGCCCGGGGGCCTATATCGTCACCGAGCTCCACCGGCGCCGCACGGGGGCCATCACCACCTTCAGGTATTACAGGCACGGGGTGAGGTGTTTCCTCTTCTACGGTTTCCCCCTGGCGAAGGTGACGGTGGACGGCCGCCCGGCCGGTGAGCCCGCGAGGATGGTCGTCGTCACCAACATGAGCCACTACGGCCACCCGCTCAAGCTGGTGCCGGATGCGAAGCTCGACGACGGGCTGCTCGACGTCTGCATCATCCGCCTGCGGAGCCGCTGGTCGTGCCTGGGCGTGCTCTGGGCGATGTGGCGGCACAGGCTCGAGCAGAGAACCGACGTGGAGGTGCTCCGCGTCAAGACCGTGCGCATAGAGCCCGCAGACCCCTCCAGGCCCCTGCCCCTGCAGGTCGACGGCGACCCGGGGGGCGAGCTGCCGGTGGAGATATCCGTGCTGGAGCGCGCGCAGGGCTTCTTCGTGAGCCCGGCACCGGACTCCGGGCCGGCCCCATAAACGACCGAAGGCCCCGTCAGGGGCCTCGAGGGCGCTGGGCGCTCTTCGCGCGCGTGGTAACATCAGACCTCCTGGGCCTGCTCGGCGGCCATTAGCTCGTTCATGGCGTTCACCACCTCCTCGGGCGGGACGGGTTTCACCAGGTACTTCAGCTTCGGGTAGGTCGCGACGACGAACTCGTCGCCGAGCTGGTCGTAGGCGGAGCTTATGACCACGGGCAGGAATATCTGGGCGTCTATCATCCGCGAGAGGATCTCGAGGCCGTGGTAGCCCGGGATCTTCATGTCGAGCACCACCCCCATCACGCTGCCGTCGCGGATGTACTTCCACGCCTGGATGCCGTCGCCGGCCTCGATGACGTGGTAGCCGGCCTCCTCCATCTTGATCTTGTAGATCATGCGGATGCGCGAGTCGTCGTCGGCTATGAGGATCGACGGCTTCACCGCCCGCTGGACCTCGCCGACGTTCATCCCCGCCGTGGTGCCGCCGAAGAAGACCTCGTCGTCCTTCTGGAAAGACATCGTCACCGGGGCCTTCTGGGCCTCGGGATGGCGGGCGGAGGTGGGCTTGCGCTTGGCGGCGGGCTTCGGCGGAGCCGGGGGGGCGGCGCCGGCGCCCGGGCCGCGGGGCGGCGCGGGGACGGTGCCCGGCACGTGGCCTATGGGCGGCAGCTTCACCTGCTGGGCGTCCTTGGCGGCCTTGGGCGCCGCGGGCTGAGACTTGGTGGCCGCGGCCGAGGCGGGCGGGCTGAAGGACGCCGTCCTCCCCGGCGCCCCCCCCGCCCCCGCGGGGCCGGGCTGCTTGGCCGTCGTCTGGTCTTGGCCCCCGAACTTGAAGTCCTCGAAGGGGACGACGAAGGGCGAGTGCACGCGCCTGGTGGCGGTCCTGAGAGCGGCGGGCGGGGGGCTTGCGGGCCCCATCTGCCGGCGGCTGGGCATGAGCGTGTGCATGAGCTGCTCGATCGTCTGGCGCGGGTAGCTCGCGGCGAGGAGCTCGTTCTCGACGAGGTCGACGATGGCCGCCTGCTCCTGGATATCGGGCGCGAGGCGCTGCAGTACGACGGCGAGGTCGGCCGCCTCCATGCGGCGCGTGGTGAACTCGTTCACGATGACGAGGGCCTTCGTGCCGCGGGAGAGCTTGCTCAGGTTGTCGCCGACGTCGCCCATGACGCCTTCCCGGCCGTAACCACCGATTGTCGGGGAATTCTCCCCCCCCGCTGAAGGATACTATATTCATATCGGCGGGGTGTCAACGAAAATGTACGAAATGTGCCCCCGATCAGCCTTTTCCGGCCCGGCCGCCCCGTCGCGCCCGCGAACCGGTCTCTAGGGTCCCATACGGCGCCTCCCTTCCCGACCTGTTTCCGCCCGTCCGGCGGGGTCACACCCCCCGCCACATGCCGGGATGAGTCTTGCCCCTCAGGAATTCCGAGGTCCCGGCGCCGCGCTGGAGGCTTGCCGAAGGCATCCGGCCGCCGCCCTCCCGGGATCTGGCCGGGCAGGCGTCCTCGACGGCTCGCCTCGCGGGACGCCCGAAGCCCGGCCAAAGCACGACGCCTGGCCTCACCCGTGACGTCCCAGGCCCCCCGTCCCGGTGGCTAGTCCAGGGCTGCGCCGGGGGCCTATCTTAACGTACGATATTATTTGGGTAAATGTCAATTACAAAATAGAAAGAAAATGAGAATATTTTCAGCCGGCCGAGCGCACATGCGCTGTAGTGCATTATATCGTCCAGACACGCCAATATACTCGAATACGCTCATTATAGCAACTACCCAGAACGCACATTGTGCATATGGCCGTATCGGGGCTTTCTGAGGGGTCTGCGAGGGGGCTTGCG
>Ga0272441_10002356_pt1 | contig 38265 bp, 28 predicted proteins | sample SSMProp6N_FD_193582 | JGI IMG/M metagenome (GOLD analysis project Ga0272441, IMG submission 193582) | Marine sediment archaeal communities from Little Sippewissett salt marsh, Falmouth, MA, United States - SSM-Prop-6N | ecosystem: Environmental > Aquatic > Marine > Wetlands > Sediment ... | reverse complement strand
ATCCTCCATCGGTGTGCTGGTGACCCGGTCGGTGGCCGACCTGCAGCGGATCGGGGAGATCTTTTCACAGGGGTTTTTTATGATCGTGGCCGATCTGTTGAAGATGCTGGCTGCCTCGGCCATCATGTTATGGCTGAACTGGAAGCTCGCCCTGCTGGTGTTTGCCATCCTGCCCGTGATCCTGTATGCCACCCGCCTGTTCCAGCGGGCCATGAAGGTGGCCTTTACGGAGGTCCGGGCCCAGGTATCCAACCTGAACTCTTTTGTGCAGGAACGCCTTACCGGGATGAAGATCGTACAGCTCTTCACCCGTGAGGAACTGGAAGGGGCCAAGTTCCGGGAGATCAACGAGAAGCATCAGAATGCCTGGCTTAAAACGGTTTGGTACAACTCCTTTTTCTTTCCCGTGGCGGAAATCGTCACCTCCCTGGCCATCGGTTTGGTGGTCTGGTATGGTGGCCTTCAAAATATTGCCAATATCGGCACGGAAATCGCAGGGACCCTCTTTGCCTTTATCCTGCTGATCGAAATGCTCTTTCGACCCCTGAGGCAGATTGCGGACAAATTCAATACGCTTCAAATGGGGATGGTGGCCGCGGGCCGTGTATTTAAGATCCTGGATACGGACAGCCGAATCGAGGATTCGGGTACTCTGGAGGTGGACCATATGAAAGGGGAGATTGCATTTTCTGAGGTTCGTTTTTCCTATGAACCTGGAGAGGAGGTTTTGCACGGGGTATCCTTTAAGGTTGAACCCGGTCAAAAAGTAGCCATCGTCGGGGCCACCGGGGCTGGAAAATCTACTATCATCAACCTGCTGAACCGATTTTACGACATCGACTCCGGACATATCCTGCTGGATGGGCGGGATATTACGGACTATCAATTGTCTTCCTTGAGGGGAAACATTGCCGTGGTGTTGCAGGATGTCTTCCTGTTCGCGGACACCATTGCCAACAATATCTCCCTGGGGGATGCCAATATCCGGCAGGAGGATATTGAAGAGGCCGCAAGGCGCATCGGGGTGCATGAGTTCATCAATAGCCTCCCGGGAGGGTATGCCTATAACGTCAAGGAGCGGGGAAGCATGCTCTCCAGCGGACAGCGGCAGCTCATCGCTTTCCTGCGGGCCTATATGAGGGACCCCAGCATCCTTGTCCTGGACGAGGCAACTTCTTCCGTGGATACCTATTCCGAACAGCTTATTCAAAAGGCCTCTGAAAAAGTCACCGAAGGCCGTACTTCGATCATTATTGCCCACCGCCTGGCAACGGTTAAAAAGGCTGACAAGATCCTGGTCATGGAAAAAGGGCATGTGGTGGAGATGGGAAGCCACAGGGAACTCCTCAAAAAGAAAGGTTACTACAGCAAGCTTTATGAAGCCCAGTTTATGGCTGAGGAACTCGTCTAGAACGAGGGAGGGGGAGGCGTCATAAGTTCTTCAAGGGTGACTACCCCGGTAAGCAGGGCGATGATATTCATCAGGATGCCTAATCCGAAGTATCCAATTAAGAAAAGGAAGGAGAACAGGAGCGTCCGAATAAATGTTATTCCCAGGGGATACCTGTGAAGCCGGATCAGGACAAAAAGGTTGAATGCGAGCATCAGCACAATATTCCATAGGGCATAAATCATGTACTTTTCGGGGATGGCCAGCAGTATGATCACGCTAAAGGGAAAAGTGATCACCGATATATGGGCCAGGGTGTAAATCGCCGACACCAGTTGTTCCGGCAGGTTGTATCCCCTGCGGTTAAAGGATAGATAGCCGCTGAGGGCGATGATCGGAATGAACAGTAAGAATACGAAGGTGCTATACTCCATGGAGGCATCCATGATCTTCCTGCTGGCTTCCGAATTCCCGGCCTCCAGTATATCAAAGGAGAGCGAATCACCAACTTGCTTCATCAGAAAGAACAGAAATCCCGAAAGACCCAAAGCGATACCCAAATAGCTCATCGGGTTCAGGTACCGCCTGCGAACGCCTTCAATATAGCTGCCGATCACTTCTTCAGGACGGACGGTCATCGTTTTCAAGGTACGGTAAAAGGTGTTGTCCAGGTCGAAGAAGCGTTCGAGGATATCCGCAAAGAGATTTCTGAAGGTCAGGCGCCTTGCGGTCACCTTCGCCCCGCACCTTGGGCAGAACAAATAATCGGTCCTGAGGGAGGTTTCGCAATTCTTGCAGATCATGTGCTCAGGTCTTTGCGGATCATGCGACCCAATTCCTCCAGATCTTTGTAGGGGACAAAAGCCCCGTTCTTGATGTAGGAGATCAGGCCTGTCTCCTCGCTGACCACGAGGGCCAGGGCATCAGTGCGTTCTGTGATCCCCGCAGCCGCCCGGTGCCTTAGGCCATATCGCTGTGGGATGCTGCGTTCCCGGGATACGGGCAGGATGACCCTGGTCGCCACGATGTTGTTCCCTTTAATGATGGCTGCCCCGTCGTGCAGGGGGCTGTTTTTGAAGAATACGCTTTCGATGATCGGTTTGTTCACTTCAATTTGCATGGGGTCTCCGGTGGAGCTGACAAAATCCAGAGAATTGTCCCGTTCCACGACCAGGATGGCCCCGGTATTGTTTCGCCCCATCGATTCACAGGCCTCCAGGAGCGCATTGACGTCCAGGTCCGTGATCATCCCTTCCTGCCTGAGGAACCGGAAGCGTTTTATATATCGTTCCTTGTTGGCAAAGTTGGTAGAACCCAGGACGAGCAAAAATTTTCGGATCTCTTGCTGAAAAACGATGATCAGGGCAATCAACCCTACCTGCATAAAGCCTCCGACCATGCTGCTGGTCATTCGCATGTCCAGGAGTTGGGTCCCTTTCCAGAAAGCCCAGATGATGACGATCCCGATGAAAATATTGATGGCCACGGTACCCCGGACCAGTCGGTAGAGATAGTAAAGCAGGATGGCGACCAGAAGGATATCGATCAGATCCGTAGTGCCGAAGTCCAGAAAATTAAGAAAGTCCAATCCCTACGGGTTTTTGTAAAATTAGAAAAATTAATGGTACCGGAACTTGTGCATCTCAGGGCAGGGCTTCCCAGAGGCGGATGCATTCCAGGGCTTCCTTTACATCGTGCACGCGCAGGATATTTGCACCCCTGTCAAGAGCCAGCATATGCAGGGCCGTCGTCCCATTGAGTGCCGCTTCCGAAGAAATGCCCAGGGTCTTGTAGATCATGGATTTACGGCTGACCCCCACCAGCAGGGGCGATTTCAGGGTCTTGAATCGTTCCAGGGCGCCCAGTAGCGCAAAATTCTGTTCCTTCGTCTTGGCGAATCCAAAGCCGGGGTCTACAATGCAGTCGGTAATGCCCAGCCTGTGCGCCACATCGAGCCGCTCCGAAAAGTAATACAGGATCTCACCGACCAGGTCCTCGTATTGGGTAAGCCCCGTCATGGTCTGGGGGGTGCCCCGCATGTGCATCATCACGTAAGGGACCTGCCGCTTTGCAATCAGGGGTAGCATTTCTGCATCCCCGTGACCCGCCGTAATATCATTGACCAGGGCCGCCCCTGCATCCAGGGCTTCCCGTGCCACCCGGCTTCGAAAGGTATCTACGGAAATCAGCGCCTGCGGAAATTCCTGCAGCAGGCTCTCCACCACGGGAAGCACCCTTTTGAGCTCCTCTTCTTCTGAAACATCCGGAGCCCCGGGCCGGGAACTGTACCCGCCCACGTCGATGAAGTCAGCACCTTCCCTTACCATCTGTTCTCCCTGCCGGAGGGCCAGGTAGGGGTCCCAGAATTTTCCCTGGTCGTAGAAGGAATCCGGGGTGCAATTCAGGATGCCCATCACCCTTGGATGGCTGAGCTCCAGCAGGTCGCCCTTACAGCAAATCGTCATAAATCGATACCTTTGGTTAGTTGTTTAGACCATATAAAATGGTACATTTGACGGGGTTTTTCCCCGGTGGAAAATTACATAAATTCTATGAAGGACACCTCCCAAGCTTATGACCTGGTCATCAGCCATTGCCGGGACCTCTTCCAGAGGAAAATGAAGGATTATGGCGCGGCCTGGAGGATCTTGCGGCTGCCGTCCCTGACGGACCAGATCTTTATCAAGGCGCAGCGAATCCGAAGCCTGCAGGAAAAGGAGGAACGAAAAGTGGATGAAGGAGAGCGTTCCGAGTTTATCGGGATCATCAACTATGCGATCATGGCGCTGATCCAACTCGAGCAGGGGGTGGTTGAAATGCCCGACCTGGACCCGGAAGGGGCCCTGGCACTCTACGACAAGCATATCGGCAGGACCAAAGCCCTGATGGAGGCCAAAAACCACGACTATGGGGAAGCCTGGCGGGATATGCGCGTCAGCTCCCTGACGGACCTAATTCTGCAAAAGCTCCTGAGGGTCAAACAAATTGAAGATAACCTGGGCAAAACAGAGGTGAGCGAAGGCGTGGACGCGAATTACCAGGACATGATCAACTATGCGGTCTTTGCCCTGATCCACATGGGGGAAGCCGAAGCCACAGAAAAGGAAACGAATTCATGAAATATATTGTAAACGCCTGCCGGATCCTGGTTGGGGTCCTGTTTATTGTCAGTGGACTGATCAAGTTGAACGATCCTCTGGGCTTTTCCTTCAAGCTGGAAGAGTATTTCAGCCCGGCCGTGCTGGACCTGCCTTTCCTGGAACCCTATGCGCTGGCATTTGCGCTGTTTGTAGTGATCCTGGAGGTCATCCTTGGGGTCACCCTGCTGCTCGGGTACAAAATCCGCCTGACGCTCTGGACGCTTCTGGCGACCATCCTGTTTTTTACATTCCTAACCTTTTATTCGGCCTATTATAACAAGGTAACAGATTGCGGTTGTTTTGGGGATGCGGTAAAAATGACCCCCTGGCAGTCCTTTGGAAAAGATGTAATCCTCCTGGTGCTTATCCTGGTGCTTATCGCCGGGGAAAAGTACCTCAAGCCCCTGGGGAGCCCCAGGTTTCGCCTCGGAGCGACGCTCCTGGCCCTGCTGGCCTGTATCTGGTTCGGGAACCATGTCTTGAATCACTTACCCTCGGTTGATTTCAGGCCTTACCATCTTGGGGCGAACATCCCCGATGGTATGGTAATCCCTGAAGATGCCCCCAAGCCAGTCTATGAATACGATTGGAAATTTCGCATTGACGGAACAGAGGAGATCATCACAACCCTGGGAGATTACCCGCAGGTGGAGGGGGAATTTATAGGCCTGGAAGGAACCCGGGAGGTGCAGGCGGGTTATGAACCCCCCATCCACGACCTGACCATGGAAAAGAAAGGGATTGACCTGGCTTCCTCCATCCTAAGGCGAAAAAATGTGTTGCTGGTCATCGCCTATGATCTGGGGAAAAGCGAGCAGGAAGCTTTTACTGAGATACAGAAAGTCACGGATACAGCCCTTGCCCATGGATATTCGGTAGTGGGGCTTTCAGCTTCTTCCGAGGCCGATACGGACGCCCTGCGGAAAGCTCATGACCTGAACTTTCCCTTTTACTTTACGGATATGACCGCCCTGAAGACCATTGTGCGGTCCAATCCGGGCGTATTGAAGCTGCAGGAGGGAACCATTCTTCAGAAAGTACACCACAATGACCTGGAGGACCTCAACCTTTCCGAGATCCCGGAAATGGAGCGATATCCGGCCGGGTTGAAAAAGAGCCTGGACAGTGTGCTGGTCCTGGATCAGAAATACCGCTCCAATTACACCCCGGAGAATATGTCCAAGCAATACCTTATAGACCAGAGCAACATCGTCTATATCGATTCCATTGTCGGAAAATACGGATATCCCGGACTCAGTTTGGTAGGACCAAGGACGAACATCGCTGCCTGGTACGTGATCCAGCACTCCGAAAGGATCGACGATTTCCTGCCCCAGATCGAGATAGCAGCGGAGACCGGTGAAATTCCTTTCCGCCTGTACGCCATGATGCTGGACCGTTCCCTCATGGAACGGGATTTGCCCCAAAAATACGGCACCCAGGCCATGTACTATTTCTCGGGAACTCCCGATGAGGTGCGCCTGATCTGGCCGCTGGAAGATCCTGAAAATGTAAATGCACTCCGCAAAGAAGCGGGCATCTCCGACACCTTAGAAGAATATGCCCTGGATATTCTGGAAGGGGTTCCTTTTAAGGCATATACCATGGAGGAGGTTAAAGAACTACAAGAAAGACAAAAGCAACTAAACACCAAGTCATGAGATCCAATATCGTAGCAGGAAACTGGAAAATGAATAAGGATGCCGGGGGCACCGAGGCCCTGTTGTCCGAATTGAAATCCATACTTCCCCAGACCAGCGTGTCTGTAATGGTGGCCCCGCCCTTTGTAAACCTTGCTGCAGCCTCCAGCCAGCTGGCGGGAGTGGCCGTGGAGGTGGCCGCCCAGAACATGCATTTTGCGGACAGTGGCGCCTATACAGGTGAGGTCTCTGCGGACATGCTGCTTTCCATAGGGGTTGAAACCGTAATCCTCGGGCACTCTGAACGACGGGCCTATTTCAAGGAAGACGACGAAATGCTTTCCAAAAAAGTGGTGCAGGCGGTTCAGAAAGGAATGCGTGTGATCTTCTGCTTCGGGGAAGAACTCGACGACCGGAAGGCCGGAAACCATTTTAAGGTAGTGGAGGACCAGCTAAAGAACGCTCTTTTTAGCCTCCCCGAAACGGCCTGGAAGCAACTGATCCTTGCCTACGAGCCCGTATGGGCCATTGGTACGGGCGAGACTGCCTCCCCCCAGCAGGCCCAGGAAATGCATGCCTTTATCCGGCAACTGGTTAGGCAGGCCTATTCTGAAAAGGTCGCTGAGTCAGTCTCTATCCTGTACGGAGGGAGCGTAAAGCCCGGCAATGCGGCTGAAATCTTCTCCAAGCCGGATGTGGACGGAGGCCTTATTGGCGGTGCCTCCCTGGTGGCCGAAGATTTTGTCGCCATCGTGAATGCCTTTGAGTAATCCCCATGCGCTATATCCGCTGCACCCTGGTCCTGGATCCGCCTCAGCCGGCAATTGAGATATTTATTGCCACCCTTGCCGAACTGGGCTTTGAGAGTTTCGAGGAAACCGAGACGGGGGTAAAGGCCTATATACAGGAATCCCAATGGAACGAAGACGATTTCAGGAACCTGCCCCTTTGGGCAAGTCCTGAGTGGCAGGCAGCGTATTCCCTGGAGGTCATTGAGCCCCAAAACTGGAACGCGGTCTGGGAACGGGATTATAACCCCATAACCATCCATGATCGTTGCATTGTACGGGCGCCCTTCCATGCGCAGCCCGGTGAAGAAATCCAGTACGACATTGTGATCAGTCCAAAAATGAGCTTTGGTACGGGCCACCACCAGACCACCCACCTGATGCTGGATTATCTCCTGGATGTGGAACTCCTGAATAAATCCGTCCTGGATGTGGGATCCGGAACCGGGGTATTGGCCATCCTGGCGGGCATGAAAGGGGCCCGACCCATTACCGCCATAGACATCGATCCCTGGGCCTATGAAAACTGCATGGAAAATGTCCGGCGCAATGGGCAGGATGAGATCGAGGCGCTTCAGGGGGATGTCACTACCGTAAGGGGAAGGCATTTTGATGTGGTCCTGGCCAATATCAATAAAAATGTGCTGCTCGCACAACTTGGCGCCTATGCCGGACTACTTACCCCTGGGGGGACGTTAATCCTCAGTGGATTTTACGGTGAAGATCTTTCAGAACTGCAGGAAACTGCCCGAAAGGAGGGGCTTCGGTATATGGACTGCCGGCAGCTCGATGACTGGACAGCGGCGGTTTTTAAGGCTTGATTCCCCACTCGGAAACCCCGCTTTTTCGAAGGAAAATTTATTATATTCGTATCAAAGCCATTGAGTATGAGTACCAAAGAACGATTGCAGGAATCCCTCCTGGTGGATGAGAAAGAACAGGATCTCAATGAGATCGTGCTCTTCAATGATGACGTCAACACCTTTGATCACGTCATTCAAACCCTGATCGATGTCTGCGAGCACAGCCCTGAGCAGGCCGAACAATGCTCCCTCATCGTTCACTTCAACGGCAAATGCACCGTCAAAACCGGGGAATACACGGACCTGAAGCCCCGATGCACGCGCCTGTTACAGGCAGGCTTGAGTGCTGAGATCGTTTGATTCCCCCTTACGGTTACCTTCGGAAATTCTTCTTTGAAGCGGTTCGATCGTGTTTTTTCCTTATTTTCCCGTCCGGGCATTTCCGAATGCCCTAAAAATGCTATGAAATTATCCCGGAATTCGCAGGTTTTTGTGAATTTACGCAGCAAATAGCCAACTATACACCAAACACTATGTCTACCAATACCGTGGTAAAAATGAACAGGTCCTACACGGTCCTGATCAGTCTGATCGTTGCCCTGGGCGGATTTCTGCTGGGGTTTGACAGTGCTGTTATATCGGGGGCCGTAAAAGGCATCACCGTTTATTTTGAAATGACCGATGCCATGCTGGGCTTCGCCGTGGGTTGTGTCATTTTTGGTGCCATGGCCGGAAACCTGATGGCAGGACCCATGGCGGATCGCTTTGGGAGGAAGGCAGTACTTATTGTAGTGGCAGCGCTTTTTGCCGTTTCGGCCACCTGGTCTGCCCTGGCCACAGGGTATACCGAATTTATCACGGCAAGGATCATAGGCGGGGTTGGAATTGGCGGAGCCATCCTGATCGCACCGATCTATATTGCGGAAATTGCGCCGCCCAAATTGCGGGGCAGCCTGGTTTCCTTCAACCAATTAAACATCGTCATTGGTATTTCAGTGGCCTATTTTTCCAATTATTTCCTGGTGAATTATGGGGAGGAAAGCTGGAGGTGGATGCTGGGTGTGGAAGCCATTCCGGCCGTCATTTATTTTCTGGCCCTGTTCACTGTTCCCAGAAGCCCGCGCTGGCTCATCCTGAAACTGAACAAAGTAAAACTGGCCCGGAAGATCCTGGTGCGCATAGGAGGGGAGGCGTATGCAGCGTATACCATCGAGGAGATCCAACAGGGACAGGCCAGAAAAGAATCAAAAGGCAGGCTTCAGGATCTTTTTAAGCCCAGGTACAGAACCATAATGATCATTGCCCTGGGGATCGCTTTCTTTCAGCAGATCACCGGGATCAATGCGATTTTTTATTATGCGCCTACCATCTTTGAGCAGGCCGGAGGGAGCACGGATTCCTCCTTCCTGCAGGCCATCGTCGTCGGGTTGACCAACCTGGTATTTACCCTGGTGGCGATCTGGTTGATCGACCGTTTGGGGCGGAAACCGCTGTTGCTCATCGGCACGGTATCCATGACCGTCGCGCTTTTGATGGCTACCCTGGCCTTTAATAATGCCACCTATGATTTTAATGATCAATCCCTGGCAAAGGTTTCCGCTGTGGAAATTCGCGAGGCACTGCAGGATCTGAACGGAAATTCCTTTGAAAGCCAGACTGCACTCTTCACCGAGGTAAAACCCCGCCTGAATGCGGACCAGTTCCTGGACTTCCAACGAAATCAGATCACCAACTTTATACAGGTCAACGCCACCCTGGTATTGATTGCCATCTTGCTGTATGTGGCCGCTTTTGCGATTTCCCTCGGTCCGGTAATGTGGACATTGATTTCCGAAGTCTTCCCGAGCAAGATAAAAGGGATTGCCATTTCGGTAGTAGGCTTTTTCAATTCCCTGGTGAGTTTTTCCGTTACCCAGATCTTCCCCTGGGAACTTACCAACCTGGGCCCGACCACCACCTTTGCGCTATATGCCCTTCTATCTTTCCTGGCGGTTATATTTGTGTATAAATATGTCATTGAAACCAAGGGAAGGTCCCTGGAAGAAGTAGAAGAACTGCTAATACGGAAGACTTAATTCATTATATGTAATCATCTGAGTCGAAAGATCATGAAACAAGAAACAGGCACAGCACCACTGGAAGAAGTCCTTTTGGATGACGAACGCTTCTTTAAGATCCCCCATAGCGACACTCTCAGACCTTTTTTTATGAGTATCGTCAGCGACTCCAACCACTGGATGTTCATTTCCAGCAATGGCGGGCTGACCGCAGGGCGGAAAAATGCGCAGTTCGCACTATTTCCCTACTACACGGACGATAAGATCACGGAATCTGCAGAAATCACCGGGAGCAAGACCCTGATGCGTGTAACCCGGGGTGATAACACTTCCCTATGGGAACCCTTTTCAATTCGCCAGGCGGGGCAATATGACATCAGCCGGAACCTCTACAAGAATATTTATGGCAACAAAGTGGCGTTCGAAGAGATCAACCACGATTTGCAGCTGTGCTTCAGGTATGAATGGAACTCCAGCAACACTTATGGCTTTGTGCGCAAGGCTACCCTGAGGAATCTGGGAAAAGGACCAGTTGGGGTTTCCCTCCTGGATGGGATACAGAACCTGTTGCCCTATGGGGTTGGAAGCGACCTGCAAAACCGGCAGAGCAATCTGGTGGATGCTTATAAGCGCAACGAGCTTTTGGAGGCATCCGGACTGGGGGTATATGCCCTCAGCGCAATTATCGTGGATAAAGCAGAACCCAGCGAGGCCCTGAAGGCGAACATCGCCTGGTCCCTGGGGCTGTCCAACCCCACCTACCTGGTCTCCTCCCGCCAACTGGAGGGGTTCAGGAACGGGGAGGAGCTGCGACAGGAAACAGATGTCAAAGCCGAGAAAGGCGCTTATTTTGTGCACTCAGGTTTCGAAATCCCTCCGGATCAGGAGGAGCACTGGATGATCGTCGCCAACCTCAACCAGGACCAGGTGGCTGTCGCAGCCCTGGCAAGTGAAATCCAGGAGGATCTGCAGTTGAAGCAGAAGGTACTGGAGGATGTGGAAAGGGGTACCCAAAAGCTGATACAGTTGTGCGCAGCCTCAGACGGGTTGCAGTGCAGCAATGACAATCTGCGGGATACCCGTCATTATGCCAACACCCTCTTCAACATAATGAGGGGCGGTATTTTTGATGATGCCTACCACATAGAGAAGTGGGATTTTGTGAAGTACCTGCGGCATGCCAATGCAAAGGTGTTTTCAATGATGCAAGCGCAACTCGAAGCACTCCCGGACGTGTTTTCACTATCCCAACTCAAGGAGCTGGCCAATGGAGCGGATAACGCCGACTTCAAGCGCCTGTCCATTGAATACCTCCCCTTAAAATTCAGCCGCAGGCACGGGGATCCCAGCCGTCCCTGGAACATTTTTTCAATCAACACGCGCAGTGAGACAGACGGGTCGAAGATACTGGACTATCAGGGGAACTGGCGGGATATTTTCCAGAACTGGGAAGCCCTTGCCCATTCCTATCCGGATTTCATGGATGGGATGATCTCTAAGTTTTTAAATGCCAGCACTTTTGACGGGTACAATCCCTACCGTGTAACCAAGGATGGGTTTGACTGGGAGGTCATCGAACCGGACGACCCCTGGTCTTATATTGGCTATTGGGGGGACCACCAGATCATCTACCTCCTGAAGTTCCTGGAATTCTCCGAGAAATATCACCCGGGCAGGTTGTCCGGTTCCTTGGGGGATGATCTTTTTGTCTATGCCAATGTTCCCTACCGGATCAAGGGATACCAGGCGCTGCTGCAAAACCCGAAGGATACGATTGACTTTGATCACGATGCTGACCGGCGTATCCGGGAAGACCGGCAGGTCCTGGGTGCTGACGGAGCTTTGCTTCGAGATACTCAAAATACCATCCACAGGGTGAATTTTCTCGAGAAGATCCTGGCTACGCTGTTGGCCAAGCTTTCAAATTTTATCCCGGAAGGGGGGATCTGGATGAATACCCAGCGTCCGGAATGGAATGACGCCAATAATGCCCTGGTGGGCAATGGGGTTTCCATGGTTACCCTGTATTACCTCAGGCGGTTCCTCGCCTTTCTAAAACCCCTCCTGCAGCAGTCGGAGGCAGAGGTCGTCCAGGTTTCCTTGGAATTGATGGCATTTTTTGAGGGCATTGCGGAAACCCTGTTGCGGCACCAGGATAAATTGGGAGGCAAAATAGATGACCAAAGCCGCAGGCAGGTGCTTGACGGACTTGGAATTGCAGGCAGCAACTATCGGGAAGCGATTTACAGCAATTCCTTCTCGGGTGAAAAACGGCCCCTGCCACTCAAGGCCCTGGAAGATCTCGTCGATGTGGCCCTGGAATATTTGGAGCATTCCATTCGGGCAAATCATCGGAAGGATAACCTCTACCATGCCTATAATCTGATGAGTGTTGAAAATGACGGAGGGATATCGATCTCCTACCTGAGCGAAATGCTTGAAGGGCAGGTGGCCGTGCTGAGTTCGGGATACCTGTCCCCGGAGCAGTGCCGGGACGTGCTCAATGCCCTTAAAGCGAGTGCCTTGTTCCGGGAAGACCAGTACAGCTATTTGTTGTATCCCAACAAGGATCTGCCGCGCTTTATGGAGAAGAACTGCATTCCTGATTCGGAGGTTGCCGGGTCCAAATTGCTACAGGAATTGCTTGGCAGAGGCGATGTTCAAATCATCAAAAAAGATGTGGCCGGCTCTTATCATTTCAACGGCAATTTCCGAAATGCACAGGATCTAAAGTCAGCACTCGACCTGCTTTCCGCGGCTGACTATAACCATCTGAATAAAGAAGAAATCTCCCGTGTGCTCGCTGTTTTTGAGAAGGTCTTCAACCACAAGGCCTTTACCGGCCGCTCGGGTACGTTCTTCGGATACGAGGGGTTGGGATCGATCTACTGGCATATGGTCTCCAAACTGCTGCTCGCCACCCAGGAGTGCTGCCAGCAGGCTATAGACGCAGGTGCCGATACCGCCGTGATAGGCAGGTTGTTGGAACACTATTACGAGATTAATGAAGGGATCGGCGTGCACAAACCCCCGTCCCTCTACGGAGCCTTCCCCACGGACCCTTACTCGCATACCCCCCAGTTCAAAGGGGCACAGCAACCCGGAATGACCGGACAGGTGAAAGAAGACATTCTGAGCCGTTTCGGGGAATTAGGTATCGTGGTTGGGGAAGGGCGCCTTCATTTTATGCCAGGACTTTTGAGGAAGGAGGAATTTCTTTCTGAACCCCGGGCATTTAATTATGTTGATGTAGCGGGCAATTCGCAGACCCTGGAACTCAAAGCGGGATCCCTTTGCTTTACCGTTTGCCAGGTGCCTGTGGTATACGCACTCGATAATGCTACAGGGATTGAGGTACAGAAAGCAGACGGGAGTGCTGTGCCTTTGGAATCCGAAGCACTGGATGCTGAGACCAGCCGGCAGGTCTTTGAAAGGTCGGGAGAAATCCTCCGGATTAATGTTTCACTGGACGCAGATCTTTTGAGATGATTTCCCAATGAAGTATGCTATTAAAAGGCAAGAACAAAATCATGAAGAGAATGTATTGGCCTGACAAATGGTTTAATTATTCAAAATTACCTGCAAAGGAATGGCTAATCGGCGGGGCACTGGCCCTAATGCTTACAGGGCTGGTCTCCTGCAGGAATACGGATCAAGCAAACAAATCACCCCAAACTCAAACGAAAAAAGAAGTGACAGCGAAAGATATTTTGGGCAATGCGTCCTACCCAGCCATTTCGTATGGCGGCTATCGCACAGGAACAAGAGATATCCAACCTACGGTGGATGAACTCAAAGAAGACATGAGGATCCTGCACGCCATGGGAATCCGCGTTCTTCGCACATATAATGTAACCCTGCCCCATGCCTCGAATGTCCTCAGGGCCATCAGGGAGCTGAAAAATAAGGATACCAACTTTGAGATGTATGTGATGCTTGGAGCCTGGATAGATTGCAAGAATGCCTGGACAGACCATGAACCGGACCACAATGAGGAAAGCGAAAGGAATAAATATGAAATAGCCAGGGCCGTTGCGCTCGCAAACCAGTACCCTGACATTGTTAAGATCCTGGCGGTGGGGAATGAGGCCATGGTGCGCTGGGCCGCCGAGTATTACGTGCAGCCTTCCGTGATCCTTAAATGGGTTACCCACCTTCAGGAGCTGAAAAAGGTGGGCAAATTGCCAGCAGCACTCTGGATCACCAGTTCGGATGATTTTTCATCCTGGGGTGGGGGAGATACGTCCTACCACACCGAGGACCTGGCAAGGCTGATTCAGGCTGTGGATTTTGTCTCCATGCATACCTATCCTTTCCACAATTCGCATTACAATCCCGAGTTTTGGGTGCTTCCGGAAGATTCCGGTAAAGACTCCGATTTGGACAAGATCCATGCTGCCATGCTCCGTGCCCGCGATTTTGCCAAAGCTCAATACGATGCCGTTGTCGCCCACGTTAAAAAGGTAGGGGCCGAAAAGCCCGTTCATATTGGCGAAACGGGTTGGGCTTCTGTATCTGCCGGCTACTACGGGCCCAGGGGCTCAAGGGCTGCGGATGAGTACAAGGAATCCTTATATTACCAGCATATGAGGGAGTGGACGGCCCAGGCAGGCATCTCCTGTTTTTACTTCCAGGCCTTTAACGAACCCTGGAAGGATGATAATAATCAAAGGGGTTCTGAAAATCACTTTGGGCTTTTCACCGTGGATGGAAGGGCCAAATACCCCTTGTGGGACCTGGTGGACCAGGGTATATTTGAAGGGTTGGACCGGGGAGGAAATCCTATCGTGAAGACCTACAACGGGGACAAAGAGGCGCTGATGAAGACCGTTTTGGTACCCCCAACCCAGGAAGAACAGGCGGCATTGCCGCAATGATGTTTGCCTGGAGATCAAACCAACAACGACTCTGCTAAGTATGAGATACTGCAACTATTGTCTAACCCTGCTCGCTATCCTAATCGTAGGCTCCTGCATGAAACCCGAACCCCTATCCGTTGAAATCCTGGAAACCTCCGCCGCAGGGGGCAAGCTATCCCCGGTTACTGAGATACCGGAAGCAGTTTCAGGTCCCAGGATCACTTTGAGGCCTGAAAACCAGTTCCAGGAGATCACCGGGTTTGGAGGCTCGTTTACGGAAGCTTCGGCCTCATTATTGAACCGCCTTGGCCCGGCCAACCGGAAAAAGGTCATCGAGGCCTATTTTGGCCCGGAAGGTGCCCGCTATTCCCTCACCCGCACCCATATGAATTCCTGCGATTTTTCCCTTAGCCAGTACTCTTATGCACCAGTAGAGGGAGACACCCAACTGGAGCATTTCTCTATTGAAGAAGACCGGGAAGACATCATCCCCATGATCCGTGATGCGATGGAAGCCTCGTCAGATGGGTTTAAGATCCTCGCTTCCCCCTGGACGGCTCCCCCCTGGATGAAGGACAACAACGACTGGAGGGGTGGAAAGCTGCTGCCCGAATACTACGATACCTGGGCACATTTCTTTTCCAAATACCTCGATGCCTATCGTGGGGAAGGGATCGAGATCTGGGGGTTTACCGTAGAGAATGAGCCCCTGGGGAACGACAACAACTGGGAAAGCATGCATTTCAGCCCGAAGGAAATGACGGATTTTGTGGTGAATCACCTGGGTCCCCGCCTCGAACAGGACGGGCATGAGGTAAAGGTGCTCGGGTACGATCAGAATCGGGAACATTTAAAGGAATGGGTGGATGAGATGTTCCGTGACCAGGCCGCTACCCGATATTTCGACGGCACCGCAGTGCACTGGTATGCCAGCACATTCGAAGTATTTCCGGAAGCCCTGCAATATGCGCATGAAAAGGCACCGGACAAGCACCTGATCCAATCAGAGGCCTGTGTGGATGCGGAAGTCCCCAAATGGCAGGACGACCCCTGGTACTGGTCTAAAGAGGCGACGGACTGGGGTTGGGACTGGGCGCCCGAGGAGCAGAAACACCTGCACCCAAAATACGTTCCGGTCTACCGCTATGCCCGGGATATCATCGGCTGCCTGAACAACTGGGTGGATGGCTGGATCGACTGGAATATGGTCCTGGACCGACGCGGTGGCCCCAACTGGTTTGAGAACTGGTGTGTAGCTCCGGTGATCGTAGACCCGGACCGGGATGAGGTCTATTTCACCCCGATTTATTACACCATGGTGCACTTCAGCCGGTATATCCGGCCGGGGGCAAGGCGGATAGGATTCGAAAACACAGATGATTCACTTATGGTCACAGCGGCCAAAAATCCGGACGGATCCATAGCCGTGGTCATTTTAAATCAGGAATCCGAACCCAGAAATTTTTCCCTGGTCCTGGGAGAACGATCCAGGGAAATACAGATCAATGGACAGGCCCTGCAGACTATTATAATAGGAGCAGCATCAGCAGATAACCAACCCATGTAAACCCATAAATTCGATAAGATGTCCGAGCATAAAACCGCAGCAAAAGATATAGTCCCATTAAGCCAGAAAGCAGCCTACGGAGCAGGTCATCTGGTGCTAAACCTATATCCGGGAGCCCTTGGGTTCTTTATGTTCTTCCTGCTGACCGCTTTCGGGATGGATCCATTTTTAGCAGGGCTGCTGGGCGGGTTGCCTCGTTTTTTCGATGCGATTACGGACCCCATCATGGGATTCATTTCGGATAACACCAGTTCAAAAATGGGCAGAAGGAGGCCATACATCCTGGTGGGGGGTATCCTCAGTGCCATCACTTTTGTATTGCTCTGGCAGCTTGACGAAAACAATTCGTCGGATTACAATTTTTGGTATTTCCTGATTATGTCCATGGTATTTCTCATCGGAAATACCATGTTTGCCACCCCCCTGGTGGGCCTGGGTTATGAAATGACTACTGATTACAACGAGCGGACTCGTTTAATGGCCTTTTCCCAAACCGTTGGTTTGATAGCCTGGATCATCGTGCCGTGGTTTTGGGTGATCATTGCAGACCCCGACATTTTTAGTAATCAGGCCGAAGGGGTGAGGACCATGGCCATATATGTTGGAGTTGCTTGTTTATTGCTCGGCTTATTGCCGGCTATCTTTTGCCGGGGCATCGATGCCTCCCATATGGGAAATCGAAAGAAACTGACCTTTTCCTCCATCTTCAGCAATTTAAAGGACCTTCTTAGAAGTATAGGGGAAGCAGTTAAGAACAAACCTTTCATGAAATTATGCGGGGCCACGTTTTTGGTGTTCAATGGCTACCAAATCGTGGCGTCCTTTAGCTTTTTTATTTTTGTTTTTTACATCTTTAACGGAAGCTATGAAGCCACATCCACATGGCCCGCGTGGTTCAGCTCAATGGGCGCGTTCATCTCAGCATTTCTGGTGATCCCCATTGTATCGAAAATGGCTGAAAAATGGGGTAAAAAGAACGCTTTCATCATCTCAACCATTCTATCCATTGTCGGATATCTGATGAAATGGTGGGCCTTTACACCGGACAATGTATGGCTATCATTTATCCCGATTCCGTTGATGTCCTTTGGCCTTGGCAGCCTTTTCACCTTAATGATGAGCATGACTGCCGATGTTTGTGATCTGGACGAGCTGAAAAATGGAATGCCCAGGAAAGAGGGGACTTTCGGGGCATTGTACTGGTGGGTGGTAAAGCTTGGTCAGGGACTGGCCCTGGTGTTGGGTGGCCTGGTCTTAAAGATGATCGGATTTGATGGGAATGCAGCGACGCAGACCGCAGATACGCTGACCAAACTTCGAATTGCAGACATAGTCATCCCCGTGGTCACAGCAGGGTTGGCTGTTTGGGTGATGTGGAAATACAGTCTTTCTGAAGAACGGGCCAAAGAAATAAAAGCGCTGCTTGAAGAAAGAAGAGGGGTCTTATAAGTACTATGAATAAGTAGAAAAAAAAGGTAAAAAAGAAAGATGTCAACAAAACTAATAATTGCAGCAATTGGTGCCTTCCTTATAGCCATAGCCATACTTGGCAGTATATCAGGGAAGTCCGGCAAAAAGCTTCTCAACAATACCCTTGCAGTCCTTTTTGGAATTGTCGGTATTTTGATGATGATTTTTGGCACCTATTCCTCAGACCTGGTCAATTACAATACCCAGATGGAACAGGTTTCCATAGGTACAAAGCTAAAGATCAGCGGGCCTGTCAACGCGGTTAAAACGGTGTATCCCATAGATCAGGATTCCGTGGATTGCCGTATTTTAACCATGGGGGTGTATCCCGAAGGCCATCAGAAAGATATCTGGGTTGTTATCCGACCCACGGACGACAGGTATTATCCCCAATCCGACCATACCAATACATCCTACAAGAGGGATGGCGAATGGCAGGTAGTTACACGTTTCGGAGGAGATAAAGGCGAAGCCTATGATTTGATCATTTATGAAGCAGATCCTGCGGCCTCATCCTTTTTTAGTGCTACCATAGCCAAATGGAAGGAGAAAGATAATTATCCTGGTCTGCTGCTTGCGGAAATGCCAGGGGGAGCCAAAGAAATAGAACGCCTGGTGATCTACACCAGCAAGAACTGCAGAGGGGTTTTCTAGGGTGTTATTCCAAGGCGAATGCATTTGGTAAATCATTCAGTTATAGACATAGCTTTTTATAATGCGTACAGCAAAAAGAACTAGTGTTCCATTTGGTCAAAAAGTGGCCTTTGGTATTGGAATGTTTGCCAATCAGATGTTTCCGGCGATTCTGGGAATTTTTATGGTCGTTCTGGTCCAGGATTTGGGTTTTCCCGGCTGGATGTGGTCGCTCATCTATTTTTTTCCCAGGATTTTCGATTCCATCACAGACCCGATCATGGGCTTTATCTCGGACAATACCAAATCCAAATGGGGAAGGCGAAAACAGTATGTGCTGATTGGTGGGCTTATCATGGGAGTAGCCTTTATTTTTATGTGGCAGCTCTATGCCGCCGATACCCTGGAGTACAATTTCTGGTATTTCTTTCTTTGGTCTATCGTCTTTTATTTAGGGCTGACCTTTTTTAGTGTGCCTTACGTTGCCATGGGGTATGAAATGAGTGACGATTTTCATGAACGCACTGATATTATGGCAGTTGCTCAGTGGATTGGACAGTGGGCCTGGGTGATTGCTCCCTGGTTTTGGGTGATCATGTACGATCCCGACTGGTTTCCCTCTGCGGATGTCGCCGTCCGCGAGCTGGCCATCTGGGTTGCTATTCCATGTGCCATTTGTGCGATGGTTCCGGCCATTTTTATCAGGAGTAAATCGACCCTTGAAGAAAACTATGAACCCCTTAATGCCGCTAACATTGGCAATAGTCTGATTAAAATCTTCGAGAGTTTTAAAGATGCCTTCGTAATCAAACAGTTCAGACAAATCTGCATAGCCACATTTTTAATTTTTAATGCCTTTAACACCGTTGCCGCCCTTACTTTTTTTGTGGTGGTTTACAAATTGTTTAACGGTGATGCCGATGCATCCGGAATCTGGGTTTCCTTGTTTGGATGCCTTGGGGCATTGGGTACGACTTTTATCGTAATCCCAACGGTTACCAGGATGGCCAGGGTCATGGGGAAGAAAAAAGCGTTTATGCTGGCCCAGGGTATTTCAGTGGTAGGTTATATCATGTTGTACTTCCTTTTTGTGCCGGGTAAACCCTGGATGTATATCATAGGCTTACCCTTCTTTTCGTTCGGGATAGGCAGCCTGTTTACCATTATGATGTCTATGACCGCCGATGTAATAGATATTGATGAACTCCACTCAGGGAAACGCAGGGAAGGGATCTTTGGGGCTATTTACTGGTGGATGGTGAAGGTCGGTTTTGCCATTGCAGGGGCCCTCAGTGGTCTTATCATTGCCTTTGTTGGCTTTAATCCGGACCTGGCTACCACCGAGCAACAGCCTGCCGTGGACGGGCTGCTTGCATTCTTTTGCTTCTTCCCAATGGCGGGTACCATTATCGCTATGATCGTTATGCGGAACTATGATATCACGGAAAAACGCGCGAATGAAATTCGCCTCGAACTGGAACAAAGAAAGGCCGCAGCTGCCTAGTTGTATGCATTGGAAGTAAGAAACTATTGAAGGCATAACAGATGCATTTAAATACGAGATAAGAATGACATATATCAGAAAGGAAAAACGTCTGGCGCTGGGTGCGCTCGATTACACGAGTAAAACCACCAAAGACCTGCAGGAATTGGCCCGGAGGGTGCTCGAAGAAGGGTTACATGGGCTGTGTTTCAGTCCTTATGAGGAAGGTCAGAGTCCAGGGGATAAGATCTCCGAGGGACAGATACGCAGGAGAATGGAGATCATCCAACCCTATACCAAATGGATCCGTTCATTTTCCTGTACCGAAGGTAACGAGGACATTGCCAGAATTGCTAAGGAATTGGGGATAAAGACCATGGTTGGTGCCTGGTTGGGGGATGATCCTGAGACCAATGCAGAAGAGGTGGCCAACCTCATAGAACTTGCTAAAGCCGGATATGTGGACATCGCAGCAGTAGGCAATGAAGTAATGCTCCGTGGGGATTTGACCGAGGATGCCCTGTTGGGGTTTATACAGCAGGTAAAGGAAGCTGTCCCAGATATTCCCGTGGCCTATGTGGATGCCTACTATGAATTTGAAGAGCGTCCGCGGATTGCCGATGCCTGCGACCTGATCCTGGCCAACCTCTATCCCTTCTGGGAAGGTTGTGATCTGAACTATTCCCTCCTTTATATCAAGGACATGTATCGCAGGGCGCTCAATGCGGCCAAGGGTAAAAAGGTGATCGTAGCCGAGACCGGATGGCCCAGCAGAGGAACCGCCGTGGATGGCGCCGAACCATCTTATGAGAATTACCTCAAATATTTTCTGAATATCCAGCACTGGGCTGCGGAAGAAGATCTGGAGGTGTTTTACTTTTCCTCCTTCGATGAAGCCTGGAAGGTAGGGGCCGAAGGGGACGTAGGGGCCTACTGGGGCCTATGGGATGCTGCGGAAAACCTAAAATTTTAGGGTATTTCAAATCCGGTAGGGATGCGAGTACTTCATGGATTGGCATTGTTGAATTAACCGGACTGCCATTGGGGTTCATGCCATTTTTGGGAGGGGAGTCTAATCGATTTGGACCTGTGGGATAGCCTTATCACCGCGCAAGACTTGGCGGAGGTTAAAGGGATCTTGAACGGAATTTTATTGGCAATTCCGTAAAGCCACCCCTTTTTAATTGTGAATTTCATCTTTTTTTTGTGTTTTTATTTTGAAAAGTGGCGTCCAGCACTTTTCTTTATATAAAAATTGCCCCTTCAACATTTATTTAGGAGTCCCTTTCAACAGGGTTTTGCCAAGGCCGTTAGATCCATTTTGGATCCCGTTGACATTTGGCCGGTATAGCCTTCTTATGACTCCAAATCTGGGGAAGAACCAACTAAACAGCTCATATTATGAAACAAGCAATCCTTAGATGCTTACTTCTTCTGTGCACTGTGGGCATGTATGCCCAGGCCGATCAGGTTTCTATACAAAAGACGGCAGAGGGTGAGAAGCTCATAGTGAATGGAAAAGAGTTCATGATCAACGGGATGAACTGGGATTATATTCCTATAGGCACCAATACGGTGAACGCTGAATTCTGGAAGAAATCGGATGATGTTATTAAAGCAGGGCTTGACACAGAGATGTCACTGCTGAAGAACATGAATGTAAATGTGATCCGGCAGTATACCGGAGTTCCTGCAAGATGGATCCAGTATATCTACGAGAATTACGGCATTTACACCATGCTGAACCACTCTTTTGGCCGATATGGACTAACCCTGGACGGGGTTTGGACACCTGTAACCATTTATGATGACCCGACAACTGTTGAATTCCTGATGCGAGAAATGGAGGAATTGGTTGAAGAGTACAAGGATACCCCGGGGCTCCTGCTTTATTTACTCGGTAATGAAAACAATTACGGTCTGTTCTGGGCAGGAGCCGAGACCGAGGACTTTCCGGATGATGAGGGAAGAATTCAATATATAGGTGAAAGCAGGGGCAGGCCCATGTATCGCTTGATGAATGAGGCTGCAAAGCGAATGAAGGAGATAGATCCTTCGCATCCGGTAGCACTCTGTAATGGTGATGTGCTTTTTATAGATATTATCGCTGAAGAATGCCCGGATGTCGACATCTACGGCACCAATACCTACCGGGGTGTTTCCTTCGGAGATATGTTCCAGGTGGTTAAGGAGAAACTCGATAAGCCCCTCATGTTTACGGAGTTTGGTGCCGATGCCATGAATGCCATTGAAAACAAGGAAGATCAGTATTCCCAGGCCTATTATATGGTTGGGAACTGGAAAGAAATCTATGAGAATGCGGCAGGACTGGGAAAAGTTGGCAATTCTATTGGGGGTTTTACCTTCCAGTTCAGTGACGGCTGGTGGAAATACGGTTTTGACGATCGAGAAAATGCAGATGTTCACGACAATAATGCATCATGGTCGAATGGCGGATATGCAAGGGATTTGGCCTACGAGGGAGCCAATAATATGAATGAAGAATGGTTCGGGATCTGTGCCAAAGGCGCTACCAGCGCAAGAGGGCTGTATGAGCTTTATCCGCGGGCGGCCTATTATGCCTTAAAAGATGCACATACGCTGAATCCGTATGAAGAGGGTGTAGATCTGGATTTTATTCAAAACCACTTCGAGAACATCCAGTTAACGGATGCCGTTCTTAAGGCTCGCGGCGACAAGGCAGCCTTAGCCGGTGAACAGAGCAAGTTGTTGCGGATAAGCAATCTTATGGCTAAGTTTTCAACCTTCAGTACTGGGGGTAGCCTGATTACCACACCAGAGACTCCGGATCCTGACGATCCGAATACCTTCCCTAATCAGTTGGGTTTTGATCATATGCAATCGTTTTTTGTGGGTGTGGAAGCCAATCCCGCTTCCAATATGAGGGCGGAGGTGAACTTCAATATAGTTGGGAATGTAGCCCAGAACCCGATCAATGAGATTTTCTACGAGAATAACTCCCGACCTCTTACTGTTAATACGGATCAGGGAGATGTTGTGGTTCAGGATATAAACAGGATTCGGGTATATCAGGCCTCCTTTGAGTGGCAGGCCAAACAATTTGATATCCGGGGATTCTACAGGACCGGGCATTACCACTGGGGTTATGAAGGTGATGTCTTTGGACTGTATCCGGAAGCGAATTATGGCCCCAACCTGGATATCTATAACGGTGAAATTAGTGGAGCTGAGATAGATGGAAAAGGAGTGTTGGAAGGTTTCAAGGCGGTCTTGGGTCCCCAAATATGGTGGGGAGCCAATCCGACCATGATGTTTAAGTACAGCACCCATATTGCCAAATTTGATATTACGGGTATCTACAACAGGGATTTTGAAACCAACGTCAAATTGGATCAAAATGGGCGTAGGATACTGGATGTGAATCAGACCCGTAGTGGGGTAATTCCGCCCTGGCCCACGGAGCGTGCAACCCTTGCCGTTGCCAGAGAGTTCGGTAAATTTGGTGTTGCCGTTGGCGGCATCTGGGCAGGAAACCCCTTAAATGGCATTACCTTCCAGGACGTAAGGGGTGCCCCAGGAGATTATGTGGTTTTTGAAGATCGGATTCAGGCTTCGGATAATTGGGGAGGAAAAGTTAAGGTCACTTACGAAGGGGGAAGATTCAACTGGTATGGTCAGGCAGCTGCCATGGGTCTGGTAGCCAATGGAGGTTATGACCAAACCATGACCTTCACAGGCTGGAAGCTGAAAGATACCGGGAGCGGGAACCAAACCAACTTTCTTACCGGATTTACCTATACCACTGGAAATTTTCAGATCGCGCCCAATTTCTTATGGCAAAAACCCCTGGTGGCAGCCATGCCTCAGGATGTGCAGGCCCCCGGACGTTTAAGGAATATCATCGACGATCCTTTCTCCGTACGGGCCAACCGGGAGACTACGGCTGGCGAGATACTGCTTACCTACGATCCCACGCCCGGCACCTGGATGTACGAATGGGATAACGACCGGGCAGAAGATGCAAAGTTTGCGATGAACCTGGGCTTTGTTTACCGCCACCTTCCTACTACCATGGATGCGCATATCGGGTTTTTGGACACCAGGGAACTTTTTGCTTTTCCAACTTCAGCGCCGGCAGAAGATCTATGGGAAATCCACTCCAGGATGGTTTCCAAACTCAACCCGGAACTGGGCATTATCGGAAATTTCTATTACGGCAACGGGCAGGGTAATGGAGATAGTGAGCGCTTGATTACGCGTTTTGGCGGGGACATCAGGGCCCTGTATAAAAATTTCAAGCTTGGGACGCATGTCAAGGTAAACGATTGGGGCCCCTATGATTATCATCGGGACTTCAACCTTACTTTTCCATTGCAGCTGATGTTAGACCTTGCCACTACGCTGGGTAAGCCGGACTGGTTTATTTTGCCGAATACGCAATTAGGTATTCGCGGTACATGGCGATCGTTAAATGAGTTCTCCCCGAGATTTGCCCCAAATGCAGTCCCGCCCAATACCTTTCCTCCTGAACCTATTGCAAGTCCGGTTGGCTTTCCTAACGGAAGCGAATGGGAGATCATGACCTATATGTACATCAATATCGGGAGATAAAAGATAACAAGATGAAAAACATTAAACATACCAACATACCATTTGCTCTTTTTCTGGGCTTGAGTCTTGCTGTTTTTTACAGTTGTGAAAGAACTTTTTCAGATGATGTGGAGTATGCCACTTTTGCCAGAACGGCAGAGGTCTTCTTAGATGCCCCTGTCGGACTGGGCAGTGACTTTTATTTTCCTTTTGAGAATTCGAAGGCTACTGCGTTTTCGGTGGACGAAAATGAGGGCTTTGAAAGCGAGGCATCGATTCGAATAGATGTACCCAACGCAAATGACCCGGAAGGAAGTTTTGCAGGGGCCATTTTCAGGATTGACGGAGCCGGCAGAAATTTAACGGATTTTGATGCATTGACCTTTTATGCCAAGGCTTCCCAGGGTGTAATTATTAGCGAAATTGGTTTTGGGCAGGATTTTGGTGAGAACAAATTCCAGGTAACCAGAACCAATGTGGACTTGGGAACGCAATGGGTGAAATACGTGATTCCAATTCCTGACCCTTCTAAACTTATCGAGGAAAGGGGCATGCTGTGGTACGCTGCAGGAACAGGGATAACCAATGGGGCAGGCTACACTTTTTGGTTAGATGAAGTGAAATTCGAAAAGACCGGGACTGTTGCGCAAGCCCGGCCGGCAATTCTGAACGGGGAGGATGTGGAGCAGGAAGGATTCCTGGGGGTACCCATAGAAATAACGGGCCTCAGCCAAACGTTCAATACAGGTTCTGGCGAAAATGTGACCGTAACTGCCAAGCCTTCCTACTTCTCTTTTGAATCGACAAATCCTGCTGTTGCCCTGGCTGACGAATTGGGTATTGTATCGGTTCTGGGTACAGGTGAGGCCACCATTAGTGCTAGCCTTGCGAATGTAGCCGCTGCCGGTTCACTGGCGCTTTCAGTTTCACGTACATTCGATTTCGCACCCATTCCCCCACCAAGGGCCCCGGACGATGTAATCTCAATATTCAGTGATGCCTATGCCAATGTACCCGTGGATTATTACAATGGCTTCTTTTTCCCTGATGGACAAACCACCCTTGGAGGTGAGCCTCCATTGGATATCAACGGGGATATGGTAATCAACTACATTGAATTGAATTTTGTGGGGATTGGGTTCTTTGATGAGGTGCCACCTGTAAACGCGACAGAAATGACCACCCTGCACGTGGATATCAAAGTCAATGAAACCATAGATCCAGGTGATTTTATCAGGTTGGAGTTGTTGAACGCTATAGGACCGGGTCAAACTTCAGGGGCCTTTACCGTCGATGGCAGTGCTCTGACCACCGATCAGTGGGTGAGTTTTGACATACCACTAACGGATTTTACAGGACTTTCGGATCGTTCCCAACTGGGGCTGTTGTTCTTTATCTCAGATAGCACGATCTCGGACATTTTTGTAGACAACATATACTTCTACAGGTAATTAAATTCATCTAAGAAAAATAGAAGAAGAAAATGATTCATTCTTTCCATAGTTGTAAAGAAAAATTGGTGAGCCCAATCGTGCTGGCGGCTTTGCTGCTGGTGTATGGCTGCAATACTGACGATACACAGACCGTTACCACCTTTAATAATCTCGTATTGGCCCAGGAGTTTGATACGGATGGCGCTCCTGACCCTGCGGTTTGGGGTTTCGACATTGGTACAGGCGAAAACGGATGGGGCAACCAGGAGTTGCAGTATTATACTGATCGTACGGAAAATGTAAGAGTGCAAAATGGCGTTTTACTGATTACGGCAAGGGAGGAATCCTTTGAAGGATCTTCATATACCTCCGCCAGGCTTGTTACAAAGGATTTGTTCGAACAGCAATATGGTCGCTTTGAGGCCCGTATCCGCCTACCCTGGGGTAGAGGTATCTGGCCGGCCTTCTGGATGCTGGGAGCAGATATCGATGAGAATCCCTGGCCGGGGGCCGGTGAAATTGATATTATGGAATACCGCGGGCAGGACCCCACGATCCTGATCGGTAGTGTGCATGGTCCAGGTTACTCCGCAGGTGAAGCCATCTCCAAAACGTATGATCTGGTGAATGATCGCTTTGATACCGGCTTCCACATATTCGGTATCGAATGGGGACCGGAGTATGTCAACTTCTATGTTGACGACGTCTTATACAATCAGATCACGCCAAAAGATGTGCCGGGACGATGGGTGTTTGACAAGCCCTTCTATATCCTGATGAACCTGGCAGTAGGTGGAAATTTTGTGGGTTCACCCAATGAGGAAACCGAATTTCCGCAAACCATGCTCGTCGATTACGTAAGGGTCTATACAAGAAACTAAACTAACTTCTAGGAAGATGAAACGATTACTAAAAAACGCGAGAGCATTCTCGATTTTGATTTTAGCCGTATCCTTTTTGGGATGCGAAAAGGAGGAAAACATCAAATTGCCTGACGTAGTTGCGGGCTTCACTTTTACAGTGAATCAGACCACCGGAACAGTGGTCTTTATAAATATATCGGAAGAGGCGACCAGTTATGAATGGGATTTTGGTGATGGGCAGACCTCCACCCTGGTCAATCCAGTAAAAACCTATGAAAACGGGACTTATTCGGTAACACTGACGGCTTTTAATGAAGCAGGTGCTAACTCAACGATTGAAAATGACGTAACCGTGACGATTGATGAGGAAGTCCCGGAATTTGATTCGGGCTTGCTTACCAATGGAGATTTTGAAAACGGTGTAGAGCCGTGGATAGGCAATGGGGCGAATGTAGTCACCGAAGGAGGAAACAGCTTTAATCTTGTAAATGTAGAAACGGCAGGGAATCCTTTTGATGTGAACCTGAGCCAGGTTGTTGAAATTACACAGGGAACCAATTATATCCTGACCTTTGAGGCTTCCTCAGATCGTGAACGGACCATCCTTGCTGGAATAGGTTTGAATGAAGATCCGTTTACCAGTACGGCATCTTCGGTCAGTCTGACCACCGAAACGCAAACCTTTACCTTACAGCTTTCGGCAGCTGATTTTGGTGGCGCCAACAGCCGGGTACTCTTTGATATGGGTGCCGAAGTGGGCGTGGTGGTGATAGACAATGTTTCTCTGGTTGAAGGGGGAGATGGCAGTGACAGTGGCGGAGGTGAGCCTCCTTTTGATAGCGGCTTGCTAACGAACGGGGATTTCGAGGATGGTGTAGAACCCTGGATAGGGAATGGGGCGAATGTAGTTACCGAAGGAGGGAATAGTTTTAATTCTGTCGACGTAACGGCAGCAGGGAATCCTTTTGATGTGAACCTGAGCCAGGTGGTTGAAATTACACAGGGAACCAATTATATCCTGACCTTTGAGGCTTCCTCGGACCGTGAGCGGACCATGCTGGCCGGGATCGGCCTGAATGAAGCCCCCTTTACCAATACTGCACCTACGGTCAATCTGACCACCGAAACACAAACCTTTACCTTACAGCTTTCGGCAGCGGACTTTGGTGGCGCTAATAGCCGGGTACTTTTTGATATGGGCGCCGAAGTCGGCGTTGTTGTGATAGACAATGTTTCCCTGGTAGAAGGGGGAGATGGTAGTGACAGTGGTGGAGGTGAACCTCCTTTTGACAGTGGGTTGCTAACCAACGGTGATTTTGAGGATGGCGGTACCGCATGGATCGGGAATGGACTCAATGTAGTTACCGAAGGAGGGAATAGTTTTAATTCTGTGGACGTTACGGCTGCAGGGAATCCTTTTGATGTGAATTTGAGTCAGGTTGTTGAAATTACACAGGGAACCAATTATATCCTGACCTTTGAGGCTTCCTCGGACCGCAATCGGACCATCCTTGCGGGAATCGGTTTGAATGAAGCTCCGTTCACCAATACGGCACCACCGGTGAATCTGACCACCGAAACACAAACCTTTACCTTACAACTTTCGGCGGCGGACTTTGGTGGCGCTAATAGCCGGGTACTTTTTGATATGGGGGCCGAAGTAGGTGTGGTGGTGATAGACAATGTTTCTCTTGTAATAGATGAATCCGGTGGTGGGGGTACCGGATGTGAGAGTGCCCCAGTTGCGGCTACTGCGCTTCCGTTGGATTTTGAAGGTTGTGAGACCTTCCCTCCCGATCAGAATTTTGGAGCGGGTCTCACTTCCGGATTTGCAGCCAACCCATCTAAGACTGGAATTAATACCTCTGATTTTGTATGGCAGGTCGACAAGCCAACCGGGTCTGACTTCTTCGCAGGAATTCAGAATGTATTCCCGAGCAATTTCGATCTGACCACCACAGATACCTTTAAGATCAAGATCTATTCGACTAAGGCTAATGTTGTCTTCAGGTTTGAGCTTCTGGCCAATCCAAACGACGGAAGCATTGGCAATCCGGCTCCTGTTTTTGTGACCGTTCCCAATGCTAACGAGTGGACCGAAGTTGAAGTTACATTCACGGGATTGCCGGCAGGCCCTACGGCCTATAGCCAGCTGGTCATAAAGCCGGATAACGATCAGGTAGACAGCCCTATCACCAATGGGGGGACCTACTACCTGGACGATTTGGTCCTCGAATAGGGATCCTCGTTTATGCACTCAAATAAGGCTGGCATGAATTGTTTTCATTGCCAGCCTTTTTGTTCTACGGCAGCAGGAGCCTGTTATCTTGTTGATTAAGGTTCAAGATCGACAGGGTTGGCAAATAGTGCAGCATATATCAGCACCTTTTAGAGAGATCAGATAGAGTATCAGCCATAGTGCGGGTCATTGAAGAATACAAACCCCGCTCTAGGTGGCTTGCCCGGCCCAGAAATGTTAAAAAACAATCCTTATTTAGATTTATTCCAGCTAAGTTTTGGATAGGAGGGGGGCGTTCTATATTTTCGTCTTGTAATTTTTAACCAATCTAAATAAATCATATGAATCGATGGTCATTCGCCCATATCGCGATCCTTTCATTCCTTCTGATAGGGTGTTCCGAGGACGATAACGGAGATGATATATTCGAACCAGAGATAGAGAACCCCCAAACCTATGTATTTGAACGGGATGGCCTGAGCACGGTCAATTTTTCGGGCCAGACCACGCGGATACTGATGTCCGAAGAGATCATTGACAAAATGATGGACGAGACGACCACCGCGCAGGTGCTTAAAGATATGTTTGGCCATCAAGAGGGCAATTCGGATTTCTCCGATCCGGATCTCAATGTCTCCGACAAGAACGTCCGGAGCAAGACCGCTGCTTCTTTTGATTATTTCTCCTCGAATGCCACGAACCAGGCGCTGATCCGGGCCGATTTTGAATCCTGGATCGATATTCAGGTAAATGAGGTATTCCCGAATTGGAACACAGCCGCTGCCCCTGGGGTAGCCGGGCAGATTGCCGACGGATCCGCTACCCGTTATGTAGATGGGCGGGGCCTGGAAATGGATCAGCTGTTCAATAAATCCCTGATCGGTGCCCTGATGGTGGACCAGATCCTGAACAACTATATCAGTGCCAATTTTATCGATGCCGGGACCCAGCGGGAAGACAATGACAACGGCGTGCCGGAAGAAGGCAGGAATTACACCGCCATGGAACACGATTGGGACGAGGCCTACGGCTATGCCTTCGGGACGGCTCAGGATTTGTCGGACCCCAGGCCATCCATCGGGTTGGATGACAGCTTTCTGAATAAATACATCGGCAGGGTGGAAGGGGATCCCGATTTTGAGGGAATCACAGACGACATCTTCCAGGCCTTTAAGCTTGGGCGGGCCGCCATTGTGGCCGGGGATTATGAGGTCCGCGATCAGCAGGCCGAGATCCTCCGTGAACTGATCTCAGAGATCGTAGGCATCCGGGCAGTGTATTACCTGCAGCAGGCTAAGCTGTCTCTGCAGCAGCCCACTCCGGATTTTGGCGCCGCCTTTCACGACCTCTCTGAGGGATATGGGTTTATTTACAGCCTGCAGTTTACCAGGAAACCAGGCACAGGGGAACCTTATTTCACAAAAGATGAAGTGGACAGCTTTATACAAGATCTCCTGGACGACGGGCCGAACGGGCTTTGGGAGGTAGCCCCTGCAACCCTGGACGCCTTGTCTGAGGCTATTGCATCGCGTTTTGACTTTACCCTGGCAGAGGCCGGAAGCTGATGAACAAATCCGGGGATCCTTGAAGATGATAATTAGGAAAGTCGGGTAGTAGTGCTTGTGAATTGAAAGAGAAATTCGCTTTAAAAACACCTAATATGAAACGTATATTCCCTATCGCATTCCTTGTAACAAGCTTGTTTATATGGGCCTGCAGCAACGATAATTCAGATGGAACCACCCCGCCGGATTCCAACGGGGGAAGCAATGGGGGAACCGCAGGTGGGGGTGGCAGCACCGTCAATTTTGACAGGGGCACCATGCTTGCCAACTGGGCAGACAATATCATCCTGCCATCCTTTGAGGCATTCCTGGGAAGTGTTTCCGTATTGAAGTCGGATTTTGGGGCATTCCAAAACAACCCGGATGCCACAACCCTGGAGAACCTTCGTGCCTCCTGGCTGGACAGCTACAAAGGCTGGCAACGTATTTCCATGTTCGAAATCGGCCCGGCAGAACAGGATGGCCTTCGCCTGAATGTAAATACCTACCCGACGGACGTGGCCCTGGTGGAGCAGTACGTGGCTTCGGGAACCTATGACTTGGCGCTACCATCCAACCGTGATGCCAAAGGCTTTCCGGCCTTGGATTACCTGCTTAACGGGCTTGGGGAAGATGAGCAGGCGATTCTGGATATTTATACCAGGGCGTCCTCGGGCCCGAAGTATCTGAAATATTTTGAAGATGTGCTCACCGACATCGAATCCAGGGTACAAACCGTGGCCGATGCCTGGCAGGGTGGATACCGAAACACCTTCGTGCAGAATGACGGCGCTTCTGCCACGGCTTCTGTAGACCGGTTTGTAAATGACTATATATTCTATTACGAAAAATTCCTGCGGGCGGGCAAGATGGGGATCCCCCTGGGGGTCTTCACCGGTACCCCGGCACCGAACACCCTGGAGGCCTACTACCAAAGCGGGGTAGGCAATGAACTTTTCCTGGAAGGCCTGGATGCCGTACAGGACTTTTTTAACGGTACGCACTTTGGTTCCTCCCAGCAGGGGGAGAGCCTGGCCTCTTACCTACAGGAACTCAATTCGGTTAAGGACGGCGCCGCCCTGGATGAGCTGATCAACGCCCAATTCGATATGGCACGGGATATGGTGGAAGCCCTGCAGGCCTTTAAAACGGAAATCGAGGAAAACAGCCCACCCACCGATATGCTGCTGGCCTATGACGAGGTACAGCGGGCCGTACCCCTGATGAAGGTGGATATGGTCTCCGCCATGAGCATCGCCATTGATTTTGTAGATGCCGACGGCGATTAGATGTATAAGGCCTTCCAGACATACCTGAATCAAACTACAGAGACCGCCCCTTTGGCGGTCTTTCGCATCTTTTTTGGTCTGATGATGCTCCTTAGCATCCTTCGTTTCTGGGCCTATGGCTGGATCGAAAAGCTCTACCTGGAACCCGCCTTCCATTTCTCCTATTTCGGATTTGAATGGGTAAAACCCCTGGGGGTATGGACCTACCTCTTGTTTGCTCTATGTGGTTTGGCTGCCCTGCTGGTGGCCCTTGGATACAAATACCGGCTGAGCATGTTGGTGTTTTTTCTGTCCTTCACCTACATAGAGCTGATGGACAAGACCACCTATCTGAACCATTACTACTTTATCAGCATCCTCTCTTTCCTGATGCTCTTCCTTCCGGCCGGGGCCTACTATTCTGTGGATGCCTGGAAGGACGCCTCAAAAAGGTACCAGTACGTCCCCAGATGGACGGTGGATAGCCTTAAGCTCCTGCTGGGAATCGTCTATGTATACGCGGGCCTTGCCAAGCTCAACTCCGACTGGCTGCTGCACGCCATGCCTTTGAAGATCTGGCTTCCCTCCAAATTTGATATTCCTCTGCTTGGCTCGCTAATGGGTCGGGAATGGGTGCATTACGCCTTTAGCTGGATTGGAGCTGCCTATGATTTGTGTATTCCCTTTCTATTGCTGTACAAGCCTACCAGATGGTTTGCCTTTGCCCTGGTGGTGGTTTTTCACGCCCTGACCCGGATCTTATTCCCCATTGGCATGTTCCCCTATATCATGATCGTGGGGACCCTGATCTTTTTCGAACCTTCCGTTCACCAGAGGATCCTCGGGTTTTTCAGCAGGCTGCTCCGTCTAGATGCAGCTGTATTTGACAATGGCTCCATCCTAAGGGGAAGCGGTATCTTTGCCCAGCGCTTAAAGCTCGGGATCCTCGCTATTTTCTTTGCGGTACAATTGCTGTTTCCATGGCGGTATTTGCTTTATCCGGGAGAGTTGTTCTGGACTGAAGAAGGCTACCGGTTTTCCTGGAGGGTCATGCTGATGGAGAAAGCGGGGTATGCCCAGTTCAGGATCGTTGAGGGTACCACGGGGCGCTGGTTTTATGTGGATAACACGGATTTCCTCACCTCCTTTCAGGAGAAGCAGATGAGCTTCCAGCCCGATTTTATCCTGGAATACGCTCATTATCTCAGGGATCATTTTGAAAATCAGGGACACCAGGCTGTTGAGGTATATGTGGATTGTTCAGTGGCATTGAATGGGCGGGTCAGCAAGCCCTATATCGACCCAGAGGTAGATCTGGGTAAGGAACGGGAATCCTTCCGTCATAAAACATGGATATTACCCTTTGAGGATGAAATTAAAGGCCTTTAGTGTTATTTTGCTTTGGCTTTGCTGCCTGACGGCGTCCGCACAGCTCACCCTCACGGGACGTGTCACTACGGAATCGGGAATTGGGGTAGAGGCGGCTGAGGTCTATCTCAAAGGCCCGGGAGTAAGAACCGTTACTCAGGCCGATGGGCGGTTTGAAATCACCGGGCTGAAACCCGGGCAATATACCCTTGTTGTTTTTGCCTTCGAGTATCAGGTATATGAGCAGGACCTCGGACTAAGTGAGGACCTAAACCTGGAGGTTGTATTGCTGCCGCTGGGGATGCAGCTCTCTGAAGTGATCCTCCTGGAGCGGCGGGAGGAACAGTTTGCCCTGCAGCGCTTGCAAAAGGTGGAAGGGACCGCCGTTTACGCCGGCAAGAAGAGCGAAGTGGTTCTGGTGGACAACCTTACCGCGAACCTGGCTGCCAATAACCCCAGGCAAATCTACAACCAGGTGGTTGGGCTGAATATCTTTGATTACGGGGATGGGGGATTGCAGCTGAATATCGGGGGTCGGGGCCTGGACCCGAACCGTACGGCCAATTTCAATGTCCGTCAGAACGGCTATGACATCAGCGCCGACGCCCTTGGATATCCAGAGAGTTATTACACCCCGCCTGCGGAGGCCCTGGAGCGGATTCAGGTGGTGCGTGGGGCGGCTTCCCTGCAGTATGGACCACAGTTTGGCGGGCTGGTCAATTTCAATTTCAGGAAACCCAACCCGGAAAAGAAGGTGGAATGGGTCTCCCGCCAGACGGTGGGATCCTATGATTTTTTTAGCAGTTTCAACAGCCTGTCCGGGACCCTGGGTAAATTCAGCTATTACACCTATTTCAACTACAAGGAAGGTAGTGGTTTCCGGCCCAATTCAGACTTTTCCAGCCGCAATTTCTACGGGCAGTTGAATTACCAGCTTTCAGACAGGACCCGTGTTACCTTTGAAAGTACGTTGCTGAACTATCTCGCCCAGCAACCCGGGGGACTGACTGACGCCCAATTCTACGCCGATCCAACCTTCAGCAACCGGGCGCGGAACTGGTTCCAGGTAGATTGGAAGCTGTTTACCGTCCGCCTTGAACACCGTTTCTCGGATCGCACGGATTTCAGCTTTTATTTATCGACCCTGGATGCGGAGCGCAATGCCCTGGGATTCCGCACCAACCGCGTCTCCCAGCCCGACGACCCGGAAGCCCCTCGGGAATTGCTCGTTGATCAGTTCAACAATATTGCGGCGGAGGCCCGGGTGCTGACCCGCTATGACATCAAGTCTACCGATGCGGTCCTGCTGTTGGGGATGAAATTTTATCAAACCGACAACAGCCAACAGCAAGGCCCGGGGACGGCCGCGGCCGATCCGGATTTTACCTTTGCCACTGAAGAATTCCCGAACTACGAGCGGCAGTCTCAATTTGAGTTCCCCAATTTGAATGTGGCCTTCTTCGGGGAGAACATTTTCAGCCTTTCTGACCGGCTTACCCTCACCCCCGGTTTTCGCTTTGAATATATCCGTACCGAGAGTGAGGGGAGCTATCGGAATATCGTGCTGGACCTGGCAGGGAACCCCTTGCTGAATGAAGAAATAGAGGACAACCGGATCTTTGAACGGAATTTTCTGCTCCTGGGGATCGGCAGTACGTATAACCTTGGAGGTGGGGCAGAACTCTATGGAAACTTTTCCCAGAACTACCGGTCGGTAACCTTTAACGACATCCGGGTGGTCAACCCTTCTTTCCAGATCGACCCCAATATTACCGATGAGAATGGTTTTACGGCCGATATCGGGATCCGGGGCCGGCTTAAGGAGTTCCTCTCCTACGATGTGAGTGCCTTTGCATTGCTCTATGACGACCGGCTGGGGGAGGTCCTCAGGAATGAAACCCGGATCAATGCCAGCGGGGAGGAGGTGGAAACCGGGAGGGTGGTTCGTTTCCGTGGGAATATCGGAACGGCCTTTATCTATGGCCTGGAGAGTTTTGCGGACCTGGATATCGGGAAATGGGCCTTCCCCGGTGCCCAAAAGGCCCGACTGAACTACTTTCTCAATCTGGCCTGGACCCATTCGGAATATACGGCTTCTGAGCAGAACAACGTAGTAGGGAACCAGGTTGAATTCATTCCCAGGGTCAACCTGAAAACCGGAATCCGGTTTGGGTACGGCAACCTGCTGGGGAGCCTTCAGTATACCTACCTCTCTGAACAGTTCACGGATGCCACAAATGCCCCCCAGGACCCGAACGACAACCAACGGGGGATCGAAGGCAGTATTCCCGCCTATGACATCATGGACCTTTCCCTGTCCTATACCCTAGGGAAGTTCAGGCTGGAGGCAGGAATCAACAACCTGCTGGATAATTCGTATTTCACCAGGCGGGCGACGGGTTATCCCGGTCCGGGGATCATCCCGGCCGAACCCAGGACATTTTATACCACCCTGCAGTTTCGCCTTTAAACCATTATCTTCCTCAGGAGGCTTTTGAGAAGAAAAGGAGTTCTATTTGGCATAAACTTCAGCCTGTAATCCGGGCAATACCTCTCCGATTAGGTTGGTCAGGGTATTGTCTGAGCTGCTAAATGTGAACTGGGTGACATTGCCGCTTTGATCTGCCAGGCGTACCACGTTCCCCTGCACATCCCAGTTCCCTGTGATGTTTCTCGCCTCGTCAGCACAGAAGAACTTGAACAGCCCGCCTGTAATGGTGGTAATGATCACATCGACGCCATTATAGGACCAGGTGTTGTCATCACGCAGGATGATCTGGGCAGAAACGCAGGGCAATTCCTCAACGATGTTTGTAGTAAAGCTTCCGTCTCCATTGATATCCTGCTGGGGGGATATGGTGAGCTCGCTGAGGTTCCAGGTGCCAACCACCAGGTCAAAGTTTGGATTGGGTTCGCTACCCCCGTCGTCATCTGAACAGGAAAGGACGGTGAGGGACAGGAAAAGGAGGAGGAACTTTTTCATTTTCGATTCGGGGTTTATAAATCCTTATAGTTCAGGCAATATAGGCATTTTGATCCTTGAGGACAAGCGGGGAATACACAGGAGGAATGTCTTCCAAAAGGCCGGTGTAATGCCGGGAAGTCATTATAATCCTGAGATATATAACCCATCAACTTTGCAGGTTATGAGCGATAGCTTTTCGATCCGTCACCTCCCAATTTTGTTTGCCAGTGCCTTGATATTCCAGACCTTCATCAATACCTCCTGCCAGGGGGACAACCCACTGCCACCATCAGAAACACCGGAAATGCCTCCCCCGAGCAGTTATTTTCCAAAGGAGCGTCCCCATGAATAAGGTACATTTTGTGGAGCTTAGCAGTTTTAAGGGCGTCCATACTGAAGTCTTTGATTGCACTTTGTAGACTTTAGAGCTGAAATCAATAGATTGGAATTGAGGGAATTATAGTGTAAATTAGAAGGGAAGCAGAATATTTGTAAATTCTGCATCCTCTGGAATCCTTTAATTAAATCAACACACCATGAAGATCACTATTTTAGGCAGCGGAATGGTGGGTCAGGTGCTCGCCTCCAAATTCATCGAACTCGGCCATGAGGTCTGGATGGCCACGCGAGACCCGGAAATTACCAAAGCCCGAACCGATCCCAACCCCATGAGCGGGATCTCTTTTTCGTCCTGGTATGCAAAGAACCCTGATGTCACCCTTTGTTCCTTTGGGCAGGTGCCTGAGGACTCAGACCTGCTTATCAATGCAACGGCAGGAGTTATTTCATTAAAGGCCCTTGAAGCTGTTAGCGAGAAGATACTGAAGGGCAAAGTACTTCTCGATCTGGCCAACCCGCTTGATTTTTCAAAAGGCATGCCGCCCTCACTTACAGTTTGCAATACGGATTCCCTGGGGGAGCAGATCCAGCGGACCTATCCTTCAACTAAAGTAGTAAAGGGCTTGAATACCCTGAATTGCCAGGTCATGGTTGCCCCGGAAATGGTTCCCGGCGAACACCAGGTCTTCATTTGTGGTAATGATGCCGATGCCAAGGCGGTCGTAAATAGCCTGCTCCATGAAATGGGATGGCCCGATTCGAGGATCCTGGACCTGGGGGGCATAGAAGCCAGCCGGGGCACGGAGATGCTGATGCCTTTCTGGATGTCTCTCATGGGCTCCCTGGGAACTGCCGTGATGAACTACAAGATCGAAAGACCCTGAGGAATATAACCAGGATTTAACGGCTTCGGACTTGATCTTGCTAGGCTTTTTACGGAACTTCGCAAGAAAAGAACAATGACCGTCTTCGTCGACATGGATGAGGTAATTGCGGATACCTACGGAGCACATATCCGCCGTTACAACGAGCGTCATGGCGCTTCCCTTAGCAGGGAGCAATGCATGGGAGGAGAAGTATGGCAGCAAGTGCCGGAGCACCGGGAACGCATCTGGCAGCATTACCATGAACCCGGTTTTTTCAGGGAACTGGAGCCCATTGAACACAGCCAGGAAGTCCTCCGGGAACTGGTGGACAGGTATCAGGTATACATCGCATCGGCTGCCATGCAATTCCCAAACTCACTCATTGAAAAGCATCAGTGGCTGGATGAACACTTTCCCTTTATACACTGGCGGAACCGGATCTTGCTGGGGGATAAGCACGTGCTGAGGGGGGATGTCCTGATCGATGACCGTTCCCACAACCTGGAGCATTTTCAGGGGCGAAGCATGCTGTTTACCTCTCCGCACAATATCCATACTACCGGTTTTGAGCGGGTGGATAACTGGCGGGAAGTAGCGGAGAAGCTGCTTTGAATTTTCTGTTTTTGCGAATGGCTCCGCGGGGGGTATATCCCCCCCAACCCCCATGAACAAATTAACCCTGGAACCTGCATTTCCCATGCATCTATACCCTGAATCCTGCCCAGGGACTTTCATGACAGGAAAAGGCATAATCTGGTTGTAACGTAAGCTGAGGTTAATCGTCCTATTCTTATAACAACCATTAACCGGCTTATCATGAAAAAACGCATCCTTCTCCTCACCCTGATTCTAATTTGTGGTGGCGCTTTTACAGGAAGGAGTCAGGCTTCAGCGACCACCGTGCTACCGGAATGGATCGCCAATGACGGGCAAATAACATCCGGACTGCTTTCCGTGCCTGAGAATCACGATGATCCG
>Ga0272441_10002355_pt1 | contig 38272 bp, 32 predicted proteins | sample SSMProp6N_FD_193582 | JGI IMG/M metagenome (GOLD analysis project Ga0272441, IMG submission 193582) | Marine sediment archaeal communities from Little Sippewissett salt marsh, Falmouth, MA, United States - SSM-Prop-6N | ecosystem: Environmental > Aquatic > Marine > Wetlands > Sediment ... | reverse complement strand
TCTTGCCGCCATCGGCATGGCCAGTTCGTGTTCGCTTCTGGATCTGCGAAGCACGGCCCTCATACAGGAGGATCCGGACCAAGCCAACGTCAGAGGCTGCTGGACGAAGCTTCCTGCTGGAGGAGACCGCGATGGGAACCAGTACCTGATTGACGGCATCTACGAGACAGGAGCCGCACTGTTGATCATCGGTGAAGAGGCCGTCCTCGAAGTCCTGTACATCATGCCGCCCAATGTTGCCGGCGCGACGTGGAAGGGAGATCTGAAGACCGACAAGCGGACACGCCATGAGTACTCGATGGGAACTACTTGGGATGAATCCCTGGATTGCGAGACCATCGAGGTTCGGATCACCATCCGCAACCAAGGAGCCGAGGGATCACCCTACTGGATTGAGGCCCGCTACGGGTGGTCCGATCCCGCCATGGCCAGGACGTGGGACCTTTGGTTCGAAGGCCACACCGAGGACGGCGTTCCTTGTGCCATCCTGTACGAAGAACGGATGGAGTGGGAGTACTAGGTTCTCCCACTCCATCAAGATCAGGAACGCAAGGCAAACCAGACTAGTCTTGTCGCAGACCTGGCAATCGCCGGTGTGGCGGCTCCGCCGCCACAAGGGTGGTCCTGCATCCAGATATCTACGGAGGATACCACTCACTACACGGACCACGCCGGATGTAGTCCGGAGAGCAATCGATGTAGATTGAGCCGCCAACGGACTCTCCGGCAACGACAACGGAATCTCCCACTTCAATCCCCGGATCGACGTAGCCGTCGCAGTAGACATACAAGGCGAAGACCTGCATACACCAAAGCCCTACGCCATCACCAGTCCCTGCACCGCAGACCCAGTACTCAGTTGCCGGCCCTCCGGGAGAGTCCACGTTGGTTTCGATATTCGTCACATAACCACAGAACGAAACAAGATCTCCCGGAGACGAGCAGTCTTCGACCTGGAACGTTGTCGCGTCGGATCGTGTGCTCCCGCAAGCGGTAACTGTCAATGTCAAGTGCTCGGGGCCCGTGGGGCCGTCGACGTCCCCGCTGAGCGTATGCGTTCCGGCGTTGTAGTACTGGTTCTGGATCAGGTACTTCGTGTAGCCATACTCCTTCTCGTCAAGCAAACTGATGGTGCCTGGTGCGGTCAATTGCATGTAGACAGTGATCCGGTCGCCGACACAGTATGACGACTTGTCTGTCCAAACCTGGGGATTGTTCACGCAATCCTGTTCGACCGTGATGCTACAGCACTTCTCCGCAGAGACATTCCCTCGCTCATCCTTTGCCTTGACGCAGAACGTGTAGGTCCCGGCCGATAGGCCAGTGTAGGACTTGCTCGTGGAACTCGACCAGGGCGACCACGTAGTGTCTCGCCCAGTTAGCTTGTACTGATACTGGAGAGAGGTCGAGCAGTTGTCTGACCCAGACCAAGAGAAGGACACGTCTCCTGCTTGAGACGGAGTTCCGCAGTTCAGACTCACAGTCGGCGGTTGAGAATCGGAAGCACAAGGATCGCGCATGACAGTGATGGAGCAGCATTCCTCAGCGGAAACGTTGCCCTTCTCATCCTTTGCCTTGACACAGAACGTGTAGGTCCCGGCCGATAGGCCGGTGTAGGACTTGCTCGTGGAACTCGACCAGGACGACCACGTAGTGTCTCGCCCAGTTAGCTTGTACTGGTACTGGAGCGAGGCCGAGCAGTTGTCACTTCCACTCCAGGTAAAGGAGACATTCCCGGACGAAGACGGAGTTCCGCAGTTCAGACTCACAGTCGGCGGTTGAGAATCGGAAGCACAAGGATCGCGCGTGACAGTGATGGAGCAGCATTCCTCAGCGGAAACGTTGCCCTTTTCATCCTTTGCCTTGACGCAGAAACGATACGTGCCGGACGACAGATCACGGTAGGATTTGCTGGTCTCTGACGTCCAATCCGACTCGCTGACATCATGGTTCTCAAGTCCGTATTGGTACTGGATGGAGGTTGAGCAGTTGTCTGATCCAGACCAAGAGAAGGATACATCGCCTGATTGAGACGGCTTTCCGCAGTTGAGCGTGGCAGTTGGTGGTTCATGCTCAACGTCGCAAGGTGCGGGGTCTACCTGCACATCCACCCTAGTGCTGGACGATAGTCCACATGGATCAGATACAGACAGCTCAACAGTGAACAATCCTGATGTTTCGAATACGTGTGACACATCTTGCCCGTCGGCATTGGATCCGTCGCCGAAGTCCCACTCGAAGTGAATCGCAGTGTCGTCAGGATCTTGCGATCCCTCGGCACTGAACTCAACCAGAAGAGGGCGCATACCTGATGTGCGGGATGATCGTATCTCAGGTACTGGCGCGGCATTAAGAGATACAAACGAGTACCCTGGTGTCAGAGCGATGTGAGAATAGCGGGACCGAGCTGCCTCGATAGCATCAGCTACAGTGCTCCTCTCCAGGAAGAGTTCCTCGCAGATCTCTCCCACAACAGCAGCGGCAACAACCTTGCGGATGCGGCCGAGATTGCCAATCACAACAGACGCACCACTATCTAGCAATTCTCCGCCTAGTGTATAGTAGTCGAATCCCTCGGATGCAGTGTTACAACCATTCAGATAGATAAGTGTCCCATCCATAAAGGGAAAATCATACTTGAGAGTGAATGAGATATATCCCTTGGGTCCGTCGTCACCGTAGTAGATCAGCGGGGCAAGCGCCTCGTTGTGGTCGATTACGTCGTATGCATTGATGTTCTCGGCCGTTGCTTTGAGACCTGTCTGGAAGACAAGGGGCCCCCCGTGACCGACCAAGAAGACGAATCCATAGTCCGAGAGAGTTCCGAGAGTGGCGGGAGTGAACTCCGCCTCTTGGAGATAGTCCACAGCATAGCCGGCTTGTCTTATGGCATTCACTGTCTGCTGCATTCTCAGCTTGCCCACGTCCGACATTTCGCTTACGGCCCGCACCACAAGAACCTTCTCCGATGTCCACGGAGGACAGTCTCCGGCTCTACTGGTTCCTGAGAGCGAAGCCAACTCGTCTCGAAACCGAGAGATGTCTGAAGTGTCAAGCTCACTTGCCTCAGCCGCTTGTTCGAAGTCAAGCATGATGTAACAAACCAAGCCAGTGGTGAGTCTTACCGTGAGTAGATCGTCTTTGCACTCAAGTATCTCGTCAATCTCAGGGGACGCAGATAGGATTCTGCACGCTTCTTCCGCATCGGTTTCTCCTGAGATGCCTGCTTCTGCAAGTTCAGCACAGACGTTCTCAATGCTGCGATGTGCAAGTTCAGAGCGTCTCTTATCGGCGAATTCCCCAGAAAACAGCATGCAACTTGCCAGAAAGACAGCAACACCTATCAGCAACATTGGCCCGAGTATCAGTCTGTACTGAGCAGCTGTTTCTCGCCTCAATATCCGCAATAAGGTGTATCCCCTTTATGTTGCCAATTCCGAACGCAGAAGAAACTGTCAGTATACGCTCAACAACCCTTTTCCACTCTACTGACGACAGTCGATACCGTCAAGCCGCAACCCCAACAACCCTACAATGCGCTCCGCTGTTCCACTCAATGCGCAACAGCGGGGCAATGTCAGACGCAGACGATCTGTTGCAGCTAGTCTCCGAAAACGAGCTTTCCGATGTAGTTGCCCAGCCCGGCGGAGAACCACACGTTGCCCGTGTCATCGACAAGCAGGTTGAGTGGCTCGGAACCCTCCGGAAGAGCGTAGGCCGTAACGGTGCCGGTCGCGGTGTCGAGCCGTCCGATGATGTCCGCGACGCGATCGGTGTACCAGAGCGCACCCTCTTTGTCGAAGACCAAATCGTAGATGTCTTCGGCTCCGGGGATGCGCCAGGTCTCCGAGAACCCGAGGGAAAGGTCCAGATGTCCGATGCCTCCCTCGACCAAGTTGCTGAACCACACACTTCCATCCGGAGCCGCATAGAGCCCGTTGAGAATGGCGGCGTTGGGGATGGTCTCCAGCTCCTGGAGGGTGTTTGCGGCAGGATCCAATCGAAGGAGAAACGGCGCGCCGAAACTGATCCACACAGTGCCGTCCGCGGTGGGGGCAAGATCGTAGACGGCGTAATCATCCGGAAGCGGCAACTCCCATTTCGTGAGGCCGTTGGCTGCAGAAACGAACGTGATCTCGTACGGATCGGGAAGAACAGAGACGTCGTAGGGGAACGCCTCATAGTCAGCCGTGAGCGTCGTCTCTCCGATGACCACGGTCTCGGGTGAAGCGGACGTTTCCGTGGGTTCGCCCACCACGCCGGGCGCCTCTGTCGCGGGATCGTAAGCCAGCTGTAGCACGGCTGGCTGCTGCCACGATGTCATCCAGAGAAGCGTCTCTCCGGCGGCTGTCTCCGCCCCACGGACGAGTTCGCGCGGACCGAGATTGAGAAACGGCAATACGGCCGTCGTGACGCCGAGACTGTCGGGATGAAGCCAGACGACTTGATTTGCATCCTGCACGCTGCAGAACACGGCCTCATCCACAACCGCGACCGCGGCGGGGCCTTCTCCGACGCCCCACGACCGGAACGTGTTCGTACTCGGATCGAGCCCGAACACCTCGCGCCCGGCGGAAAGCGCAACGTAGACCCATCCACGTGCGTCCATCGCCATTCCCGCAGGGAATGATTCGCCGTGCGGGATTCTCCATAGGGTCAGGGCAGCGGATTGAGCCATGACGTCCGGATGGGCAGCGACGACAGCAATGACAACGGCAAGAAGCGCGATGCAAAGACGTCTCGAGTTCATAGGCATCCTCCTGTTTCCTGCATCATTCTAGCTGCGGCGACCGAGGAGAGACCAATCCAACGGAATCTCGCTCCGGAGATTCCCTCCGATACGCGGAGCACGAAGACAAGGATGGTCGAGTTGGCTATGCTTTGCCCATGCCTCTGCGGACCGACATGTGTCAGGCCCTCGATCGCTACTTCCGACAACGCACGGACGCTCACGAGTTTTCGGGGGTCGTTCGAATGACGCAGGGCGATTGCGAGGTGTTCGCCGGCGCATACGGACTGGCCAGCAGGACGTGGCAAGTCCCGGTCGCGATGGAGACGCGCTTCGACACCGCTTCCATCACCAAGCTGATCACGGCGGTTGCGGCCCTTCAGCTGATCGACGCCGGCGCGTTCGAGCTGGACACGCGTGTCATTCCGTACCTCGGGCTGCCCGGAACGACCATCTCGCCGGATGTAACGGTCCTTCATTGCCTCACGCACAGCTCCGGCATCGGCGACGATTGCGAAGAGGAGGACGGCGAGGTCTACGCCGATCTCTGGAGAACGAAGCCCAACTACGCAGTGACCGAAACCGCCGATTTCCTTCCGCAGTTCGCGACCAAGCCCCCCAACTTCAAACCCGGGGAAAGGTGTCGCTACTGCAATTGCGCGTTCGTTCTCGTCGGCCTGATGATCGAACAAGCGTCAGGCTTGTCGTATCGAGAGTACGTCCAGCGCAACATCTTCGACCGAGCGGGGATGCGTTCGTCGGGATTCTTCGACCTGGAGACCTGTCAACCGAATGTGGCGGAGGGGTGTGATCCGGTTCGTAACGAGGCGGGAGAGATCGTCCGATGGAAGCGCAACATCTACTCGTTCCCGCCGATCGGCTCGCCGGACAGTGGCGCGCACGTGACGGCAAAGGATCTGGACCGTTTCTTCCGTGCAGCCAAGGACGGCGTTCTCATCTCGCGGCGAAGCGCGCAACTGTTTCTCCGGCCGCACGCACGCGGAGCGGAGAAGGACGGGTGGCACATGGAATACGGACTCGGTTTGTGGTTCCGTGTTTCGTCCGATGGTCGTATCGTCTTCTGTGAGAAAGAAGGCTACAACGCCGGCGTCAGCGGCGTTCTTCGCTACTATCCCGATTCGGACCTCGTGCTGGTGATCCTGTCGAACATGGCTGAGGGCGCCTGGGCGCCAGCGGAAGGTCTCCACGACGTACTTGTCGCGTTCGAATCGAGAGGCTGAAGGCCGACCTCCCCGCGGTGTCGATTGTCAGTACGGAGAACACTCGCTACGGCAAAAGAAGCGGCAACAAGTGGTCCTCCAGAAGCCGAAACGCGCCCTCGGGGCCGCTCGAGAAATCACCTGTCGTGACAACGACCAAGGCGTATTCAGGCACGAGAAACAGACACTGTCCACCGTATCCCTCCGCGCCGACGATCTGAGCTCCGCGAGCGTCACGGAGCCACCAGTGGTATCCAAACTGTACGCCTTCGCGCACCGTGACTCTGGGGACAAGCGATCGCTCGATCCACGATGCGGACACAATGCGTGCTCCATCCCATTGACCGCCCTGAAGCATGAGCAAGCCGATACGTGCGAGGTCGGCGGGGACCATGTTGCAGGCGGCGACGCGCGTGTGCCCGCTTGCGTCCAATCGCCAAATCACGTGATCCTCGGGAATACCGAGTGGGTCGAACAACCACGCCTGGGCCAGCGAGACGGCATCACGGCCGGTCGCTTCCTCGAGGATCCTCGGGATCAGTTGACTGGCGGGTGTTTGGTAGCGAAAGACGGTTCCCGGCTCCTCGTCCATCGAGAGGGAAAGGACGTACGCAATACGATCCTCGGCATCCAGCCATTGGTTGTACGGATTGTCCGGATCGGCGTGGTCCATCGTCCACTCGTCGTAGGCAAAACCGGTTCTCAGCGTCAGGACGTCCTGGACGGTGATGGTCCACGCCCGCGGGTCTGCGACGGTGTCCTCCGAGAACCACGTCTCGAGCGCCGCGAACTCATCGGCTAGCAGCCCGCGATCGATAGCGATTCCCATGAGTAGGGGGTTGAGGCTCTTGGTCGCGCTGTACAGCGCCGTCATTTCTCCTGCGGAGAAACCGTTCCAGTAGCCTTCGTACACGAGAAAGCCATCCTTCACGACAACCAGTGACGTCAAGGCGCGGCTCGATGCGGTGAAGCGGGCCACGGCCTCCTCCAGTGCGTTCGGTGGAAATCCAACGCTCTCCGGCGCCGCCTGCCGCCACCCGTCGGGTCGTACGCCTTCGTCGGCCCACAATGACAAGCCGGCAACGGGAACACAGAAAGCAAGAATGAGAATCGCCGCGCATCCCACCCATCGGGTCATGGGCACATGATAGTCTCGTGAATTGGCAGGCGCATCCCTCGGGCTCATCCGCCATTGGCTGAGGAAACCTTGCTGACAGGTAGAAAACGGTCCTCGAATCGCGACACATTGATGCAACAGACTCAGATCCACACGACCCAGCATGTCGTTCGATTCAAGAATCAAGAGAACGGCAGAAATTGCGAAATCCATTTCAGAATTGTATAATCACGATCACGAAGCTGGTATTTTCTCGACACTATTAGCGAATCTACCCGAGGAGAGAGACGAGCATGCTCCAACAAGCATGGCAATACATCGTGGGACATCCCGACAAGCTGCTGGAATGGACGTGGCAGCATCTCCAGATTGTGCTGGTCGCCAATGTCATCGCGGCTGTCGTCGGGGTGCTTCTCGGCGTCTGGGTATCGGGAAAGGGCCGGGAGCAACTGGCAGAAGGCGTGATTCATGCAGCGAGTATTCTGATGACGATCCCGTCGCTGGCGTTGTTCGGCATTCTCATGGGCATTCTCTACGCGCTCAGCCTTCCATCGATCGGGTTTCTGCCGGTGGTCATCGCGTTGGCGCTCTATGGACTTCTCCCGATCATTCGCAACACGCACACGGCACTCCGTGAGGTCGATCCGGCGATGATCGAAGCCGGACGAGGCATGGGAATGAGCGGGGTTCAGCTGCTGCTCAAGGTGAAGATGCCGTTGGCGGTCCCCGTGATCATGGCCGGCCTGCGCCAGGCAATGGTGATGAACGTCGGTATTGCGGCCATTGGCTCGTATTTGGGGGCCGGTGGACTGGGACAGCCGATCTTTCGAGGACTGGGCAACTACCGCAAGGACCTCGTGCTCGTCGGCGCTCTGACGGTCTCGCTTCTCGCCATCATCATCGACCTACTCATGGCCGGCGTGGAGCGATTGACGACCCCCAAAGGCATCCGCATAGGGAGGAAGCATTGATTCGGCTGGAACACGTATCGAAGGTCTTTGCTGATGGAACCGAGGCCGTGAAGGACCTCTCGCTGCACATCTCGGAAGGCGAGTTCTGCGTCTTCCTCGGCCCTTCGGGGTGCGGGAAGACGACGAGCCTGAAGATGATCAACCGGCTGATTCCGATCACTCAAGGGAAGATCCTCATTCAAGGTATCGATACGCAGCAGCGAAACGTCAATGAGCTTCGCCGTGACATCGGCTATGCCATCCAGAACATCGGACTCTTCCCTCATCTGACGGTCGCGCAGAACATCGGCACTGTCCCCATGCTCAAACACTGGCCGCGGGAAAAGCGGCGCGCACGAGCGCGCGAGCTTCTCGATCTGGTCGGGATGCCGCCGGACACGTTCATCGATCGCTACCCGTCGGAGCTGTCCGGAGGACAGCAGCAACGCGTTGGCGTGGCGCGATGTCTGGGCGCCGATCCTCCGATCCTGTTGATGGACGAGCCGTTCGGAGCGATCGACCCGATCACCCGCACCAAGCTTCAAGGGGAGTTCCTCAAGATCCAGGAACGGCTCCAGAAGACGATTGCATTCGTCACCCACGACATTGACGAGGCGATCAAGATGGGCGACACGATTGCATTGATGAAAGATGGCGAACTGGTGCAGTACGCCGATCCGGCGACCCTACTTGCCGAGCCGAAGACACGATTCGTGCGGGACTTCGTTGGGGCGGACCGTGTTTTGAAGGGGTTACGGCTGTTGCGTGCCCGCGACGTCATGAAGATGCCGAAACACGTCCTTCGCATCGATGATTCGATTTCTCAAGCCGTTGAGGCTCTCGACGCGCGACGGCGGCAATGGCTTCCGGCGGTGGACGATTCCGGGCGGTTCCGCGGATGGGTGGAGCGAGAGGACCTCGAATCCTCCGAGAGCCTCGAGGAAGCGTTGACGCCCGCGGTGACGACAGCATCGCCGCGTACGCCGCTCAATGAAGCGCTGTCGATGATGTTGGCGAGCGCGACCGGGGCGGTGGCCGTGCTGGACGATGAAGACGCGCTCCTGGGACTCCTATCGTTCGGCGCCATTCGGGACGTGCTGGCAGCGGACGACGAGAGTGATCGGGAATGAGACGTTGGGTGGTCCCCGGAATCCTGTTGCTTGCGTTGCTCGGCCTCACGGCTTGGATGACGCAGCTGGAGACCGTGGGCATCTATCGGATGCCGGGTCTGAGTGAAGTGACGATCGCCACCTTCGAGCATCTCCAGCTTGTGCTGGCCGCCGAGGGGCTTGCCATTCTGATCGGCGTTCCCATCGGGTTCATCGTCTCGCGGCGGACGTTTCGTTGGATCGGAACCCCCCTCATGGCCGCGGTCAACGTTGGACAGACCATCCCGACACTGGCGTTGTTGGCCATTGCATCTCTTGCCATCGGATCGGGGTTCCGGGCCGCGGTCGTCGGGCTGTTTATCTATGCACTCCTCCCGATCGTCCGCAACACCTACGCAGGAATCCGGTCCGTCGATCCGGCGGTGAAAGAGGCCGCTCAGGGGATGGGGATGTCCCGGTGGCAGGTGACCTCACGCGTCGAACTCCCCCTTGCTCGTCCGGTGATCGTGGCCGGCATTCGGACATCCACCGTTGTCAACGTGGGAACGGCGGCCGTTGCCGGAATGATCGGAGGCGTCGGATTGGGATCGCTGATTACGACCGGACTCGCCGTGAATGTCGTGGAGATGGTGTTGCAGGGTGCTGCTCCCGCAGCCGCTCTTGCGATCGCTCTGGACGCCATTCTCGGCCAAGTCGAACGATGGCTAACCCCTCGCGGGCTGATCAAGTCATCCCCTAGGACCTCGAAGCGCGCGCTTCGACGCGCCGCGACAGCCGATGGTCTCTAGGACGATCCATTGAACAAACAGCGGAGCCTGTGCAAACGGGCACGGATGGAATGTCAAACGACGTGCCGAAAGGCACACGAATCGAACATCAAAGAACAACAAGGAGGAAACGATGCGTTTTTCACGAATTGCGATTCTCGTCGCATTACTCCTCGGGCTGGGGCTTTCCGCCGTTGGCGCCGAGATCGTCGTAGGGGCGAAGAACTTCACCGAGCAGTACGTGGTGGGCAACCTGATGTACCTGTTGCTTGAAGACCGCGGCTACGATGTGGAATTGAAAACGGGCATGAGCACGACCGTCATCCGCGAGGCGATGGTCTCCGGAGACGTCGACATGGCCATGAGCTACACGGGAAATGGATGGCTTCTGTTCCCCGAGGGCGGCAACACGTATCAGAACGAGACGCCGCTTGAGATGTACGAGAAGGCGCGAGATCACGACATTGCCAACGGTCTCGCATGGCTCGAGCCCATCTGGTGCAACAACACCTATGCGATTGCTGTGACCAGCGAGTTCGCGGAAACGAACGACATCTACACGCTGACGGAGTTTGCGGACTACGTGACTGCAAACGACGGCGACGTTGCGTTCTGCAGCACGTTTGAGTTCTACGCACGCCCGGACGGCGTGCTGGGTTGGCAACTGCATTACGGATTCGCCTTCCAGCCTGGCTCGATCAAGACCGTGCTCCCCGGACTGACGTTTGAACCGCTCATTACCGGCGAGGTCGTTGCCACGACGGTCTTCGGAACCGATCCGATCGTTGCCAAGTACAATTGGGTCGTTCTTCAGGACGATCAGAATTTCTGGCCGCCGTACGATCTTTCTCCGGTGGTCCGCGAAGACGTGCTTGCCGCCCATCCGGGAATCGAGGCCGTGCTGAACCAGCTGGTCGCGGCATTCCCGAGCGATCCGGCGGAAGCGCGTGCCGAGATGACGGCCCTGAATGCACGGGTCGACAACGATCTTCTTGAGCCGGAGGATGTCGCCCGTGAATGGCTGGAGGAGAAGGGACTGATCTAGAACTCCTTCAGCTTTCACTATCGGAAGGGTTGTCGTATCGCGGGGCGGGCCACCAGGTCCGCCCCGCATCTTGAGTGGCGTGCTGTCGGAGAATAGACTGCAATGCGGAGGCCAGGTCCCGATGCATGATCGATTCATCGCTTACTACCGACCGTTCCCCTGGTCGCGAATCGGGGGCGCGCGAACGGGACGAACAAGCATTGAAAAGGCGCTTCGTACGTACTGCAAGGATAACGGACTGGCATGGCATGGTCTCTTGGTGGAGACAGACACGAATCTTCGACGATCGTTGGAGGATCGTGTCGTTGGCAAGGACGTCATGCAGCAGCTGCGGACGGGGCTTGTGGATGGAATCGTCGTCTACCGTCCGGAGCACGTGTTCTCTTCTTCCGCAGACGCACTGTCGACCCTGGACCGATGGATCGACATGGAGATTGCCTTCCATTGCGTCCGATTCTACGAGGATGCTCCCTTGACAGTGCATCAAGGGAGGCCTTTCCCCGGCGGAGGATTCGTTATCCGCGGTCTCTCGGAGCTTCAACGGCGCGTGGATGCAGAACGTGCGCATCAGCGAGTTGCCAGTCGCCAGATCTCAGGAACTTGGCAGGGGCGCGTTCCGTTCGGATTTCATGCGGCCAACGGCCGACTGGTCGAAGATCCGGATCGGCTCGAACGCATCATTGACATGAAACGCGCCCACCGTCACGGGGCGAGCTATCGGAGAATCGCCCGGGACCACGGAATCTCGATCGCCACCGCGCATCGATTGGTCAAGACAGACTTGCGTAAACTGCGCCGCATCGGCGTCCGGCCGGAAGCTGCCGTCCTTCACCCTCCTCCGGCGTCCGAACGCTAGGAAGCATACCGCAGACGTTTCACTCAGCTAGGCCGAATCGATCCTTGGTTCATGGGGTCCTGTCGCATCGAGTGGTTCCTCGCCGCCCATGTCCAGGCGGAACGGCGGATACTCATCGTGCATGAGTGCGACGTAGGTGCCGACGCGAAGGACCCATCGATTCAGCCCCATCAAGAAGTCGAACAGCCCACGCGGGTACCGGCCGGTGAACAACAGTGCGAATGCAGCAATCAACGCGAGGATGAAGATCAACCCGCCGCCAATCTGCACGGCGGCGTTGTCTCCCACCTGGGTATTCGTCGTCCACGCCCAAAGACCGCTGGTGAGCACCCCGACGACGATGTAGTGGGGTATCGCGAGCAGCCACCATTTGATCAGCGCCAGTCCGCGCGAGAGGCGTTCCGGATACGCCACCGTCAATCGCGCGGGGTAGTCGACGTCTTGCAGCGTGAACGGAGGATATGCATCGGTCGCCAAGGTTCCGTAGCTGTAGAATCCGACCCGCCACGTCCAGCGCAGGACGCCGACGTTGAAATCGAAGATGGCGCGCGGGTATTTTCCCGTGAACAGGATGGCGACCCACGCGATGACCGTCAGCACGGCAAATGCCGCCCACAAGAAGGCAAGCACGATGTAGTGTGGGATGAGCAGGAACCACTTGATCAGCCACAAGACCGGGCTCAACGGGGCATCCACGCGTCCGGCGACGGTTGTTGGATAGGCTCCCGCAAGTGTTGGCGAGGGTTGCTCCTCCTGCGGGGCGATCCCGCGGGTGGCAAGCACGAGCAGCACCGCGGCGAGCGCGGCGAAGACGATTCCGGCGACAACAAGGCCGATGCTGATGGGATAGAGGATGGGGAGCCGCGCACGCACGATCGCCGACACCGACACCCCCGCCGACGCATCCGCATTCATGATGACGGCCGACCAGCGGCCTTGGCTCACGTCCCACGTCAGCGTTTGCTCCCCCGACCCCTGCACCGACGACGTCCAGATTCCGAGGGTTCCGGGTGCAACATCAGGCGCGCCTCCGGTCTGCTGCTTCAGCCAGACATCGCTTTGCCCGTCCCCGATGCGATGGATCACACTGTGGGTGACATCAGACAGGTAAGCGTCGACGTCGCGCCTCGAACCGATCCCGAGGAACACGTCATCTCCCGACGTGGAGACGGCACGCAGCTGAACCGTCGCTTCCACGTGTGACGGCCACCAGTCACCGGGATGCGCCGCCAGGTCGATCTCGTCCGCGACGATTGCATAACCGTCTACGTCCAGATACTTCGCGCTGCTGCTGTAGAACCCGTTTGCATCGCGCAACGTCTCATGGCTCCACAGCAACACGCCCCCACCAATGAGAAGCCCCAACGCAACAAGAGCAAAGATGGACCCGAATACCGCGGCAACAACCTTTCCTGCGCTCATCATCCCCCCCATTCCTTGGCTCTACACTACTGAAGTACCGCGGTGCAGTCTAATGAGGTAACGTTTTCTCACGCTGACTCCGCAGACCGATGGCTGAGATCCTGAGGTTCACACATCGTTCCGAAGGGTTTCCCGGCGGCGCCGCTGTACCAGCAATGTCCCGACGGCAACGATGAACAAGCCGACTCCCTGCACCCACGACACCGATTCCCCGAGGAAGGCCCACGCGAGGATCGCGATCTGGATCATCATTGTGTTGTTGATGGCGCTGGATTCCGCTGCGGACAGTGTTTGGAGGCTGTGGTTCCACAACGTGAATGCCAGCGCGGTGTTCACGAGAGCCAGCCACAGCACGATGCCCCATCCCTGCAGCGACAGCGAGGGGACGCCCTGAACCGCGATCCCGAGACCCAGCAGCAACAGCCCTCCGATGCCCATGCTGATCGTGGTCACCGTCCATGGCGACATTCGTTGATGTCGATTGACGGCTCGACCCAGCAACGAGGCGCCCGCGTTGGCAAACAAGGTCAGCAAACCGAAGGAAAGACCGAGCGGGCTTGCCCGAAGCGCTTCCGCACGTCCGAAGTAGACGGCGGCCCCGACAATCGCGAGCGCGACACCGATCCACTGCCATTGCCGCAACCGCTCTCGAAGCAAGAAGATGCTTGTAGCCGCAACGAGAAGCGGCGTGAAGCTGAGCATCAGACTGAACGGAATGGCATCGAGCACACTCAGCGCCAAGAACTGCCCGCCTTGTGTGAGCGCGTAGAACACGATTCCCAGGGCGGCCAGCTGAAGCCACTGCGATTTCGACAGCGAACGGATCTCGTCTTGGCGCTTCCACAACCCCGGAAAGAGAACGACGAAGGCACAACTGTAGCGAAGGCCCGCGAACGTCAAGGCAGGAACTACCTCGAGCCCGCGCTTGATCAAAACCCAGGATGTGGCCCAGAGAAACGTAACCAAGAGCGCTTGAAGTACGGCAAGGCGATGTCTGCGCGACGTCATCGTAGCACCTCTCCCCACGGACCCAACCATGGGAACGTTATGTGTCGGCCCATTCCCTCCCGGCTTTTGTCCGATCAGGTGCTACGCCCGACGGCTCTTGTGACGCTCGGTCCAGACCCGCTCGACGGCGGCGGAACCCTAGTCACTCGGGTCGACCGCCTTCATTCTCCACGAATGGACCGGCAGTGACAACGGCCGCAGCATCATCCGTTCTTGACCTTTGCTCGCATATCGCACATTGCAAGATACAATCCCGCCATGTGTCGGATGGTGGCAACCCCACGAGGCATGTCCGGGCGACGGCTGATGGCGTCGTTTCTTTCGATGGCCCAAGGACGAAACACGCTCAACGAGTGCAATACAGCTTGGGGACACTGGACGCACGGCGACGGCTGGGGCGCGGTGGTCGAAGCCGAGGACGCACTGGCCGTCATCCGAAGCGCGCGTCCCTGCTGGGACGATCCGGCATTCCGTGAGCTTGCCGATCGACGCGTGTTTCTGCTCCACGCACGCAGGGCATCGAAGGGACGGGTCAGCGAGGAGAATGCGCATCCGTTTGGAACGTCCTGCGCCGATGACGCCTGGACCTTCTGTCACAACGGTACCGTGCGGGATTCGTTTCCGGAATTCGATGACGCCGATGACGGCCAAACGGACTCGGAGAAGCTCTTCCGCCGCCTCGTCCCGTTCTTGTGCGTCGGCGACATTCTCTCCGGCGTGCGCGAGGTGTTCGGGAGCCTCCAGGACTTCACCAGCGTGAACTCGTTTCTCCTCTGCAAGAGCGAGTTCTGGGCCGTCAGCGGATTTCGTACGCACACGGACTACTTCACGCTTCACCAAGCGAATACGCCCGCCGGCCCCATCGTATCGTCGGAGCCGTTGGCGAAACTGAGCGATCGTTGGACGGCGACGGCGAATGGAAGCGTCCTTCGATGTTGTCGCCTGACGGGAGAGCTTCAGACGTACCACAACGTTCTGGGCAACGTGAGCCGTCGGGAGAGCCGTGCGGTTCCTCCCAAGACGTTGCATCACCCATCGCACGCACCAAAAGGAGACTGACGCATGGGTTCGGAAGGAAGTTACGAAGACCGAGCGAAAGCAATCTTTGGCGCACGCGCGGATCTGTACACCACCAGCGCGTCACACACCGATGTACAGGTTCTCGGCCGACTGATCGAAATCGCCCAACCTCAAGACACATGGCGCGTGCTCGACATCGGTACGGGAACGGGGCACACGGCACTGGCGTTCGCGCAGCACGTCCACGATGTGGTTGCGCTCGATCTGACCGAGGAGATGCTCGACGAAGGGCGCAAGCTGGCGGACGAGCGCGGTGTCCGCAATGTGGCATTTCAAACGGGCGACGTGCATCAATTGCCTCGCGAACTTGACGCGTCGTTCGATCTTGTCACCTGCCGGCGCGCCGCCCATCACTTCAGCCACATCGCGCGGGCCATCGGCGAGATGAAGCGCGCGCTTCGCCCCGGCGGTACCCTCCTGATCGACGACCGCAGCGTGCCGGAGGACGATTGGATCGATGAGACCATGCATCGATTGGACTGTCTGCATGATGCATCGCACGTCCGTCAGTACCGGCCGAGCCGCTGGATCGAGTTGCTGGAGACGGCCGGTCTGCGCGTGGGGACTGTCGAACCGTACACCAAGCATCGCCCGGTAACGGCGCTGACCGCGCGGGTATCGCCGGAGAACGTTGCTGCCATCCGTGCGATTCTCGAGAACCTGACGCCGGACCAGCGTGCGAAACTCAACCTCGCATTGGTCGACGGCGAGGAACGATCCACCCACTGGTACGTGATGATCGCCGCAACGTTGCCCGAGGAGGCACAGATTCGCTAGCGCCACGATTCGCGTTCCCGACACCGGCGGATGATCGATGTGATCGACGGCTGCCGAATACGGTATGGTAGACGCATGGTTCGTCGATACGGGCTCCTCTTCAGTCTTGGGCTGGCTGCTCTGGCCCTCGTCTGCCTCGCGGGCGTCGTGGATGCATCCTCGGTCCGTCCGATCTCGGAAGACTACCTCTCGTTGCGGGAATCGTTTCGATTGCTCTTCGCTACGTTGTTCGGGTCTGCCGACGCGATTGCCGAAGCGTGTCCGGACTTCGTGCGCGGACTCCCGGCGAGTTCGTCCCAGCCGATTGCCCACGTCGAGATTCCGCAACATCCGTTCATGTCGGCGAATGCAGCCAACAACATGCATTGTGACAGCTACATCAGCGACACGTACGCCGTTTCAGGACCGATCGGCATTGAGCCGACGATTGTGTCCCGCACGCAGGGCTTCGGCGGGTACGGCACGTTGACCTTCGATCGCGAGGGGCGCATTGTGGCCGTCTACAGCAACGGACGGCGCTTCCAGCTCGAATTGATGGATCCGAACACGCTGGAAGAGCTGGCATCGTACGATCTACCGCCGCGACCGTGGTACTGGCTGCTGCAGGGGATCATGCCATGGGAGTACATCGGCGCCGGCATGTACTTCTACCTCGACGAGCAGGATCGCGCCGTCGTGCCGACGACGGAAAACACGATCGAAGTCATCCAGGTTCCCGAACCGGGCGGAGAGTTCATCAGCGTGCGGTCCTATGACCTGAGCGCGTACGTCGTACCAATGTCGTGGCCGCACCGAGACAGCGTCGCGTGGGTTCTACCCGACTGGAGCGGGGCCTACTACTGGTATGCCACAACGGAAGGCATGATCGGTACGGTTGCCGTCGAGAGCGGGCACGTGCACACCCTCCGACTCGACGGAGAAATCATCGAGAATTCGTTCGCCGTTGCCGAGGACGGCGCCTACATCCTCTCGGACCAAGCGCTGTATCGCCTAAGCGCCGAAGACGATGGAACGATCGTCATCGACTGGCGCACGGCGTACGATCGCGGCCCGGCCCGGAAACCGGGACATATCACTCGGGGATCCGGTACGTCCGTCTCTCTCATGGGCGACGCGAACGGACTGGTCGCCATCACCGACAACGCCGAGCCGCAAATCCACCTGCAACTCCTCAAACGGTCGGACGGGACGCTCGTGTGCGAGATTCCGCTGTTCGAGGAAGGCAGAAGCGGAACGGACGTGAGTGTAGCCTGTTTCGAACACGCGACGGCGTCCGAACAGGGGACCGGCGTCTACTCAATTCTTGCGGAAAACAACTGGGGACACCACTCCTTCCCGCGATCGTGTCCGGAACCCGGACTCACGCGGATCGACGTCGTTCGCAACGAGGATGGAACGTACACGTGTCGGGAAGTCTGGTCGAGCGAAGAGAGAAGCATTGGCGTATTCAAGCTCTCATTGGGCAGCGGATTGGCGTACATGTATTGGCGGAGCGAGACCTGTCCGGCGACGCAGTGGATCCTGACGGCGATCGACTTTCGGACCGGAGAAACGGCGTACCGGCAGCGTGTCGGGCGGGGACTGGGGTTTAACAACTGGGCGGGTGCGCTGTTCCTTCATCCCGACGGCGGGATTGCATACTCGACGACGCTATTCGGGTTGGTCATGATTCGAGACACGCAGCCGTGACCGGGGCCCCATGGAGGAGTTGAGCGCAGCGTGAGAGCGGACGGTATGAAGCGACGCGGGATGGGTCCATGAGCGATCGACGCGGCAGGTCCTCCGAGCATCCGGTCGCGCTGGGCTCCTTTCGCAGCTGGTTGCGCCTGTTGATGCGCAATCGAACAGTGGATCCGGCGTTCCTTCCTCGAGCGTTGTTTGTGACGGCCACGACGTTGTTGACCGCGCCGCTTCGTGCGTGGGAGTCCGTCCGGCACGGGCGCGCCGTTCGCGGTACGACGATCCATCCGGAACCGGTGTTCATCATCGGCCACTGGCGCAGCGGCACAACGCACCTGCAGAATCTTCTCTGCCAGGATCCTCAATTCGGTTTCCTGTCTACGTTTCAAGCGATGGTTCCCGGCTTCTGTTTGAGCGGGGAGCGAATCCTTAAACCGTTCCTCGCTCGTCAGGCGGCGAGACGGTATCCGACCCGTCTGATCGACAACATCCCGCTCACGTTCGACGCGCCTCAAGAGGACGAGTTCGCGATGGCCGCCCTTTCGGATCAGTCGTTCCTGCATGGATTCACGTTTCCGCGTCGCGCGGACGAGTACTTCGATCGGTACGTCATGTTCGACGGATTGGCGAGCCTGGAGCGAGCGAACTGGGTCAGGACGTACCTTGGAATGCTGAAGAAGGTGACCTTGTCTCAAGGAGGGCGTCGATTGCTCAGCAAGTGCTGCGCGCACAGCGCCCGAATTCCGACCTTGCTCAAGCTGTTTCCACGTGCTCGATTCATTCACATCCATCGGGATCCGTACGATGTTTTCGCATCCACGCTGTATATGCACACGACGGTCTACCCACGATCGCAGCTCCAACACGTGTCCTCGGAACGAATCCGCGCCAATGTCCTGACGTTCTATGAGCGACTGATGAAACGGCTGCTCGACGACTGGGACGCGATCCCGCCCGACCAACGCACGATGGTACGATTCGAGGATCTCGAACGTTCCCCGATGGAACAGCTGGCATCGATCTACGATGCACTTCATCTGCCCGGCTACGCGACGGCCGAACCGGCGTTTCGCCGATATCTGGACTCCGTATCCGGGTATCGGAAGAACGCGTACCGAATCGACGACCGGACGATCGAGGTTGTCAACAGCCGGTGGGGATTCGTTTTCGATGCTCTTGGCTACAAAATGAGGAAGTCGTTGTGATCGCCATCATCGGAGCGGTTCGCGAAGAGGTTCGCCCGTTGGCGCAGCGCCTCGAGATGTCGTGCATCGAGCAACGAGGTGCTCTGCGCGTGTATCGGCGCGGGGCGCCTTGCGGCGACGTTCTCCTCGTTCAATCCGGGATGGGGCGCGAGCACGCTGAAGAAGCGTGCAAGTACGTGATCGACGCCTACTCGGTGGACGGCCTGCTCTCCACCGGGTTTTCGGGTGCCTTGAGGGACGACTTGTCGGCCGGGGATCTCGTGCTCTGTTCAGACGTCTGTCTCGACGCGAACGGGGACGGCGAGATATCCGGCGTGACGAGCGGCCATCCCCTGAGACAGCGGATCGCACATGCACTCGGTCGAGCGGGCGTGTCTGTCCGCATCGGGCGCTGTGTCACTTGTACGAGCGTAGTGTCCACTCCTGAGGCAAAGCGTGCACTTGCCGACGTTTGGGATGCAGACGTCGTGGACATGGAGGCCGGTTGGATCGCGCGCATTGCGGCGCGGGAAGCGATACCGTTTGCCGCGCTTCGTGTGGTTTCCGACCGCGTTGGGGATATCCTTCCGCCATTGGGGGACACGTCTTCCGATCATGAGGGCGTATCGCGATGGCGCATTGCCGTCCACACGGCATGTCACCCGCGATCCCTTGCGGGGCTTCTCCGGCTGGCCGGAAACGTTCGGGAAGCGCAACGGTCTCTCGTACGCGCGGTGGACGCCGTTGCCGACGAGTGGACACAACCTGGGGAGGGATGAGATGAAAGCGCTGGTGACGGGCGGAACCGGGTTCATCGGAGCCAACCTCGTGCGGTTGCTTCTCGACGAGGGACTCAGTGTTCGCGTGTTGGTGCGCCCCGAGAGCCAACGGACGAACCTCGACGGACTTGATGTCGAATGCGTTCTCGGGGACCTACGGGATCCACACTCGCTGACACGGGCGCTCCAGGGGTGCAACGCGCTGTTTCACGCGGCCGCGTCCTACGTCTTTTGGACGCGCAATCCGAGCGCGGTGTACGAGACCAACGTCGGCGGCACACGGAACATCCTCAGTGCCGCACTCGAGGCCGGCATCGAGAAGGTGGTGTACACGAGCACCGAGTCGACAATTGGCGTTCCTGCAGGCGCTCTCGGAAGCGAGGAGCACGTCTCGTCGGTCGACAGCCTCTACGGCGACTACAAGAAATCCAAGCTCCTCGCCGAACGCGTGGCGTTGGAAATGGCAGGCCGAGGACTTCCCGTGACGATTGTGAATCCGACCATGCCGATCGGGGCCTGGGACATCAAGCCGACGCCCACGGGACAAGTCGTGGTGGACTTCTTGAACGGCCGGATGCCGGCGTACGTCAACACAGGGCTGAACGTCATCGACGTCGCCGACGTCGCGCGGGGGCACCTCTTGGCTCTCGAGCGCGGTCGTGAGGGCGAACGCTACATCCTTGGGCACCAGAACCTGACGCTTCGCGAACTACTTGGCGGCTTGGGAGCCGTTACGGGACGACGAGCGGCAAACGTGAGGATTCCTCTTGGGCTCGCCGTGGCCGCCGGCGCCGTCGACGAGCTGGTGCGGGGGAAGATGCTGAAACGACATCCTCGCATCGCCTTGGCCGCCGTACGGACGGCACGCAAGATTCGACACTTCGATTGCTCGAAGGCGGTCAAGGAACTGGGTCTTCCCCAATCCCCGCTTGAAGGCGCGCTGACACGCGCGGTCGCGTGGTTCCGCGAGCGCGGCTACGTTCGTATGACGTAGGTCCGCCAAGCACGCTATTCCGGCATCTCGTGCAATTGGTCCAGGAGACGTTGCGCGCTTCGCTTCGCATTCCGGTTCCAAAACGGCCAGTCTCCGATGTCGGCGTCCAGGACGAACGCCAACTCGCGCTCGATCAGTTCGGCATCGCGAACGCCGGTGAGATTGCCGTAGTAGCCGTAGGTAAATCCCCAATACTGCGCCAGCACCACATGATTGGGAAGGTACGCGGGATCGAGTTCGAGCGATGATTCGACGAGCGCAAGACCTGTCTCCATGTCGCCGCCGAAGAACTCCGGCGACATGATCAGAAGCGATCCTAGGGAGCTGTTGGGGCTCCCTCCCCAGTACGACGGATCGATCTCCACGGCACGGCGGAACATGGCCAACACGTTCTCCTGTTGGAGTAGGCCGACGATGGGATTGATGCCGCACAGGATGCCCCAGTTGCTGGCCGTCCAATGAAGCGCCGCGACGTCGGTAGCGATGGAGATTGCCCCCATGAAGTCCTTGCCCGCAAGCTCTGCGAACTGCGGATCCAATCGCAGGCTCTCCAGTCCGTACATCTTCCCTTTCTCGAGAAGCACCGTGTCCTCAGGGGTATCCCCCTCCGAGAACGTCGATGCCTCGTAACACAACTGGCACAGGCGATTGAGGACGAACGCCTGGGACTGGACGGACATGTCGTCGAGGTAGACGAGGACAGACTCATACAGCGCGATCGCCTCGGACATCACGTCCTGGTCGTAGCGGGAGGCGTACGCAACGTTCGCCTGAGCGAGAAGATCGTCCGACGACGCTTCTCCCAACGCCATGACGGATCCGGTAAGCAAGATGAGCCCGAGGATAAAGGTTCGGGCGACCGAACGGGACAGACGAGTCATAGAACCGCTCCTTCGTTGTTGAGTCATCCACCCATTCTCTCCCTTGTGCGGACGCGTGCCAAGACCCAAGGCCTTGCGCGACCTCGTCTTGGAACGCATTGACGAAGCCCCCTCGATCAGCGGACACTGTCACGTGAAATCGACGTGAAGGGAGCCGGACGATGCGGATCGTGTACGGCGTTCAGAGCACAGGGCGAGGGCATCTGGCGCGTTTTGCCGCGCTCAAGCCGTTGTTCGATGCTGACGGACACGAGTTGCTGGTGATCGTGTCCGGGCGACAGGATCCTCCCCAGCTCTTTCTGGAGGGGCTCGGGGCGGCACGTTACGAGCGTATGCCGGGATTCGCGATGGAAGACGACGGTATGGGAGGGATCTCCAAACGGAAGACGGCCTCGGCGTTTCTCACCGACATGCCGGATCTGTTCAGGAGCCTCTACCACGGGCACAAACTGATTTCGGAATTCGATCCGGACTTCATCGTGAGCGACTTCGATCCCGTCACCGGTTCTCCAATGGTCGCTCCGTCGACCTTCAAGATCGGAGTGGGCAACTGGGCGATGGCCAGACGATCCGGCGTCGATCAGCTCACGGGATATCGATGGGAGAAGTTCAACACGAGTCTGGCGATCAAGCTCTCCTCGAGCGGCCTCGATGTCATTCTCAGTTGCCACTTCTATCCTTACGACGACGACTGTCTCCCTCCGATTCTGCGGCCCGACATCGATACCGTGACCCCACGAAACGACGGGCATCTCCTCGTCTATCATTCGTTTCCGGGGCGGTTGGAACCGATTGCCCGGCACGCGCATGCGCGCCCCGATCAGCGCATTCTTCTCTACGGGTATCCGGAACGCCCTCCGGGATTGCCACCGAACATGGAATTCCGAACGGACATCACCCGATTTCTCGCAGACCTTGCGACGTGTGAAGCCTACATCGGGACGGCAGGATTCCAGGCCATCTGTGAAGCGTTCTACCTTCGAAAGAGGATTGTCGTTCAGCCGATTGTGGGCCACTACGAACAGATGTGGAATGCGGCCAGACTCGAGGAACTGGGAATGGGACGATGGCTTCGAGCCGATTTGGAGCGGGAATTGTCCTTCCCGTTCAACCAAGCGTTGTACGATCAGCTGGCGCCATGGTACGAGAACGGGACGAAGGCGTGCTACGAGAAGATCATGCGAACTGCGGGAAGCGCCATCTCCAACTAGGGGCGCCGGCTACGCTGGCGCCGCCGGAAGATCGACATGGACGGACGTTCCGTCTCCTTCGTTCGACTCGATCGAAATCCTTCCGGCGTGTTCTTGAATGATGCCGAAACTGATCGTCAGCCCCAAACCGGTTCGCTCGTCTCGCGAACGTGTCGTGAAGAACGGGTCGAACGCACGTGTCGCGCGATCGTGCGACATCCCAATGCCATGGTCATAGATGGTCGTCCGAACCCATCGCATTCCTTCATCTTCCAGGTATGTCGTACGGATGAGCAGAATCTTGTCCTCGTCATACTCCGGATAACGATCGTCAAGTGCGTCGCGCGCGTTCATGATCAGATTGACGAAGACCTGTTGGATCTGCGAACGAGAGCAGACAACCTCGGGAACCGGCGCATCGAAATCGGTCTCCAGAGAAACGTGGCTGCGAAGCAGCGCGGTGTTCACCAGCGGCAGCGTTTCGAGGAGAACGTTTCGGATGTCGGCGGGATGTCGCTTCCCGGTGTCTTCGCGCGCAAGAGCCAACAGGTTTCGAACGATGTGCGCGATGCGTTCGCCTTCCCGCAGGATGTCGCCCGCGTACCGTTGGATTGGGTCGTCGCTGCTCCGCGTGGCGATCAGCTCGGCGTAGCTCATCATTCCCATGAGAGGGTTGTTGATCTCGTGAGCGACGCCGCTGGCCATCGTTCCGAGGGACTCCATCCTCTGTTGATGCCGAAGCGACTCCTCGGTTTGCCTTCGCTGGGTCACATCGGCGCAGAACGCGACGTATCGGTGAGGTCCGAGGATGGCTGCGTCGAACTGCAGCCAAAGCTCGCGCTGATCCTTCGCTTGGATCTCGATCACTCCAGTCGCGGCTCCAGTTTCTTTCAACGCATCGAACAACGTGGGTTCTGGACTCGGGGTGTACGATGCAGAAAGCTGATAGATGCTCATCTGCAGGAGTTCATCGCGCGAGTAACCGGTCATCTGACATGCTGCCGGATTGACCTCTACGTTTCGGCCGCCCTCATCGAACACGAACACGGCCACGGGCGCCTGCTCGATGTAGGTTCGCAGGCGCTGCTCGCTCTCTTGCAGCGTCCGCTGCGTCTGCTCGCGCTCCTTGATCTCGTCCTGGAGATCGGCCAGCGTCGCACGAAGCTCATTCGACATGTGTTCGAACGAGTCCGACAATTGCCTGATCTCGAGGAATCGTCGCGAGTGGAGCATTTTCGTGGCTTCTCCCGTGCTAACGGCGGCCGTTGCCGCGGTCAATTCCTCCAGAGGACGCGTCACTTGCCTGACCAGCAAGACACCGATTCCTACCGTGACGGCCAATGCCGCGAATAAGAAGATGACGGTCGTCCTCGTCGTGGCCACAATCCCTCCCAGGAAGTCGGCCTCGGGAATCACGATGATGCTTACCCAATCGATGCCGTAGTCGTCGCGAATCCGGCTGACCTGGAGTAACTGACGTTCTCCGTCGAGGGAGAATGTGCTCCTCTGAGATGACTCGATTCGACCAAACCCGCCGAACGCGTCGACGATATGTTGGGCCGACTCGTGCACCAAGACGGAGGAGCTGTCGGCAGCGGCGATTCGCTCGAATTGCCCGCTGACGGAATCCAGTGTGAGGTGTGTGTCTTCCTCGGAACTGGCGATCATCCAGCCATCACGGTCGACGATGAATCCGAGTCCCGTGGTTCCGTAGGAAAGGGACTGCATGAACTCATCGATTTGCGACAGGAAGATGTCGGTGGAAAGCACCAACAGAAGACCGCCCGTCGCGTCGTAGATCGGCAAACTGGCGGCAATGGCCATGTCCTGTTGAGAGAACAGAACGTACACGTTGCTCCAGACGGCCGCCCCGCTTTCGACGGCCTCCTGGTACCACGGGCGCGTCCGCGCATCGAAGTCGGGAACTGTCTGAAGCAAACCTTCCCGATTTCCGTTAGCATCGACGCTGTACTTCTGGAACGGACCCGCCGCGAAATCCTCTGTCTCAATGACGTACAACGGTCCGTCAGCGCCCTCTCGGCCCGCATCGACAAGGCCGCCTTCCGGCGAGCCTGCGTAAATGCTGGTGACGGTTTCGAAGATCTCAATCTCGGAGAGGAACAGCGCCTCGAGTTGCGAAGGCTCCAAATCGGTCATGTCGAGTGCACGCATGACCTCCGCATTGGCTCGATTGATCGAGTGAGGAACCGCCAGAAACTCGAGGATTCGCTCCTCAATGCGTGCGACGATCTCCGCCTGGACGAGCCGGGCGCCGTCCATGGCTGCGTTTCGGCTGTTGCGATACCACAACAGACTCGAAACGCCGACCGAGAGGACCAACAAGACGATCAGGGAGACGGTGACGGCATCCTGGAGGCGAATGCCGGCACGACGTCGCTTGATGCCCCGCTTCTTGGATGCGCCCATTCCAGCCTCCCAGTACACCACTAGAGTACAACGAGAGAAGTCGAATGGAAACCATCAGGGCAGATCGTTGCCGAAGGGATAACGATGGGGAACGACACAGGAGCGGACACCCGTTTGACATCTCAGTCCTAAGAGAAACGGCGGAAACGCTCTCGTAAGCATGCGCGGCGGCCGGCGTGACGAGGATCCGCGGGCAATGCCGGGTTGTACAGATCGTGCTGCAGCACATCGGCATCCTTCAGCAGCTCGTCATAGAGGCCATGAACAGCACCCTTGTCGGAATGATGCGAGATGGCGGAGGCGATGCATTCGATCTCTTCGCTTGCGCACGTGCCCAGTTCGGTCAGGATCTGTCTTGCCCGCTCAGCGCTCCGGACCGCATGGTTGTCAGGGTTGGCGGACTCGTACGAGACGAGATCGTGCAGCATGCCGGCGGCACACGCCAATTCCTCGTCCAATCCGCGCAGTCGGGCGAGCAATACCGCGGTTGCAGACACTCCGTAGAGGTGAACGAACCCACACCGCTTGTCCTCGTCGCCCGACAGAGACAGCAACTGCCCGTCGATGATTAAGCGCAACGATTCCAGTCGATCCATGCTCTCTCCCTTCATGGCTTTCGCAGAGAGCTGTTCAATCCCATCGTCCCAACGACGCCGTTTTCGCGCGACTCTCGAAACACGGTCGCCTGCGGCGTCCACTCCTCGGCGAGGATCGCGTATCGAACGGTGTCGATCCATTTGCCCCCGGGTTCCGCCGGAACGTGCGCCTGGACGAAGTGCGCTTCCTTGCGCATGCCTAATCGTTCCATCAACCGCCAGGATCGCTCATTGGTGAAGACCGTGCCCGCGAAGATGCGATGAAACCCACACTCCTCAAACGCGAACGTGATCAAGCGACGAGCTGCCTCCGTGGCCAGACCGTGCTCCCGGTGATCGATGCCGAAACCCCACCCAATCTCGCCCTGTCGCTTGCCGTCGCTGACCAAGGTCAGAAGCCCGATGACGTGTCCCGTCTCGCGGAACTCGACGGCCAGATCGAAGCATTGCTCCGGCTGAAACAGACGGTAGTCGTTCTGCTTGTCGATGTAGTCCATCAACTCGTCCCGATCCCGAGGGATGTTCGTCGTTTCGCGAGCAACGGACGGATGAGCGGTTACAGCGAGGATATCGTCGATGTCGGTGTATGCGACGCGACGAATGATCGTTCGTGTCGTCTGAAGTGGAAGCGGCACGCTAGCGGCCCCCGATTTTGGGCAAAACGGTCATGATTCGCCCAGGGTATCCGACCCGGCGACCCGAATCTACTCACCTCCGGAACGCGGCGACGCGGCTTCATGACCGTTGAGGACGACGCCCATTCCCCCCGCGTTAGCACCTCGAGGGTCGACTGCGTCAGAGCGTGCCCAGCCACGCTTTCCAATCGGACTCGATGCGGGAAATCATGAATTCGGGTAGCACCGCCCATTGAGACAACGTATCGAGAAACCCGCTGTGTCCGTGCACCTCGACGAGATAGGCGACCACGCTCAACCCGATCGTATACGTGTCGTACGCGTCCAAGACGACGGAGAGATGATGCGTCTCGACCCAATCCGCGGCGTAGCGTTTCCAGCCGGAGACACCGAGAAACGACGCTTCGGTGTACTTGGCGATGCCCTCGATGATGAATTCCGGCAGGGCGCTCATGCTGACGTTGTCACGCACACAGACCAAGTACGTCATCCAGTGCGCGAGCTCGTGAACTGCGGTAATCGCCCCATCTACGGCCGGCGCCGTAATCGACATTGGGACTCCGGTCAGTGCCTGGAACCACACCTCCGAGCCTCGCATGGCCGCGTTTCCAGCGATCCAGACGCCTCCCCACGAGACCGTACCGAACGCTTGTGCAATCAAGGCTCGGCTGGGAAAGGCGATGTAGAGCATGGGATAGATGTCCATGTCCTCCCAAATGAGAGGATTGAGCCGCCACAACGTGCCGCTGGCGGCGTCCTTCTTGATGACCTGAGGGATCGGTCCGGACTGACCCGTCTTCCATGCCGGTTCCACGCTTGCCGGGTCCTCCCATCCTTCCATCCGCGACGGCGGCGTGAGATGCCACAGCTCGAACACGTACGACACGGCGTCTGTGAGCATCGCGGAGACGGACTGAACGTCATCGGGAATCCCTCCGACCCAAGCGATGGCGCCGTACGGCCAGGGAGACAACGCGTACGAAGGATCCTCGACGGCCCCTGACGAGACCGCGACAAGGGCGACCAGCAGGAGCACAAGAAGATGCGTCGTTTTCATGGGACCTCCGGTTTCTCGATACGTTGGGTTTCAGTATAACGCAACGGCACGAAGCGACGGTTTGCCCACACGGCGGGATGCTCTTGCTCCTCTCGAGGGTAGGACGTAGTCTACATTGCCCGTCCAACGACGGTGCTTCGTCCGGCACGTACCGAAAAGGAGTACGACGTGAGTGCGCTGCATCAACGTGGTCCCAAGCAGAAGAGAAGCGTAGATCGCGTCCGATGGGTCATCGACCATGATGCGCGGGCTCGCGGTGAGCCGGGACTGATTCATTCGTTTGTGGGGAGTCTGGCTACAGCGATTGATTGTGCAGGCTATGTCGTCGATCCGTCGTGGCTGATGGGATCGACCGGGTTTGCCTTTCGGATCTGGGTGGAAGACAGGCTTCTCCCGAGCGCGATGAATTCGTTCGATTGGGAAGAGGAGTTGACGGGCGCTGTTCATCGAGCCGGTTTCGGCTGTACGTACATCGACGCAGCTTCCGATGCGGGTCCTGCCGCCGCCGTGCGCCGCCATGCACATGAGGCAATCCTTGCGTCCATCGATCGCGGTGTTCCCGCGATTGCATGGGATCTCAACGACCCACCGATGTGGGGATTGATCGTCGGGTACAACGATCACATCGAGACCTACGAGACGTTGTCTTCCTGGCACTATCGGATGCCGCTTCGCTACGATCGTCTCGGCCGACGCGACGTTCAACGTCTCAGCGTGCTCGTTCTGGAAGACGCGCGAGCGGATGACGAGACGGACATCCTGAGGCAATCGCTGCAGGCCGCCGTCGACCATGCGCGGGGCCGAGCGGACAATCCCTATTCGCGCATACACACAGGACTGGAAGGCTACAAGCACTGGGCGGCTGCGCTGGAGCCGGGCACGTTGGCTGATCACGAACTGCAGTTCGCCGACTACTACGCGGAGATGTATTCCTCGTTTCGCTGCTACGCGCGGGATTATCTGGCGCAATGGGATGACGTCCGGTTGAAGGACGCCGGTCTCGCCTACGCGCGTTGCGCAGATCAGTTGGGCACGCTGCTTCGATTGATGCAGACACACAAGCAGCACCCGGCGCCAATCCGAGAACAGGCCGCGGCCTGTGTCTTGACCGCTGCCGCGGAAGAAGAACGAGCCGTCGTACGGATCGAAGCCTACCTCGCAAACATCAACGCCGAGCCACCACGCTAGAGCCTCCTCTCGACGCTGGAGTTGCCGGTGCTACATCCGGCGCGTACGCTGCATGGAAGAGAAGGAGGACGACATGCGAACGGGAGTCATCGTGCTGGCAATGCTCTGGATCGGATGGGGGGCCGTAGCGGCCGATGCGCCGCTACGTGTCGTCGATGATGTTGATGTTGGACGCTACATGGGATTGTGGTACTCGATTGCCAGCATCCCGACGCGGTTTGAGCGTGCATGTGCGCAAGGAACGACCGCGGAGTACACGTTGCAGGAAGACGGAACCGTCGAGGTCGTGAACACGTGTTACGACGCGGATGGAAACCCGGACGTTGCACGCGGTCACGCATGGGTGTCGGACGAGGAGGAGCCGGCAAAGCTGAAGGTCAGCTTCGTGCGGTTTCTGGGGTTGTGGTGGTTCGGGGCCCCGTATTGGATCATCGATCTCGCACCGGACTACTCGTTCGCCGTGGTCGGACATCCCTCCCGGGAGTACGGATGGATTCTCAGCCGGACGCCAGTTCTCGAGGACGACGTACTGGCCGGCATCCTCGAACGGCTGGAAGCTCAAGGGTATGACACCGGGGATTTCCGCACGATGGATCAAACACTTCACATATCGAATACCTGTGATGAGAGTTAGCAAAGCGAGCCTTGTTGTTCTGGCGATCTGGGCGACGGGGGTTCTTTCATGGCCCCACGTCTTCGCCAACGACGTGCCGGACCTGTCCGGGCGTTGGGCGATGATGCAGATCTACCCGCAAACGGCCACGCTTCCGTTTGCCGGGGAGGTGCTACGAACGAGCACTGTACTCCAGCTTGTCGACGTCGAGCAGGATGGAACGGCGCTCACCCTCCGGGATGTCTACTGTCACACGGACATCGATGACGGAACTTCGCTCGTGAAGACGACCATTCCGAGTGCATTCATGCAATCCTTGCGCCCAGCAACGCGGACGGCAACGCTTGTCGCCAAGAGCACGGTTCCTGCCTGGAGGTTCGTTCAGCCGCCGTATGTGGAGGTTCGAGGCGCAATGTTGGCGTCTCCAGAGACCGATCCGTTGCCCGACGATCCTGAAGATCCGCGAGTCTTCGACCAGGACGGCGATGGCGAACCGGGACTGACAGTTCAGGTCACCATCCTGGGTATCGTTGAAGGAAGAACGTTTCTTGTCCAGCGCGTTCGCTACGCCCTCGACGGCGCAGTGTTGTCGAACAGTGCTATTGACGGAAGCGTGGTATGGTCCGACGAGCAATCGGTGCTTGGGGCGACCAATCCGCTGCTCCTCGTCAATACGGAAAGCGCGCCGGATCCTCATCCGGAGAAGCACATGTTCATCATGCGCCGCGTGGAAGAAGGGATGACGTGTGAGAGGCTGCTGGAGACGTGGAGAGAGATCTTCGGCATCGAGCAGACCTCCTAGGATGCACCCATCTCCGGACGCGACGTGGCCCGCGATCGTGCGGAGATCGACGGGACCGACCATAAGGAGGAACGATGTCCGACCGCGGTTCGCGCGCAGTTCTGATCACGGGAGCCTCTTCAGGTATCGGACGTGCGTGCGCAGTGCGCCTTGCGTCTCATGGTTGGCACGTCTTCGGGACCACGCGCCAGTCGGCTGAGACGGTTGCCTGCGATCTGCGGGCCGAGCTTCCACCGGGCGCTGACATGCGCATTCTCACCATGGACGTGGACGACGCCGGCTCGGTGGATTCGGCCGTCGAGCGGATCCTGAAGATGACGAACCGGCTGGATGGCGTGGTCAACTGCGCGGGTTTCGGCATTGCCGGCGCCATCGAAGCGACATCGGACGAGGACGCAAAGGCGATCTTCGAAACCAACTTCTTTGGAACCCTTCGCGTATGCCGTGCCGTACTTCCGATACTCCGTCAACAAGGCAACGGCGTCATCGTCAATGCCTCGTCTATCGGAGGGCGGATGGGGCTGCCCTACCAGGGTTTGTACAGCGCGACCAAGTTCGCTGTGGAAGGGCTGACCGAAGCGTTGCGTATGGAGGTCCGGCCGTTCGGCATTCGGGTTGCACTCGTCGAGCCGGGCGACTTCTGCACCGGATTCACGGATCATCGCCGTGTCGTGTCGACGTTGCCCACCGGTGAAGCGTACGCCTCATCCCAACAACACGTGCTCTCGATTGTGGAGAAGGATGAACGTGGTGGCGCGTCGCCCGAAGCCGTCGCTCGACTGGTGGAACGCATCCTGACGGCGCGATCGCCCCGCGTTCGCTACACCGTTGGCCCCATCGCGCAACGGGTAGCTGCCGGGCTGAAGCGCGTGCTCCCGTCCAACTGGTTCGAACGGGTGCTTTCGCTGTACTACGGCGTGAAATGAGAGAACGGGGGACTCACATGGACCTATTCGAGAAGTGCCTTGCCTTCCACTCCGATCCTGCGTTTGCCGAGCGATTGGGGTATCCGGCAAATCCGCAACGTGCTAAGGAACTCGGACTCTATCCTTACTTCATTCCATTGGAACACGCAGAAGGTACAGAGATCGTTGTTGACGGCCGGCGGCTGATCATGCTTGGTTCGAACAATTATCTCGGGCTCACCACGCACCCGGCGGTGCGTGAGGCCGCAACCGCCGCAATCCGGGAATATGGGACGAGTTGCACTGGCTCCCGGTTTCTCAACGGCACGCTGACTCTCCATTGCCAGCTCGAGGAACGGCTGGCTTCGTTTCTCGGGAAGGACGAAGCGATTGTCTTCAGCACGGGGTATCAGACCAATCTAGGGGTCATCTCGTCCTTGGTCGGGCGCCGAGATGTCGTCATTTGCGACAAGGACGATCACGCTTCCATCGTAGATGGGTGCCGTCTGTCCACGGGAAGACTGTTGCGCTATCAGCACAACGACATGGCGGACCTGAGAAAAGCGCTGGCGGTCTGCTCGACCGGCGCGGGGAAGTTGCTGGCGACCGATGGCGTCTTCAGCATGAGTGGAGAGATCGCGCGGCTTCCGGAGATTGTCTCGCTTTGCCGTGAGACGGACACGAGGTTGCTTGTTGATGATGCGCACGGGATTGGCGTGGTCGGCGGAGGGCGTGGAACGGCTCATCATTATGGCGTTCAGGACGATGTCGACCTGCTGTTGGGCACGTTCAGCAAGTCGCTGGCATCGATCGGGGGGTACATTGCGGGCGGAACGGAGGCGATTCATTGGATTCGGCATATGGCGAGATCGCTGATCTTCAGTGCAAGTCTGCCCGCGCCCAATGTGGCGGCTGCATTGGCGGCGCTGGACATCATCGAGAATGAACCGGAACGCGTAGACCGTGTCAACCGAAATGCGGACTGCATGCGGGATGGCCTGCGAGATCTCGGATTTGACGTAAGCTGCAGCGAGACGCCGATCATTCCCATCCACATCGGAGATGCCATGAATGCGTTGAGGGCGTGGCGCATTCTGTACGATGCGGGCGTGTATGTGAACGTCGCCATTCCTCCCGCAGTTCCACAGGGGCAATCGTTGTTGAGAACCAGCGTGATGGCGACGCATACACACGCGCATTTGGAGGCCGTACTCGACGCCTTCGCCATCCTGAAACGAGCGAACGAGGATGAACCGAAACCTGTTGCAGCGCGGGACCCGGTGGATGAACCGGATCGATAACACGACAGTCCTAGGGAGATGCAGGCTCTGAAACGGCTTCGTGGCCCGCAGCGCTTCCCGCTGCTCGTCCCGTGACGAATGCCCACAGGAAGTTGGTTCCGCCAATCGGTCCGAATGCATCGAGCATCTCACCACACATGTACAGGCCAGGAACGCGCTTGCTCTCGAGCGTCTTGGTCTCGAACTCACCCAGGTGGACGCCGCCTCCGGTGACCTCCGCAGCGTCGAAACCGTCGTTGCGTGTGATCGGCAACGGGTACTGCGTGAGCGCACGGATCAGTTGGTCGCGGCGATCCTTCTCCAGTGTCGCCACGCGAGCGCCGAACAGGGAGATTTCTTCCAAGAGCTGATCGGCGAGACGATCGGGCATCTCGTGCACGAGCGTGCCGCGAACCGTCCGCTTCCCCTCCGTCAGTAGGTCTCGCCACTCCTCCGGAGTCCGATCCGTCCAGGAGACGAAGACCTGCACCTGCTCCCGGCGTTGCCGCGCCCGTGAGACAATGTGACTGACATTCAACACCGCGGGACCGCTATAGCCGCGATGGGTGAACAGGAGGCCGCCGCGTGCCGTTGCCTGCTCGCTGTCAGAGACCGCGGTGACCGTCGCCGTGATCGAGATGCCGGCCAAGTTGCGGTGCGACGGACGCGCCCCAATCAGCGGAGTCAGTGCAGGATACGGAGGCACGATACGATGGTCCTTGGATCGGGCGAGGTCAATGCCGGATCCGTCGCTCCCGGTTCGAGGATAGGATGTCCCGCCACAGGCCAAGATGACGTGCGTCGCCCGAATCGTCTCCTTGTCGGGAGACGTCAGGTAGAATGGCTTGCCGCCACTGAGCTTGGCGACGAGGAACGACCGGACGAGCTTGACGCCGGCCGCCTCGGCCGTACGAATCAGCCCAGCTCGTGCAAGCTTTCCCCCACCGCGTACGTGCAGCTTTCCGCTGGACGCGTCGAGATTCAGATCAAGTCTGACATCGTGCTCGAGAAACGTGCGTACATCGTTCAGCGGCCACGATCGCAGGATATTGCGCAGCGTGTAGGGAGACGAGTCCGTCACGTAGTCCGAGGGAGTCACGGCCGTTGGCAGGATATTGCAGCGGCCGCCGCCGGAGAGCAACAGCTTCTGACCCGGATCGGGCATGCGATCCAGCAGGATCGTTTGCGCTCCCGCCTTGGCGGCGAACAGGGCGGCGGTCAGACCGGACGGACCGGCGCCGACAACGGCAACATCATACAACACGGAATCGGACATAGACAGAGGATAGCTCGAATCCCGGAGACGAACCAGGCGCGCCCGGGCAACAGGCCGGGCGCGCCGTGGCGTCAGTCGCCGTACATGTCTTCGAGATATCGCAAGTAGTCGGAGTCAGTGGACAGAATGATGCGCGTACTGTCGGCAAACGCGATGCGATACGACTCCAGCGTTCGCCAGAAGCTGTAGAAGTCGGGATCCTGATTGTACGCCCCGGCGTAGATGGCGAGCGCCTCCGCATCGCCTTCTCCGCGTACCTTCTCGGCGTCCTTGCGCGCGTCGGCCAGGAGGATCTCGACCTCCTTGTCGGCGCTCGATGTGATCTCTCGTGCTTCCTCTTCCCCTTCCGCACGCAGCTCCGCAGCCAGACGTTCCCTCTCGGACCGCATCCGTTCGAAGACCGCTTCTTCGATCTCCGACGGAAGGTCGGCACGGATAATGCGCACATCGATGAGATCGATGCCAAACTGGGCGAGTTTCTCTCGGCTCAACGTTGCGACCTCATCGAGATAGTCGCGCCGCTTCTCGGACACGATCTCGTCCAACGTGTGCTCGGCGAGGATGTTGCGCAGATCGGAGAACACGATTTCATCGATGCGTCCCTGCGCGCTCGCGAGGCGACCGCCGGTTGATTCGATGAACTGTTGAGGATTTCCGACGCGCCAGATCGCGTAGTTGTCAATGGACAACCGCTTTTGATCCGCCGTGTAGACGTCAAGCGGCTGGATATCGTAGTTGAGGACCCGGTCTTCGAGATAGGTCACGGACTGAATGAAGGGAACCTTGAAGTACAAACCCGGCTCCTCGACGATGCGCACGATCTCTCCGAAACGGAGCACCGCGGCTTTTCGTGTTTCGTCGACGGTGAAGGTGAACAGGTTGTAGCCGATGAGGGCGATGACGACGATGCAGACGAACGTGATGAGCGGCTTCATTCGGCATCACCTCCCGAGGCATCCAGGTTCAGAAGCTTGAGCAACCCGTCGTCTTGCTCGGTCAGGATGATCTTGTCCATCGTCGGCAGAATCTCTTCCATGGCTTCGATATACAGGCGTGCCCGGGTCACCTCTTCGCCGAGTTCGTACTTCGCGAGCACGGCAACGAAGCGGGCGACGTCGCCCTCCGCGCCCTTGATACGCGTCTGCTTGTACGCCTCCGCCTGATTGGCGATTTCCTGGGCCTGTCCACGCGCACGAGGCACAATGTCCAGCGCGTACCGGTCGGCCTCGTTGATCAGTTTCTCCTTGTCCTGTCGAGCACTGTTGACATCGTCGAATGCCGCCACGACCTCTCTCGGCGGTTTGACCGTCTGCAACTGTACGTTGTCAATGGCAATACCCGTTTCGTAGATATCCAGCAACTCCTGTAGCGCGGCCAGGGTGTCCATTCCGATCGTGTCACGCAGCTCGGTGAGCGTCTCGTCGAGTGTCCGTGTTGCCACCTGTTCGCGAAGCGTCGCCTCGGCGGCTTGCTTCACGATCTCTTGAGGATCGATCAGATTGAACGCGAATTGGGTCGCGTTCTTGACCCGGTACTGAATGGCGATTTCAACGTGCGTGATGTTTCCATCTCCGGTGAGCATTTGTGCCTCGGTCACCACGGACTGATAGCTCGGATTCGGTGCGGGCGAGATCGTGCGGAAACCGATCTCCACATTCCTTACCTGTCGGACGTTGACCGTGACGACGCTCTCGAAGGGGGACGGCAAGTGGTAGTGCAGGCCCGGATCGACGGTTCGGACATAGCGGCCGAATCGCTTGACGAGCCCCTCCTCGGAGGGCCCAATAGTGTAAATCCCCGTCGCCAGGTAGATGCCAACGATCAACACGATGACGATCCATCCGACGGCACCGGGCAAACGTCGCAATCGCACCGGACGCGGTCCCTCCTCCTCTTGACGGTGTTGTGAATCAGGGTCAAGCAAGCGATCGATGAAGCTCGACATATCCCCTCCTCTTCATCCTTCCTTCGAAGCCGAGGTGTTGCCTATTCCCAAGCATCATGCGTCGCATTATACGCTACAGATCTCGATTTCTCCGATTTCTCCAGGGCGGATCCGTTGTTCGTCGCCGGCATCGGCGGTACGCTCAAAGATCCACAGCCACCAGGAGGCCCCGTGAATTCTCCGATGAGCCGATCCTCTCGCCCCCCACGAGCGCGCACCAGCGACCACATGGACACACTGCACGGTCATGAGATTTCCGATCCCTACCGATGGATGGAAGACGTGGACTCGAAGGAGACGACGGCGTGGGTGCGCGCCCAGCAGCGCCACACCGAGGCGTTCCTCGCGAACGTGCCGTTCGGAAACCGCGTGCGGCAACGCGTCGAAGCCCTATCGGCCTACAAATCGGTCGGTATGCCGATCGAAGTGGGCGAACGGGTCTTCTTCACCCACCAACGGGAAGACGCACGCCAGCCGAGCCTCGTTTGGGCGAAGATAGGAGAGGATGAAGTCCATCCTCTGGTCCATCCCGAAGCCTTCGCGTCGGACGGGGCGGTTTCGGTGACGGGATTCTCACCCAGTCCGAGCGGACGCTACGTTGCATACGGGCTCTCGGAAGCGGGATCCGATTGGCAGACATGGTTCATCCTGAACACGGAGACCAGGGAGCGTCTCGCTGACGAACTGCATTGGATTCGGTTCACGATTGCAAGTTGGCTGGACGATGAGTCGGGATTCTTCTACTCGGGTTCCGAGCCGCCGCCGCAAGATGCGATCTACAAGGCGCCGGTGACGCGGCGCAGCATCCGCTTCCATCGTCTCGGGGACGATCAACAGGACGATCGTGTCGTGTACGAACTCCCGGAGAGCATGCAAGGGTTGGCGTTCGGTCGGGTGACGTCGGACGACCGATACCTCGTCATCACCACGCAGCGGGGCACGTACCGTCAGCATCGCATCTCGGTACTCGACCTCCAGTCGCCGGAGGCGGAACCGATCGACATCATCCCAACCTTCGAGTCGATGTTCGTATTCCTGGGGAGCCGCGCGGACCACCTGTTCCTCTGGACAAATGACGATGCGCCGTACGGACGTATCATCGACATCGATCTTCGAAGCCCGGACCGCGGCACGTGGCGTGAGATCATCGGCGAGTCGGACGGGGTCATTACCGACGCCGCGTACGTCGGCGGCCGGTTCATCGTATCGGCGCTCGTGAATGCCGAGTCCGTCGTTCGCGTCTTCGATGGTGCAGGAGCGCACGTACAGGACGTTCCGCTTCCCGGCTGCGGGACCGTTGCGGTTGTCGACGGTCGTGCCGACGGGGCCAACACCTACCTCTGGTACAGCGACGTGGCCCGCCCGCCCGTGATCTTGCGGTACGACGTGACGTCCGGGAAGACGACGCCGTTTCGATCGCAGGACCTGCCGTACGATCCGGAGACCTACGTTACCGAACGCGTCCTCTACACGAGCGGCGACGGCACGGAGATCCCGATGTTTCTCTCGCGCAAGCGGTCGACACAGATCACTCCCGAAACCCCGACCTGCCTGTACGGCTACGGAGGCTTCAACATCGCGCAATCCCCGAGCTTCCGACTCGATCATCTGGCGTGGATGGACATGGGCGGTCAGCTGGCGGTCGCCTGTATCCGCGGCGGGGGAGAGTTTGGCAAGGCTTGGCATCAGGCAGGAGCACGAGAGCACAGGCCCACCGTGTTCGCCGACTTCATTGCCGCGGCGGAATGGCTGATCGAATCAGGCCGAACGTCGACGCCGAAGCTCGTCATTCACGGACGAAGCAACGGCGGCCTGCTCGTCGGTGCGTGTATGACGAAGCGTCCCGATCTTTACGGCGCGTGCCTGCCGGCGGTCGGTGTGCTGGACATGCTGCGCTTCCACAAGTTCACCGTCGGCGCCTTCTGGGTTTCCGACTACGGATCTCCCGACGATGTGGACATGTTCCCGGTCTTGCTCAGCTACTCTCCGCTGCACAACATCAAGGCGGGAACGGCGTATCCGCCGACGATGGTTTCAACGGCGGATCACGATGATCGCGTGTTCCCGGCGCACAGCTTCAAGTTCGCGGCGACGCTGCAGGCCGCCCAGAAAGGCGACAACCCGGTCCTCCTCAGGGTCGAAACGAGGGCTGGACACGGCATGGGAAAGCCGAAAGACAAACGGCTCGACGAGATTGCCGACAACTGGATCTTCGCGTTTGCCGCGCTCGGCGTCGAGCCGCAGATCAGCTAGAAAGCGATCGAATGGGGCGTGTCCGATCGACCCGCCCCAGCACTTTCGTCTGTGGACTCATCACGTGGCGTCGGCGATCCACGCATCCACGATGTCTTCAAAGATGTCAAGAGGAACGCTTCCGTTGGCGAGGACGAGCGAATGGAACGTGGTCAAATCGAATGCGTCGCCCAAAGCGTCCTGGACGCGCTCTCGCAGGTCGAGCATTCGAAGGAAGCCGAGCATGTACGAGGTCGACTGACCGGGCCAGACGATGTACCGCTCGATCTGGTACTGGGCAAACGCCGCCGATCGGCCGGTGTTGGCCGCGAAGTAGTCGACGGCTTGGTCGTAGCTCCACCCCATCGCATGGATGCCCGTGTCGACCACGAGACGTACGGCGCGCATCATCTCGTCGGAGAGTCGTCCCATGTTTCCGTAGGGATCGTCGTCGTACCAGCCGAGTTCCCACGCCAACCGCTCGGCGTACAGCGCCCATCCCTCGGTGTATCCGAGGTACACTTCCAC
>Ga0272441_10002354_pt1 | contig 38312 bp, 24 predicted proteins | sample SSMProp6N_FD_193582 | JGI IMG/M metagenome (GOLD analysis project Ga0272441, IMG submission 193582) | Marine sediment archaeal communities from Little Sippewissett salt marsh, Falmouth, MA, United States - SSM-Prop-6N | ecosystem: Environmental > Aquatic > Marine > Wetlands > Sediment ... | reverse complement strand
CGCGACTCCCTCCCGGCCGTGGACATGAAGGAGTGTCTCGCCTATGGCGGAGACAAGCCCGGCGAAGAGGCCGCGAATCAGGAGCAGAAACCGGGGAAGAAACGGGGGCCGGGCGAGTACTCTATGCATGAGAAGCTCAAGGAGAGCATCGAGTTCGCGGAGCGGGGGGCGGATTTGACCGGGACCAGGGACCCCATCACTCGCTCCCCCCGCCCCCGCCCGGGCCCCGACGCGCCCAGGGTGGTCGGGGAGGAGAAGCGCGAGCCGGAGGCCAAGCTCTCCGATCAGTTCGAGACCGACGACGACACGGGCACGGCCACGGCGCGCGGCGACGAGAACGCGTTCACGGACGTGCCGCTGGGGGGCACGAGCGTCGTCGGCACGATCGGCGTGGGCGGCGGCGGCACGGCGGGGGTCTTCGGCTGCCGCCGCGGCGCGGGCCGGAAGAAGTCGGAGGAGACGGCCAATGCCGCTTTGCGCGAGCTCGAAGCCTCGAAGTCCGTCCCTCAATCGGAGCTTAAGAAGCAGGCACAAGCTGCGCTGCGCGAGATCGAAGACTCGTCCGTCCCCCACTCGGAGCTCATCGTCTATCCGGAGGACTGGAAGAGGATCCAGGCGCGCGGGAGGACCGGCGGCTTCGAGGAGGCCGAGCCCGCCGAGGGAAACCAGGCCCTCATCGACCGCTGGAAGAACGAACTTCTCGAGAAGGAGCGGCTCCAGGCGCGCCACGACGCCCTCGCCGGCCGGCTCGAGGCCCAGCAGGAGGCGTACAAGCGGCAGTCCGAGGACCTCGAGGAGGCGCTCGGGACGCTCAAGACGCAGGGGCAGTCCACCGAGCAGGCCAAGCTCAACCGCGAGGAGATCAAGCGCCGGCAGGTGGCCGCCGAGGCCCGGGTCAACCGGCTCAAGTCCGAGCTCCACGCGGTGCAGGAGCAGCGCCGGCGCGACGCCGAGGAGCTCGCGCAGGCCCGGCACGTCCTGGGGAGGCTCGGGGAGCACGTCAACGTCGCGGAGATCCTCGGCGAGCCGACGAAGGGCCCGCTGAGCGAGCCCATCCGCGGCAAGGTCGTCGCGGTCAAGCCCGAGGGGGACTTCATCGCGCTCTCGGTCGGCATGGACGACGGCGTGAAGAAGGGGCAGGAGTTCACGATCTCGCGCACGGACGAGTCCGGCGCGAAGTTCGTCGCCAGGGCCCGGGTCCAGAGCGTGGCGAAGGACCACTGCGGCGCCGTGATCCTGGGGGCGGAGTCGAAGGCCATGCCGAAGGTGGGCGAGAACGCGCTCTGCCGCGGCTTCGGCGGCGCGCCGTACGGGACCTACGGGACCTACGAGCCGGCCGAGACGATCGGCGCGCTCCCGGGCGCGGAGAGCGCGCGCTTGAGCGACCCACTGGCCTCGCCCCGCGCGCGCGCCGCGCTGGAACTGATCCGGGGGAAGAAGCCGGAGGAAGCGGCAAAGCAACCGGAGGCGTCGCGCGAGGAGGGCGAGAGCGCGCCGTTCATCCGGCTTGCCCCCGAGCAGGCCGGACGGGCCGAAGCGCCGCAGGAGAGCGCGCGGGTGAAGCCGGTCGAGCCGGAGGCCGGGGCGCCGCAGGAGCCGGAGCCGGCGGCCGAGATCGAGGCCGAGACCGACCGCGGCGCGGTCTTCAAGGTCGTGCCGGTCAACCCCTTCGTGATGACGCGCGACGATCGCCTCTCGACGTTCGGCATCGACGTGGACACGGCCTCCTACTCGATCGCGCGCCGGTACATCCGCGGCGGGTACCTGCCGCCGGTCGGCGCGATCCGCATGGAGGAGTTCGTCAACGCGTTCGATTACAACTACCCGCGCCGGACGCAGGGTACCTTCACGGTGCTCAGCGAGGCCGCGCCCGCGCCCTTCGGCGACGGGCTCGTGCTGCTCAAGGTCGGCGTGCGCGGCCGGGTGGTCGGGCGCGAGGGACGAAAGCCCGCGCACCTCGTCTTCGTGGTGGACGCCTCCGGCTCAATGGACCAGCTCGACCGGATGCCGCTCGTCAAGTACGCGCTGGCGCAGCTCGTCGGGGAGCTGGCCCCCGCCGACCGGGTCTCGCTCGTCGCCTACGGGACGAAGGCGCGCCTCGTCCTCGAGGCGGTCGGCGCCGGCGAGACCGCGCGCATCGTCGGGGCGATCGACGCGATCCAGTGCGGCGGCTCGACCAACCTCCTCGACGGGCTCGATCTCGGCTACCGGATGGCCGCGCGGGCCTTCCGCACCGGCGGGATCAACCGCGTGATCCTCTGCTCCGACGGCGCGGCCAACATCGGGCTCACCGGCGGCGACCAGATCGTCGATGCGGTGAGGGGCTTCCGCGACCAGGGCATCACCTTCACCGGCGTCGGCTTCGGCATGGGCACGTACAACGACGTGCTCCTCGAGAAGCTCGCCGACAACGGCGACGGGAGCTACGTCTTCGTCGACTCGAAGCGCGAGGCGCGGCGCGTCTTCGTCGAGGAGATGGCCGCGACGCTGCAGACGATCGCGAAGGACGTCAAGATCCAGGTCGAGTTCGACCCCGCGCGCGTGCGCCGCTACCGCCTCGTCGGCTACGAGAACCGCGACATCGAGGACGTCAAGTTCCGCGACGACACCGTCGACGCGGGCGAGGTCGGGAGCGGGCAGTCCGCGACCGCGCTCTACGAGCTGGAGCTCCACGGGGAGCTCGCGGGCGACCTCGGCACGGTCTACGTCCGCTACCGGAACATCGACACCGGCGAAGTCGAGGAGATCTCGCACCGGCTCGAACGGGCCGACCTCCGGAAGCGCACGCCGGAGACGGACCCGCGCTTCTTCCTCGCCGCGTGCTCGGCGGAGTTCGCAGAAATCCTGCGCGAGAGCGAGCACGCCTCCGGCGGCTCGCTTGACAACCTGCGGTACGTTCTCGAGAAGGTCGCGGTCCAGCCGGCCCTGAGGCGCGACCTCCGGGTGCGGGAGCTGTTGTGGCTCGTCCGGTGCGCGAAGGGACTGCCGAGGGCGAGGTGAGACGCACGACTCTGGGGAGGGCTCGGACGATGAACGTCAAGGCATTCGTCGCGGCGGTGGCGGTGGGGCTCTCGGCGGGGGCGGGCGTCGCCGCCGAGGTGCCCCTGAAGGCCGTGGACCTGAGCGTGAAGGGCGCCATCGAGGGTGAGAACATCACCTTCACGGTGAGCTTCACCGTCGAGATGAAGCGGGGCGGGCGGGAGCTTCCGCTCGTGACCGGCGACCTGGTCCTCGAGGGCGTGGCCGAGCCGAAGACGGACTCTCAGATCCGCTACGACCCGGAGACGTCCACCTACTACATGCGCTTCGGGCGGGGCGGGAAGCACAAGGTCACGGCGACCTTCGCGGCGCGCCCGAGGATCGTGGGCGAGGGGCCGTGGCGGGAGGCGGCCTTCGCCATACCGGCCTCGAGAGTCAGGGAGCTCGAGGTCGCCTGCGACCGGAGCGACTTGGAGGTCCTCTTCCCCGGCGCGATGCGGCTCGAGCGAACGGTGGCGGACGAGACGCTGACGGTGAAGGCCGTCCTGGGTCCGGGCCGGCCGTTTACGGTGAGGTGGAAGCCCCAGGTCCGGGAGATGGACGCCGCGCTCGTGCTGGCGAGCGAGGCAAACACCGTCGCCACCGCGAGCGCAGGGGCGCTTCGCGTGGACACGCTCTTCGTCTTCGAAATCTCCCAGGGCAAGATGAGGGAGGTCTCCTTCTCGGTTCCGAAGGCCCTGAGCGTGACCCAGGTGCGGGGGGGGCACATCCGCGATTGGCGCGTCACGGACGAGGGCGGCGCAACGAAGCTGACCGTGGTCCTCGCCCGACCCCAGACGAAGCAGTACGCCGTCCAGATACAGTCCGAGATGGCGTTGACCGACTTCCCCGTCCAGATCGACATGCCGGTTATCAAGCCGGAGGGCGGCATCCGCTCGAGCGGCAGCGTCGCGATCGGAACCGACAGCGCGATCCGCCTCGTCGTCGAGAAAACCGGGGGGCTCTCGCAGAAGAACTCCTCCGAGTTCCCGCGCATCATCCTCGACCGGAAGCACCCGCGGCCGCTTCCGAAGAGCAACGCCTTCTTCTACTCGTACGCCGCGACGCCCTACCAGATGAAGCTGTCGCTCGATGACATCGTGCCGTCCTACGACGCGAACGAGCAGATGGTCGTCTCCCTCCGGGAGGACGACCTGACGGTGGACGCTGCCGTGGACCTGGACGTGCGGGACGCTCCCATCCGCCGCCTCGTCGTCGAGGTCCCGGGCGGCTTTCTCGTCTCGTCCGTGAAGGGAAGCCAGGTCGAGGACCACCGGGTCCACGAACAGGGGGAGGGCGAGACGCAGCAGGTGGAGATCCATTTCCGCCGCCCGGTGCTGGGACACACGCTCATCCGCATGCGTCTCGAGCTCGGGAAGAGCCCGGTGGGCGCCGATCAGCGCGTGTGGGGCATCTCGGTCCCCGGCGCGAAGAACGAGCGCGGGTCGCTCGTGGTCGTCGCCGACAGGGGGGTCCAGCTCGAGACGCCCGAGAGCGAGGGGCTACGCGAGGTGCACGTCTCTTCCGTGCCGATACGCGTGGCGAACGCCCAGTTCGCCTATCGCTTCCGCGAGCGGGGGTGGAGCCTGAGGTTGCTCGCCAGGGAGAAGCCCGCGGGAATCCGCGCCGAGGCGTTTCACCTCATCTCGATCGGCGAGGGGGTTGTCTACGGCAGCGTGGTGGTCAACTATTTCATCTCGGGGGCGCCCGTCGACGAGCTCTACTTCCGCATTCCGGAGGGCCTGCAGAACGTCGAGTTCGTAGGAAGCGACGTCCAGCGCTGGGTCAAGGAGGGGAGTCTCCTCAAGGTGAAGCTCCAGCGCAAGATCACCGGCGACTACAACATCGGTCTCACCCACAGCCAGCGTTACGAGGCCGGCTCCAAGATACTGGTCGGCGGGGTCGAGTGCGCCCGTGTCGAGACGCAGACCGGATACATCTGCATCGCGAGCCACCTGAACCTCAAGCTCGAACCCAAGGGAAAGCCCGACGCCAATCTCCTCGCGATCGACAGGAGCGAGGTCCCCTCGAACTACCGGCTCCTGATCAACGCGCCCGTCATGGGGACCTACAAGTACGTGAACACGCCGCACAGCGTGTCGATGGGGGTGGCCGCGTACGGGCGGACGGGGCTCCTGCCCGTCGTCATAGAGATCATGGAGATAGAGACCAGGCTTGCGGTCGGCGAGAAGCGGCAGACCGAATCGGTGACACGCATCCACTACAAGATCAAGAACTCCTCGAGCCAGTTCCTGACCCTCGAGATGCCCGAGGGCGCGGCCGTCTGGTCCACGCACATCGTCGATCGCAAGACCGGGCAGCGTCGCCGCGTCACCTCCTCCTACGACAAGACCGCAGGGTTGCTGAAGATCCCGCTCCGACGACACCGGAACCCCAACGAGCCGGTGACCGTCGAGCTGGAGTACGGGCAGACACATGGCAGGTTCGCCTGGCGTGGAGGACTCGATCTGTCGGCCCCCAGGAGCGCGATCCGCTCCACGTACGCGCACTGGACGCTGAAGGCGCCGCAGGACTGGGCGGTGCTCCCGCGCGGCGGGAACGGGAACATGGTTCCCGAGGCGCGCGACGTCCGGCAGGGCCGCCCGTCGCTCGTCATGAGGGGCGTTCTCTCGAGCTGGGGGTGGAGCCTGGGCCGACTGTTCGCTTCACACTGGGGAACCGTCATCGGCGTGGCCCTCGCGGTCCTCCTCGGGATGGCCCTCGCATTCAGGCGAAGCGCCATTCCGGTCCTGGTTCTGGGGGCGGCCGTCAGTCTGGTGCTCGTGGCCGGAATACTCGCAGCGGCCGCGCCGGGCTTCGAAAGGAACTTCGTCTCCAGGGAGAACCTCGCGACGCTCAGTTTCATCCAGACGCTCAGCCTGGATAAAGAGGCGCCCCTGGTGATCTCCGCCTCGGTTGTGCCCGCCTGGCGTCGGTACGCCGGCTTCGGCAGCCTGGTGCTGGTTCCGGTACTCGTGCTGGTCGCGTTCTCGCTCGCGCTGATCGCGCGCTTCAGGGCCGCGGAGAGGCACAAGGCCGGAATTCTGCTCATCGCGCTCGGAGCCATCGGGCTCCTCTACTCGGCGGCCAGGGTTCCGGCGGCCTCCCTCGTCATGGGGCACCTTCTCACGTGGGGTCTGCCCGCGCTGCTCGCGGTATACGTGCTTGTCCGGTGCTCTCTCGGCATGAGACGGCTCGCGACCGCGACCGCGCTGATGCTTCTGGGATGTCTTTTGACGTCGGGCTGTCGCCCGTCGGGCAGGCCTCCCCCTCCGCTCAAGACCGACACGACGATCCTCGAGCGGGTCGAGTGCATCCTCGCGGCCGAGAGGGACAGCATGCAGATCGACCTCCGCCTGAGCATCAACACGGCGGTGGCGCTTCGCTTTCCCGTGGCGGACCAGTCCGCGATCCTCCTCTCTCCCGAGCGCGTCTCCGAGCAGGTGCGTGTGGAGGAGGCGGACGGAAAGTACTACCTCCACGTCCTGAGAAAGGGAAGATACGACGTCGCACTCAAGCTCCTGAGCCCGCTTGCGAAGGCCGGCGAGGACGGATTGAGGCTCTTCCGCATGCCGCTGCCCGCGGCGCTGACCAACAGGGTGGAGTTGACGGTCCCCGAGACGGGCATGAAGATCGAGGCCCCCACGGCCGTGAGGCTGAACAGGGAGGAGACCGAGAACTCGACCATCGCACGCGCCATCCTGGGACCGGAGGACCCGGTCTTCTTCATCTGGAAGCCGAGAACGCGCCAGACGGAACTGGAGAAGACGGCGTTCTTCGCGGACGTGACGAGCCTGTTACGTTTCGATGCCGGGCTCGCCGAGGGCCGCCACGGCCTTCGCTTCCAGATCGCTCAGGGAGAGCTCAAGGCTATCCGCCTGCGCGTTCCCAAGAAGGCGACCGTCACGGCCGTCGAGGGAAAGGGCTTGGGCGCGTGGCGTTTCGATCCCGCCAAGGGGGAGCTCGAGGCGCGGCTGGCCACGGGCGTGAGCGGCGACTACGAGATGACCGTTGTCACGCAGGTCTCCTCGGAAGGATTGCCGGCCACCGTGCTCGTCGGGACGATCGAGGTCCTCGGGGCCGTCCGCCAGCGAGGGACCATCGGCCTGACGACGGACCCCTCCGTCTACGTCACGGTCGGGAAACATCCCCACAAGATGAGCGTGGACGATTTCGCCCGCGAGTCGGCCGAGCTTCTATCCGCGGTGCAGGGCCTGAAGAGCACAGACATCCGGCAGGCCTACCGCACCGGTCGGCCCGGGGAGGTCCTGGAGGTGGAGGTCCACGAGGTCAAGCCGGAGATTCGCGTCCACGAGGTGGCCAGCTTCTGGGTCGGGGACGAGCGTCTGGTCTACGATACGGGAACGAAGGGAGGCCTGGCCATCACCGTGGCGAAGGCCGGGGTGTTCTCGGTCAGCATGAAGCTTCCCGAAGGCTACGACATAGACGCCCTGAGGGCCCCGCAGGTGAGTCATTGGGACGAGAACGCAGAGGGGGACGTGCGCGCCGTTCAGGTCCACTTCAAGCAGAAGTTGTTTGGAACGGTTCTCGTGAAGCTGGCCCTCAGCCGGTCCGTCGCGGATCTCCCGAAGAGCCTCGCCCTGCCGAGGATTCAGGTGGAGGGCGCTCTGAAGCATACCGGTCAGATCACGGTCTCGGCCGCTCGAGGCATTCGGCTCTCCGAGGCGGAGCGGAAGGGGGTCAGCAATATCGATCCGCTCGAGCTGGGCAGTCGCAGGCAGGGGGTGTTGATCTACAAGCTCCTCAAGCCCGAGTGGAAGCTCCTCCTCAAGACCGAGGTGGTGGAGCCCCGCGTGAACGTCGAGTTTCTCCACGTCGCCAAGGTCACCGAGGGTCTCATCCGGCACACCCATTACCTTCGCTACCGGCTGCACAACGCCGGGGCCAAGGTCTTCGAGGTCGATGTGCCGAAGGAGGCCATCGGGCTGCTCATCACCGGGTCGCAGATCGCGCACTCCAGCGAGATCAGCCCCGGACGCTGGCGTGTGGAGCTGACCAAGAAGAAGTTCGATCAGCCGTATCTCCTCACCGTGCGGTACGAGACGCGGTTCGATCGTTCCGCAGGCGAAGTGAGGCTTGCGCCCGTGGGGGCGGCCGGGGTGGACCTCCAAAGAGGGCACATCGTCGTCTACGCGACCGACAGGGTCGAACTCGCCGAGCTCTCGATGGGCGAGATGCTTCAGGCGGCCGAGGCCCGGAACATCTCGGGCAAGTTCGGCGCAGGGGACCTCTCGAGCGCGGCCTTCTGCTACGCGAGCACCACGCCTGGCTACGAGCTTTCGCTCCGCGCAAAACGGCACGAGGCGGCCCCCGTCCTCGAGGCCGAGGTGCTCGAGACGACGCTGACGACCGTCCTGAGCGAGCACGGGGAGAACATGAACCACGTCCGGATGCAGTTGAGGGTGGGCGGCAAGCGCAACCTCGAGACGCTCCTTCCGGCGGGCGCGCGCATCTGGTCGCTCATGGTCAACGGGCGTTCGACCCCCCCCTCCGAGAGAAGCGACCGCGTGAAGGGAAAGGTTCTGCTGATTCCGCTGCCCCAGACGCCTTCCGGCGAGGTGATCGCGGATGTGGAGTTCGTCTACGTCGTCTCGCGGGACCGGGCGCTCGCGGACGGCGGGCAGGAGTTCCCGGGGCCGCAGTTCGATCTTCCGCTCAAGAAGCTCAAGTGGAGGTTCTACCTCCCCGAGAGCTACGATTACGACGACTTCAGGGGCACGCTGGCGGTCAATGAGGATGTGCTGCGTCGGGGGGGCCTGCGCCGATACGACCTCCGGCGCTACGAGGAGGAGGTCGACGAGACGCAGAGGGCGCAGAGGAGAAAGGTCGATTACTTCCAGGACCAGGGGAAGGTCCTGGCCAAGAAGGGGTTCCAGTACAAGGCGAGGTATGCGTTCGCGAACGCCTACAACCACTCCTTCTCGGACCCGGCGCAGAACGAGGACGCCCGGGTGCAGCTGCACAATCTCATCCGCGAGCAGGCCGTGGTGGGCCTGGTGGGCCGCAGGGGCCACCTGCGGCCGAGGACGGGGCTGGGAGGCGAGCCGTCCGCACAGGCGGCGCCTGCACAGGATCTCGGCGACCAGTTCAACCAGGCCGAGGCCGAGCGGCTCAGGAGCTCTCTGAGCAAGACCGATAGCGACAACCTGGAGCACATCACCCGAAGCATCATCGAGACGCAGGAGTCGGCCGCGGGCGCCGCGGTCCAGATCGCCGTGAGCATGCCGCTTCGCGGCCAGATCGTCGAGTTCGACAGGCCCGTCCAGGTCAAGCCCAACAGCGACATGCGGGTCTCCTTCGACGCGGACCCCATCGTTCCGCCGAATGTGAAGAAGGACTGGGCGTGGATGGCCGGGCTTTTCGCCTGCCTCTTCCTCGTGCTGCTGGCTCGGCCCGGCGTCGAAAGGAAGTGGAGCGAGCTCCGCCGGAGGTTGAAAGAGCGTGAAGCCGAGTCCGTTGCGGAGGCGAACCGTGCCCCTGAAGCGCTCGACCCCGAGGAGGATATGAACGCCTCCTACCCCCGGGAGCAGGGGGAGAATGCCCTGGAATCGCCTGACGAGGAGCCCGGGATGTTCGAAGATCCCAGCGACCGGGTCTAGGCGACGGCGAGAACGGCGGAGGTGCGGAAACGGGGGCGAACTGCGACAGCTTGCGGGCACACTTGACCGGCCGCACTGCAGGCGACTCGTTTCTATAGAAAGCTTGGCGTGAGCTATTCCGTGGATGGCGCAGCGATTGGACAGGTGGGAGCAGAAGCTCTTACCTGTCCGCGTGCGAGCGCCAGTGTGTCCCTCTTACGCAGAGCCGACCAGCCTGGCCGCCGCCGAGGCCCTCAAGAAGATTCGCGGGGAAAAATAATATAGCCCCGAAGTTTTCTCCGTGCGCTCCGTGTCTCTGTGTTTCAATCGACTCCGGGGGGGGAACCGCTTGACCGGAGGGGCAGGATGGAGAAGATAGAGTCCGTGAGGGCCGCACGGGCGGCCCGGAAGAGACATCCGGGAGAGGTCGGACAGGATAGGTGACCGTGAGCTTCGCAGATCTCAACCTCGTTGAGCCGCTCCTGAGGGCCATCCGGGACGAGGGCTACCTCGAGCCCATGCCCATCCAGGTGCAGGCCATCCCCCACGTCCTGGCCGGCCGCGACCTGATGGGCTGCGCCCAGACCGGCACCGGCAAGACCGCGGCCTTCGCCCTGCCCATCCTCCAGCGCCTGTGCACCGAGCCCCGCCGCGGGCACGGCCATCATGTCATCCGCGTCCTGGTGCTCACCCCCACGCGCGAGCTGGCCTCCCAGATCGGCGACAGCTTCGCGGCCTACGGCCGCCACACCGACGTGCGCCACACGGTGATCTTCGGCGGGGTCAGGCAAGCGCCGCAGACCCGGGCCCTGCACGCCGGCGTGGACGTCCTGGTGGCCACGCCGGGGCGTCTGCTGGACCTCATGGGCCAGAACCTGGTGCGCTTCGGGGGGCTGGAGGTCTTCGTCCTCGACGAGGCCGACCGCATGCTGGACATGGGCTTCATCCCCGACGTCCGGCGGATCGTCCGGGCGCTGCCGACCGAGCGGCAGACGCTGTTCTTCTCGGCCACCCTGCCGGTGAACATCCAGCGGCTGGCCGGCTCCATGGTCCGCGACCCGGTCCGGGCGGAGGTGGCCCCGGCGGCCACCACGGTGGAGTCGGTCGAGCAGCGGGTTTACTTCGTAGAGCGGGCCAAGAAGCGCGACCTGCTCCTCCATCTCCTGAAGGACAGCCCGGACATCTCCCGCGCGCTGGTCTTCACGCGCACCAAGCACGGCGCCGACCGCGTGGCCCGGCACCTGCAGCGGGCCGGGGTCCAGACGCAGTCCATACACGGCAACAAGAGCCAGGGCGCCCGCGAGCGGGCCCTGGCGCGCTTCAAGACCGGCGGCGCGCGCCTCCTGGTGGCCACCGATATCGCCGCCCGGGGCATCGACATCGAGAGCGTCTCGCACGTCATCAACTACGACATGCCCGACGAGCCGGGCGCCTACGTGCACCGCATCGGGCGCACCGCCCGGGCCGGCGCGGCCGGGGCGGCCCTGTCCTTCTGCGAGGCCCACCAGGTCCCCCTCCTGCTCGAGATCGAGAAGCTGATTCGCAAGCAGCTCACGATCATAGACGAGCACCCCTACCGGACCTTCGACTACGTCCGGCCGGGCGAGGGGGGCAGACCCGCCCGCCCGCCGCGCCGCCGCCGCCTCCTGCGCCGCAGGGGCCGCCGCAGCCGCCTGCGCTGAGTCTGGGGGAGGGGAGAAGGCCGGAACTACTTCTCCGGCGCGGGCGTCTCCGAGGGGGCGGGGGCCGGGGCGCGGATCTTCTTCAGGGCTTCGGCGGCGGCGGCGCGGACGAAGTCTCTCTCGTCCTCAAGTGCCTTTCTAAGCGCGGGGACAGCGGCCTCCGCCTCCGGGCCGATCCGGCCCAGCGCCCAGGCCGCGATCTTGCGGACATCACGCTGGGCATCCTTCAAGAGGTTTTCGAGCGCAGGCACGGCCTCCTTTGCTTCCGGGCCGATCTCGCCCAGCGTCCGGGCGGCGCAAAAGCGCATGGGCCATGCTTCATCGCCGAGCATCTTCACGAGCGCAGGTACAGCCTCTTTCGTCGTGGAACCGATCCGTATCAGTGCCCCGGCGGCGTGATAGCGCACCCCCGGTTTCGCATCGCTGAGAGCCTTGACGAGCGCGGACACGGCTTCCTTCGCGTCGGGACCGATTCCGCCCAGCACTTCGGCGGCATTCGCGCGCACGGTTTCCCTCGCGTTGCCGAGCAACTCCACGAGCGAGGGCACGGCTTCTCTGGCCTTCGGGCCGAACTGGCCCAGCCACCCGACGGCGGCCCGACGCACGTACTCGTCCGCATCGCCGAGGAACCTCGCGAGATCCGGCGCAGTCACAGGGCCGCAATAGCCCAGGAGACAGATCGCATTCACGCGGTCTGTTTTCATCGACCGGGGCAGGCGCAGGTAAAGCAGGAGGCGCGAGCGAGCGCGCTCCGGCCCGCCGAGGCGCCTCAAGGCGGGTTCAGCGGGACCGGAATCCCGGTCACTCAACGCGAACTCGCACACCACTCGGTGCGTCTGGCGAAGGGGTACCACTACAGCCACGGCGAACACCGCGAGGCCGAGAATCACCACAATCCCCACGGTCGCGAGGATGGCCGCGCGGCGGGTCTTGTCGATGGGCTTCTTGGCGTTGTCTTCAGGCATAGCGTCTCCACCCTACCCCCGCCGGGGCGGCGAGTCAAGGGGCGGCGTTCACCGCGCGGCGGGGGCGGCGGTTGCGCGTTGGCTGCCAACTCAGGAAACACGCGCGACGCACTCTTGTGGGCAATTCCATATCTCCTGTTGGGAGCGGTCTGCCTCATTCTTCGGCGGCGTGAGAGCAGCGCCACACGCGGCAACTCGTCGGAGTGATATGCCGACGAACGTCCGCGAGGCACAATTTGGGGCACAGTAGGGTGCCACAGTTCTCGCAACTCGGGAACCAGTAAAGACGTTCTGGCCGCCGGAACTGGTTTGCAAAACCGTAATACGCGGGTTCGATTCCCGCCGCCGCCTCCAGCGCCTTACTCTCTGAAGGCGGTCAACGTACGGCTTTGCTCCATGTCACGTGCACTCCGTGCCTCCATGTTTGGCGCGCTCCGCGGCCGGGGGGGTCGCAAGAGGCTTGCATTTCCGGCCCCGGCGCGCGAGAATGGGCGGGCCGCCCCTCCGGTCGGAGGGGCCGCGCCGGCGCGCGAGGGATCCGTATGCCGAAGGTCCGCACCGCCTTCTTCTGCACCGCCTGCGGTCACGAGACCGGCCGCTGGATGGGCAAGTGTCCGGCCTGCGGCGAGTGGGACGCGCTCGCCGAGGCGCCGAGCGGGGCCGCCCGCGATCGCGGCCGCGTCGGCGAGGTGCGTGCGGTGCGTCACGTCGAGGCGCGGTTGCGCGAGGCCACCCGCCTCGGCTTCCGGCGCGCCGTCGTGCCCGCGCGCGGGAAGGGGACATCGGTCGCGGGCATCGCGTGCCTGCCCGCGCGCACGATCCGGGAGGCGCTGGACGCCGCACTGGCGTGACCGGCGCCGGAGGGGTCGGCCGGCATTCATCCGTCGTCGCCGGCGGGCGGAGGGAGGAGCCATGCTGCTCAAGTTTATTCGCGTGATCTTCATCGTGGGCGCGGGCCTCACGGCCTACGCCGTGGGCCGGATGGGCGCGGCCGAGGACCCGCTCCTCTTCGGCGGCGCGGGCGCGGGCGGGGCCACGCTCCTCGTCCTGATGGACGTTCTCTTCCGGCAGGACCTCATCCGCAAGTCGGTGGCGGTGATCTTCGGCATCCTCGCGGGGCTCTTCCTGACCGTCTTTGCGACGCTGCTCCTGGCGATCTTCGTCTGGCCGATGCTCCAGGGCGCGCCGGTGGAGAAGTACGAGGACCTCGTCCGCATCCTCCAGGCGGCGGTGCCCATGCTCGCGATCGCGCTCTCGTACCTCGCGGTCTCGGTCGTGCTGCGGATGAAGGACGAGATCCGGTTCATCGTCCCCTTCGTGGACTTCGTGCGGCAGGGCCGCGTGGGCGGCGGGCTGCTGCTCGACACCTCGGTCCTGATCGACGGCCGCTTCGCGGCGCTCTGCGAGGCGGGGCTCGTGGACGTTCCGGTCCTCATCCCGCGCTTCGTGCTCGGGGAGCTCCAGAACATCGCAGACAGCGCCGACCGCGTGCGCCGCACGCGCGGGCGGAGGGGCCTGGACATCGTCAACCGCATCCAGGCCGACCAGAAGATCGAGGTCCGCATTCACGAGTCCGACGTGCCCGAGGCGCCCGAGGTGGACGCGAAGCTCCTGCGCCTGGCCAAGCTCCTGGGCGCGCGCCTCGTGACCAACGACTTCAACCTCCAGAAGGTCGCGAAGATCGAGGACGTCGAGGTCGTGAACATCCACGAGCTCGCGAAGGCCCTGCGACCGGTGGTCCTGCCCGGCGAGAGGCTCTCCGTGCGTGTGCAGCGGCCGGGCGAGGAGCCGGGCCAGGGCGTCGGCTACCTCGACGACGGGACCATGGTCGTGGTCGCCGGCGGCCGCGACCGGGTCGGCCGGGAGATCCCGATCCAGGTCACGAGCGTGATCCAGACGACCGCCGGCCGGATGATCTTCGGCCGGCCCGATCCCGACGCCGAGGGCGGCGGGGGCGGCGGGGGCGACGAAGGCGGGAAGCCCGAGTCCGGCGACGCCGGGTCCGGGCCGGAGAAGAAATGAGAACGTGGGCCGTCATCGTCGGCGCAGGCTCGGGCGAGCGTCTCGGACTCGTGGGGGGGCGGCGCAAGGCGCTCGCGCCGCTCGGCGGCGAGCCCCTTTTCGTCCGCGGCCTGCGCGCGTTCGCGGCCGCGGCCGGGGTCGAGCGCTCGGTGCTCGCGGTGCATCCGGCGGACCTCGCCGCCGCGCGCGAGGCAGCCTTCTCGCTGGAGAAGGCGCTGCGGCCCGCAGCCGTCGTGGCCGGCGGCGCGCGGCGGCAGGACTCGGTCGCGAACGCGCTCGAGGCCGTACCCGGCGAGGTGGATCTCGTCCTCGTGCACGACGCGGCGCGGCCCTTCGTGCGGCCCGAGACGATCTCGGCCGTGGCCGCAGCCGCGGCCGAGACGGGCGCGGCCATCGCGGCCGTGCCCGAGTCCGAGACGGTGAAGGAGGTCGCCGCCGGCCGCGTGCGCGCGACCGTCCCGCGCGAGGCGCTCTGGCGCGCGCGCACGCCGCAGGGCGTCCGCCGCGCGCTCCTTTACGAACTGCTTTCGCGCGCGCTCGTCGACGGGCTCGAGGTCACCGACGAGGCCGCGCTCCTGGAGCACTACGGCCACGCGGTCGCGGTCGTGCGCGACTCGGACGAAAACTTCAAGATCACGACGCCCGGGGACCTCGCGCTTGCCGAGGCGCTCCTGGCCTCCCGGGACGCCCCGCGCCCGGCTCGCGCGACCGAGACGCAGATCCTGCGGCGGGAGGGAGGACGTATGCGCATCGGCGAGGGACACGACATCCACGCCCTGGCCTTTGGCCGGAAGCTCGTGCTTGCGGGCGTCGATATCCCCGCGCCCAAGGGCGCGCGCGGACACTCGGACGCCGACGCGCTCAGTCACGCGGTCGTGGACGCGATGCTCGGCGCGGCCGCGCTCGGCGATATCGGCCACCACTTCCCCGACACGGACGAGCGGTGGCGCGGCGTGGGCGGGCCCGAGCTCCTCGCCGAGGCGGCGAAGCGCGTCGGGGCCGCGGGCTTCCGGCCCGCGAACGTCGACGCGACCGTGCACCTCCAGGCGCCGAAGCTCGGCCCCCACAAGACCGAGATCGCCGGGCGCCTCGCCGCCGCGCTCGGCCTGCCGCGGCATCGCGTGAACGTGAAGGCCAAGACGGGCGAGTCGCTGGGTCCCGTCGGCCGCGGCGAGGCGATCGCCGCCGACGCGGTGGTGCTGCTGGCCGAGGCGTAGGGCGTATGGCCGCGGCGGTCCGGGACTTCCTTGAGTACCTGCGCGTCGAGTGCGGCTCGGCGAGGAACACCGCCCTCGCCTACGGCCGGGATCTCGGCGCGCTCGAGGCCTTTCTCGCCGGGCGCCGCCGCGCGGTCGAGACCGCGCGCGGCACGGACCTCGCCGACTTCCTCATCGCCGAGCACAAGCGGGGGCTCGCCGCCGCGTCGCTCGCGCGGCGCATGGCCGCGATCCGGATGCTCTACCGCTTTCTCGTCTCGGAGGGCCGCGTCGCACGCGACCCGGCCGGGATCCTCGAGCGGCCGCACCTGGGCCGCAGGCTCCCGACCGTGCTCACGCCCGGCGAGGTGGAGCGCCTCCTCGCCGCGCCCGAGGGCGACGCGCCCCTCGCCGTGCGCGACCGCGCGGCGCTCGAACTCCTGTATGCGGCCGGCGCGCGGGCGAGCGAACTCGCCGCGCTCCCCGTGGGCGCGGTCAACCTCTCCATCGGCTACGCGCGGCTCCTCGGCAAGGGCGGCAAGGAGCGCATCGTGCCGGTGGGCGGCCCGGCGCTGCGCGCGATCGAGCGCTACCTCGCCGAGGCGCGCCCGTTGCTCGCGGGCGCGTCGGCGCCGGACGCGCTTTTCCTCTCGCGCGGGGGGCGGGCGCTCACGCGCGACGCGGTCTGGCGACTCGTCGCGCGCGCGGCGAAGAAGGCCGGCCTCACCAAGCGCGTCTACCCGCACGCGCTGCGGCACGCGTTCGCGACGCACCTGGTCACGGGTGGCGCGCACCTGCGCGCGGTGCAGGAGATGCTCGGCCACGCGGACGTCTCGACGACCGAGGTCTACACACACCTGGACATCCGGCACCTGCGCGAGGTCTACGACAAATATCACCCCAGGGCGTGAGAGGAAGAGTCCGCGCGCGGGGCGCTACTGCAGCGTGACCAACTCCCCCAGGAGGAAGACCGCGGCGAGGTTGAGCGCCACGTGCACGAAGATACACGTCTCGATCCCCCACCGCCGCCGCAGCAGGCCGAGCGCGATCCCGATCGGGAGAATCTGGGCGAACTTGACCCATGCCGGGTCGAGGGAGATCGCGTGCGCGAGCGTCCAGAGAACGCTCACGAGAAGGATCGCCCACAGGTCCGGACGGCGCTTGCCGCGCAGCCACCAGGCGAACTGGGTCTGGAGGAAAAGGCGGAAGACGATCTCTTCCTTGACCGCGATGAGCGAGGCGGCGATCGCGACCACCGTCTTCGAGTGCCCGGCGAGAAAGAGCCCCTCCAGCGACTTGATCGTCTGCTTCAGGAGCGGTGACAGCTGCGGCTGCGTGGCCCACAGGAGAATCGCGCTGTACCCGATCACGCCGACGGAGACGAGGATCGCGGCCGCCCACGGGAAGCGCCACTCGCCGGCGAAGCCCCGGCGCCCGGCGCGCGCGAGGTTCCGCAGGAGCGGAAAGTGCGGCTGGCCCGCGCGCGCCGAGAGGTACGCGCCCGCCGCCGTGTAGGTGAGCCCCTGCACGAGAACGATGCCGAATCCGATGAGCATGCCCACGACCATGGCGAACCGGACGAGCGGCGCCGCCGCGCCCGGCACCTTCTCCATCAACGGGCCGGCGAGGAGCATGAGCATGGAGAAGATCGTCGGCGGGATCGTCGCGCCGAGGAAGACCGCCGCGAGGCGCCGCGTCTTCCAGGTGTAGCGCAGGCGGAGGAAGTAGAGCACGATCGACCAGACGAAGAAGGCGAAGAGAACGAGCGAGACAGCGAGGCTCAGCGCGAACCAGGTCTTGTGCCCCTCGGGAAGCTCCAGTCCAGGACCGTCCATGCGGCGCCTCCCGCCCGCCAATCGGCGATCAGCGTACCGGGCGGGCGCACGCGGCGCAAGCGCCGCGGCGGCCTATGGCGCCGCGCCGCCGCGGCGCGCGCGCAGGAACTCGGCGGGCGTCGTCTCCTCGGCGATGCGGCCGCCCTTGATCACGAGCAGTCGGTCCGCACCCGCGAGCGTGCTGAAGCGGTGCGCAACGACGAGGCTGGTGCGGTCCGCGGTGAGCGCGTCGAGACCCTGCCGGATTGCCTCCTCGGTCTGGGCGTCGACCGAGCTCGTGGCCTCGTCGAGGATGAGGATGGGAGGGTCGTAGGCGAGCGCGCGCGCGAAGCTCACGAGCTGCCGCTGACCGACCGAGAGGCCCGCGCCGCGCCCGCCGAGCTTCCGGGCGTAGCCCTCCGGGAGGCGCTCGACGAAGTTCGCCGCGTGCGCGCGCCCGCAGGCGAGGCGCACGTCCTCGTCGGTGATCGCGTCCTCCCAGAGGCGCACGTTCTCGCGTACCGTGTCGGCGAAGATGAAGACGTCCTGGAGCACGGTCGCGACCTGCCGCCGCACCCAGCGCGGGTCGAGCTCGGCGAGGTCGCGCCCGTCGAGAAGGATCCGCCCCTTCTGCGGCCGGTAGAGCGCGCTCGCGAGCGAAAGGATCGTGGTCTTGCCCGCGCCCGTGGGCCCGGCGATGGCGATGCGCTCGCCCGGTGCGACGTGGAAGCTGAGCCCCTTGAGCACCCAGTCGTCGCCGCGATAGGCGAACCAGACGTCCTCGAAGGCGAGCTCGCCGCGGCTGCGTTCGGCGGGCGCGGCCTCGCGCGGCTCGGCGGGCGTCCTCGGCGCGGTGAGGTCCTCGCCCTCCTGCTCGAGGAAGCCGAAGATCCGCTCGAGCGAGGCCATCGCCGCCTGGAGGAGCTGCACGCGCTCCATCATCATCTGGAGCGGCCATCCGAAGCGGTCCACGTAGAGCGTGAAGGCGACGAGTTCGCCGATTAGGGCGAAGCGGTCCGGCCCCGCGGGCACCCCGAGGAGCTGCCGGCCCCCGTACCAGATGACGAGCGCGAGGCCCACGCCGAACGCGCCCTGGAGGATCGGGGGGAAGAAGGCGTGAAGGAGGGACGCGCGCACGCGCGCGCGGCGCAGCGCGTCGTTCGCCTCGTCGAGCTCGGCGGCGCAGCGCGCCTCCTGGTTCAGGAGCAGCACGGTCGAGTGGCCGGCGAAGTTCTCCTCCATGCGGGCGTTGAGGCGCGAGACGAGCACCCGCACGCGGCGGAAGACCTTGCGCATCAGCGGCCGGTAGAAGGCGGCCACGAGCACGACGACCGGCACGACCGCGAACGCGACGAGCGCGAGCCGCCAGTTGAGGTAGAGCATCGCCCCGGCCATGGCCAGGACCATGATCCCGTTGCGGATCATGGTGACGAACCCGGTCTCGAGGAGGTCCTCGAGCGCGTTCGGGTCGTTCACGAGGCGCGAGAGCACGACCCCGTTCGGCACGCGGTCGAAGAACGAGAGCGGCAGGCGCCCGAAGCGCCGGTAGAGCGCCGCGCGCAGGTCCGCGGCGACGTGCTGCGTCGTCGAGTCCGAGAGATAGACGCAGTAGAAGTCCGCGAGCGCGCCGGCGACGAACATGCACGCGAAGGTCACGATGCCCGCGCGGATGACGCCCGCGTCGCCGTCGGCGTGCCACTCGCTCGCGATGACCTTGCCGAGGATCCACGGCCGCGCGATGGCCGAGACGACGAAGACGGCCGCCGTCGCGCCGATGACCCAGAGCGCGCCACGGTACGGGCGCAGGTACGGCCACAGCTTCCGCACGAGGCGGTGGTCGTAGATCCGGCCGAGTTCGAATTCCTCGCCGTGGATCATGACTCGAAGAGCTCCTGCAGGGCGAAGGTTCTTGCGTAGAAGCCGTTGCCCGCGACGAGCTCGGCGTGCGTGCCGAGCTCCGCGACGCGGCCGCCCTCGACGACGGCGATGCGGTCGCACCGTCGCAGCACGCTGATGCGGTGGCTCACCACCACGATCGTGCGCCCGGCCATGACCCGGCGCAGCGCGTTCCAGACGCTCTCCTCGGTGTAGACGTCCACCGCGCTGAAGGCGTCGTCGAGGAGGAGCACGCCCGGCCGCGCCACGAGCGCGCGCCCGAGGGCCACGCGCAGGCGCTGCCCGCCCGAGAGCGTCACCCCACGGTCGCCGACGAGCGTCTCGAGTCCCGCGTCGAACTGGCGCACGTCCGGCACGAGGCCGGCGATCCGGACGGCCTCCTGCACGTCCTCGGCCGACGCCTCCGGCCGCGGGAAGGCGAGGTTCTCGGCCAGCGTTCGGCTGAAGAGGTACGGCGTCTGCTGCACGAGCGCGACGTGGCGCCGCAGCTTTTCGGGCGCGATGGTGCGCACGTCCACGCCGTCGAGGAGGACCGCCCCCGGCGGCGGCTCGACGAGCGCGACCGCGAGCGAGAGGAGCGTCGTCTTGCCGCCCCCGGTCGGGCCGGCAAGGCCGAGAATCTCGCCCGCGCGGACCTCGAGCGAGAGGTTTTTCAGCACGGGCTGGCCGTTGTAGGCGAAGGTGAGGTCGCGGAACGAGAACTCCCCGCGGACCTCGTCCGGGCCGGCCTCGGCGCCCGCCCGCTCGCGCAGCGGCACGGCGAGGACCTCCTCGATGCGCTCGGCGGACGCGCGCAGCCGCTGGAGCATGGTCAGGCCCCAGCCGAGCGCGAAGGTCGGCCAGGTGAGGATTCCGACGTACAGGATGAACGCCATGAGGTCCCCGTGCCCCGAGCGCCCGGCGAGCGCGAGGCCGCTCCCGATGATCACGAGAAGCAGCGTGGCCCCCTGCGGAACGAGGTGGAAGTACGGCGTGATGAGGCTCCAGTAGCGCGAGAGCACAACGAATTTCCGCCGCACGTCGTCGTTGATGGCGAGGTAGTTCGCGCCGGCCGCGTCCTCGCGCGCGTAGGTCTTCAGGACCCGGGTGCCGGCGATGTCCTCCTGCGCGCGCGCGGAGAGGTCGCCCACCGCGTCCTGGCTCGCGCGGAACGCGCGAGAGAGCCGGCGCGTCAGGAAGATCGAGAGGCTCGGCGAGAGCACGATCGGCACGGCCACGACCAGGCCGAGCCTCCAGTCGATGAGGATCATCCCGTAGATCGCCAGCGGCATCAGGAAGAGCACGTCGAAGAAGACCGGGAAGCCCATGGCGAAGAACCGGCGCACGCCCTCGACGTCGCTTGAGGCGCGGCTGATGAGGTCGCCGGAGGGGTGGTCGTGGTAGTAGCTCGGATCCACACGCTGGAGGTGCGCGAAGAGCTCCCGCCGCAGCTCGTACCCCACGCGCCGCGAGCACGGCCACATTACCAGGCGCCAGGCCATGCGAAGGAACGGGGTGACGAGCATCAACAGGAAAATGCGCCGGATCGCGTCGGGCGGGGCCGGCATCTGGTTGAAGGCGGCGCGGACCTGGGGCACCACCAGGAGCTGCGCGAGGTCCGCGAGCTCCAGGAAGACGAGCGCGATCGCGATCTTCCACCAGTGCCGCCGCGCGTATCTCCAGAAGAGGCGCATCCCGTGGGGCCCTTCCCGTGGTTGCCGATCCGTTGAGGTCCCATCTTACCGTACGTTTGGAATGTCCGCAAAGGCCGGGCGGAAAGTAAGCGGCCTTGCATCCGCCTCCGGTCGGGCGTACATTCCCCTCCGGAGGGAGGAGCCCCGTGCCCCGGCGCATTCGCAGCTTTGTCGCGGTCGAGGTCGGCGAGTACGCGCGCGAGGCGCTCGAGCGCGGGATCGAGCGGCTGCGTGCCGCGGGCGCGGACGTGCGCTGGGTCCGGCCGGGGAACCTGCACCTCACGGTCAAGTTCCTCGGGAACGTCGAGATGACGCAAACGGGCGAGATCGCCGGCGCGCTTGCCGACGCCTGCGCCCCCTTCTCTCCTTTTGAAGGCGAACTTCGGGGCCTCGCTCCCTTCCCGAGCGCGCGCAAGATGCGCGTCGTCGCGGTGCGCTTCACGGCCGAGGCGGAGCTCGCCCGTCTCGCGCGCGCGGTCGACGAGGCGCTCGTGCCCCTGGGCGTGCCGCACGAGTCGCGGCCCTTCAGGGCGCATCTGACGCTCGGGCGCGTGAAGAATCCGAAAAACGCGGGGCCCCTCGCCGCCATGCTCGCCGAGCGCGCGGACATGTCTTTCGGCGAGGTCGGCGTGGACGCGGTGGGCCTTTTTCAGAGCGAGCTCACGCGCAGCGGGCCCATCCACACGCGCCTCGCGACCGCGCCGCTGGGGGGCGAGGGCTGAAATGGCGGACCAGCCGCCTCGAGAGACAGGCATGCTCCGCTCCGGGGCCATGTTTGTCCTCTTCATGGTCGTCGTCGGCATTATCCTCGCGCTTCTTTTTGCGGCCAAGGGCGCGATTCCCTTCAATCTTCTCGGGCTTGCGGGGATGGTCTTCATCACCGTGCTGGCAGGTTTCGTCTGTCTTCTGCTGGACAGGTCGAAGAAGCGAGGCACCGACGATTTCGCGCGCGCGGGAAAGACGCCGCCTCCCTCGGAGTGGGCGGACCGCTGCGAGAAGGCCTATGCGGACCGCGGGACATGGGACCGATGGGTCCCCGCGCAGGGCAGGATCGAGGGCTTGGGTCTCGATGTGGAACAGGTGCTCGAAGATCGATCCGTCAAATGCCATCGTGCTATCCTGATCGCCGAAGGCAGCCTTCCGCAAGACGCGGACAGCAAGCGCGTCAGGAGCGCGCTTGATGAATGGTGCAGGGCCGTCCTGAGCCCGAAGAGGCTCAGGGGGCTCGGCGTCGGAATTCTGCTTCGCGCGGCCGGCGGGCCCGCGCCGGACATGAATCTGGCGACCGAACTCGTCGACGACAGGGCGAGACACCCCGCGACGATGCAGTGGATTGTCTGGTCCTGCGAGGACAGCAAAACGCTCGTCGGCGTTCACATGCCGATGGATGGGATGACGACGCAGTGTTTCGTGGACGTCTGCCTCGGATTCCGCGAGAAGGGCTACGCGCTCGACTGCCGCCCGAAGCTGGCCAAGGGCCTCATGAAGCTGGCCCTCGCCATCCAGAAAAAGACGCCGTGGTGGCTGGGGCTCCTCGGCCCCTGACGGGCGGATGCATGCCTTGGAACCCGCGCCGCCTTCCTGGAAAATCGGAGCGCGTGTCGCTATAATGGCCGCATCGCGCGGCGAGGGACGCACGCGCGCCGGAGCCATCGCGAAAAGAAGGAGAGACAACCCATGAAGAAGGACCTCGTTCGCATCGGGATCGTGGGGAGCAAGTTCGCGGGCAACTTCCACGCCGAGAGCTACGCCCTCGCGCCGGACTGCAAGGTCGTCGCCGTGTGCGACCTCGTGCGGCCCGGAAAGTTCATGAAACAGTGGGGCATCAAGCGCTACTTCAAGACGCCGCGCTCCATGTACGAGTCCGGCGAGATCGACATGGTCTCGCTCTGCGTGCCGAACTATCTGCACGCCCCGTTCATCGCCGAGGCCGCGAAGTACAAGCTCGGCATCGTGACCGAGAAGCCGCTCGCGACGAAGCTCGCCGACGCGAAGAGGGCGCTGGCCGCCGTGAAGAAGTACGGCGCGCAGCTTTTCTACGCCGAGGACTGGATCTTCGCGCCCGCGGTCCGGCGGGCGATGGCGCTGATTCAGGAAGGCGCGATCGGCAAGGTCTACGCCATCGAGGCGCACGAGACGCACAACGGCTCGCACTCGCCCTTCGCCAAGACGATTCGGTACTGCGGCGGCGGCGCGTTCATTCACCTTGCGATCCATCCGATCGACTTCGTGCGCCTCGTCTCCGGCAGCGAGTGCGCCGAGGTCACGGCCATGATGACCGGCGGAAAGAAGAAGAACTTCGAGCACCACGATTTCGAGGGCGAGGACTGGGGCGCGGTCATCCTGCGCATGAAGAACGGCGTCCGCGCGATCGTGAAGGGCAACTACGTCACCCACGGCGGCATGGACGACCGCGTCGAGATCTACGGCTCCGAGGGCAACATCAAGATCGACATGACCATGGGCAGCATGCTCAGCGTCTACAGCCGCAACGGCTTCACCTACGCGCTCGAGAAGGCCGAGACCACGAAGGGCTGGACGCGTCCGGCCGTGGACGAGTTCTACAACCTCGGCTACCACTCCGAGATGGCGCATTTCATCGAGTGCTTCCGCCGCGGCAAGAAGCCCGAGAAGGGCGTGCGCGGCGAGGATGGGCTCCGCTGCCTCGAGATCGTGGACGCGGCCTACCGCTCGGCAAAGAGCGGCCGGACGGTGAAGCTCTAGGGAGGGCACCATGCCTGCGAAGCAGAGGCCTCTTCTCGTCCGCGACCTTCGCAACGTCGAGCTGCCGGTGGAGGTCGGGAAGCTCAAGCTCCGTAACCCCTTCATCGTGGCCTCGGGGCCGACGACGAAGAGCGCCGATCAAATCGAAGCGATTTACAACTACGGCTGGGCCGCGGCGAGCCTGAAGCTCTGCTTCGACCCGCCGCCCTATATCTCGCTCGAGCCGCGCTACGGGTACTTCTCCGACCGGGAGATCCTCCTCTTCACCGCCGAGAAGCGGATCGACCTCGAGGAGGGCCTCAAGCTCGCGCGCGACGCGCGGAAGCGCGTGGGCCGCGAGTTCGTCCTCATGTGCAACATCAGCTACGCCGGGGAGGCGGGCCTCGACGGCTGGGTGAAGATGGCGACGCGGCACCTCGATGCGGGCTGCAATGCGGTCGAGCTCAACTTCGGGTGCCCGAACATGTCCTTCAACGTCGCGCTCTCCGGCGGCGAGGCGAAGGGCAAGCCACAGACCGGCGCGTCGATGGGCATGGACCCCGAGGCCGTCCGGCCCGTGGTCGCGGCCGTGCGGGAGGCCATCGGTGACGTGCCTCTCTTCGTGAAGCTCACGCCCGAGGGCGGCGGCGTCGCGCGCGTGGCGAAGGTCTGCTTCGAGGCCGGCGCGGACGTGGTCTCCGGCAACGCGAACCGGCTCGTCATGCCGCCGATCGACCTGGAGCATCCGGAGGCGTCGGTTTATCATTTGCAGCGCGAGATCTCGATGTCCTGCTCGAGCGGCCCGTGGTGCAAGCCCATGGGCGAGCGCGACTGCTACGAGATCCGCAAGCTCGTGGGGCCGAAGCGCCTCGTCCTCGCGCACGGCGGTGTCTCGACCTGGAAGGACGCGGTCGAGTACGCGCTCTGCGGCGCGGACCTCGTGGGCATCTGCACCGAAACGCTCGTGAGCGGGTTCGGCTTCGTCGAAGAACTCTGCATGGGCGTGAAGAAATACCTGCGCGAGCATCGCGCGACGTGGAGAAACCTCCGCGGTCGCGTGACGCGCGCGATCAAGGCCGCGCCCGATCTCTCGATCAAGCTCGGACACCTGCGCGTCAGGGACCCCTACCTCTCGGCGCCCTGCAAGGCCGCCTGCCCGTACCAGGTGCCCGCGCAGGCCTACGTGCGCAAGGTCGCCGCGGGCGACCATCGCCGCGCGTGGGAGCTCGTCACCTCGAAGAACCCGCTCCAGTCGGTCTGCGCCTACATCTGCGCGCACCCGTGCGAGGAGGCGTGCACGCGCGCCGAATTGGACGAACCGGTTCGCATCCGCGACATCAAGCGCTTCGTGCTCGAGTACGGCGCGAAGCAGGGCTGGAAGCCTGAAGTCAAAAAGGCGCGCCGCCGGCGCGAGCGCGTCGCGGTCGTCGGCTCGGGCCCGGCGGGGCTCGCCTGCGCGTGGCACCTCGCGCGCGCGGGCTACCGCGTGACCGTCTTCGAGCGAGCGCCCAAGCCCGGCGGGATGCTCCGCTACGGCATTCCGCGGTTCCGGTTGCCCGAAAAGGTGCTCGACGCGGAGGTTCGTTCGCTCAAGGCGCTCGGCGTCGAGATCCGGACGCGCAGCGCGCTGGGGGCGGACGTCACGCTCCGGGCGCTGCGCAGGGACTTCCGCGCCGTTTTCCTCGGCGTGGGCGCGGGGGTGGGGGTGCGCTTGGGGACCGCGAATGATAGCGCACCCGGTGTAGTCCAGGCCGTCGACTGGCTGCGCGACGTGCGCTTGAAGAAGAAGGTGCGCGTAGGAAAACGCGTTGCCGTGATCGGCGGCGGGTTCACGGCCGTGGACGCGGCGCGCACGGCGAAGCGCCTCGGCGCGAGAGAGGTCTTCATCCTCTATCGCCGCACGCGCGAGGAGATGCCCGCCACCGCTGAAGAGGTCGCCGAGGCCGAGGCCGAGGGCGTGAAGGTCATGTACCTCGTCGCGCCCGTCGCGATCGAGAACGGGGTGGCGGCCGGCCGCCTGCACCTCAAGATGGTCGCGCACGTCCTGGGCTCGGAGGACAGGTCCGGTCGGCGGCGGCCCGAGGCGGTGAAGGAGACGCGTTTCAGTCTCTCGGCCGACACGGTCATCGCGGCGGTCTCGCAGAAGGTCGAGGCCGAAGGGCTCGAGATGCTGGCGCGCACGGCGCGGGGCGCGATCCGGGCCGACGAGACGACCGGCGCGACGAACCTGCGCGGCGTCTACGCCGGCGGGGACGCAACGACCGGGCCGGATACGGTCATCGCGGCGATCGCGGCGGGGGCACGCGCGGCCGCGAGCATCGACCGCTTCATCGCGAAGAAAGGGGCCGTGCTTGAGCCGCCGCCCGCACTCACGAAGGTGGCCCCCGCGGACGTCCTCGCGCGGCTGCCGAACGCGGCGAAGACGCCGCGCGTACCGACGGCGATGCGCAGTACCCGTGCGCGTGCGCGCGACTGGAATCTCCCGAGTCGCACCATGACCGAGGCCGAGGCCGTGCGTGAGGCCTCGCGCTGCCTTGCCTGCGGCTGCGGCGAGGGGTGCGGAATCTGCGAGGAGCTCTGCACCAACTTCGCCGCGGCGACGCGGGAGATCGCCGCGGACCACGCCTCCATCGACGAGGCCAAGTGTGTCGGCTGCGGCATGTGCATGAGCCGGTGTCCGAACGACAACATCGAGGCGGTCGCGACGAGCGGCTACATCCGGGGCGAAACCCTCGCGAAGCGCCGCGGAAAGGGCTGGGGCGTGCACAAGGGGCACTGAGGAGGCTTGGGCATGCGCGTCGGCCAGACCGTCCTCTTCGCGGGCGGCACCTACCAGGACGAGAAGACCGGCCGGCCGGTGCGGCGCCTCACGCCGCCGAGTTTTCGCAGCCACCACCAGTACTTCTACCTGAACATGTGGACGCCGGACTCGAAGCGGGTCCTCATCTCCTCGAACCGCGAGGACGGCTGCTACCGGCACTACCTCGTGGAGATCGAGACGGGCGAGGCCGTCTGCCTCACGGACGCCGAGGAGCTGGGCCACCACTTCGGCGAGCTGGCGCACGACGGCTCGCACTTTCTTTACGTGACGGGCCCCGAGCTGCGGCGCCGCTCGCTCGCGGACCTGACCGAAGAGACGGTCTACGTCCAGCCTGAGCCGTGGACCGGCCGCTCCGTCTACTACGGCGCGACCGCGTCCCACGCGCGCGCGGTCATGGTCGAGATGCACCGCGACGATGTCGTTCCGGCGAAGACGGGCTGGGATGCCTTCCCGAAGCAGTTCGAGGCGCGGCCCCGGTGCCGGCTGGTGGAGCTCGACCTCGCCTCCGGTGAGGCGCGGGTCATCCACGAGGACCGCTGCTGGCTCGGCCACCCGAACTATCGCCCCGACGGCCGGACGATCATGTTCTGCCACGAGGGGCCGTGGGACCGTGTGGACTCGCGCATCTGGTTCGTGGACCCGGACGGCTCGAACCTGCGCGAGGGACGGAGGCGCGAGCGCGCGCCCGGCGAGCTCGCCGAGCGCTGGGGCCACGAGTACTGGCTCGCCGACTCCTCGCACGCGGCGTACGTCTACTTCCCCGAGCGATACGGTGTGGACGGGACGCTCCGCTTCCTCGATCCGGAGACGCTCACCGAGGAGGTCGTCATGCCCGTCCCGCCGTGCAGCCACTTCCTCTCGAACCGGGAGAACACGCACGTTGTCTGCGACGGCGAAGCCGGCCTGTCCGACGATCTGTACCTGCTGGACCTGGCCACGAAGACGAGTGCGGAGCTCTGCCGGCATGGATCGAGCATGAAACCCTATATCGATCCGCGCACCGGGCGGGCGAACACGCAGGAGGCGCACCCGCATCCGTGCTTCAGCCCGGACGGGCGCCGCGTCGTCTTCACGAGCGACCGCGAGGGCGAGCCCGCGGTCTACGTCGTCGAGATGTAGCGGGTCTTCCTCGGCGCGATTACTGCTTGCGCCCCTCTAGCCCCTCGCCGTCCCGCGCGTTTCGGCGTCGTGCTTCGCGCCGCCCACGCTCGCGAGCGCCTCCTCGAGCGTCGCGTGGACGGGGATGATCCGGTCGAGGTTGCACGCCCCGATGGCGGCGGCCGCGCGCTCGGTCGGCCGCGCGATCGCGAAACGCCCGCCGGCCGTCCCGAAGTCCGCCCAGAAGCGCATCAGGACCGCGAAGCACGCGCTCGAGATCACCGTCACCTCCGCCAGGTCGAGGACCACCGCCCGCCGACCCGCGCCGGCGAGCGCGTCGAGCTGCTCCTCGAGATCGGCGTAGCCGACGAGGTCGAGCCGGTCCTCGGGCGCGAGGACCACGGCGCCTGCGGCCTGCCGCAGCGCGATGCGCACGCTCTCGGTCGGGACGGGATGGGCGCCCGGCCGGGCGCCGGAGCGCCTCGTCGGCTGCATCCGGAGCGAGGCATCGATGAGTGCGCTCACCTCCCCGCCCGAGGCCGAGCGTCGCAGGAGCCCGGCCGCGGGCAGGGAGCCGAAGTCCGCCATCCGGTCGTCCGGGAGGACGAGCGCCACGGGCACGTTCGGCGCGACCTCGCAGAGGACGCGCAGGCCCGTGAGGAGGCTCATCCCCTCCGCGTTCTCAGTGAGGAGAAGAAGGTCCGTATCGAGGGTGGTGAGGATCCGCAGCGCCTCTGGTACGGAGCCCGCGCGAATCAGCGCCCACTCGAGCGATCGCAGCACATCCGCGAAGTGCCCGCGCTCGCCCTCGTCCCCGCTGATAAGAAGGGCGGTCCCTCTGAACATGCTCGCACCCCGTTGTCGTCCTGACGGAGGAACCCTCTTAGTATACTCCACAGGTTTCCCCCCGTCAAGCGAAAAGGGTCCCGGAGGCAGGCTTTTTCCTCTCATCTTGAGTCGGACCCGGCGATGCGCCCGGCCGCTTTTCCATTCTGCACGCACGTCCGGGCAGGTGCACCGTGCAACCGGGTCGGTCGGGGCACTATCGCCCCTGCGCGAGGCGCGCGACGCATGGGGTTCTACCGCGTCTCCCGCATCTCCTCGGGAGGCCTCATATAGAGGAACTGAATCGGAAAGGTGACGATGTCCACGGCCGCGGTCACCGGGACGAGGAGCTGCGCGACGCGCCCTCCGGCTGTCCGATACCTGCGCCTCGGGAACCAGAAGGCGATCTTGCCCTTCTCCCCGGCCCCCGGCAGGTCGGCGACATAGTAGCAGCGCCGCGGAGTTCGGAAGCGGAGGCCCAGGTCGGCCCCTCCGCGCACCTGGCTGATCTGCTCGATGGCCCGGACCTTCACCTCCGCCATCCGCGAGATGTCCCATTGCGGGCGCCCGGACACCCTGCGCCGGAGAAAGGACTCGGAGAGCAGGATGATCTCCTCGCCTTCCTCCCGCCGCCGGGCGACCGGCCGGTTCCTCTCCCCGCCGGGCGCGCGGGGAGCGCCCGCGGAAAGCGCGCGCGCGATCGCCTCGGCGCTGAGGTTGAGCCAGCGGCCCTCGCGGGAGACCGGCCTTCTGCCCGATGCGTGCGTGATGCCGACGTGATATTTCACGCAGAGCCTCGCGTTCCCGGCGTCGGCGTAGGCCTCAAGGACCGGTCCCCGCTCGGAGTGGATGTCCTCGGGCTCCTCGTGCCTCAGACCCGCATCGCGGAGCTTGACCGTGAGGAGGCCGCAGCCGCTCGAGCACGCGACCGCGCAGAGAAGCGCCAGCCGTGCGAGAGTCTTGCGCATTGCGTTCCCTAGACTTCCTTTGCGTCGAGCCAGGGCATCATGCGCCGCAGGACGCGGCCGGTCTTCTCGATGGCGTGCGCCTTCTCCTCCGCGCGCCGCGCGAGGAGCCCCTTCATGCCGCCGCCGCACTCGTCCATCCACTCCTTGGCGAACGCTCCCGACTTGACCTCGGCGAGGATCCTTTTCATCTCCGCGCGCGCGGCGTCGCCCACGACGCGCGAGCCGCGCGTGTACCCGCCGTACTCGGCCGTGTCGCTGACCGAGTAGTTCATGTACGCGAGCCCGCCCTGGTAGAAGAGGTCGACGATCAGCTTCATCTCGTGCATGCACTCGAAGTAGGCGATCTCCGGCTGGTAGCCCGCGTCCGTGAGCGTCTCGAACCCGGCCTTGATGAGCTCGGCCACCCCGCCGCAGAGCACGGCCTGCTCGCCGAAGAGGTCGGTCTCGGTCTCTTCCTCGAACGTCGTCCCGATGATGCCCGCGCGCGCGCCGCCGACGCCCAGGCCGTAGGCGAGCGCGCGTTTCTGGGCTTCACCCGAGGCGTCCTGCCCGACCGCGACGAGGCAGGGCACGCCCGCGCCCTTCGCGTACTCGCTGCGCACGAGGTGGCCCGGCCCCTTGGGCGCGATCATGACGACGTCCACGTCCTTGGGCGGCACGATCGTTTTGAAATGAATCGCGAAGCCGTGCGAGAAGCCGAGCACCTTGCCGGCGGTGAGGTTCGGCTTGATTTCATTCTCGTAGACCTTCGCCTGCACCGGGTCGGGCACGAGAATTTGGATGTAGTCGGCCCGCTTCGTCGCCTCGGCGGCACTGAGCGGCTCGAAGCCGTGCTCCACCGCGAGCTTCCCGTTGGGGGAGTCCGCGATCTCGGCGACGACGACCGAGACGCCGCTCTCGCGCAGGTTCTGCGCCTGCGCGTGCCCCTGGCTCCCGTAGCCGACGACGGCGATCGTCTTGCCCTCGAGCGCCGCCGCCTCGCAGTCCTTCTCGTAGTAGACCTTCGCGGGCATCTCTGCCTCCTTTCGATGGAGCGGATTATAGGGGCGCGCGCGAGGAGGCGCAAGGGAGGGCGAAAAAGCACCGGAGTCGAACCGGAAGCAGCTACTCCGGCGGGTCGCCGAAGCTGCGGCCATCAATAACAGGCGCGGGCCTCTCGGGCCTGCCCTCCCGACATGGTCTTATCCCGTAATATGTTATTGCCCCAAGAACGACAAGGGCTACGGGTAGAATCACGCCTGTCAACGCAAGCGACCTTCCCCGAAGCCGTCCGCCTGAGCGACGAATATCGCTAAGAGCACTCAGGGAGATAACGACCCCTCCTATGAGGCCCGTGAATCCCACCATGGCAAAGAACGGTTCTAGCCGCGATTCCGAAACATCAACTGCTTTGCCGATGGCCAGTATTAGGAGGTCAACCGCTATCATGATTGGGAGCATGAGTGCTCCAAGGACAGCTTTTCTAGACAGCCGTGGTGATTGTGATATTGCCTCTGCTGCTGAGTCATTGCTTCCTTGTTCCATGTACGCCTCCGGCGGCCCGAGGCGCTCGAGCACGTTCGCCATCTGGACGAGCGAAACCTCGCCGTCGAGGTCGCCGCTGAGCTCCTCCTCGATGTGCGCCGTGACCGACTCGACGACCTCCTCGACCTCGGACGCGTCGCGCCCGGCGAGCGCGCGCTTCACGCGCGCGAGGTAGTCCGTCTCCAGCCGCGCGGCTTCCGACTTTCTCGGTTTCATTACCGCTCCTCCTCGTTCATCGCGCCGTCCATGAACCGCTGGACAGCCTCGGCGATCTCGCTCCACGACTCGTTGATGCTCCGCATGTGCCGCCGGCCCTCGCGCGTGAGCCCGTAGGTCCGCCGCGCCGGGCCGTTCGGCGACTCGACGAGCCTGCTCTCGAGCAGCCCCTCGCGCTTGAGGCGACTCAGGAGCGGGTAGATCGTCCCCTCGGTTACGACGAGGCCCGGCACCTCGGCGAGGCGCTTGACGATCTGGTAGCCGTACATGCGCTCGCGGCCGACGAGGTTCAGGATGCAGAGCTCGAGCAGGCCCCGCTTGACCTGGCTCAGCCACTTGGCGCTCGTCACGCGCGCCTCCTCTTCCCAGACTCGGCCACTCCCCACCCTGCGCGGCCTCGTCCGCGGCAGCACCCACCGGAAAACCCCGGGCACTAGCCGCGACAAGCTACATTGTACTGCAAGGTACCTTGCCGTCAAGGGTATTTTTGGATTTTTCTGCCTTTTTGTGAAGGCGGCCGGAGTTCGTCGAAAGCGCGGGCGCGGCCGGCCCGCCCGGCGCCTGATCCCAGCGCTCTCGGGCCGGGGTATCGCGGCGAGTGGCCTCTTCCCAACAAACGGCCGGAATCCTACAGCGGACCCAGCCTATCCCCAATAAACGGCGGGAGTCCCGGCAGCGTCCCCAGTCTCTCTCCCGCAAGCGCCGGAGTCTCAACAGCGGGCCCAGCCGAGGCCTTTCTCCAGCAAACGGCTGGAGTCCAACAGCGGTTGGACCACTCTCAACACTCCATCCGAGCCCAACACGCTGCCTTGCACTTAAAGGCAGCCTGCCTTCGAGAGATCTTTCGGGGTTTTTCACAGCTCCTTGTGGCTGCGCCCGGCCCGCCTAGCCTGGCCCGGCCGCCCGGTGCCTGATTCCGGCGCTCTCGGGCCAGGGGATCGCGGCGGCGGCCTCTCACTCAAAAGCGGCCGGAGTCTCGACAGCGGACTCGGTCTCTCCCCAGCAAATAGTCTAGGTTCAAATAGGCGACCTTGTACTACAAGGTAGTCTGGCTTCAATGTCTCTTGCGGGATTCTCTTATGTTCTCTTGCGGCCGGGTTTGTTCGTCCTGACGCGGAAACGGCCGGGGCGACCGGAGGGGCGGCTGAGAGCGAGATGTCCGTCGCACCGACCGCGCGAGTTTCGCTGTTCGCCGCCCTTCCCCGCGGATAGAATACGTCCCGGAAAATCCTCCGGAATTTTCCCGGAACCGCCCCACGCCGGCGGCGCAGGAAGGACGGGAGAGGAACATGCCGGATGAGGCAGGCCGCGCCTTCAGCGAGCACCTCGACTTTGCCTTCCAGGTCGCGCTCTCGGTCACGCGCGACCCGGCCGACGCCGAGGACGCGGTCCAGGACGCGTACCTTCGCTTCCGCACGAGCTGGAAGGGCTTCGACCGGACGCGGCCGGTGCGGCCCTACCTCGCGCGCGCGGTCGTCCACGCGGCCCTGGACCGCGCCCGCACCGAGAAACGGCGCGAGGCGCGCGAACGCTCGCGCGCGCCGGAGGAGGCCGTGATGCCCGGAGACGCCGCGCACGTCCGCGAGGAACGCGCCGCGCTGCGCGCCGCGCTCCTCGCGCTCCCGGGCGAGACGCGCATGGCCGTCTCGCTGCGGTACCTGCACGGGCTCTCGCTCGAGGAGACGGCTGGGGCGATCGGGCTCGCGCGCTCGACCGCCTCGGACCGGGTGCAGCAGGGGCTCGCGGAGCTGCGGAAGGTCCTCGGCGCGGCCGGCTTCGGCGCGCTCGCGCTGCCGGGCGCGATCGGCGCGCTCCCGCAGCCGGCCGCGCCGGCCGCACTCGCGGGAAAGCTCGGCGCGGCGCTCTCGAACGCAAAGACGGCGGGCGCGGGTGCCGTCGCCGTCAAGGGAGGGTTCGTCATGAAACTCGTTGCTGGAATCGTCCTCGCCGGCGTGGTGGCAGGCGTAGCCGCGGTCTCGATGCGAGGGAACGACAACGGCGGCGCGCTCCCGGCCGGGGCGCCGAAGACGTTCGCGATCGGCATGCACGACCCGGCCGCGCAGTGGGTGCGCGAGGGCACCTGGGGCGGCATCGGCATCCCGGGCTACCTGGACGGTCCGCGCCTCGGGGTCCGCGGCGGCAGCGGTCCCTCGCCGGGCGGCTGGTTCGACAAGGGGAACGGGCGGTTCGTGTTCCGCGAGTACGACACCGAGACCGAGGTCGTTCGAACGGCGGTCGGCAGCACGCTCAGTTACCTGGACGGCCCGCTCACCCGCGCGCGCTTCGGCGGATGGGGATACGTTCACGGACTGAAGTCGGTCCGGTCGCCGGACAAGCGATACATCTGGTTCATCGATCACTACTCCGGCGGGCTCCTGCGGCGCGTGGACTTCGAGGAGGAGATGGTCACGACACTGTCGAAGGACTTGAAGGGCCTCAAGGCCATGAGCGCGGACAAGGCCGGTAACTTGTATTTGGTCCAGTACGGCGCCGTCGCGATCATGTCCCCCGACGGGAAGACCCGCACGCAGAAGCTCGAGATCCCCGACGGCAAGCTCTACAGTCACGGGTTCAACGCCAAGATGGACGACGTCCACAACCGTCTCTACGGGATGAACCGCAATGGCCCCAACGGCTGGTACGTCTGGTACTGGGACCTGGCCGCGAACGGAAAGTTCGTAGGCGTGCTGCCCTCGCCGGACGGTCAGAAGGGCGTGAAGCTTCGGAGTATCAACACCACGGGCCCCTTCAAGGGCAGCAAGCTTCGCTGTCCCTCGGGCATCTCCTTCGGCGCACATGTGGATACCCACAACCCCGAGCGGCGCTGGCTCTTCATGGGCGGCGGGGACAACACGACGTTCTATCGCCTCGACCTCGAGAAGGAGATCCTGGCCTGTTTCGGCCCGCCCGACGCGAAGCAGAAGAAGCCCTACAAGGATCTCGCGTTCGTACAGGTCGCCCGCGAGCTTTCAGCCGGGTCGATCTCGAGGTGGGCCGGCTGTCCCGGGCTGGACGAGGAGGGCAACATCTACCTCAAGGTCGCGGTCTGGCCCTCGACGATTCGCTTCAAGCGAGTGAAGTAAGGAGGCAGTCATGATCAAGCAGATGACCTCGATCGTTCTCGCGCTGGCCCTCGCCGCGTGCGCCGCGCGCGCGGGCGAGTCGCTCTCGCCGGCGGCGGAGCTGCCCACGCACGAGAACGAGGACAGCTACCGGCCCTGCGCGGCCTTCGGCGAGGATGTGTACCTCGTGGCCTGGCAGTCGGATCGCCGCAAGAAGGGCGACCTCGTCGCCTGCCGCGTGGACAAGTCCGGCAAGGTGCTCGACGCGAAGCCGTTCGTCCTCTGCGAGGCCGAGATGGACCAGGAGCGCCCGCGCGTCGCCTTCGGCGGAGGCGTCTTTCTCGTCGTCTGGCAGGACATTCGCAACAAGTGCGACTACGACACCTACGCTGCGCGCGTGGACGCCGACGGCAAGGTGCTCGACAAGGACGGCTTTCTCGTCTCGGGCGGGAAGCAGAATCAGTGCAATCCGCGCGTGGCTTTCGACGGCATCTCGTTCGTCGTGGTCTGGGAGGACTTCCGCAGCGACCGCTACGAGGTCCGCGGCGCGCGCGTTTCGCCCGGCGGCAAGGTGCTCGACGCGAACGGCATCACGATCGCCTCGCACAAGTGGATGCACCGCCTCAATCCTGACGTCGCCTCGGACGGCAAGGGCCGGAGCCTGGTCCTGTGGCTGGGGCATCTCGTTCACGGCAAGGGCGACATGTCCGGAGGCGTCTTTCTCAAGGGTGGCAAGCCCGACGGGGAGTTCAAGATCACAGGCAGCCGCAAGCCTCAGACCGGCAACATGCCTGGCAACCGGGCGAACTTCATCGCCGTGACCGCGGGCCCCAAGGGCTACTGCGCGGCCTGGAAGAACGGCCCCGGGCAGCGCGGCGGGAGCTCCAACAAGGCCAACGCGACGGTCTTTGACCCGTCCGGGAAACAGGGCGAGATGATCTTCGCACCCGCGAGCCAGTACATCTACAACCCGGACGTAGTCTGGGACGGCTCGGCCTACGTGGCGGCTTGGCGTGTCCAGGACGGCTACGAGCGGAGCCGCCGCAGGCACGGGAACTACGATCACGTGCGCGCGGGCCGCATCTCTTCAGACGGCAAGCCGCTCGGCGAGGGGCTGGCCGTCGCGGGTGAGTACAAGGCACCGGCCGCCTGCGCCGCCGTGGCCTCGGACGGCAAGAGCACGACGCTCATCGCCTACGAGCAGCACCCGAAGACGGGCGACGTGCCCATCAAGATCGGCTTCCGTCTGCTCAAGAAGTAGGCGCGCGCGGCTGCGCGTTGGTTGCGCTTTCGCCCCCGTCGGGATATGCTTTCCGGCGGGGTTTTTTCACCGAAAGGAGCGCACCATGACCGAGATCGTCCTCGCGCCCTTGGATCGCAGCGCATGGCTCGGAATCCTCTGGCCCGCGTATAACCGGGGCGCTCTCTGGCTCCTCAACTCGCCCGAGGGGCTCCACGGCCTGCGCGGCGAGCAGCGGCGCGCGTGCCACCAGCCTGCGCTGCATTGGACGTGGGAGGCGAGCGTCCTGCACGCATCCATGCCGCCCGAGGCGCGCGATCCGCAGGCCGACATCGCGCTCGAGTTCCGGCCTGATGATCTCGGCGCTGCCCTGATACTTCGTGTAAAGAACGTGCAGGGCTCGCCCTACAGCGAGTCGGCCCTCTTCAGCGCGTGCCTGCGGCACGCCTCGGCTTGGCGCTTCAGCGACCCGACGGGCGAGCGCACGCTCGTGCGCTCCGGCGGCGCGTGGGTCAGCCTCCTTGAACTCTTTGGGGACGAGGCCATCACGCGCGCGCGCAACATGCCGATCGGCGCGGCCGATGGCGCGGTCGCCGACGAGGGCATCATCGCGCGACTCAATGAAGACCGTTCGCGGGTCGTCGCCTGCTCGTGGGACCGGACCGGGAAGCTCGCCTCTAACCTCGGCCCGCAGATCAGCTGCATCCACGCGGACCCGGCGCTCGGCGCGCTCGCGCCGGGCGAGTCGGTCGAGCGGCGCGGGCGGCTCTGGTTCGGCGCGTGGAGTCTCGACGAACTCGCCGCGCTCCATGCCGGAGCGTTCGCGTAAGAACCCAGAGGTTTCCAGCGCGGCTTCCGCCTACTTCGCCTGCACGACCCGGGCGAGCACCTTGAGGTCGTCCGCGCCACGGACATCGACGTAGCTTACGAGAACTGAGCCCTTCGGCCCGCCGCAGGCGTAGCCCTGCATCTGGTCCCTGCCGTTCTCGGCCGCGATCGGGAAAAGCACCGGCTTGCCGAGGGCTCCGCTCGCCGGGACCCGGCAGCCCTGGACCGTGACCTGGACGCCTCGCCCCTTCAGGGCGACGTGGTCCAGGGCCACCAGATACCCCGTGCCGTCGAAGGCGATCGAGAAGAGCGGCGGCAGCCCGGTCTTTTTTGTGCGGGGTATCGCCTGAGGAGGCCCGGCCTCTTTGCCCGAGGCATCCAAACGCCACAGGCGGCAGGTTGTGTTCTCGCCCATCATTCTTCCGGGCGCGGCGAAGAGACCGCCCTTGGCGCCCCACGCCAGGGCGGGCATGCGCTGCGTGCCCGTCATGAACCCTATCTGGTTCTTGGAGGCGGGCCCGAGCAGGTGGGGCTTCCCCTGCGGCTGTCCGCTTCCCGCGTCCACGCTGGTGATGGCCCCGTGGTTGCCCCGCCACTTGCTGGCTCGGCCGGTGACGAGGTGTCCCACCAGCACGCGGCCTTCCGCGGCGGCGATCACGGGGTTGTCCGCACTGGCCTTCTCGTCGAGGGGGCGGCCGTTCTTCCCGCCGGGCGGCGTGAGGACGACGCCCTTGGCGTCCAGCACTTTGCCGTCAAGCGAAACGCGCGCGCCGTAGAGGAGGTAGCGGACGCTCTCGGCCGCAAAGCTCTGCCAGGCGACGTAGTAGTTCCCGCCTGCGAAGGCTGCGGCCGGGTGGCACTGGTTGTCCGCTCCGCCGGCCACGAGGAAGCCGTCAGCGTCGAGCACCTTGCCGTCGGCCGAGACGCGCGCGGCGTAGACGTCGTAGTCCTTTCCGTTTCGGAAGTCTTCCCAGGCGACGAGGAAGCCCTTCCCGTCCGAGGCCACCCATGGCCGTTCTTGATTATCCGCGGCCGAGCAGACCTTGATGCCCGCCGGGTCGAGGGCCTTGCCGTCGGCCGAGACGCGCGCGCACCAGATATCGGTCGCCATGTCGTTGGTGTGTCCCTCGCGCCAGGCCACGAGCCACGTCTTCGAGCCCTCGCACCACGCAGAGCGCGGCCACATCTGAGAGCGCGTGCCCGCGACACCCGGCGCGACATCTATAGCGCCCCCGACCGCGGCACCGGCGCGGGCGGCCGTCGGCGCGAGCGCGAGGCAGAGGACCGAGAGAACCCCCGTTAGCTTCATCATCGTCCGTCTCCTTCCGGCCTACTTGGCGGTCGGCTTCGCGTAGTCGATGCCCGTGATGCGGAACATCCGGTTGTCGTTGTCCCAGTCCCCGCCCGCGTAGGTGCGGTAGCTCGCGCCATCGGGCCCGATCTGCCAGTTCTGGAACCAGATCGGCGCCTTTTTCCGGCTGGCCTTGCCGACGAACTCGCGCCACTCGCCGTCCAGTGAGAGGGACGCGATCCGCCCGCCCTTGATCCGGCGCAGCGCGCCCTCGTCGTGCGAACCCGTGAAGAATACGTCCGCTGGCTGGTAGAGGCCATGGTTCCTCCCGGGCGCGAAGTGCGGGCCGCAGTGCCAACCGGCCTCGGTCCCGATGTCCCCGTCGCGGACGCTTCGCTTGGCCACTCCGGCGAACTTCTCCCTCTTCGCGCCGTCGGACGAGACGCGCCAGATGGTCGCACCGCCGCCGCCGCCGTAGTAGTAGAAACCCAGGTAGAAGGAGCCGTCGCCTCCGATATGCCCCTGCGGGCATCCCTTGGTCGGCCCGCCCTGGCCCACGTAGTCGTCGGGACCCAGGAGACAGGCCAGCTTGCCGTTCTCGTAGCGGAAGAACGAGCCTCCGGAGAAGACCCAGAGCTTGCCGTCCCGGCCGATCTGGAGGTTCCCAATCTGACCGAGCTTGACGTCTTTCGCGGCGATGGACTGTCCGCGCTTCGAGGGGATCTTGCCCTTGCCGCCGCCGGCGATCCGCTCGAACCACCAGCGGTCCCCCTGGGCCTTGTTGCGGAAGACCCGGACCACGCCGTCGCTCATGTGCGAGACGTAGATGGAGCCCGCCTCCCCGCCCTCGTCGGGTGTGCCCTGGACCGCG
>Ga0272441_10002353_pt1 | contig 38312 bp, 43 predicted proteins | sample SSMProp6N_FD_193582 | JGI IMG/M metagenome (GOLD analysis project Ga0272441, IMG submission 193582) | Marine sediment archaeal communities from Little Sippewissett salt marsh, Falmouth, MA, United States - SSM-Prop-6N | ecosystem: Environmental > Aquatic > Marine > Wetlands > Sediment ... | reverse complement strand
ATAGTGGATAAAAATCTTTTTTCTCCACCAATATTGCTGCCTAATAAGTCAAAGATTGGCGGTTGCTTTTGATTGCTTCTGTGTGTTCTTCCAAAATCTTGTATTTGATTATCTGCGCTCCAATCCAATTCTAAGGTAATGTGAACTCTTCTTTGCTGATTCTTTGCTCGTAAATCAGAGTGTAAACTTATTCCGGTGCTACCTGCTGCGCTAATAATGGCTATTCGTTTTTTTCCGCTTTGAAATTGTTCCATTTCATGCAAATTCTTTTTATTGTTTGAAATTCCTTTGGCTTTGCGATATTTATATTCTACTTTTCCGGTAAAATCATATTTACCATTGATATTTTTCGCAATTTCTTTTACCATGCGTTTACTTCTTCCTGTAATTTCAGCTACTCTTAATGTAGAATCATTTTTTTGTAAGGAGTATAATTCAAAATAATCAATAATCTGGTCCAAAGGATTTTCAGGTAAATCTATTTTAGACAAACTGTCTAATAATTCTTGTCTTTTTGCAAGTGCTTCTTTATCTATTACGTCAGGAATAATTTCTTCAATTAGCTTGTCGTTAGGTCCGGGTACTTGTCTTACTGCATTAATAGGAAAGGAATGTAAAATAAATTGTGCGATAATTTCTCTTGGTGATAAATCTATTTCAGATAAATCCTCTTTGTTTTGAATTGCCTTGCTTACGGAATGTGTAACAGCGGTTTCGTTTGTTTTACGCAAAGATAGTACAACAGAATGACCTTTGTTTAATTCGGATTCTATTTTTTTTATTGCTGTAGGTACTTTTAGAGCTGTTATGAAAGATTTATAAAACCTTTGATGAGCGCCCCAATATGCTGTAATTGCTTTTGAAAATGTTCCTTTTTTCTCGCTACCAATTACTTCAGTTATAACATTACTCATATTTTCTAAAATTACTCTCCATGCGTTAGCGGTTACGTTGTACATTTCTATTTGTTTGGGAGTAAGTTCGTGAATGGTTTCTCTGTATTCAACTCCTTCATAACTAATTCTTCTGGAACAATACATTCCCAAAGACTTCATGTCTCTGGAAATCATTTCTAATCCACCAAGTCCGCTGTTGCCAATGTTATTTAGAAAATCAAGGTAATCGTTAAAGGGACTACCTTCGCCCCACAATCCTAATCTGGTTGCATAACCTATGTCTTGAATATTTGTTGCTCCGGTTGCGCTGGAATATACAATTCTTGCTTTAGGTAATTTATCATCAAGCATTTGACAAGATAATCCCGTTTGGGTTGGCTCACCTCTTGCCCCTGCAAAAAGATTTTTTTGTTTGTGAGCTTCATCCATGATGATAACACCATCATTTCCTAACCATTCCACTATTTGCTTAACTCTTGATTCTTTATAATTTTTTATTCCTCGAATAAATGTGTTATAAGTGGAAAAAATAACACCTTCGGGTAAATCTATAGCAATATTTTTATCGTAATTGCCTAAAAATGTAATTGGAATATGTTTTGCTCCAATGCTTTCTAAATCATCTTTTGACGCTGCTTCTAAATCTCTTGAAACAGATAACCATAAAGCTTTTTTTCTTCCTTGATTATAGTTGTCCAAAATAATCCCTGCAAGTGTTCTTCCTTTTCCAATTCCTGTGCCGTCCCCCGTAAAAAATCCTGCTCTCTTGCCATTTGGCAATAACATTGAATGACGTTGCCCTGCGTATGTTATTGCTTCTAATTGAATATCGCTGATTGAACCGCTTTCTATTGTTGATTTGGGTAATAACGGTTTGTAAGTAATATCGGGAGGTTTTACCGCTGATAACGATGAGCTTTCTACTATTTTTCCCGGATGCTTTTTCCCCTGTGATAATTTTACAGGAAAATAATCTACATATCCACCGGATTCATTTTCATTTATTTTTTTTTGTATTTCTAATTTTTCAACATTAGAAACATTTCCACCAATATTCCTGCTATCTCTATTTTCTCCTCGTTGGTTAATGTCGTTGTTTGGTTTTTTAGTTTCTTCACGATTTCCGGGTATAGTCGGTTTATTTCCTTTAGTATCGTTGTCGGATTCTCGTTGTATGTCCACTGATGTACGTCCTCCAGGTCGTATGGGTATCCTATCACTGGTATTGCTTCCGGTGCTATTTCCTCTGTCTCTTGTATTTCCAGAAGTAGGTCTCTCATTTTTGCGATTATCTTGCTGTGTTCTTTTTGGGATTCTTGCTTCGATGTCATTTAAAGCCTCCTCAATACTTTTGTATTCTCCTATTAATACGGGAGAATAATTTTCAATTTTTCCGTCTCTACTTTTTAAAATATCTCCTGTCTTAGATAATTTATCTATAATTACAAGTTGCACACCAAAATTCGTTCCGTATTTTCTATATTCGCTTCCATCAATTCCAATATTGGCTCGTAAATAATAATCTCCATTCTTAAAATGCCGATTCCAAAATTCCATTGCTTTAGGTTTTCCCCATGCGCTTCCTTCTCCAAGTATAGCAACCAATCTTCCACCTTTTTCTAATCTTGCTAATGCTTGTAATAAATGTCTGTACCCTACTTGATTTCTGTTTTGGGAAATTCCTAATTGACTGCTAAAAGGTGGATTCATAATTATGGCTGTGGGTTTAATTGCATCCGGCAATAAATTATTCAATTGCATTGCATCTACATTGCTTGTTTTAAATCCAAGCTCTTGTAAATTCTTTTCTCTGTTAGTATCTATTTCATTAGCATAAATCATTTTTACAAATGGTTTCAGCATTGCAATTAATCCGCCATTTCCTGCGCTTGGTTCTAATATTATGTCGTTCTTGTTTACTTGCAATGCTTTTGCCGCTAAATATGCTATTTGGGGAGGAGTGCTAAATTGTTGAAGTTCAGACTTTTCCTGCGTTCGATTGGTTTGTGTCGGCAATTTACTCATTAAATTATCAATAATCGCTAATGCATCTTTCACGGGAATAGATAAAATAGAATATTCTTCCTTTGATAAAATAGAATTTACTGCGGTTTCTATTGCATTATAAGCATCTTGAGAAGTATATTTGCCTTCTGCTTTTGTTCCACCAAGATATTCACTTACAGCTTTATCTAATTTTGGGTTATCTGTTATTTCGCCATTCAATATTTTCTTTTCTAAATAAGTTGCTAATGTTTGCGGTTTTTTCTCATCGAACAATTCATCTTGCTCTGTAATATCTTTATCAAATTCACCAAGTAAATCTAATTGTGCATTTTTATCATGGAGTTTATCATAATTATCTTTAATTTCTTTCAATAATTCTTTACTTAAAGGTTTTCCCTTTGAGTATTTTGCAATGTATTCAGCTTCAGTAAGCTCTCTGTCTTTTTTTAAATTCCCCTCTGATAGAGGGGTGTCCGCTTGCGGACGGGGTGTTTGTTTCGGAGTATCTAATATTTCTCCTTGCTCTAATCCTCTCCATTCTCTATCATATTTTTTTTCAGCTTCAGTTCGGGTATCAAGTAAATTTAATGTCTCGCCTTTTTTCACGAACTTGTTTTTATCGTCTGGCTCCGGTGTATTCTGGTCTTTTTCTTCCATTTTGTTATCATCAACAAATTGGTCATTTGATTTTTTCAATTTGTTTTTTATAGCAGCGACTATATTTTCCTTATCTGTCCAATCCAATATATCTAATTCTTCTCTCGATAATAAATTTTTAGCATATTCCCGTGCTTTCATCAAATTATTCTCCCAATCATCACGGGGAATATACTCTTCTTGCTCAGGATTAATATTTGCTTCTTTCTTTTTCTCCTTCACTTCTTCTTTAGTCGCTTTTTCTACTTTCAAAACAGGAAGAGTTTCAAAATCATCTACTTGTAGCGAAATATCATTTTGAATGCGAACATCGCCATCATTATTTTTTTCAATCACAATTCCGGTATGAGTTTCGCCAAATTCCTTATCAACCCATGTAACCTTATCATTCAAATCAAATTCAGAACCAATCATTTCTTTCGTTTGTTTTAAAAGGTCTTGTTTCTTTTTTTCGTTTTCCTCGTCAATCCGTTGCTGTTCTGCCATTCCTTTCATGTATTCAATATCTTCTTCATCCCAAGTTCTGTCTTTTAAATTGTAAACACGATTAATATCATCAAGCAAACCATCTTTATAAGCTTCAATATCTCCTTGAACAGCTTGGTCTAAATCTGGGAAAAACCTATCTAATTCATGAATAATTTTATCTAATCCAACACCTTCTTTGTTATACAGGGGAATAATCCCGGCAATGTAATTTTGTAAATCAATATCATTCGTTTGCATTCCGGTAGAAAGAAAATGAGATAAAAATGGAGTTCGCAACTCATCAATATTCTTTTTCTTTAAAGAAATTCGATTGGTATTATTAGTTCGTTTTATTCCTCGTCTGTTTTTGCTTCTTCGATATGCTTCTTCATTTGTTTCATAATTTCCTTTTGCTTTTTTGTTGGCAAACGTTCCATTTGTGAAAATCCAGCGGTTTTCAGTTTCTTTTTCTACTTGGAATACTCCGTTTGACGTTTTTACATATTTTGGCTTTGATTTGTTGTTTTTCTCGGCAGATAATTTCTTTTTAGTCTTATTACTTTCTTTTTCTTTTTTCGTTGATTCTGGCTGAGATATGGAAGTCGGTTTTAATTTGTTTGCATATTCTTCTAAAGACATATCAAATCTTCTTGGAATTTGTGCATCATTTCGTTGTAAATCGTCAAGTCGTTCTAAAATATCTTCAATAATTGGAAGCCTTTTATCTTTTGGATTATTTTTGTATCTTAAATCAAATTCATTACGCAAATGGTATATAATTTCTTGTAATTCTTTTGTCTCATTTACGGTTGCTTTAGATGGTTGTATTGTTTCGCCTTTATTTGCATTTCTGACAATTTCAGCGGTTTCGTTTATTATCTTTATGAATTTTGAAATAGTGTTAAAATCAGAAGGGAATTTTTCTATAGATTGATAAAATTGAGATACCTCTGGTATATCCTCATTTTCCTGTAATATCTGTAAGCTTTTTTGAAAAACCGAATATTCTTTTATTTGTTCATTATTTCCTTTTTGTTCAAGCATGGCTTCATATTGTTCAATTTTTTGGTCAAAATCACCTATACCTAAAACTTTTTCGCCAAAATCAATTATTTTAGCTTTTGTTTTTTTACTTTTTTCCTTCCCTTTCACCATATCATAAACTAATTTTGTTGTTTCATCGTCATTTTCTATGGTAATCGGTGGAGTATCATTTTCCATTTTCTCAATTTCCTGCAAAAAATCTTCTTTGGAATATTCTTTATCATCAATTTTGTAAAGCGGTTGTTTTTCATTCCCCTCTTGTAGAGGGGTGTCAAGTTTACTTGACGGGGTGTTTTCTTTTGTTTCCGCTTGCTGACGTGGTGTTTCTTCTTCAGGAATGTTCTTAATCTGATTATCTTTTTCGATAACCGGATTATTCAATCTTTGTTTAGAATTGAATCGGTTAACAGCCGTTCCGCTTGCTCCAAGAATACCACCTGTCATACTTCCAACTAATGTAGCGTCAAAAACTCCGTCAAATACACCAGGTAAATTCCCGGATTCATCTCTATTATTGGAAAATATATCAATCAAGTTTTCAGATATTTGTGCAACAGCTTCTTCAAGTCCTTCTTCGGTAAATGCTTTTCCTGTAGTTTTCAGATAATCTTTAATTGCTGCTCTAAAACCTTGTTTGAAAATTCCTGTCCTATCTTTCATTAAATCTTTCAATATAGGAACAGTACCTAAATAAGTTTCTGTTAAATATTCAGTCATTCCCGTAGAAACTGCATTTGCAAATTTATTATAATCACGTACATCTTTATTGATAGTCATATATTTTGAACCTGCTGCCTGTCCGCTAATGGTTAATGTCCCGATGGTTGGGTTTCCGGTAGCAATTGCAGTTCCCCATATAATTGCTTGCTGAGGTAAATTTTCAAGTACTTGATAGCCTAATAATTTGGCAAAATTAGAATAGTCTTTTTCTTTTAAAAATCCTTTTAAATCATTTTGAAAATATGGAACAGCACTATTTTTTTTTGCTGATTCTAATACTTGATTTGCTGGCAACGCTGTATCTATAGCTTTTTTTATTACGGGGAAAGTAGCATAAAGCTTTTCTGGATTCGCTTCTAATTCTTCAATATTAAAAGTTTTTGCTAATATATTTTGCGGAATTGCGCCAATTGTATAGATTCCATCAATTGCCATTTGTCCTAATCCATAAGTTCCACCAACAATATTATAAGCTGAGCTTTTCAAAGATTTTAGAATGTTTGGCTTTTCTTCTTTCAGTTTAATTTTTGTATCAGGATATGGAACATTTGTTCCCTGCACAAAATCTTTTTTTGGCAATTCTATGTTTTCATTATTTGTAGGGGAAACTTGTAAGTTTCCTTCTTTCATTAATTCTTCATCTTTTTTTTTTTTAAATATTCCTGTAACCTTATCCCACCAGCTTTCTTTATTCCCCTCTTGTAGTGGCATCTGGTCAGTTGCCAATTTTTCCGGTGTTGTTAATTCTTGATAAGCTTGCTCATGGGTTTTCAAATACTTTTCTACTTTTGTCAATCTTTGTTTTTGTTCTTGATTTAAGCGAAGATAATTTCCAGGTTCGCTCCATGTGCTATTTAATTCAACTGCTTTTTCATAGCGTTCTTTATCAAATTCATCTATGGTAGGTTTATTATTCTCTAAATATTCTTTTACTTTTGCTAATCGTTTTTTTTCATCTTCATTAAGAATGGCTAATTTTTCAGGAGCATTCCATTCTTCATATAATTGTTTAGCCTTTAAATATTTTTCGTTCATTTAAAACCCCAATTCATCTAAAGATTCATTAAAAGCTTCCGTAGTATTCAAAGTAGTATCTTTAAATTTATGATAATTTTTGTAAGTTTTGATAAGCATATTATAAAGATTTTCCTGTAAATTTGTGTTTTCAGCCGTTAAGAAAGAAGAATAGCCTGTTGTTTCCGGTTTATAAGAATAAGAATATTCTGCTGCAATTTTAGTAAATGAAGCAATATCTGTTTTATCTATATTCGCTAAAGCTTCATTCATTTTATTAGCAGTTTCTTCAGGAACCATTGGTGTTCGGTAAGTATCTAAAAATGTTTTTGTTGCTTGTAAGGAATCAATGGCACTTTCTCTGTCCTTTATTTCTTCAGTCTGTTGTTCAATTAATTTTTGCTGTTGCTTCATTTCTGCTGCTCTCTGTCGTTCCCCTGCAAGCACATCAACTTTTGTGGGATTTCCATATTGAGAAACAACCTGCTCTAACGGAATACCTTTATTCGTTGCTTCTTGATAAATATGAGTAGGGATTTCAAAATCTGTTGGATTGCCATTAAAATTTAAGCTCACTTTTGTTGTGCTGTCATCCATCTTCGGCTGTAAGCTTTCAACATAATCCAATATCTTCATTCCATGCTGTTCATCTATTTCTTCATTTACTATCATTCCTTTTATTTCTTCAACTGCGTTGCTTATATCTTGCGGAGGATTTGCTCTGTATTCAAGCATTTTCTGTGCTGCTGCTTTTGTTTGGTTATCTCCGGCAATCTTCAATTCGGTTTCTAATAATTTGATATTTTGAGGTAAAGACAAATCCGCATCCATCTTTTGATTACTTCCCAATAATTGAGAAAATGAATCATAAAAAGATTTATCCTGCATTTTAGCTTGAGATATTCCAAAAGCCTGTGCTGCAACTTCTGGTGTTTTTCCCATTGCTTTAAAACCTTCCATTGTTAAAGTCTTGTCTTCCATTTTCGCCAAATCATAAGCATTGTTCCACCCTGCCATATTTTGCAATCCTGCTGCTGCAAAGCTTCCGGCTGATTGTATTCCTGCGCCAATCCAATTTTTATTCCAATTATCTTTTTCTACTTTATAGCGTTCTTTAGCTTCGGAAATAGCTTTTTCTTTCATCATTTCAGCTTCGGAAATTTTATCTGTATAATATTTGTTTTCCTGTGAGCGAATTTCTCCGGCACGTTGCGTAAGGTCTGCTCCTGCCCGATTAGCTTCTTGGAAATTGCTGATATTTTTTTCTGCATCAATTCCGCTCCCTCCGGTTCCGTAACGGTAATTATCAAATTCATTTTCCAATCTTGCCCGTTCGCTGTTTTGAGCAATCTGTTTTCCTCCACCCTGCATAATGGTATTGAATGTTGCATTGCTGGAACGCTGCCCTTTCATTTGATTGATATATTTATTCATCCAATCCAAATTGGGAGTATGCTTTTTCGGTTTATTTAATAATTGCGTTCCGGCTGAAACGGCTGTTTGAATTAGAGGATATGCCCACCACATAATATTATCTCCTACTGCTTGTATGTTACGCCCAGTTTTTCGCAGATATTCTGGACGTTATAATAAATTTCATCAATCTTTTTTAGTTTATCATCCTGAATATCAAAACGGAGTTCATACTTTTCAATTTTTTGTTTCTGCGCTTCCAATCGCTCACAAAGTAAATCATATTTACTTTGCATAGAAGAGTACGCAAAAACAATTGTTGCTACAAAACTTACTACCATCAAAATAGTTCTGATGTTATCATTTGTTAATTTCATTCCGTTTCCGTTTGCCATGTTATTCCTCGTTTATAAGATTATTATCTTCGATATAATCATTTATTTCCATTTCATATTTCTTCATCGATTGGATATTCCACCGATTCGACTTGTTCACATCCCGTAAATTGCTCTTCCAATCCTATTACTATTCGCATTGCGTATTTGCCATCCAATGTTTGCTGTGGATTTTCTGGAGCATAAGTCATCGTCCCTTTGTCATTCGGATAACCTCGATATTCATTTATTCCCTGATTTTTTGCGTTGTATTGTTCTAAAGTTTCAAATATTGCATACATCATTAATTCCATTGCCTTATTTTCGCTGATTTGAGATAACCAAAAGCTTCCGTAATACCATCGCCGAGAACAAAACCCATAGTATCATTCTTTGTTGTTCCTGCATATTCCTTTACATTTACATCATTTAAATAAACATACATCTTAGAATCGGAATAAGATGACAACAAAGTAATTTTCGTAAAAGTTGCAGTCAATTCATCTAATATCCCAGAATCATCTCGGTTTTCCATGTAGCCAAGCCTATCCAATATATTTGTATTTTCAAAAATAATATACATTCTAACATCTGTTCCACTTTGTGAGGGAACTGCACCAAAAGCTTGGTTATGTGCCAAGTCAGGTTTATACATTATCTCAAATGTAATGTTGTGAGTTATTGCCGTTCCTGCAATCGCTGGAATTAACAATATCTGTGAAAATAGATAATATGTACCATCTTCCTGCAATACAGGCTGGTTTAGTTCTGTCGAAATTATAATATCTCCGCTTGCGCCTTTTACATCGTATATTTTCGTAACATAATCTACTCCGAGCCTTCTATCAATTTTAATTCCACATTGTTCAGGATAGAATCTCAATAGAGTTGAATATTCATTTGCATCTTTAGCAGCTTTGATTTCAGCATTTACGATGTCAATGTCTTGTATGTATCCACCGTCTGCTTTTACTCGTGCATTGTATGCTTTTGTTTCAGAAAGTAACAAATCTTCCCTTCTTTTTCTTTTTCTTTTTCTCGTTCCCAATCCAAGTTTCATTATTCACCTAATAATCTGAATTTATAATGCAATACCTGTGCATTTGCGCCTTTAAAATAAATTGCATCCATCCCAACAATTCCCTCATCTTCGATTCTGCTATCAGGATAGCCGTTTGCACTTGCGCTTTCTCCAATCCAGAAATCAGCATCATCTTCATCATCTTTTGCAACGGAAATTTCTACTGCATTTTCCGGTCTGGTAACGCTGTTTCCCGTGAATGCTGTTCCAGTTAATGTTATGGTTCCCGTAACAAAGCTAACTCCTACAGGAATAGCATCACCGTCCGGGTTGGTTTTATAAAATCTCATTGTTCCTCCTATTCTATCTCTATTTGTTTTATGTTTGTTCCACCGTAAACGGTGATTTGAAATTCTTTGCCTTTTAATCCTCTCGGCAATCCATACCACACATTGCTATTAGGTACTGATGATATTGCAGTAGTGTTATAACCTCCGCTAAAGTTTTCATTGTAAACAACAATTACAATAGACGTAATCGTTCCGGAATACTCTATCTTAATTCTGCGAAGGCTTTTATAATCTAATGCTATTTTCCCTGTTTGAATATATGGACTTGCTTCAGTTGTATTGGAACTTCCAGGATAAACAGTAATTGTATTATTATAGAGAACTAATGTCTTTTGAGTTGTTTTACTCAATTCCACTGCTGTTCGTTCTGCATTAAATCCGGTAAACAAAAACCACAATCTTGTACTAATATCATACACAAAAGCTTTATTATAAGTCGCATTACCGGAATAATACACATAAATTAATTGCTGACGATATTGATTATAAAAAAGAATGTCCAGAGTATCATCTGTTTGAATTGGCAAATCTACTATTTTATCGCCACGTTCATCTCTGCTGATAACTTCTCTTCCGTCTCGGTTTTCTTTAACCAATCCAATCGGAGCAAGATAATATAATGTTTCTGCTATTTTACAAATAGTATTTTCGCCAAGCAAACTAAATGCTGATTGTTCGCTGATTAAATTATCTGAAATTTGTCCAGCCCATCCGTCCGGTGTACCGGAAAGAATAAATCTTTGGCGTGTTCCATTTTTATTGAAAATTAAAAAGCTGTTATAATCCTGTCCGTTTTTTGTATAATTTGGCGCCGGAATAATTCGCTTAATGTTCCCATTTGTAAAAATATAATTCAAATCAGGAAACGTCCGTCCACCTATGCTGCTCCACATTAACATTCCAGGTTTAGTTTCTTCTTCTACTAACTTTGCCGAATTGATTGTAATATTTTCTTGCGCTAAATCATCTAAATTTATACCAATAAAATCATCAGGATAACATGGTAATCCATTCATAATGTTTAATGCCACTTTAACATCATGAGCATTATTGGCACTTAAATAAATTCCTTGCTCGACTTCAATGCTTTGAATGAATGCAAAATCAAAAGTATTTTCTACTGGTGTTTTCCCAACATAAAAATGGTCAAAATCTGTAATAATATCAGTATCAGTTTCATCAGAATAAAGAGTAGGATTTATTTTTACTTCATTACAAAATAATGATATTTTCCCTTCTTCCCTATCCCAACTACACAATATTTGATAAATATTTGTTGTAAAATTTGAAGGTGATACTTCACATCTTTCTACTAAAGCAGAGACAACACTGTCAAAATAAAATTTTTGAGCTACATCCATTCTTTTTAGTGTTAAATAATTTGTACTGTCTTTATAAAAAGTTAATATAGGGTCATCACTTGAAGTTGTTTGGCAAAAGAAAATGAGCTTCATGAATCCTTTTGATGGGAGTTCCCCCAATCCCAAATCCCCAAAATCAAAATATGAAGTATTTGCTGCGACAGGGTCTCCCCACTTTATACCATTATCTCCGGCTATTTTATACGCTCCATCAAAGAAATTTATTTGAAGATTGTATGCTTCTGTTGTGCATTGCACCAAATCACCAGCTCCTGTATAGTTTGCAGGATATTCTTCATTTGCCCTATTAATTATATCCGTGCCATCTAATTCATTAAACATGGTTATTAATGTATTTTCTGAGCGTACTCTGTTTGGTCTTATCGCTAATTGGTTTTCAAAATCACCAACACCGATGAATTCTCCGTGTTCAGCATTTTGCCATGCTGTCTCGTCAATCCCAACTAAATCATCAGCATAGCACAAATAAATAGAATGAACACTATTACTATTTATATAAGGAATTTGTACTGCAATTCTTAAATATAATCCCCCCAAAGAATAAAAAGTTACTTTTAATGGTGTCGTTAAGTCTTGGTCAAAAAATCTTAATTTATTAATATATGCAGAATCAATTACATCTCCATCCAAAACATCTGCCCATTCAAATTTTTGTTCTCCGTCCTTGTCTTGTAAATCATCATTTCCTATTAATATCAATATTACACTTTGAGCATAATTCCTGCTGTTGTTATTGGCAATATCAATTTTCCAGTAATATTTAAAATCAAAAGGAAATTTTATTGCCCTGTTTGCATTACTGATGAATGTTACTCCACCTGTTGCGCAAATATCATCGCCTTTGCAAGAAATATCGTTTTCATAAGAAATAGCAATCCCGTTAGCGTTGTTGCTATCAACAAATGTATTGGAATCATCCATGCTTGCAATTTGTAAGGCTCTGTTAAATAATAATTCTGTTCTTGCGGAAAGTCCTTCGGAATATAAAGTGTGCGCTCTGTAAATATAGAAATATTTTAATTGCTCTCGTAATTCTTCATGGCTGCTATCAAATCCTATAATGGTTTTCAATCCGCTTAATGTTGCTCGTTTCAAATACTGCTGGTTAGTCCAATCTGTTCCAAAATCAAGAAAATTATCTTCACTATCCACAAATACAGGTGATGGATTGCTTTCAACTCCTGCTTTTGTAACCTGAGTATAAGCATAAAATAATATCGCTCCCTTTGGAACTGCCATTCCAATATCAGCGTCATCAACTCCTGCATATTTATCATAAGTAATTGTCGGTGTATCTTTGGCAATAGGAATACCAATATCACCATAAATAACTTCACCATCAGAATTGACTTCAATAAATCTTGCGTTATTCCCGTTTCTTCCGTCAACTATTGCAAGACCATATTCTGTTTCTGCTATTCTTGGCTCGTTTACAAAATCGTCAAATATCTCCGCATCAGCAGCTAATACACTTTCCCATTTTGTCGTTGAAGTATCATGATAAAGAAGATATAATTTTCCGTTACTCATGTATAATAACAAGCAATATTCATAAGTGCTACTCATATTATCAAGAGTAAAAGAAGGAATCCATGTCCAGATAGCTAAAATAGTATTGCCGGAAGTAACTCCGCTTGCAATGGAATGTGTCATTGCTGCTGTACCTTTTCGCAATGTCATATTCCCGGAGCTTAATCTTTCAAAATTTTTTATGTCAGATAGCATACCAATTGGCAACAAATCCGCTCGCTTTTGATTATTTACTCCGAAAAATTCCTGTATCTTCATTTTCCCTCTAATTCCCCTCTCATAGAGGGGTGGCAACGTAGTTGACGGGGTGTTCTCATTTCCCTTCCACCGTTTGATAATTCCAACTTAAACGATTTTCCTGTTCTTGCGGACTCCAAGTCAATTCCCAACGATTGATTTGTTCTAAACCTTTTAAAAATATCGCCCAATTTTCTTTATGAAGCTGTTCATTGGCAAATTCTCCGCTTCCGGTTAAATGCGCCATCGTACCTGCAACAATCATTTCATCCCATACTTCCGGCATATCAATTTCTGTTTCTCCATCAATAGCATCAGCATTGGATAATTTTTCAAACATTTTAATTCCGGCTATTTTTAAAGGTTCTCCTTCATATCCGGTTAATGTTATGGTTGCAGTTGTTAAACTTACGCTTGCAGGAAATACAATCGTTCTGCCATTAATTGCATAAATTTCAGCTTCGCTTGGATTAGCAAGAACATAAGCATACGTTTTTTCTGTATAATCAGTAGAAGCAATCGTAACTTTAGTTATCTTTTGCCAATCATCGTGTAAGGTTAAGACATTACTTGCAAAAGTATATTCATCTTCTGCCGTTCCACTTCGTACTGCTATTTCTTCGGTTTCATCTTCATCAATAAAATACCATGCTTTGGGAAATGCAATTGTTCTGATTCCGGTTCTTGCAAATACATTTTCTTTATCCGTATCTTGCAGAAGAATATCATAAGGTCGGGAAATACATTCTTCATCATCTACAAATACTTTTTGAATTTGTTTCCAATATGCAGGACAGGTAAGAACATTGTTTGATAAAGAATATTCGCTTAATGTAGAAAGAAGAAAATCTTCTTCCAATGTAAAAATACCGTCTATTGTTAAATTTACCTTGCCAATTACTCTGTTTAATGCAGTTGCTATTTTTTTCAGCCTTGTGCAACTTGGCAATTCAATTAAGATAATATCATGCAATTCCTGTATAGTCATATCCTATTCCTCTAATTCCCATCTTGTAGAGGGGAGGCAACGTAGTTGACAGGGTGTTTTCATATCGTATGGATAATTCGTGAATTGTCCATTTACTTGAAGGGGTGTTATCATCGGTTATACTCCACAGATTTTTTCATAAACTCAACCGCCATGTCAATACATGCTATAATAAATTGGTCGCTATAAAGCGCATTCAACTCATCAGCATCTAATAATTTTCTGTCAACTGCTCCCGGTGTTGCAGAAGTAACTCCGCTGCTTGCAAAAATTCTTGTTTTCAATTTGATTATTAGTAAAATAGATTTTTCTGAAATTGTTGCAGCAGGAATAAAATAAATTTTATCTCCTATTTGATACCATCCAATTTCATTTCCTGAAGGTACAGACATTCCAGAATAAGACCAAGTTTTTACATCTTCTAAAGTGCATTTATTAAATAAAAATTCATTTGAAGAATCAAATATATCAAGCACTTTATCAATACAATTAGTTCCGGAAATAGCCGTACATAATAAAGCATTTGTTACATACGTTGCACCGGAAGGAACAGAATAAGTTATTCTTAAAAAATAATCTCTCAAATCATTTTGCGTCCATTCCGGCTTTTCGGATAATGCAGCCATTGCATCATAAAAAAAAGTTCGTGCCAATGCTTCACCGTTGGACACATTATTCATGTCTGCTCTTTCAAGAATCCTATCAATTGCCTGTTCGTATGTCATTATTCTATTCCTTTAATTCCCCTCTGTAAGAGGGGTGTCCGCTTGCGGACGGGGTGTTGTTACGTGGCAACTGGTCAGTTGCCTTGCTTAACAAGGTGTTACTCATCATCTTCCCCAACAATAAATTTCATTTTTTGTGATTCTTCATCATATTCATAAGGAATATCAAATCCGTCTTGTCTTAATTGTCGAATTGCTTTTTCAATATCTTCCGTTTTTCCCATAACTCCGGGATAACCTTCTAAATCTTTTTTACTATCCTCTGCTTTTTTCCGCAAAAGAGAATAAAGCTTAACTAAATCCGTTCGCTTCATAAAGTTCAAATCATCAACTCTTTTCCCGCTGTCATCAGTCTGAGCTAATACATCTGAGCCATATTTTTCTATTAAAAACCGTGCAAAATCTTTATCAATTAATCTCGGTACTTTTTCCTGAAATACAAACACATATCTTCTTACTGATTCCAATGGACGCAATTGATGAAATTCTATTTGTTCAATTGTGCATACTTTTTTATTTGCTCTGTCTGCTTCTAAATGAATTAAGTAAATTGCTGTTTCTCTATTTTTTATATTAATATCTTTGTATCTTTGGCTCATCATTCCTCCATTTTTTAAAGTACGGACAGGTTGCTAACCTGTCCTAATTATCATTTCCCTTTTTCCAATGCTGCTATTCGTTTATCCTGCTCAAAAAGACATTTAGCAGTACCGTAATCAGTAATTCCCCAATGTTTCATAAAAGCAAAAACTTCCGCTTCCGTTTTATTTTTTAATTCCCCTTTTGCAGAGGGGTGTCCGCTTACGGACGGGGTGTTTTTCTTCGGCATATTTCCTCCAAATTTAATGTACGGACAGGTCGTTAACCTGTCCGCATCAATAAATATCTAAATGCTATGCTTCAGCCCCCCATGTGCCGATATAGCGGTTAACATTCCATGTACCTACAACTTTACATTCAATTTCTACCATTTCACCAATAGCATCAGCAACAATATATTTACCTGCTGCGCTTTGTGCGCCTGTGCTTGGCAATGCAATTGTTTCAGAAGCATTCGGGTCAATGCGCAATTCCTGAGCAGCTTGCACATGGAAAATATATTTCATGCCCACTACAGCGGTTGGCAATGTAAATACAATTGTTCCATCATCTCCTGCATTGTTAAATGTGCATCCATCCTGCGAAGCTAATACCGTAAAATCAGCGGTTTTGGTAATGTCCTGCAACCATTTACCACTAATTCCAACAATTACCCATTCAGTAGCTTTAATACATTTCAGCTTGATTGTATTACCAATTACACCGGAATTTACTAAACTGGTATCAGCAGCTAATAATCTGCCGGAAAATGGATTTGCAATTTGCTCTCCACTTGCAGGAGTAATTGTCATTTGTTGTGCAGCAAGAACATCAAAAGAATATTCCATACCAACAACAGCAGACGGCAATGTAAAGACAATAGCGTTAGCATCACCGAAATTGTTAAACGTGCATCCATCTTGCGAAGCTAAAACTGTATAATCAGCAGTTTTGGGAATATCCTGCAACCATTTACCAACGCTATTTACAACTACCCATTCTGTATCATTAATACATTTTATCTTAATTGTATTACCAATTACACCGGAATTTACTAAGCTGGTATCAGCAGCTAATAATCTGCCGGAAAATGGATTTGTAATTTGCTCTCCACTTGCAGGTGTAATTGTTATTCGATAAGCAGCAAGAACATCAAAAGTAAATTCCATTCCATCTTCAGCGGACGGTAGTGTAAAAACAATTGACTTTTCTGCGCCTTCATTATCAAAACTTTGTCCGCTATCAATATCAGTTAAAGTAACATCATCAGTTTGCCCTCTGTCGCTTTTCGATGCAGTTCTTGTACCGGAAGCTCGAATAGTTGTAGCATCTGTTCCTGACAAAATTTGACATGTCCAAAAACCATCTTCTAAACAAACGACTCTTACAGATGGATAACAAAATGGACTTGATAACGTAATTTTTTTTATACCTGTTGATGCATATATTGGTTCTCTAATAAAATCTGTATCGGCTGCGCTGGTATTAAAGCTTAAATCGTATTGTGCTTTTCTATGAAATGTAAATACCATTCCTCTTTTTGCAATTGGTAATGTTAAAACAATGGCTGCGCTGGCTCCGGAATTGCTAAAGCTTTTTCCTACTTCGCTTGCTAAAATTGTATAATCGGAAGTTTTAGCTTCCTCGATTCGGTTACGTTTCCCAATCTGGGAATAATATCCAAAAGGTGTGGTTTCCATGTTTCCCCCTATGCCTTACGTGCTTTTACAATTACTTGTAAAGAAGATTGATTGGTAACTTCTTTTGCAGCACAAAATGTTTTTGAAGATTGGTTTGTTGCAAAATAAGCAGCTTCATCATCCTTGCTTACATATTCTTTTCTGCTACTGCCATTAATGATGAATCCTGCAATTTCCTGTTGCTGCTTGAAATTATATGCTTCAGGTTCAAATTGTAAATCGTTATCAGGGTCAACTTCCATACCTAATGCTCCATCACCAATGACAAAGATAGAACGGTTAAATTTGTTGTTTGCACCTTCCTGCCCTATTTCTCTCCATCCGTTAACGCCGACAAAATCTCTTCTCGTTGTATTATATGCTCTTGGTAAATGACGGTCAAGCATTAAGAAATGATCGCCATAGATATAACTTTCCGGCATAAATTCTGGATTTTTATATCCCTTTCCGGAAAATGCGTAACGGACTGCTGCTCTAAATTCGGAATTTTGCCAAAGTGTGTTCAATTCTTCTCTGTTCATAACAGTAAGATAAAGGTCTGCTCCTTCATGTTTTACAATTCTTGCGATTTTTCTCGCTTCGCAAAGGTCAGATAATTCATTTAGGAAATAGGGTGAAATTAATTTTAAATTGGAATATCCGGTATAAACATTATCATAAATATTTTGGTCAGTCTTATTATACCCTTCCGTTCCAATCGCTGTAATCTCTCCGGTTAATGCGCTTGGGTCAATTCCATTGTAATACATGTTAGGATGATATTTTGCTACAACTCCAATTCCATTGGGAGAACTTGCAACGCCTGTTGTTACATTGTAACTATGTCCTTCATACAACGCAGAAATCATTTGAGCATTTAAGGTTTTAGCAAACCATCTTCGCAAAGCAGGTAAAGCACGTTTATAATGGTCAAGCATTCGGTCATTACGTACTTTGTCCATAATTCCCTGTTTAGTGTTTGCCACTCCGGAAATCAAATTCACGTAAATTCGTGCGTATTTGTTAACCAAACTTTCGCCTGTTCCTTCCAGGTCTTGGTCTCCAAATTTCGGGTCTTGGGAAAGTTCCATTTCCATTGCCATTAAAGCATGGTCAGAATTTGCCGCAAGCGCATCTTTCATTACATGAACAGCACCCGTTCCAGCTAACTTCTGGTGATATTTAATTTGTCCGTTTGCAGCCTGATAAGCATCAAAATCTACATTTTGAAACCACGCACGGAAAATTAAATTATCTTCCACTTCTTTTTGCAATTTCTTGTTAAGAATTGGAAGATTGGTTAAAAATTCATGGTCTGTCATTTTATTGTTTCTCCTTTACTTTATTTGAATACCCTTTTTTATTAAGATTTCATCAATTTGAGCAGCGGACAAACTTTCTAAAACCTGAGCCTTTTCAGCATAAGTTAATTTATCAACATTGGCAATTTTGCTATCGGAATACTTGCTATCGCCACCAATACTTGTTGTTATCTTTCCAATTGCTGCTGCCATATCTTGACGTGCTTTCATTTCGCCTTGCAAAGACATAGTTGCTCTATACTTTTCGGGACCTACCTCTTTCATTATAGCAGCGTCTATATCGCCATCTTTTAATAAACCATCGCCAAATTTACGTGCAGTTTGCTCAATGTTTTTCCACTCAGAATTAGAAAATTTCATACCGCAAGATTCTTCATAATCTTTTCTCGTTTTAGCAAGCAATATGTCGTTATTCTTTTCATCAAAAGCTGAATTAATTTTTTCTGACATTTTAACATCAGAAATTTTTTCAGATAACTCAGAAAGGTTTTCGTGAAGTTTCTCTTTTTGTTTGCTTAGTTTTTCATAATCTTCTGAATCTAAATCAGCATCAAGTTCTTTAAGTTTTTTTTCAAGTTCCTTGCTTTCTGCCAATAACTTTTTTTGCTCTGCTTTTAAAGTATCGGAAGTAACAGGCTTTTCTTTTCGCAATTGTCCAAGTTCATTACCCTGTTGCCCCAACTTTTTTTCCAAATTGTAAATAGTTCTATGAAGTTCTTCTGGTTTTTTCTCGGAAATGGTTTTGAGAAAATCTTCTGGTAACGGCTCCCCTTCAGAATGAAGCTCCCCGCCTTGCGGACTTCCTGCCGGACCGTCATCGTGAATATTATCATCGCCACCACTGCCGGACGCATCTGCTTCAAATTGCATCCCTCTTTCAAAAAAACGTAGTATTTTAAATTCTTCGCTGTCTCTAAACATATTTTTCCCCTTATTATTTGTACAGACAGGTTGCGACCTGTCTGTTATTTCTACAACTGCGCTGCATTTCGTTTCTCCAACATTCCGGCTACATTTGCCACATTGTTAAATTCTTCCATTCCCTCTTGATAAGCTTGCTGTTCTCGCATTTCTTGTTTCATTTGCTGCATTGCTTCAATTAATTCATGTTTATCTCTTAGCGTACTATTTTTTATCAGCCATTCAAAAGGAAGCATATAAGCAGGATAACCGGATTGTATTAATTGCTGCATCATTGCCATGTTTTCTTCAAACGCTTTTTCTCTGCGGTTAACAGTATTTTCAGCATCATCAAGAAATGCTCTTGCTTTTACTCTGCGAATATCTCGAATCACATCGCCCTGATAATTGAGATTGATTAATTCGTATTGTAATCCGCCTTTTAAGTTTTCCGGTTTTGTTGGTAATACTCTGCTATCTTCAAAATAAACTTGTCCGGCAAGCTCTACAAAATCTCTTGTTAAGTTTTCCCGAACATGAGCAACTATCTCAAAAAATGGATTAGTTGCTGTCATGCTTTGCGTTCTTTTCTTCTCAAATAAAGCTCCACTTTCACCGCTTCTTTCTGTATATCCCTGCATATTTGGCGTTATATTAGAAATGGTATCAATCATTGCTCCATCTTCATTAGCAGATTGCCCCAATATTCCAATAGACTGTCCGGCTCCTACAGGATATTCCCGTGTTGCTTTATTTTTGATGTTCTTATATCTTACGAGTGATTCCGGTTTTCCTTTGCTATTTTCAATGTCTCGAATTGCCTGTGTCTCAAATTCACTTATGTGCCAACTACTACCTAACATTTGAATCATGTAATCAACCATCTGTGATTTTGTTTTGTTAATTCTGTCAGCTACATCCATAAGGATTTTGAATAAACTTCTTTGGTCTTTCTTTGGCATATTCCAATCGAATGAAAACATGGGAAAATAGGAAAGCCTGTCTGTTTTGAAATCAGAAAGTTTTTCATTTATAACAATATCAAAATAAGGAACAGCAGTAGTTGTATAAATTCTATTGTCATTTGCTCTGCGAATAAAATTATATTTTATTTTAGCTTTTTTATATTCTATAATATCCTCTTTAGTTGCCTTAACGTACTCGCCTGTTTCCAGTAAAATCAAATCAGCAAGTACAATTCTTTTTTCTTCAAGTTGCCATACTGCATATCGGTTTCCGTTTTTATAAAGCAAATTCCCATCTGCTCTATCTTTCAAATCAAGCATTTGAGCATTTATTTCTTCCCATTGCTCCGCTTGTTTTTCATCGGCTACATTTCCGAATTTTGTTTCAATCTCATCTAAGGTTAGCCATTCCTCTACCAATATGTATTGACAATCGCTCATATCAAGATTGCGAAAGCTATCAGGAAAAACTAATAAACTATCTAACTGCTTATACTGAAATGCAAGATAGCCGTTTTCATCCATTTCAATAGTACGTTTTATCCAACCGCCTGTATCAAGCACAATTGCGTCAGAAAGTGCTTTTACAAGTTTCCTGTCTAAATCGGAATTTTCACGAACATAATCCCAATTATCACTTAAAAGCTTTACTACTTCCTCATTGCTCTGATAATCGGAAATAATTTTACAGGTGCGCCTGTTAACTTGCTCATGTCCAACTAATGTATTAAGTTTAGAAATCAATATTGGATAAGATAATAATGGTTTAGCATGTTCTTCGGCTGCTGCAATTTGCTCATCGGTATAAGGTTCATTTTGAACGTATTTATAACATTGTTTAGCGTTTTGCCTTGCAATTCCCCACGCTTCCTGAGAAATATCTTTTATCTTACGAAGTTTTTCTACAACTAATTTATTGGTTTCTAATTGCTTTTCTGTCATGCTGCCTTCCAACTCATACTTTTAGTTTTTTGTGTTTCAGCTAATCTGTCTCGCCATCCCTTCTTTTTAGGTTTTTCATTGCTTACAGGTTTCCCAATTAAAACCATAATAAAATATCTGCATTCATCGTAAGGATGGTCGAAAACCGTTGTATCTACATCATTCGGATTTTTTGGAGATTGAGGAAGATTCGGAATACAATCAATTGTTTCTTGGCAACAATCCAGTATTGTCAGTCTCGGTGTTCCTGTTTCTTCTCGTATTCGTAAAGCTTCTGCCATTGCAGCAGCACCCGGCTCACGGTCATTATATCCTTTGGTTAGATAAATTCCTTCATCAAGATATACGTCAGCAAATGTCCAGAAATCACCTTCCGCTTTATCTCTTCGTTGCCAATAACTATTCGGGTCGCCAATATGAAGCTCAAAATCATCCGGTTTCAAATTATAATGTTCAAGTAAAAATTGTTTGGTTCTCTGTGCCTGTTGCTTAATTGTTAGGTTGCTTTCAACAATTTCAGCGAATTTTACTATATCATCGGTATCATCGTTAACAGCATAAAAACCGCAAGCCCAAGCAGAAGTAGAAGCAAATCCATAGTCATTACTGGAAAACAATCGCCAATTGCTCCAATCAAAGTTTTTCTTTTTATTTTCCAATTCACTATGTTTTGTGCATTTGAAAAATTTCATTTCAGATTTTATATGAAGATTATCATCCCACGTGGTAAAAAACTGCCCTTGAAAAACATCCCATCTACCGAAAAGCCACATATCCGTAAGCTTTCCTTTTCCCTTCAGGTTATTCACGTAATTTTTATCACGCATTAAATGAGGATTATCAAAAACCAAAGCAGGAATGTATTGAACTTTTTCACCCTTTTCATTGATAACAGATTCACTTGGATTTAAAGGATAATAACTCATATCCAATTCTTTCACGTAAACAGGTTCTTTTGCTTGGATTGGTGGACAAATATCTACATATTTTTTCTTAACCCAAACATGTCCTCTATTTCCGGGATTGCAGTCATAAATCTTTTTTGCTCGAATGTATGGATGAGCAGAACGGCAACACGCTTCAATTTCTTCAATTTCATCTCTGTCAAATTGCGTTAACTCGCCTACATACAAATAATGATAATTAGGACCTTGAAAAAAATCTCTGTCCTTTTTCTGTCCTAATTGATGAAGATGAACTTCCGCTCCGCTTGGGAAAACCCATTTCAGTTTACTATCAATCCATGTTGCGCCAAATCCTTTATAGGTTTTATTCTGTTCTTCTAAAGTGTTACTTCGCAAAGCAGGTTCCGTTTTTCTAACGCATATTGCCCTGAACTCTAGATAATCCATTGTGTATTTAAAATAATAAGTTTTATCGTAATCATTTGGAAAGTCATCGGTACAACGATAACCTCGCACATCAATTTTTCGATTGCGAACTTCTTCTTCCGTGTACCACTCTACAATATCAAGAATCACTTTTACGGAATCAACAAAAGTTTTTCCTCCACCTCTTGCACCGCCATAAAGCATAATATCAGCATCGCAAGTCATTAAAAACTGTTGCTTTTCCGTTAATTCTAATTCCATCTTATTCATCTCCTTACAATTACAAGATAAAAGTTAGCCATTGGCTAATTTCACGTCAATAAGAAAAAACCTTTTTTGTACCAAACATGATACAATTTTATCTTTGTTTGTTCGGAAATGGTACAACTTTTGGAGAAATCATAAAAAATTTTTTTTCAAAAAATAGCATGGAAAAATTATTAAAATTTTCCTTGAAAGATACGTTTCCCCTTCAACTTGGCTCTGGAGTTTTTTTACCACCGCACGTGCTATATTAATAAATGACCACCCCGCCCCCCAAACATGCCCTCGCCTTTTTCAAAAATGAGCGCACACAAAACCTAAAAAATTGCGAAAAACTATAAAACTGTAAAAATGTAAAAATCTGCTAAATTGTCTCGTTATGTTGCGAAAATTCCTGTTTCTCTAAATATATAACTCCCTGAATCTTTAAAAATGCGCATTAATAAAGGATTGAGAGTAATAACCGGAACGTAACAAAAGAGGTATTGTGTTGCGTTACTACTTTTTTTTCTGTGTAGGATGCTGCATTGGAACCGGTGGAGTGTAGGAGATTTTCTTTTCTATGTTCTGTGTAGATTTTCCGGTCAACAATCTTTGGATTGGAAAAACAGTCTTGATATAATCTAACATGTCTCTGGTGGACATTTTCGGCAATCTTGTATAAAGCTCTTCTATTGCAAGCAATATTCCTGCTTGCATTTTCTGAGCGATAATATTAGGCAATTGGTCGCCGAGTGCGTTTCCCGACTCCATAATTTCATCTCTTCTTTGCCACCAGTCACGAAGAGTCGTTTTCGGTATATTCAAGATGTTAGACCATTGCGTATATTTTGGCGTCAATTCATCGCCGAAAATCCTTGCATCGTACGCCATTAGCTCAACTGCCAGCTTCTGGTCTATAGAGCTATAGTTAACAGTGTTCACTTGCTTAACGTCAAGCAAATCATTTTTGCTATTAGCTAAAGTGGACGTTTTCAAGGACTTACGCAATTACCTTTCTCCTTTGTCAAATAAAAATCACCAAAATTACTTAACATTCCGAAACACAACGGAATCACACGTACACGGAAAAATATATATGGAATGCTTGTCAAGTAGATTTTAGCTTGCCGCTAATTTGTATCAATTTCGCACACCTGACAAAAAGAATATCTATTTATTTTGCCATCAAAAAGTTGTACCGCTTTTGGTACAGGTTACAAATGCAACTTAAAAAAAATGTTGTTGCAGTTCGTCAAAAAATGACGTAAATAAAACCAAAATTTCCCTTCAAAAATGACAAAAAAATAGGTCCTGCAAAAAAAAATTATTGTCGGAAACTCCCTTCAACAAAGGATTTTCAAAAAAGTTTCGTAAAAAGATAAAAAAATAATTTGACAACGTAACCCCCTTTCGTTAAATTGTATTTCGTATAGAGTGAATAAAAAAGTGAAACGAAAAAAATACCGCTGAAGCTGCTGGATGCGGAAGTAAACTTGCAGCTAAATATTGGAGGAAAAATGGAAACAAAAAAAGAACAACTCGAAACAATTCACAATAGCTTGGTAAATGGGCAAAGAAAGCAAATGAAATCTCAGATTGATGAATATGGTCTTTATGATTTTTTTGAAGACTATAAAGAGTATCTATTAGAAATGTATGACTCAATTAAAACAGTTTTCGAATATTTTTCTGACGCTGTTATTTCTTATCATAGAATAGCAAATAAATAAACGGCGGTGTAAAATGGATTATCAAAAAGAATTACAAGAAGCAAGAGAATTTGCAAAGAAAAAGGGAATGATTAACGGTTATTTTCCGGTTATTACTGAAGGATGGCAAAACAAGAAACTTGTAAACATTTCTATTCATTTTGAAACATACGCACATGTGGGACAAATTATTGACTGCGGAAACGGATATGTTCAGAAAATTATAGAAATACCGGAGGTGTAAGATGAAAACTTTTAAAGTTGGTCAAATTGTAAGAGTAAAAAAGCATGGATGGATTATGATAATAGTTGCAATAGAAGAAAATATGATTTTTTTAGAGAATCTCAAATATGGTGGAAATGTGGGAAGTTATTTTATTGATGATTTGGAAGCGGTAAAAAGACAACAAATGACATTGTCCGAATTAAGCGGGATTTTAATTCAAAAAGGATTTGCAGATATTTTTGACGGAGATGTCGAATCAGATTGTTTAGATATAGCTAATATGAAAGGCTCTTGGGCAGATAGAGAAGGGAATGAAATAATCTATTTTGATATAATTAAAATAGACAATAAATATGACCATTTGGAAACAATTATAGAAGTAGAGGAAGTGTAAGATGAAAATTACAAAAAAAATTCAAAAAAAATTAAAGGGATTAACTTTTTGCGAAATTGAAGTTATGTCTGTTAAAACTGAATTGACGACAATTCCTTTTGTGAATTGCCCAAAAATATTTGATGATGTATTAGTTGAAAATCTTCAATGCTTCGATGGCGGGAGCATTGAAATTAACGGCATCAAGAAAAAAATTATTGTTGCCGTAATGCTTGAAGAGGTGTAAGATGAAAATTACAATAACAAGAGGAGAAGGTATTTCTCGACTATGTGGAATAGAAAAGAATTTCAAAACTTTTAAAGATGCAAGCAATTGGTTAGTTTCTCAATCTGATACTTTCCCGAAACTTGGATATGACAAGCATGATTTTTCTGTAACGTTCGATGATGAAAACAGTTATTCAGGGCGACTTGATTGTAAACATCACAGTAAAGAAAATAATGACCTTGATGTAAAAGAACATGTAATTAGACAATTAAAATTTTGGTTAGGTGAAAACATGGGAGCATTTAAAAACAGAACTGAATACGAAATGTATTTAGAAAAAAATATTTCAAAAGAAGAAAAAGAAGAATGTAAAATTCTTTTAAAATTAGTGGAGGAATCAGAATGACAAAATCAAAAAAAACACTGATTGACTTGGAATTTTTCAGGGAAGCAGGAAGCAAAGGCGGCAGAAAATCCCGCCGAAAGCTTACACCAGAGCAAGCAAGAGAACTCGGCAGACGTTCAGCAGAAGCTCGTAAGCGAAAAAAAAAGGAGGCTGAGAATGCAAACAGTCAGCCCGATTCGCAATAAAGCAAAGATAAAGGCAATGGCAAATTACCTTGCCGGAGCCGATACAACCGGAAGAAATGCGGTTTTGTTCCGTTTTGGTATTAGTACAGCTTTGAGAATTTCAGATATATTGAGACTAAAGCACGATGACCTTTTCATCCTTGATTATCGTTTCCGGGAATATCTATCGGTTGTAGAAAGCAAAACAAAAAAGAAAAAAAAAGGTGATACAAAAATTAAGCTCCCCGAAAAGCTTCGGGAAGAGATAAAAAACTACTGCAAAAATAATAATATCGAGAAAGGAGATTGGATATTCCCCAGCCACAAAAACAAGAAGGAACATCTGGACCGTACAAATTGCTGGAGATTTCTGAAGGAAGCTGCCGAAGCGGTAGGAATAGAAAAAGTTGGTTGCCATACCTTACGCAAAACTTTCGGCTATCATTACTATAAGCAAACAAAAGATATTTATACTTTGATGAAAATGCTAAACCATAGCGACCAAGAAGTAACCATGAGATACATTGGAACCCGCGAAGAAGAAAAAGGGAAAGTGTATCAAGTCATGGAGGATTTGTACGAAATATAATAGTAATTAGTTTATAGCCGTCTGCAATTAGCCAGACGGCTATTTTTTTTTCCTTTGTTTCCATCCAATTTTTCGCTGCAAGTTCGGCAATTTATCTATGTTCAGCATATCGGAGCTTTTTTTCATGATATGCGAAACGCTGCGATGCGCTTCTTCAACCTGCTCATCAATAACCCCGATGTAAATAAGAGTATCTCTCATATTTGTATGATTAAATGCTCTCTGGATAATGAGAATATCTATTCCATAGGTATAATAAGCATGATATCCCCATGTTTTTCGTGGTGTATGCGCTCCAATATTTTCTACAATTCCGGCTTTCTTTCCGTATTCGTGGAAGCACATATAAACATACTGCCGAGTCCATGCTTGGTTGCGTCCTCGCTGCTTATTAGAATTGCTACGAAAAATAAATGTACTCATTCCCGGATTGTATTTGTGATAATAGTTCAGCAAGATTTTTGCTAACTCATCGGTCATCGGAATACGTTTTTTTCGCTTGCTTTTGGCAATTTTTTTTTCTTGCAATATTAATCGTGGAAGCGGTTGACCGTCATCATCCATCACATCTCGCCAACGCAACAAAAGAACATCGCTGACTCTAAGATTAGTATGGAACATGAATTGAAACGCCATCAATTCCCGAAACTTGCCATCATTTACAAGTAATTGCTGAAACAATTCTAATTTTTTTCTATCTCGAATAGGTTCACTTTTCATTTATTCCCTTTTTATAACACCTTCTCCACCACTCGCAAATCTGCACCCGATGACCTTGATTTGCTCATCTTTTATCATCTCACTAGTCGCAGCAGGAGTTTGAGCAAGCTCAAATCCACTACTCATGGTGAGATGACGTGGCACGCCGGCTTTATATACAGTTTTGCCAGCATAAAACTTAGCTGTCTTTACGCTTAAAATATTCATCTTTATCTATAACAAGCAGTATTGGTATTTTGGATTTTTCTATTGTAATTTTTTGGAAAGTTTCTCGGTCAATCCCAATTGATATTTTAGCATTTGTTTTGTTCATATCCCCACCAACAACCTGATTGAACACTCCAACCATTTGGGTTTCATTTTCAATATCAGCTACATTAATATCGTCTAATATTTGGAAAAGTCTTTTACTCATATTCATCTCCTTTTGTCGTTCTATGCTGACCAAAACTATATATAACAGCCGTGTCAGCAATCTCGGCTCTCACACACTTACAGCGTTGATTCGTACCGAATCTTCCGCTGCACACGGGGAACATTATATACAATTTAACTTTATAAAAGTTTAGGATTGTCATAAATATTACCAATAACTTCCCAAAAATCTTCATGGTAGAGTTCAGTCCAAGATTCCCAATCATTTCTTTGTAAATACCATCCAACATTCATTCCAAGACAATCATCCATTCCATTACAATATGTAACAGAAAAGTTTTCCATACCAGATAATATATCTCCCTCATAAATCTCTTTTCCTTTTTTATCATAAAGTCCAGTAAATTGAAGTAAAATTATTTTCTGAAATCTAACTGGAACAAATGTTTTTATACATCCGCAACTAATACCATCAATTTTTCCTCTAATAAGTTTTAGTTCTCCATTTTCAAAAACTAATTCAGTTACTTCCCACATTTTATTCAAATGTTTATCCCATGCTTTATATTTTATCTTTCTCATTTCTTCCTCATACAAACAATTCCTGTACTTCTTGTTTCGGTTCATTTTCTTCGATTATCCTACGTAAAAAATCCATTCCGGAATCAGTAACAACAGTTTTAAAATAGCTGTTTTTAATCCCGTTCCGATAGAATGTTTCTCGAATCAATTCAAAATATCCTCTATCTACGTATTTCTGGTAAACTACATTTTTACTGTTCAAAATTTGCCTTTCTCTCAGTAATTTAAAAAGCTTATTCCTTCCAATGCTCTCGGAAAGAGATTTTGCAGCTTCATCCATATTAATGAGTTTTCCTGCCATGTTCCACCCCGATTAATCCAATTCCGGTAATCGCTTCGTTAATGTTAGAAATTACTGCCCTGATTTCTGCTATTTGCTCATAATATCCCTGCCTTTCTTCTCCTTTTGAAAATAACAAAATCTTATACAAAGATTCTAAACTCAAAATCTGGCAATTATACTCTGTGAAAAGTGCATCCAGTTTTTCCAATTCCGTTACCATTTCAGTCATTTTTCTTCCTCCTATTTTTATTAAAAAAAAACTCTCTCACGTGTATGTAGGTATGTTTTTTTACTGTCTTATAGTCTTTTAGTTTGTAAAATCCTGTAAAACAATAAAATACATTAAGACTTTGTCCAAAGACAAAAGACAGTTTTTTGTAAATGCTTATAAAATAATAAATTACAGAATTTAAAATTATTTGACTTCTAACAAGTGTCTTAGCTGTCTTGTAAATTGTCTTGAATAATATATATATTAATATAGTATAAGTTATTGTTATTAAGGATATTATAAGAATTAGACAGTAATAAAAAGACAGTAAGACAGTTTTTTTGTAAAAAAATAGGTTCGCCACGAGAAACAAGTTTTTTTTCAGATATTCCCTTAATGCGTGTGTGCGTGTGTGCGTACCTAAAGCATTGAAAGTGAAATGTCTTGACTTTACTGATTGTCTAATATTTTTAAGTTTCATTTTTCCTCATTTTTAGCAAACAGCTAATTTTTTAAGCAAAAAAAGAGGAATAAAAAGGCAATATTTTGCCATTTTTAACTGTCTTGATTTTTCAGAAATCTTCATTTTTTTAGCAAAATTCTCTGTTTTTTGCTCATTTTTTGTCTTTTTTGAGTCTTTTTTCTCAAAAAAACGGTCTTTTTTTTCGGGATTTTTAAAATAATTTTCAAAAATTGGTTGTTTTTTACTCATTGCTTGCCTCCGCTTTTTTAATTGCCATAAAAATTTGATAAGCCACTTGTGGAACAATTGCATTTCCCAAAGATTTTATTCTTTCGCTTCGGTGTTTTGCTTTGGTGATCTTATATCCGTCCAATTCAACGGAAACCCCATCATCCATTCCACAAAGTTCGGTTGCAACCTCAATCCAGTTTTTATGCCAATTTGTTTCATAAAAACATCGTCTAAATGATACTTTTTCTCTCTCATATCCCAATTGATTCTCTCTGATAAGTTTTTTGAAGTATTTAGTGTTGGAGTTGGAAGCAATGAAATTGCATCCTTTAATTTTATTCCGTATCGAGTACCGCCTTTGTTTTTGCGTGAAAAACTTTGACCGTTTAATTCTGCATTTTTTACCGTTCCACCTTCTAAATCGCAAGCTCTTGGTGTAGGTAATACTGCATTTATTGCTGTTATCAATCCGTCTCCGCTCGTTTTGCTTAATCCTTTCCTGTTGTAATTCCCGTTCACTGTTACAGTAGGCAACAATCCAGATTCGGTGTCTTTTGTGGGGGGCATTGACGGCAATAGCCGGAATATCAAACGATTCCATTTCGTATCCTTTACCTTCCAAGTCAGAAAGCACCTGCTCGAAAACCAATCCTTGCTCGATAGTAAGTAATCCCTGAACATTTTCAATAACAATCCATTTTGGTTTAATTTCTGAGATAACTCTATCCATTTCTTGCCAGAGGAAGCGGTCATCTTTTTTGCCTTTTCGCTTCCCGGCAACACTAAATGGCTGGCATGGGAATCCTCCTGAAAGAATGTCAATTGCTCCTCTGTATTTTCTTCCATTGAATTTTTTAATGTCATAATATCTCCTTACATTTGGAAAGTTTTTTTTTAAAACTTTATCGCAAAATTCATCTATTTCTACGGAAAATATATTTTCAAATCCACACCATTCCGCTGCTAAATCAAATCCACCAATTCCGCTAAATAATGAAGCGTGTTTCATTCCATTTCCTTTTCCACTAACGTCAGTTGCATGAAATTCATTTTTGTTGAAGTCGTGCCATCGTATTTATTCAATATTTCCCTGTAAATTTTATCAGAGACGTTCTTATTTGTTTTTTTTGTATGAATACTCTTAATTAAGTTTTTCGTGTCCAGAATCGAATATTTGAGAAATGTATGTTTAAAGATTTTGCAAAATTCACGATAACCAGAAATTAAATCTTCTAAATCAAAAGTAGTTTCATAAAATTCTTCCATATCGCTATGAGCTTTCCAGATTGCTTTTAATTCTTCCGGTTGGAATGTTTCAAGAAATTGAAAAAAATAAGGTTTATCATATTCGTGGATGAACGAAAATGATTGTTTGATAATTTCTTCTTCGCTATCTAAAGCTTTTAATGTTGGTTTATTGTTGAATGTCAGCTTTTGCATCTTATCGCTTTTTTGTATTCGTACATTAAACGGCTTCTATCTTTTTGCAAATGTTGGTTATCCATCAATGGCGTACTTTCACAAAATAGAAAGTGAGCTATAAGGTTTTCAGACGCTTCAATAATTTTATCAATACGTGTTTGGTCAATTAAAATTCCTATTGATTTTTTGTATTCATTTTCTATGTCTTTTTTTAGCTGTTCTCTATATTTGCTAACAGCTATACTAAACAACTGTTCCAATTCTAATAAATTATTTTTATCATATATTTCCAGAAAAGTTTTTATTAAAAATTCGTTAGAATCAAATAAAATTGTAGTTGTTGTTTTATCTAAAAAAAACAAAAAATGATTAAGCAGTCTTTTTACTTGTAAATTATCTGGTTTCGTTTTTTTATCTATTTCCGCTTGTTTCTGTGCTGTTATTTCATCATAATCTTTGTAATCAATCTTCATATCACCCTCTATTCTGGAAGCTGTGCCACCAATTTTGCACGACTTCCTTCATTTGTTCCGGCATTTTGTTTACATCCAAAGTTATTCCCCTTCGTTGCTGTCCTTGCAATGTTGCTCTGTCGTTTCCAATCCAGAAACCGCAGGAATGTTTTTCCATGTAACTTTTCAAAGCATTCCGGGAAATGTACTGAGAAAGTCCGCTTCGTTTTGTATTTATCATCCAATCAGTATAAAGTTTTTGATACCAAAGGAAAACTCTGTTTTCATCAAAGAAGTGAATCACTTCATCCAGATTGAAAGTAACAATATCAATATCTTCAAAAAATTTGAATAAAATGTCTTCGGCTTCTTTTGCTTCGCTTTCTTTGATGATATGGTCAACCACATAATCAACAAACTCATCTTTGTATTGAAGTTCATCGAAAACAAAGAATCCGGTTGCTATTGTTGCATGATTAGTTACTGCTCGTCTGTCAATTTGTCGTTTTTTCCCTTTTTCTTCAATTTTTTCATTAATACTTTTTACAAGGTTATCGTAGGTATCAAGAAAGTTCTTAATCGTTTTTTCGTTTTTTTTCTTAATAAGATATAAAAAAATACTTGATAAATTCTTGCTGTTTTCTTCTAACCAAAAATAAGCTATCGTTGCAGTGGGAGTAGGTTTCACCTTTTGTATTACTACCGTTCTGGACCTGAATGCTTTATGCTCGGAAACATCTTCTCCCGTGAGAAACATTGCTCCGTTTACCTCGAAACTGTCTCTTGCTGAAAGTGTTCCTTTGCTCTCTCCGGCTCGTGTCCACAAATTTTTAAGAAGATTTTCTTTTTTTTGTGTTTGATGCGATTTATTTTGTTCATTTTTAAATTCATCAAACCAGACAATAAGAGAAGAAACATATTCCATCATTTTTGACATTGAATTTACAGTTGATTCCCAGCTTTCACCCATTTGGGTAAAGCCAAATATATTTGCAAGCAAACGAATAGCAAAAGATTTTCCGCTTTCACTTTCTCCCCAAACTGCCATATATGGAAAGGCGTGTGTATGCTTTACTATCTCATCCAGATAAATACAGGCTCCTACAAATCCTAATACAAAAAATCCTGCATAAGATTTATAGGGAATACTTTGTTCTTTTCGATGGTCAAACATACTCCAAAAATTTAATATTACTTCATTAATCCATTTTTTGGTTGGTTTAAAATGTAAATTTAGATTTGGTGTATCACCGGAATAAATTCTTACTCCCTGAGACTGAAAACCTATTTTCCCGACTTTAATAATTCCGTTTTCATCCGGTTCATATACTTTGTCATGCTGAACAGCGCAATTATTGAATAGCCATATTTGATGTTCTCGAATCCAACCGTATCTTTGGAAATAACAAACTATCGAATCAATTTTTGCCGAATCTTCTTCTAATTTCAAGCATTCAAGTAAATCATTATCTCTGCCATAGAAATAGCATCCTTCATGATGTCCTGAACACACTTCATTCAGTTTTCTTGTAGTGATTCTATCCTGTGGGTAAAGCTCCAATGGTTTTGATTTCAGTCCTTTGGAATTTGTGAGAATTACATTGTAAACCACCTGCCGTTTATCTCGAATTTCCATTTCTATTTTCCCAATTATATCAATCGTATAATCAGATAATTTCATTTTGTTTTGTCCGTCATCCTTCCAATACTGATGATTCTTTTCCCAACGAAAAATAGTTTTTTTCTCTTCCGGTTCTTCTTCCGGTTCAGCGGATAGTACCAATCCCATTCTTTTCATTACAAGAGCTTTTATTTGCCGGTTTGTTTGTCCTACTTTCTTGGCAAGCTTATCTATGTAAGAATTTTTAATTATTTCTTCCTGCTCCTTGCAAATCAAATCAATCAAAGGGTCATAGTAACCCATTGCAACGTGTGGATTGTTTTGTTGTATCTCATCAAAATCTTTTGGCAGAGAATCAATCAAAAAATAAAGAATATTAGTTGCATTTTCTATAATGGATAAAATGCTTTCCGGTTCTGCTTTTTTTAGAAAATCGTCAATATCGCCTTTATCAAAATCCCAAAGTAATTTCCGAATATCCGCTTTGTTAAGTAATAAGTTAACTATTTTTTTTGTATATTTCTCGCCCTGTGTGTCCGGGTCAAATGCAAGATAAATAATTTTCCGTTTATGATTGCACAAATCGTCAATGAAACTTAATTGTTTTTCAGATATACTACCCAATATCGCAACTGGTGGTACAAAAGAATTTTCCAAAGCAGTTCTCTTTTTTTGTAATTTCTTTTTTTTAATATCATCTTGGCAATCCTTTATTTCAAGTGTTAATTTTTTTAATATTTCTTGATATGCTTGTAATATGGAAATTCTATCTTCAGGACCTTCAACTAAAATGAAGCTATCTTTATATAGTCCGTCCTGTCCGTAAAAAAGAGCATCATTAAGTTTATTAGAAGAAACTAATTGATAATCTTTTCTTTCTTTTTTCTCTACAAAATAATCTTTAATTTGAAAATCAGAAATTACTTTTCTAACCGCTACCGGATATACAAATTTGTTCTCTGAAATAAAATCAAATATTTTCCCGTTATCGTTTTTCCGGCACAAACCGCTTTCTAAAATAGTATTTTCATCATAACCAAGAGAAATAAGATAATTATGAAGTTTACCGTCTGCTAATCCATACATAACTTTTTTCATAGTGTCGCTGGTTCTTGCCCGGTGGTTAGATATTATTTTTACAGCTTCAGGATTCTTTTTGAAATTCTCATGATAATATTTTGCAGTTTTAAAAAAAATCTTTTCAATTTTCTGTTTTTGTTCATACCAATCTTTATTTGCATTGGAATTTGAAAGTTCTACTCCGGATTTTTTTGCCAATTGTTTCAATGCAGATAAGAAATCTAATTCTTCTCGTTTCATAACATAATCTATTATATTTCCTCTTTCACTGCATTGGTAACAATGAAATTGTTTTTTTTCTGGATAAATGGTAAAACAGTCATGTCCTTTGCATAGCGGACATATTTCACCACGAAAGGTATTGCTTCCAACTTTCTTGCATTGTATTTCTTCGCTTATATAATGAAGAATATCAATTCTATCTATAATAACTTCTTTATCGTTCATGTTTCCACTCTTTCAGTAAAATTCTTTCTTCGCCTTTTTCATAATATTCACAAAATTCTATGTCGGTACACTTTATCATATTTCCTGTTTTCTTTCCTGGAATACGGAAGGTATCTTTATCGTCCTTATTTCGATAAACTTTGATTTTTTCTCCAATCTTAAACAAGGCAACATCAAAGCCTTTATTGAAAAAATGGTTTTTCATTTTAATAATGTACATTAAATCAGATTTTCTAAGATATTTCCTATTCGGAGGATAATCTTTTAGAAAATCTATGCTGCAAATACATTTATATCGTGGAAATAACATTCTTACTCCTTATATTATGTTAGCAGGGCGCAAAGAACTGAACCTACATAGGCTGTAGATAGCCTGTAAATGAGTTAACAATTTTACCTTTTTCATTTTTTGTAAAACCCTGCATGATTTTCATTTTATCTCTTTTCTATAACACCCCGTCCACGTCCGGTAGGCGTGGGACATAGGCGTTATCTCGCATTTTGCAATAGCAGAATTTATTCATATTCCCATCCTAAAATAAACATCATTACAAATGATGATAATTGTATTGCCAATAATATTCCACCAAGCCAAACTATATGCAATATCGAAGAACATAATATTACAGGTATAACTCCTCCAATTGCAATCCATCTAAATATCTCTTTGAATCTCTTTAATCTTTTCATCTTATTCTCCTTTAAATTTTCATCCAGCTATTACTAAAATGCAAGATAACAAGCGTATCATTGCTAATGCACCGCATACACGGGACATTAGGTGCAATAAAATAAAAAAATCTCACCGCACCGTTGTTTTTTCAAAACTGTTAGATAATCCATTCTATTGTTGGCTTACCTTTATACCCACGTTCCCATACAAACCAAGCAAACGGTATCATTCCACCGCCTTTGTGAGTTCCTGCGTGTTTCCCAAAACCTACCCTTCTACTAAATTGATAAACTGTTTTTAATGGAAATTCTTTGTCTTGGAACATTTCATATCTTCCAACTCCCTCTAAAAATGAAGTTCTTAAAAACATTGCTATTTTATCCTTTGCATAAATTTTGGCTTGCAAAACAAATTCAAGCGACAAATTAAATGGTGGGTTTGTTATTATATTTCGGTACATAACAAAACCCTTCTTCCAAAATCCTTTATCATCTAAAAAATCAAAACCGTCAACACCATACCCATAATTTCCAATATCAGAAGAATAAACCTTATACCCATTATTTTCTAATACTTTACTCATATCGCCAGTACCACATGCACACTCCCAAACATCACCTGTAAAAGTTTCACGTTTTAATAGTGCTTCGGTTACGTATGGTGGTGTTGGATAAAAATCCATTTTAGTTCTACCTTTTTCACTGTTATCTCCTGCTAATTTTTGAGCAGTATTATTTTTTTTCATATTTTTTGTCTCCAAATTTTTTTGTGTGGCTCATAATTTTATTTCCGGTTGTTGATTAGGTGATGTATCTTCTTTTTGGTTTTTTCCAATGAAATAGCTTTGTGTAATGGCTAATTGTACGTCAGGATTGTTTTCGTATTTTTCTAATAACTTATTTATTTTATCTGGTAATTCTGACATTATTTCTTTCCTTATTCTTGTTTTTTAAGTTTTTGTTCGTTTTGTTCGTATTTTTAGCGAACATTTAAACTTGTAAAACTATTAATAGGAAAGATTTGCGTATGAAAGAATTTCAAATATAAAGAATATATATTATCATTGGTTGATTTTGCTATATTCTTTATCTGCAAATCTTTTCCTGTTTTTGTTAACCACTCATGCAAAAAGCTTTTGTAATGCTCGTTGCGGAGAATTTCGATAATAGCTATTATGATTTTGTTCTTTTTCAAAAAGAATAAAAAAGAAGTTTGTTCGTTTTTCATTTCATCACTTTCCTGCGAAAATCATAATCATTGAGTTTTGCCCCTTCCCTATCCATTTCTACAGAATGCAGTAACCATTTTTTCTGTGTGTCTGCTCGGAAAAAATGAATAATAAAGTTTTCGATTTTAATATAGCTTTTCCATTGATTTGTTTTCTCGTCATAGCTTCGGTTCGATGAGATTATGTCCCGGAATCGTGATAACGAAAATTTAAAGTTTCCAATTTCAGCAAATTCATTATAAACATCTTCCAGATATTGATATTTTGGTTTTTCAGAGACTTTCTTAAACAATTCAAGTTTTTCTATGAATTTCAAAAAAAAGTCGCTCATAGTATCTAATTTTTGCTCCAGAAGGTCAATTTTATGGAATAATGCTGTTTCTTTTAGCTTTTGAAGGACTGAATTTTTGAAAGCAATGTATTCCTGCAATTTCTCAAAGGAAATTGTGGAATATTTAAAATCAGCGTAATCTTCTTCAGAGATTGGCAAATTTCCCATGAGAAAATCTGTTCTTAATTCAATTTCATCAAAAGGCAATTCACTAAGATAAATATCATGTTTATAGCCTTTAATCTGCCAAAAATCACCTGATTTAATTACTTTTAAAAACATTGCTTTCCCCTATTCCGTACGGACAACTCGTGAGTTGTCCGGTATTCTTCTTCTAATAAATTAGCATCAATCAAATTCATAATTCCAATAACGCCAAAATAAAGAAGAACTAATAAAACTCTGATTATCTTTTTCATTTTTTCCACATCACACATTCATCTTTAGTGGAATCCACATCAGCATGAATCCCGTTATGGTCATTATAAATGCCAATTCTTAAAAATCCGGCTACAAACAAACCTCTTAGAATCCAAAATCTTTGTGTTGAATTAGCAATTTTTATGTCAGCAGCAGTACATTCCACTTTATCATCTGCAATGTGCGATGAACTTATGGACCCACCTATTTCATGATTGTGGTGTAAGCATCGGCAACCGCTTTCAATGATGATAGGAATCCTCTTTCCGGTTGCTTGTTTCGTGTAATCACTGCATATTTGCAGTTTTTGGATAAGAAATTCGCTAACGTTTACCTGTCCGCAGCCACATTTACAAGCAAATTCTTCTTCGCTAAAATTCTGGTATTTACTCCAATCTTTTACCATTATACCCTCCTTAAAATGGCACACAATGAGTTTTTGGCTCATCTTTACCAATACTTAATCTTACACCCATCATGTTTGAGTGAAATATGTTTAATATTTTTTTCTTAAACCTTCTTTTTACAGTCATGTAATCGGATAATGTAATTGTGTTTGTTTCATTCTGTACACCTTCGCAAATAATTTCTAAAGAATCAAGATAGCCCTTTGAGCCGTGAAACAATACGCTAAATTTGTTTCCTGTAGTTCTATAGCCTAATGTTACAATCAGCGGAATAAAATCGAATAAATTATCCAAGCTAAATTTTGCTATTATTTGTTCTTTTTCTTCTTTCATTATTCCCTCACTTCTTCATTCCCCTCTTGCAGAGGTTCGGTGTTTTCTTCAAACATCTTCAATCTTTCATCAATCCAGCTTTGATAAATTTCTCTATCTTTGATTTCCTGTCCGTGAGCATCATAAGGAATTGCTACTTCATCAAAAACACCTCTGGTTACTAATACAGAATCGGAATAATGTGGAACATCTACGTCATTAGGACCGAAAGCAGTTGTATATTCGATTGTTTTTCCATCTACTTTTACAAATTTTCGGTAGTAAACTCCATATTTTTTTACGTTGTGTTTCTGCATGTTAGCTTTTTCCATAGGTGAGAAGAAATAAAATTTTGTATGTTTCTGCTTTTGAATTTCCAACATTTGCTTTAATTCGCTCTCAAGGTTTTTAATCTCTGCTGTTTTCTCCATAAGATTTTGTGAGAGTTTTTGCTTTTCGATTGCTAATTCGTTGTTTTTTGTAGTTAGTTCGTTAATTTTATCAAAATATGTTTGGTTTGATATTTCTAACTCGTCAATTCTTTCTTTTCTAAATTTAGCAATCGAAA
>Ga0272441_10002352_pt1 | contig 38325 bp, 27 predicted proteins | sample SSMProp6N_FD_193582 | JGI IMG/M metagenome (GOLD analysis project Ga0272441, IMG submission 193582) | Marine sediment archaeal communities from Little Sippewissett salt marsh, Falmouth, MA, United States - SSM-Prop-6N | ecosystem: Environmental > Aquatic > Marine > Wetlands > Sediment ... | reverse complement strand
TTACTGGGAACTCCGGGAGTTGTAGTGAAAGAGGTACCATTAAAAGAAGCTGCACATTCGACTACCGGTACAAATTGAACATGTCATATAGTATTTGCAGGAGACGATAATAGAAGCTTGCTCCTGTTATATTTTAGCTGCCTGTTGCTAACATTACATCTTTATGGAAGGGGGGCAGGAAAACCATATAATTATCTCTGCTTTGCCTGTCATGATGAATGATACTGTTATGAATAGAAGCTGTTTTAGTAATAACAAGATCGGGTATTTCTTCAGTTTCTCTTGACAGTTTGTATATTTATGTCAATAATTTATGCCACGTTATGAATGGGCACGTTTTAATTGCTGTAATTGCCAGTATAATTTATATACCTTTATTTGTTATTCTGTTAATAAATCGCCCCTGGAATAGGCAGCAAAAGATATTTTTTCTGTTTCTGATTCCTGCTTTTTTATGGAGTTTTACAGCCATTTTCTTCCGTAGCGATTTCCTCATGGCGTATAAACTACTCTTAGTTAGAATTGGACTTTGTGCCAGTATAGGTATGGGAATTCAATACCACTACTTTTTACGTTCTTTTTATGATACGCGGTCTATCAAAATACCGATTGCCTATATTTTAATGGTAATTGCCATTACTATGGTATCGCTGGGGTATATACCTCGGCGCATGGACATAACTGCTAATGGCATTCAGATTAACTATGGGGTGGGATTTTTCATTGTACTCTTTCCAACTATTTTCTTATGTGGTAGGGATGTGTATTTATTATTTAGAAGACATGGTATTTTAGTGGACCCAATCGAACGTAATCAAATTGTATATTTATTTCTTGGTCTTTTCGCTTTATTTCTATTTGGTATGAGCTCCATCACCCCGTTTGGATCCAAATATCCATTAGTTCATTTAGGTACCTTTTTTAATGCCGCTATTCTGACATATGCTGTGGTAGTACATAAACTACTCGATTTCAGAGAGGTTTTTCGCCGTACATTGACTTCTGCTATCTATGGAGCTCTATTTGTTTTAGCATGTCTGTTATGGCTGCTTTTATTTCAAAAAACAATTGATATGGACGTAAGTTTTTTCCCTACTATTGTAGCTTTATCATGTACTTGGGTTATGTTTATATTCTTTGGGGTAAGAGCAAGATCCATGGTTTCGAGAAAAACAGAAGTACTTTTCAGAAATAATTTAATTAAACCCCGACATCAATTATTTGACTTCATATCCGAAATATACGATGTGCCAACCCTGGGACAATTTGGCAACCAATTAATATCTCTTCTTTCTCAATCTATTGATTGCGAAAGAGCGTGTTTACTTTTTCCCCAAGCCGAAAGTGGGGATTTTACTGCCAGGTTTGTTTATCCTGCCGGAGAAGATAATCCTATAGCAAAGTTGAAACTGAGGAATGATAGCCCTACATTGGTCTGGCTAAAGCGGGAGGTAAAAATATTACCTGTAAGAAACCTTAGCATCCTTGCTGAGTTTCAGGGTTTGTGGCAGGAAGAAAAAAATGACATTAAATCGGCTGGTGTAAATATATTCATTCCTTTGGTAAATAGGAGTGAACTTGTTGCTGCTTTAGCAGTAGGTAGTAAGAGGAAGGATAAGGTTTATACAGTTGAAGATATGGACCTTGCAGAGTCTGTGGCGAACCGTGTAGCAGCCAGTATGGAAAAGGAATACTTACACGAACAGGTGAAAGAGCAGGGAGAAGAATTAGCTATTATCAATCGGTTGATCAGTCTTATTACCTCGAATTTCAATATCCAGGATATTTTCAAGGGTTTCTCTGAGGAGCTAAAAAAAGTGATGGATATTGACTGGGCAACAATTGTATTGGTCGAGGAAAGCCAACTCCATATCATGGCTCTATCCAGCAATATAGATTCCCCATGGGAACAGGATAATAGGGTACCGTTGAAAGGAACAGTTATTGAATGGGTAATTAAGGAACATAAACCTGTTTATGAAGCTGACATTACACAGCATAGAAAATACTGGGCTGAAGAGCATCTTCGTGTTCATGGGATTTGCTCTATTGTATATTTACCTTTGATTGTGCAGAATAAGTCGATTGGAATTTTAACTATAGCCAGCCGTCGGTTGAATGCCTACAGTCAAAAACAGATAAAGCTTCTAGAGCAGTTGACTTTACAGATTGCTACTCCGATTGAGAACCTACGTCTTTATGCCACTGCTGAACAGCGAGCACGTGTTGATGAACTTACAAGACTTTTCAACAGACGCCATTTTGATGAGCAGTTCAAGTCAGAAATCTCACGGCATAGCCGTAATAATCAAATACTATCGTTATTAATGCTTGACCTTGACTCCTTTAAGACCTATAACGATATCTTTGGACATCCTTCCGGTGATAAATTACTTGGGGAGATAGGGAAAATCATTAATTCTTCAATTCGAAATGGTGACCAGGCTTTTCGTTATGGAGGCGATGAATTCGTAGTCCTGTTACCTCAAACACGAGAAAAAGATGCTTTTGTTGTAGCTGAGAGAATCAGAGAGAATGTTATGAATAGAATGGTCACTGAAGATACTACTGTGAGATTGAGTATTGGGCTGGCAAGTTACCCTGTTGATGGTCTTTTAACTGATGAAATAGTTACTGTAGCGGATACGGCTCTCTACTACGCCAAGAGTACCGGTGGTAATCGAACCTGCCTTTCCTCAAATATTATTTCGAGTGAAACAGCAGTCTCTGGAGGAAATGCGAGGGTCAGCAGTCTCAGCACTGTCTATGCCCTAGCTTCAGCTGTTGATGCTAAAGACCATTATACCTATGGACATTCGAGAAAAGTGAGGGTTTATGCTGTTGCCCTAGCTGAAGCCATCGGATTACCTGCTGATGCAGTATCCCGGATCAGTACTGCTGCAGTGCTGCATGATATCGGGAAGATTGGTATTCCTGATAAAATACTCAACAAAGAAGCTGAATTAAATGAAAAAGAGTGGGAAGCAATAAAGACACATCCAAGGATAGGAGCAAACATAGCTGGTAATGTACCCAGTTTAGCTCCTTGCAGGAATGGTATTTTATACCATCATGAACGCTGGGATGGTACCGGCTATCCTGAAGGATTAAAGGGAGATAGTATTCCAATAGATGCCCGGATTCTTGCTATAGCAGATGCCTTTGCTGCAATGACCTCTTCTCGTCCATATCGGGGCACTATGCTTGATGAAGAGGCAGTCAAGGAACTCGAGAAAGAAAAAAACAGGCAGTTTGACCCCAAGTTGATAGGGATTTTCGTTGATATTGTTAAAAAAGCTATGCCAGAAAAAAGTCAAATACCAGAGGGACACGCGGATACCATTGTGAAAATACAACGAAAAGAGGATACTATCTGAATCTTTGTGATAATTTTTTCTTCGATTGTATTCTATATAGCTTCGAATAGAACTATCTTCTAGAACACAAACACTTCCCGAACAATACTAGCCCTGTCATAGTATCTCTATGAGTATAGTTAGAGGGGCTATCTGTTTACCCGGTGCGAAGGCTTTTGTTAATCAATGGATGTCGAATACTAGCACTCTACAGAGATAGGTAGGCAGATAACTGGCTTGAATTCCGGAGGTGAATTATGACTAGGCCAATTGACTTGCTTAGGGCTGGTAAAGGAAAAGAGTTGTGGCAGATGTGCTGCGGCTTTCTTGACCTGAATCTGGAAGAATTCATGACTATTCAGAAAAGGCTGCTTTCTGAGCAGATTGAACTGCTTAAGGACTGCGACTTAGGACGGAAGCTGATGCATGGAGCAACGCCTGAGAGCATTGAAGAATTCCGTGAAAAAGTGCCGTTTACTACGTATGCGGATTATATTCCTGAATTGGTAGAAAAAAGGGAAGATGTCTTGCCTGCAAAGGTAGCTCATTGGGTTCGTACTTCAGGAAAAACCGGAGAATATGAAGTAAAATGGGCACCGATGTCTGAAGACTTCACCCGTGAGTATGAAAAGGTGGCAGGTTCTATGGCTCTGTTGGCTACGTGTAATGGGTATGAAGATTCCTCAAGAATTAAAGAACACTTAAATATGTTGTTCACCACAGGGCCTCCAGAATATGCATCAGGCATTATGGCTTATCTGGTACAAAAAGCTATCGGGTATGACATGCTTCCTTCAAATGGGGATGAACTGTCTTTCGAACAACGCATAAAGAGTGGTTTTGCTGAGGCAATGTACCATGGGATTGACATTTTCGGAGGGCTTCCCTCCGTACTGGTAGCAGTAGGGGAACAGCTCAAATCCGGCTCTGGAAAAGTAAGAATACGACCATTATTAGCGCATCCACAGGCGTTGTTCAGGATAATAAGGGCGATTGCCAGGAGCAAACTGGCTCGTCGTTCTATGCTGCCAAAGGATTTATGGAAGATTAGAGGCATTGTTTGTGGTGGGGTTGATGGAGGGATTTTAAAAAATAAGATAAAGGAGTTGTGGGGAAGGTTCCCCTTAGAAGTCTATGCTAGTACAGAAGGAGGGCTTTGTGCTATTCAAACGTGGGATTATAAAGATATGACCTTTGTTCCGTATCTCAATTTCTATGAATTCATTCCAGAAAAGGAATGGTTTAAGAACCAATTAGACCGTTCTTATAAGCCTAAAACCGTCTTACTGGATGAAGTGGAAGCCGGAGAGGTCTATGAGATAGTATTGAGCAACCTTCATGGCAATACCATGGTTAGATACAGGATAGGTGATATGGTGAGAATAACTTCTCTACGAAATGAGGAGCTTGGTATTAACCTCCCTCAGATGGTATTCGAAAGGCGCGCTGATGACCTTATCGATATATTTGGCTTTGGGCACATTACTGAGAGGTTGGTGTGGCAGGCAATTGAGGATACAGGAGTTCCTTATGTAGATTGGACAGCGCGAAAAGAGACTGTGAATGATAAATCGACATTACATATATATATTGAACTTAAGGATAGTCGTATCATGAACGAGCAATCATTGTCTGCGGTTATATATGATGAGTTTCAGAAGCTGGATGCCATCCATAATTTTAACCTGTATAAATATGCTTACGGTGATGCGATAAAGCGATTGGACTTTCAGCCTATAACAATAACTTTGCTGCCAGAAGGAGCTTTCGCCAATTTTATTTCACAGCGGCGGGCACTGGGTGCTGATTTGGGACATTTAAAACCGCCGCATATTAATCCTACGGAGGAAGTACTTTCTCTGCTTGGTGCTCCGCGTATTAAAGTAGAAGCTGTACCAGCAAGAGAAATCGAGGAAGTAATTATTCACTGACTATGCGATAAGGCAATGAACTGCTGATAGGAGCGGGGCTTTGACCCCGCTCCTATCTTGTTAAAGTCCCAGATCTTCCCTATACTGCTCTTGACAGCTTCTGAATTTAGATAAATAATTGCCGGCATTATGAATAGTCATGCACTGATTCCTTTGATTGCCACTGTTGCCTATATACCATTAATTGTAATATTACTAGCTAACCGGCCATGGGATGAAAGGCGGAGACTTTTTATTATATTCATAATTCCAGCTATCTTGTGGAGTCTCAGCGATGTTCTTTTCCGAAGTGACTATTTTATGTCCCAGAAACTTCTTTTAGTTAGGATAGGTCTTTGTCTTGGTATATGGATGGGAGTCCAGTACCATTATTTACTGCGGTCATTTTATGGTTTAGAACGTGTAAAGATACCATTAGCTTATCTTCTTCTTATAGCAGCTATTGTCATGGGAACTCTGGGTTATATGCCACGAGGTGTAGAAGAAATTCCCGGTGGTCTTAACGTCAAGTATGGGTTTGCCTTTCTCAGTATTGTGAGTGGGATTTTTATAATTGGTGGTAGGGACATATGGTATGTATGGCAGAGGCGAAGACTGTCGGAAAACCCCGTCGAGCGTAATCAACTTGCGTATCTTTTTCTTGGGGTAGGGGGGTTGCTTTTACTTACCGGTACAATCTTTTTCCCGGGGGGAGGAGAATACCCTCTGGCACATTTTGGTAACCTGCTTAATGCTGCTGTCTTGACCTATGTCGTTGTAAAGCACAGGTTAGTAGATGTCAGAATTGTCCTTCGACGATTCATGATAGGGGCGGGAGTTTATATAGTCGGCGTTGCTTGCTGGTTGCTTCTTATATTGCTCATTCAATACATATTTGATATCGGTCTTAATCCGATTCGAATTGCGATATTCATAGGAGTTGCCATTCCAGTTATTGCGGTATTTAATCAATATCTACATCCATTATGGCGACGATGGGTAGAGCGAACTCTATTAGGCGGCATATATAATTCACGCGGCCAGTTACTTGATTTTATCAGCCAGATTTATGATATACCTACTCTTGAACAGTTTGGTAGTCAGCTTGTATATCTACTTTCAGGATCTGTTGGAAGCGAAAAAATATGTTTATTCCTACCGCAAAATGAAATTGAGGAAGGAGATTTCATTGCTCGATTCAGTTATCCTTCGGGGGAAGATAATTCTATATCACAAATAAAATTGATTCATAGTAGCCCTGTTGTGGCCTGGCTAAAGAGAGAAAGCAGGGTGTTGCACCGGAGTTATATAGATACAATTCCTGAGCTTCAGGGCTTATGGTGGTCAGAGAGAAAAGAAATCCAACTGGCTGAAGTAGCCATGTTTATACCTTTAATAAACAGAGGTGAGCTAGTCGCAATTCTAGCGGTAGGCCAAAAACGAGATGGCAAGATATATAATGTCGAAGATCTCGACTTGATAGAGTCTATTACCAAGAGGGTGGCGGCAAGCATGGAGAAAGAGTATCTTCATGAACGCCTGGAAGAGCAGGAAAGAGAGCAGCGTCTCATTAATCGTTTAATAAGATTAATAACATCGAATATGAATATACAGGATATATTTGATGGTTTTATCCACGGGATGAGAGAGATGGTTGATGTTGACGAGGCCTCAATTGTATTGATTGAGGATGATATGGTTAGTTTTTTAGCTCTCTTTGTTTCTGAGGATTCACCATGGCAATTAGATAAGAAAATCCCATTTAGAGGAACTGCCATAGAAACGGTACTTGAGAAGAAAGAGCTGTATTATGAATCTGATATATCATCTCAAAAAAATTTCTGGCCACAGGTTAGTCATTATAGCCATGGAGTTCAATCAGTTGTTTATCTCCCTATGATTGCCAAGGATAGACTCACCAGTTGCCTGATAATAGCCAGTAAACATCCCAATGCCTACAATGAGAGACAGTTGAGACTTCTAGAACGTTTGTCTTTACAAATAGCAATGCCAATTGAGAATTCCCGACTCTATGCCACTTCCGAACAACGTGCACGTGTTGATGAACTTACAGGTTTATTTAACCGCCGTCACTTCGATGAACAAATTAAGGTAGAGATTTCACGGCATTCACGTTATAACCAGGTATTGTCTTTATTGATGCTCGACCTCGATTCCTTTAAGACCTATAACGATATCTTTGGGCATCCTTCCGGTGACAAGCTGCTCGGAGAAATAGGGAAAATCATTAGCTCTTCAATTCGAGATGGTGACCAGGCTTTTCGCTATGGGGGCGATGAATTTGTAGTCCTTTTACCTCAAACACGAGAAGAAGATGCCTTTATTGTGGCTGAGAGAATCAGAGAAAATGTTATGAATAGAATGGTCACTGAAGATACCACCGTGAGGTTTAGTACTGGGCTGGCATGCTATCCTGCTGATAGTATTATAGCGGACGAAATAGTTACAGTAGCAGATACGGCTCTCTACTATGCTAAGAGCACCGGAGGTAATCGCACCTGTCTTTCCTCCAGTATAATGTCTGGACAGGCAACGACCTCAGGAGGAAATACGAGGGTAAGTAGTCTCAGTACTGTTTATGCTTTGGCTTCAGCTGTTGATGCTAAAGACCATTATACTTATGGACATTCACAGAAGGTTAGAACGTATGCTGTGATTTTAGCTGAGGCTATTGGTTTGCCTGCTGACGCAGTATCCCGGATCAGTACTGCTGCAGTGCTACATGATATCGGGAAGATCGGTATTCCTGACCGGATTTTAAATAAAGAGGGCAAGCTTGATGACAAGGATTGGAATGCAATCAAGTCTCATCCAGAAATAGGGACTAATATCGCTGGAAATGTTCCAAGTCTGGCTTCTTGCAGGAGTGGTATTTTATACCATCATGAACGCTGGGATGGTACCGGCTATCCTGAAGGATTAAAGGGAGATAGAATACCATTAGATGCCAGGATTCTTGCTATCGCAGATGCCTTTGCTGCGATGACCTCTTCTCGTCCATATCGGGGCACTATGCTTGATGAAGAGGCAGTCAAGGAACTCGAGAAAGAAAAAAACAAACAGTTTGATCCTAAGTTGATAGAGGTTTTCGTTAATACTATTAAAACCACCATGCCTAGTAACAAGTGAAGCAACAGAAGGCTACAGGATACTATAGTGAAAATACAAGGAGAAGAAAACTCCCATTCAAATCTGTGTTATTTATTTTCTTACTAGTATGCAGATGTTACGGGAAAAACCTGGAATAGAGAAACTATATGTTTTTTCTGGTTGAGTAGCAATAACAGTAAAACCTGCTTTTATAAGCGCACTTCGCAATTCTCCTGCTGAAAAGAGGTGGTAATAACGATATAGAATTCTATCCTTTTGTTTCCATGGTATCTGTTGATTTTGTCTTTTAAACAAAAATCTCGGTTGTCGTCGATTCCATACAGTCAGGAACGCTTCCCCGCCAGGTTTCAGTACCCGTTTTAATTCTGCAAAGGCTTTTTCCCTCTCATATTCTCCTTTGATATGGTGATAAGTTGCTATTGCTATAGCCCAGTCGAAACTATTATCACTGAATGGTAGGGACAAAGCATCTGCTGTTATCAATTTAGCATATAAACTAAACTTAATTGAGTATTTTATTGCTTGTTTTATCATTTGGTGGGAGAAGTCTATCCCGTAGAGTTCGAAGTTCTGTCTGAATGGCAGAAAGTCTGATCCATGGGCGCATCCAATGTTCAGTAGCCTGCCCTGTTTCCACTTTTGAGACAGTTCCTTTAATTCTTCTGGGAGCAACGGCCAGTGTCTTACCCGATACCAGCTTTCTGCTATTTGTTCGAATACCTCTCTATTTGTACTCATTGGTGTGCTCTGTTAGAGTCTAGTGTAACATGAGGAAACTAACGAGAACTATTTCAGGGGTTACACCGGTAGCGGTAATGGCTAAGCCATTTACATGCCCTGGTAAATGCATATACTGTCCTTCTTCTACAGGTGCCCCAAAAAGCTATACCATAGAGTCTCCAGCAGTATTGCGTGCTCTCAGGTTTGATTTTTCCCCCAGAAAGCAGGTTGAGTTCAGGTTGAAAAACCTGGCTGCTATGGGGCACCCTGTAAATAAAATTGAGCTTATTATAATGGGGGGCACCTTTCTTGCATATCCCGTTGAGTATCAACGTCAATTTGTGAAGGACTGCTATGATGGGCTAAACGGTGTTTCTTCTACTGACCTGGCGGAAGCAAAAAAAATGAATGAGGTTGCCGAACATCGCTGCATAGGTTTATGTATTGAAACCAGGCCTGATTGGTGTGGAGAGAAAGAGGTAGGCAATATGCTTGATTTTGGAGTAACAAGGGTTGAACTTGGTGTACAGACACTGGATGATGACATACATAACCTTACACATAGAGGCCATGGAGTGGCTGAAACTGTCACTGCCACGAGGATGTTGAGGGATTATGGTTTTAAAGTTTACTATCACTGGATGCCTGGATTACCTGGCTCAACTCCTGAATATGACCTGGAACTATCACGGAGATTATTTGATGATGAGCATTTCCGCCCCGATGGGATTAAACTTTATCCTACGCTGGTGGTTGCCAACAGTGAATTAGAAGAGTGGTATAAAAATGGTCGATATCGACCATATACAACTGAGCAGATGATAAAGCTGCTTGTAGATATTAAAACTCTAATTCCAAAATATGTCAGAGTGCCTCGCTTGATGCGCGATATACCCACCAAGTTTATCATTGCCGGAAGTAAAGACCTGGCACTTAGAGAAACTGTAAAAAAACGAATGAAGGGGCTAGGTATATATTGCCAATGTATTCGGTGTAGAGAATATGGACACAGGTTAAGGGATGGATGGACAGTAGGTGAGCCGCATTTAACCAGGCTTGATTATGAAACAGCAGGTGGAAAAGAAATACTCCTTTCTTATGAAGATAAAGATGGGACTTTGTTTGGACTATTGAGGTTGAGAGTCAAGTCTTCCATGACTGGTGTTAATCTCGCTATTATCAGGGAATTGCATATCTTTGGCCATGAGCTTGTATTGATGGAAAGACGAGATGATGCTGTACAGCATAAAGGTCTGGGAGTAAAACTACTTGCTGAAGCAGAGAGAATTGCCAATGAAGAGTTTCATTGCGATAAAATCGATATTTTAAGCGGTATTGGCGTTCGAGAATACTATCGTTCCCTTGGCTATCACTTATCTGGTGCTTATATGGTTAAGCCGCTTGCTTCATGACCAGCCAGATACTACAGTCCATTTTACAGTTACTTAGACTTACTTTTTAGAGCTATGGTATAGTAGCTCCTTGAATGGATCAGCGTAAGATTGTTTCTTTTGATGTTGAAGGAACCCTGGTATCGCATGATTTTAGTGAGATTCTTTGGCATGAGGCTATTCCTTTAGAGTATGCCAGGAAATATAATATTGATCTCATGAAGGCTCGAAGGATTACTACAGGCGAGTTCGAAAAGGTTGGGCATAAACGGATGGAGTGGTATGACGTAGGGTATTGGTTTAGATACTTCCAGTTGGAGAATCCGGATCAAGTAATACGAAGCTGCCGGGATAAAATATTTTATTACCCTGAAGTTTTATCTGTTCTTTCATCTATAGCAGCACACTACGAACTAGTTGTTGCTTCGACTGTCCCCTTGTATCTCTTATCCCATTTATTAGGTGAAATAGAATCCTATTTTAGCCATGTCTTTTCATCGATATCTCAGTATCATCAGTTGAAGACCCCCTATTTTTATAGGCAGATTTGTCAGTTTTTAGATATTGAACCAGCTCAGGTTGTGCATGTAGGAGACAATTGGAATACGGATTATCTCAATCCTCGTGAGGTTGGTATGAATGCTTTCTATCTTGATAGAGAAGGAAGAAGTAAAGGGAGTTATCTTAGGAATTTAACTCAGTTGGAAACTATTTTGTTAAATGGAACAATATTACTGGAAAAGACTTGACAAATAACTCTTATGAAAGTAAACTTCAGCTTCAATTGAATAAAGGTAAAGGCTGAGAACAGGACTAGTATTGTTTAAGGCGGAGTTCAGAGAGTCGGGTAAGCTGTGAGCCGATATTTGCGCAAAACAAGAATGGACCTGGGAGCTGCAAACTGAAAGACCAAAGTGGTCAGAGTAAGTTTCGCCGGCAAGAGCACCGTTAAAGGCTCAGGATATTGAGATAGCATCATTGGATGTCTCTCAGCATCTGGAATTGAGATAGTCGGATTCACGTAGGGCTTTGTTATTGCCGACTAAAAAGGGTGGCACCGCGAAGGTAACAGCCTCTCGCCCCTTGGCGAGAGGCTGTTTTTTATCTATATGGAGGTGTTGCAATGTATGGCAGATTATGGCTCTGGTGGCGCCTGTTAGCGCCGAAGAATTAAGTTAGAAAGCAATTGTCGATTTATTATTGAAGAAATAAGGAGAAAAAATGGACGAGAAAATTAAATATACGTTAGATGAAAAAGATATGCCAAGACATTGGTACAATATTCAGGCTGACTTACCGGAACCGTTGCCTCCGCCATTACATCCGGCTACTGGCAATCCAGTGGGGCCCGAAGATTTGGCTCCCTTATTTCCTATGGAATTGATAAAACAAGAGGTTAGCACGGAACGATGGATTGAAATTCCTGAAGAAGTATTTGATATTTATAAGCTTTGGAGGCCTACTACTTTATTTCGGGCACGTAGATTAGAGAAAGCCCTGGATACACCAGCCAGGATATTCTATAAGTATGAAGGGTCCAGTCCTCCAGGTAGTCACAAACCAAACACTGCTGTTGCTCAAGCTTACTATAATAAAATGGAAGGTATTAAGCGTATCACGACGGAAACTGGAGCTGGACAATGGGGGAGTGCACTATCCTTTGGAGGAGCTTGCTTTGATATTGAAATCAAGGTCTATATGGTTAAAATTAGCTATGAGCAAAAACCATATCGTCGTATTATGATGGAAGTGTGGGGTGGTAAATGTATACCAAGCCCTAGCATGGAAACTAAAGCAGGACGGGATATGTTAGCAAAGGATCCTGATTGCCCCGGAAGCTTAGGACTGGCTATTAGTGAGGCGGTAGAAGAAGCGGCCTCCCGAGATGATACGCACTATGCTCTGGGTAGTGTGCTTAACCATGTGATGCTCCATCAAACTATTATAGGATTAGAGACGAAGAAGCAGATGGAAGAAGCAGGAGCATATCCTGATATTATAGTGGGATGTATCGGCGGAGGTTCCAATTTCGCCGGGATGTATCTACCTTTTGTTAAAGACAAGATTGACGGAACGAAACCAGAACTGCGTATTATTAACGTGGAGCCGGCTAGCTGTCCTACTCTGACGAAAGGCCCATATGCCTATGATTTTGGTGACGTAGCAGGTCTTACGCCCTTGCTTAAGATGTTTACTTTGGGACATGACTTTATCCCGGCACCTATTCATGCCGGAGGACTTCGTTATCATGGTATGGCTCCTATTATTTGCCATCTCTATAATCTAGGTCTTGTCGAAGCGAGAGCTGAACATCAGCTTGATACTTTTAAAGCAGGAATTACCTTTGCCCGGACGGAAGGTATTATCAGTGCTCCAGAGCCAACACATGCTATCAAAGTAGTAATCGATGAGGCTCTTAAATGTAAGGAGTCTGGTGAAGCTAAAACTATTTTACTCGCACATAGTGGACATGGACATGTGGACATGGCGGCATATGACGCTTATCTTTCAGGTAAGCTCCAGAACTATGAATATCCGGACGAAGAAGTCGATGCAATAAAGGCCAGGTTACCTAAAGTTAATTAAGCGACTCAGCCAGGGTCATAGTAAATGTTTGCTGTGATCCTGGCTATTTCACATATTCTTTCATGAACTATAGAAAATAGTACGCTGAGATATTGACATGTTAAGAAGCTAAATAATAAGCTATACCGTCACATGAAAGACTGCGATGGAGGATCAGATGACCCAGAATCGACAAAGAGTAACGATTGCTGTGGATGCTATGGGTGGGGATTATGCTCCACATGAGATTGTAAAAGGGTCTATCCAGGCAACCAGAGATATTGGCGGCGAAAAAATTGAGATTGTCCTGGTAGGTGTGGAAAATGAAATCCATAAAGAGATGGCTAAGTACGACACCACAGGACTTCCAATCAGGGTGGAAAATGCCGATGAGGTTATTAGGGATGGCGAGTCTCCTGTACTAGCGCTACGACAAAAAAACAATGCCTCAATTTTGCAGGCAATGCAGTTGGTTAAGGAAGGAGAAGTAGATGCTGTGGTGAGCATGGGATCTACAGGTACAGTTCTGGTCAGTGCTATCCAGGTTTTAGGAACGTTGGCAGGTATTAAACGGCCAAGCGTAGGCGCGATACTAAATGGACTTGCTCCAAATACAGTTATTTTTGACCTTGGAACAAATGTTGATTGCAAACCGCGCGACCTGCTAAATTTCGCTACTATTGGATGTATTGTTGCCAGAAAGATAATGCATATAGAAAAACCTAGCGTAGCAATATTGAGTAATGGAGCTGAAGAAGGAAAAGGGAACAAACTAGCAAAAGATACGTACTCCCTGTTTAAAGGAAACAGTTTTAATTTCATCGGGAATGTAGAAGGTAATGATATTCCTACAGGTAAGGCTAATGTTATCGTATGTGATGGATTTGTTGGAAATGTACTGGTGAAATATTCAGAAGGACTTGGTGACGTACTGATTGGTAAAGTAGGAAAGTATCTTGAAGGGAAACTTTCCCAGGAGCAAGTTGATAACATTTGTAGTAATTTATATGCAATGACTCATGTTGCTGATATGAATGGTGGAGGTATGATTTATGGAGTTGATGGATTGGTGTGGATAGGACACGGACGAAGTAAAGCTTCTCAACTTGTTGAATCTATACAACAGGTTAAACATGCAGTAAACGCAAATGTAGCTCAAGAGATTAAGATAGAATTAGGGAGATTACAAAACCAGAATAATACTTGAATATAGGAGGTGAAAATGACTGTTGCTGTAATTGTTGATAGTAGTAGTGCAATTACTCCTGGATTAGCTAAGGAATTCAGTCTACATTTGGCTCCCTTACATCTTATGTGGGATAAAGACGAGTATGCTGATTGGGTAGACATGACTGCTGAAGAGTTTTATATGCGTCTACAAACAGCAAAAACCTTGCCTACTACCAGCGGTTCTGTACAGGGAGAATTTATGAACCTGTTTGAGAACTTAAAAAGTGAAGCTGATGGAATAGTTGCAATTACCCTGAGCCCGAATACGCCTTCTGCAGGTTATGATTCAGCAATAAGGGCAAGAGAATTAGTAGAAGGGATTCCTATTGAGGTTGTAGATGGCAATTTTATTACCTCAGCCTTGGGGTTGGTAGCTACTGCTGCAGCGAAGGTGGCAAGCCAGGGAGGCTCGTTGAAAGAAGTGGTTGAGGTAACCCAGCGTGTAATTCCCAAAACATATACATTTTTTAATCCCGGATCGATAAGTTATTTCATACGTGGAGGACGTATCTCTGCATCAGATGTAGAATCTAAGGAAGACAGCCATATTGTCAGCCAGAAAGAAGGCAAAATAGTGCCAATCGAGAAATATCCAACAAGAGCGGAAGCAAGAGACCGTCTGAGGGATTTACTAAGAGAGAAAGCAAGAAAGGACTCTCCTCTTCATATTGGTTTGTTTCATGCTCAAGCAAAGGGTGAGGCCGAAAAACTGGCAAGTGAGATAAAATCTGCGTATAATTGCGCTGAGCTATGGATAGGAGAAGCGTCACCGGTAGTGGCGATACATATGAGTCCTGATTCATTGGGGCTTGCTTTCTATAATGAATAAATAGAGAAGCACTATCATATTTTAAGAAGCTGTTTTCACTATATAACACTGGTAGAGTTAGATATTGTACCTCTGGTGCCTTTGAAACCTAGAAGGCAAATAGGGAAAGCGATATGGGGAGGATTAAAATATGCAACTAGCAGAAAGCAGGGTTACAGGATTGGAACTAAAAGAAGCTTATGAGCAAGCGGCTCTGTATCTGGAAGACCATATTGAAGAACTTAATGCTATGAATATATTTCCTGTTCCTGATGGGGATACGGGCATCAATATGTTTTTAACTATGAAATCGGCTGTTGCGGCGATGAGTAAAGCTCCTGATATGACAGTTGCTGGTATATCCTCTACTGCTGCCCGAGGGGCATTACTGGGAGCGAGAGGGAATTCAGGAGTTATTCTATCGCAAATACTGAAGGGTATAGCTAAAGGACTGGAAGGGAAAGTAACCTTTTCTTTTCGTGACTTCACTGCTGCTCTACATGTCGCTTCGGAGCAAGCATATCAAACAGTCGCTAACCCGGTAGAAGGCACAATACTCACTGTTATTAGAGAAGTTTCTGAGGCAGCTTCGCGTATAGGCAGAAGACGTACAAGCTTTACTCGTATGATAATGTCTGTAACTTTGCAGGCAAAGAAGACAGTAAAAAGAACGCCTGAGATGCTTCCAGTATTAAAAGAAGCAGGGGTTGTGGATTCAGGAGCAAAAGGTCTATTCTATGTACTTGAGGGCATGAAAGATTCAATATGCCGAAAGAGGATTACTGTTAAGACTGAGGAAAAAACTGTACAAGAAGCTATAAGTAAAAGTAAAGAAAAGACGTACGGTTTCGATGTTCAGTTTATGATACAGGGAGAGAATTTACCGGTTGATGAGATAAGAGAAAAAGTGACGGCATGTGGCGAATGCCCGTTGGTGGTTGGTGACAATACTCTTATTAGAGTGCATGTACATACAGTGGATCCAGATAATGTATTGGACTACGCCCGTAGTAAAGGAAATCTCTTGGATGTAGTCATCGAGGATATGGATCGACAGGTCCAGCAGAAAAATAGAGATAAGTAATGATTATTGAGTAATGGGTAATAATAACCGTAGAAGAGTAGTCATTACTGGTATGGGTGCTGTTACTCCTGTTGGTATAGGAGTTGAGCAGACTTGGCAAGCTTTATGCGAGGGTAAGTCCGGAATAGCCAGGATTACCAAGTTTGATTCATCCGGACTAAAAACACAGATAGCGGCTGAGCTAAAGGATTTTCATCCTGAAGACTTCCTGGATAGGAAAAAGATAAGGAGAACTGATCCTTTTATTCACTATGCGCTGGCTGCTGCCTATATGGCTATAGATGACTCCGGGTTATCTATAAGTAGCCATAATACTGATAGGATAGGATCTGTTGTTGGTACCTCTGTAGGTGGACTAACTACCTATGGAAAAGGCCTTCTTGATTTAAAAGAATCTGGAGCAAGTAAAATCTCGCCTTTCTTTATTACCAGTTTCATTCCCAATATGGCTATAGCCGAGATTGCTATTACCTTTGGTGCGAGAGGACCAAGTAAGTGTGTTTCTGCTGCCTGCGCGACTGGTACTCAAGCTATTGGTGAGGCTATGAGACTTATTCAACATGGCGAGGCGGATGCTATGATTGCAGGAGGCAGTGAGGCTTATATTATACCTGTAGGCATAGCAGGATTAGGTAGAATGGGAGCGATATCTTGTCGAAACGACGAACCAGAGAGAGCATCACGTCCTTTTGATAAGAACCGCGATGGTTTTATCCTGGGCGAAGGGGCTGGGATTGTTATTCTGGAAGAACTTAATTCGGCTCTGCGGCGTGGTGCAAGGATATATGCTGAAGTGATAGGTTATGGCTGCAATATAGATGGCTACCATGTAACAGCTCCCAATGCTGAAAATCAGATGAAGTGCATGAAACTGGCTTTAACTGATGCAGATATTTCGGCAGATAAAATTGATTACATAAATGCCCACGGAACTTCGACTTTACTAAATGATGTGGCTGAAACAAAAGCTATTAAGCTGGCCATAGGTTCTCATAGTAAAAAAGTTGCCATAAGCTCAATCAAGTCCATGACTGGGCATTTGCTGGCCGCTGCTGGTGCTGTGGAAGCTATCTCTACTGTCTTGACCATTAAAGAAAGTATAATCCCTCCCACTATAAACTATGAGACCCCTGATCCGGAGTGCGACCTGGATTATGTCCCAAATATTGCCAGAAAGACAAAAGTATGCGTAGCTCTGTCCAACTCTTTTGGATTTGGAGGGGCAAATGCCACTCTTATCTTCAAGAAATTCAATCAGTAACCCAGTTCCCGACTTAGATAGTATTACTGCTGGCAGAGGATGTTAGTTTTCTTATTCGACTATCGCTACTGTTAGACCGCCTGGTCCAAGGTAAGTCCCGATAGTCGATCCAGTTCTTGACTTGTATATCTGCTTATAGGGGAAGTCTGAGGATATACGAGTAGCAAGTGTTTGCAGTTCATCGGGGGTAGTCGTATGGGCTAAAGCCAACTCCTTTGGTTCTTTAAATTTGCTTGTCAGCTCACACAGCCTGGTTATTGCTTTAGAACGACCACGCACCCTTTCCAGAGGATATACCTCTCCATCCTGGATTGTTATGAGAGGCTTTATATTAAGCACGGAACCTAATAGTGCTTGCGCTTTTCCTATGCGACCACCTTTGTGAAGATATTCCAGGGTATCTACCGTGGCAAAAAGATGTGTGTTGTTAATTGTTTGAGTTACGAGTTCGGTAATCTCCTGTAGATTCGCCCCTGCCAGTGCTGCTTTAGCAGCGGTTATTACGATGAGTCCCAATCCAATTGTTGTTGACAGGGAGTCTATTATTTTTATTTGGCAGTCTGTGTCTATAGGCCTTTGGCCTACAAGGGCTGAGTTGTATGTAGCACTGAGCTTAGTTGAGATATGAATGGAGATGATTTCATCAGTCTCAGTAGCCAGCTTGTAATAAGCCTCTGAAAAAGCTCCTGAAGATGGTGCTGATGTCTTTGGAAGTTCGGGTTCAGTTATTAGCCGTTGGTAAAATTCATCAGCCGTAATATCTACTCCATCTTGATATACTTTCTGGCCAAAGTGTATATAGAGTGGTACTACAGTGATTCCCAGTTCCTGAGCTAATTCAACAGGAATATCAGCCGTACTGTCTGTAACTACTTTGACCGTCATGTTATCCTCCTTATCTAATCTTCCTCCAATAACTTATCTATACTATCCTTCAGATTTTTCTCGTCTGTAAATGCACCCAATTTTGCATAACGAATGATTCCATTGCTATCTATGAAATAGGTAGTAGGGGTAAAGCGTATTCCATAAGCCGGAGCAACTTGCTTATCCAAGTCTATAGCAGTAATGAAGTTATGTTCATTATCATTGAAGAATTCTCTGGTATCGTCGGGGCTATCTTTAACATTGATGGTCACAATTGTTAATTTGTCGGAGTATTCCGTGCTTGCCGCATTGAGATATGGTAATTCTACTAAACAAGGTGCACATCCGATGTACCAGAAATTAAGTATAACAGGACTCCCCTGTAATTCTGACAGGGTTACTATACTTGATAATGTAGGTAGGCTGAAATCGGGAGCCGCAACTTCTTCCTCGATCATAATCAATCCCAGGTCATCAGGAGAAGAAGAAGAAGAGCTACAACCTAAAAGGGTTATAGTGAGTAATACTAATACTATACATAGGATTAACGATAGCCCTCTATTATTCATTCGTTTTGAATATTGACAGGTATTTTTCATATTCATAGTATACTAATAGCCCCCAATTTACCGGATAATATAAAAATCCCAACGGTGATTAATAAGCCGGCACTAACTATTGATGTTATTAATGCGTGACGGCTAAACCACCTCAAATATGGAGAGGCTGTTCCTATAGCCAGACTTACAATAAGGAAAGGTATTCCCAATCCCAGACAATAGATGAGTAAGAGCTGAATTCCTTGCCATACTGTTTGTGATGTAGAGGCTAAAGCTAAGATACCTCCTAAAACAGGCCCAACACAGGGAATCCATCCAAGGGAAAATATCGCTCCAATCGACAAGGATCTAACATAGCCTGAACCTTTTGCTTGATTAAAGCTAAGCCGTTTTTCGTAATTTAGCCAGGGTATTTTTGTAGCAGCCAGTAAAAAAACACCAAAGAGGATTAGTAACACCCCAGCCAGCGTGTTTAATATGTTTGTTGGGATATAAGTACCCAAAAGGCCAATAGAAGCACCAAGGATGGTAAAGATTAAGGAGAAACCAACTATAAAACTAATAGTGTGCAACATAATATGTCTACGGTTTGGAGGGTCCGGGCTAAGAACAGAGGTGCCTGCTATTGTAGCGAGGTACACCGGAACAAGGGGCAAGACGCAAGGTGATAGAAAAGAAAGTATTCCCGCCCCGAAAGCCACAGGGAGTGTTATACTTGACATTTAAATCCTATCCCGACATAAATCATGATTAAGCATTGTTTTTAAGGGTACTTATAAATATTATCCGGAAGTGAAAATCCTCTTCCCTGGTTGTCGCTGATTCAAAGTTAAGGTTTGTATACTATCATCAACATATTTGTAAATCAAACTTACTATTCGTGCATACGCTGTATTTATTAATTTCAGTATTTAGTAAGTTGTCCTTGAGCTACTACTATAGCAGTATAATTTGCTATAATAACCCCTTGTAGTGGGGCTGTAGCTCAGCTGGGAGAGCGCCTCCTTTGCAAGGAGGAAGTCAGGGGTTCGAGTCCCCTCAGCTCCACCAAGGGTATCAATACGTATAACTACTGTTTCTATCTTTAATTTTCCATCTTGTGCTAGTGGCGACGTATAGTGCGCTAAAACCTGTTTTCAATCAATGACAATTTGCTTTATAAATAAACGCAGAAAGGCTGTTGCCTTAGCGGAATCAGCCTTTTCGAGAAGACTACTAAGATACTATGTACATCTTTTCACCATAGCAATAACCACATTTTCCACACACTGAACTACCATTTATGCTTCTATTGTAACTCTGACTATATTGAGTTCATCTTAGCAATAGTTTAGTTCATATGTTATAGAAAATGGGGAAAGTTCGTTTTTTAAGTCCCATCCGTACTATTGATCCTCTGCTTACTGTTTTTCCACCAGTGCCTGCAAACCTATTGATAGATTAGTCGGATTATCTGCCACAGGCTGCATAACCGGCTGGTTGGCATTGGCCAGTATTTGCTGTCCTTCCGGACCAAGTAAGAATGCCAGATAGCTTTGTGCCGCATCAGGATGAGGAGCATTCTGTGGGATGGTGATTCCATAAATAATTGGCTGTCCGGTGAATTCTGGCTGTACAGATGAAAAACGATGGAAATCAAGCTTGCATGTGACCTGCTTGTACAATTCAAGATAATTGTTCGAACCCATGTTGATTTCTTGAGGTAAGTTTAAAAAATTTAGCTGATGTTGCTGGGAAACACTCAGGTATTCGAAGGCATAGTCAATATCACCTGATTCAAGTAGGGCAAGCATCCTGATGCTAGAACCGCGCAGCACAATCCTATCACTCTCAGGCCGCAGTATTTCAGGGATAAGTATCGTTGCTATACCACCGTCATCCGTCACCTCTAGGGCAGGATTGAATGTTCCAAGCACCTCCTCGAAGATGTTTTCATTGTTATAATACGATTCGGCTAGAGAGAGCAGCATTAAGACTCGGTAGCCACAAGCATCGAGCCTGGCATCCGCTATCCCTAGCTTTATATCCGGTCTGGACAGAATTTCGTACCAGTTTTTATCATCGATCTCGTTAGCATAGCGACTTGTTGTGGTATATGCTATACCTAGAGTATTGGTAGCAAATTTTATATACCAGTCAGTATAATTATCATTTGTTTCTGGGATTTTATTTATGTACATCATCATTGGAATCAGAGAGTGATCGGCAACTGCCATAATATCTGTTTCTTCATGAAGTTCGGTAACGTGTCGGATAACCTGGATGCTACCGTGCCCTTCGGTTAATATATCTATATCGGGGTGTAGCGTTTCGAAAGTTTTCTCAAGTTCATTAAAGGGGACCATCAGGCTTCCGGCGCAGAGAACCCTTACTTGTGTCTTCGATTGATTATTTAGTACGCAACCATTGCAAAGCAGGATTAATGAGAGTATTACCAGAACGAAACCGGCTGCAAATGAAATCTGTTGTAAACTGAGAAGATAACGGGATTGAAGTACTTTATCAATCAAGGTGGAGCACCTCTATGGTATCAACCCATTTGACCCAGTTATGTCCCTCGGTTAGAAAGCCCGTATCGCCCACCACAGCCAAGCGTAATGGTTTGCCATCAGTTTCTGAAAGCGGTTTTCCATCGAGTTCATATATAAGCAGAACAGTAAGCTCTTCATGCGGTACTTCGTGAAGTGACTCGGGTTCGTATGTCTGGATTTCCCCATTAATCTGATCATAGTCATATACCATGGAATAACCATCAACTGCTGATATGGAGATAATATCTTCAGAAGAATAACCTCCAACAAAGTCGCACAGGTCTTCGAGTAGTACTCCTCTCACTTTATATGGTCCGCTGACCACTCCGACCGTGGAAAAAAATCCTCCGTATGCCTCCTGCGATGGGAGATCACGTATTTCATTATAGCTTAGCATCTGCTGTTCGTTATTCTTTCCTAAAAGTGTGAGTTCCCAGGAGATTGAGTTTTCTGTACTATCTCCCTGGATGTAATACAAGCAGGCAACTATTATTAAAATAATGCCAAGCACGAGGCCTGTAGTGGCAAATTTTTTTGACTGTAAGATCTGCTTCAATTTTTCTTACTCCTGATTATGATTATTCCGCTGGTGAGAACAAATGCTCCGCCGGCGATACCAAGTAATAGAGGAAGTGAAGGCATACTGGAAGTCTCATTGACATCAGTCTCGGGGGTTAATTTTTCTCCAGCTTTGACCGGCGCTTCGCCGCTGAAAATAGCTATCTCGCTAATCCATTTACCGGAAAGACCATTTGTACTGGCGAGTCCTTCATAAAAATGCTGATATTTTTCATCTGGCAGGCATATTTGCATGTCTGAGTTTCCAAATACGTATTTACCATCGGCACTAGCTGTTCCTGCCATGAAGACTACCTGCAAGGCACTATGGTAATGTGTCGTGCCCGGATAGCCTATTCCATATTCTTCTCCAGAAGTTGGATCTCCTCCGTTATACCAGCAGAGCGTTATAATTCCCTGCTCGTCAAGTGGTTCATAGATATTTTCATAGGCAAATTCAGTGTGCCAACCATCTATGGCTCGTAACATGACCTCATTATGTGGAGACATTCCGCCGACGAGTTCACAGAGGTCCTTCACTGCCGTGCCCTTTACCGCGCCTTTATCTTTCAGGTTGATCGTTTCCGACGGATCCCACATATCTCCCTCAAAGACAGGACCCTGGTGGTAGTAATGGGTTATGCCATCACCCTGTACCGGAAGGTTATCCTGAAGCCACTCGTAAGTTTTAGTAGTTTCTGAGAGCACTGTCCCGTCCGCATCGTATTTAACGATGTGAACTGAAGTGGTTGCGTTAGCTGCTACTGCTATCGATGTATGTCCTACCACCAGATTCACGAAGAGTAATATAAGGAGAACTAGCTGTGGAACCAGCTTGCTTAGTTTCCCCTTAAGTAACACCGACCGCTTCTCAATGTTCATTATTTATAACTCCTATACATAGTCTCTCATTGTATTTCTTGATGTCTTCTTACCCTGACAACAAGCAAAATTACGCCTGTCAGAACCGCTATTCCCCATATGATACCGAGTGCTAGTGTCCAGTTTGTCTTTTCTATCTTGTTCGTTGGAGGAGGGGATTTCTGGTCGATTTCTTTACTGGGAAGGGATTGTGTCTTGTCTCCTTGTACTGTTTCCTCATTGAAAAGGGCAGTAATCTGCTTGTCTTCATCCAGTATAACTGTGGTATCGTCAGAAATCTTGTCTGTAACATCTCCTACCCAGCCGGTGAACAGCCAGCCGGCATCGGAAATTGCTTCCAGGCTAACTATAGTGTCTTCTGAGTATCGATGTCTACCAGCTGCAGGATTAGTATTACCCTGTCCGTTAATATTTACCGTTAACTCATAGACTGTTTGAGCGAAATAAGCAGTTATAGTCTTATCTTCATCCATGGTTACAGTTGTTGAAGCATTATCATTATCATCAACTTCCCCCTCCCATCTGACAAACTCCCAGCCACTGTCAGGAATTGCCTCCAAGTCAACAACTTTATCCTCTCTGTAATTGTACTTTCCTGCATCCGGTGATGTCTGCCCTTCGCCTTCTATTTTAATTGTTAGTTTGTATTCCTCCCTCTCAAAAATGGCGGTAACTGTCTTGTCATCATCCATCGTTATAGTCGTAGTATCGTCATTATTATCATCGACATCACCCTCCCACCTGATAAATTCCCATCCACTGTCAGGAATTGCCTCCAGGTTAACAATCGTCCCTTCGGTATAGTGGTATTCTCCAGCATCAGGCACTGTTTCTCCGTCGCCATCAATATTTATCTCCAGGTCATAGGTATCCGAGCTGCTTGAGCTGCTGTGTATCTCAATATCGCTCACCCATTTTACGGCAAGGCCGCTACTCGAGGGCCACATGGTTCCATCGTAGTAATAATGCCAGCGTGATTCATCCAGCGTTTCATGCATATCCCAGTTTCCAAATACATATTCCCCTTCCTGGTTCTTAGTCTCAGCGAAGAAGACGAGGCGCATGCCCGTTGAATAATCCGGAACATAACCATCACCGCCGGTATCTATGCCATATTCTGTATACCAAGTTAAAATCATCTTTCCCTGCTCTGGTTCAGGGTTATATACATTCTCGTAGTCAAAACTTTTGTTGAATCCATCAGGAGAGGAGATTTTAATTACATCACCACTGGAAGCACCTCCGGCGAGTTCACAAAGGTCTTTAATATCGGTACCAAGGCAGGTGCCAAAATCCCTACTTTCCCAGTTGACCGTCTCATCTTCATCCCACATATCGCCCTCATTAAAGGTCGGACCTTGATGGAAATAGTGAGTAGTTCCATCGCCGTAAACGGGAAGGTTATCCTCCATCCATTGATAGTCTACCGTTTCCTGTCCAAGTATTGTGCTGCCATCCGTATCGTATTTGGTGATGGTGACTGATGTAGTGGCATCTGCAGCAAAGACAGGAGAAATCGTCGATGGCAGAGTTATTGAGCATACAACAAGTAAGTTTAAAAGCGCTATCAGTATCTTCTGGCAGATTTTACTCATTTAATGACTCCGCAATGGTTTAATCATTTGCATAGACTTTATTCGCTTTTATATTTACTTCAATCAACCTTAAAGACATAACAGATTAAGCTAATTAGATCTGGAGCAAGCCCGGTCGTTTGTTTGACAGTAAACATGCAGACTATTCATAGAAATAGCATCCAAGGGCTTGCTCCAGAAAAGACACTTATATTTATAACTCTATTTTACTTTAACCTCAATTCATAAGAGCATGTCTTTTAACTACTATAGTAATTCCACATATAATAGCTCCACTAAATATAATCCACGGTAGTGCAACACCTGTCCTGTTTACAGAAGATGCCTCACCGCCAACTCCAATCGTGTACGCATGTATGTAGTCGACCTTTGTGAAAGTTTCATTCTCGCATGATCCACCACTTATCGTGAAGCTTACCGTGAACGGTCCTGGGTTCGTGTAGACGTGTACCGGATTTTGTTCATTGCTTACGCTGCCGTCACCAAAATCCCAACTCCATGAGGTGGGGTTGCAACTGGTCTGATCGACAAACTGTACTTCTAATCCAGTGGCACCATACGTTTGCGTTGCAGCGAATCCTGCACCTCGATTTTTAACAAGATCGATTCGGACAATCTGCGAAATCGATAATGGACCACTCACTGCAGGTCCAACGAGTCGTAACGGCCAGTCGCTATCGGTATCTGGTAGATGATTTCCGTTCAGTGTGCTGGCGACGATATAGTCGTTGTTTCTAATGATATCAGAACTATGTATTGTTACAGAGTAACCGTCGTCTGCGGTAATAACAACCCAGTAGCCAGCCAGGGCTAGTGCGTCATTGAAGGCATTATCGGAATGTTGATCTGCATCATCGACAAAGCCAGCCAAGAACCAGAGCGGGATACCTGTCCATGTATTACTTGAACCATCGGTATAGCTCACCTTATGATTCGCCCCGAACTTACAGGCAAGAGCCTGTTCATAGTAGGTCTTATTTACTTCATAGTACAGACCACCAATATCCTCACCATCCAGCTCCAGCGCCCAGTATGATTCCGGTACCGAATGTATCTCGATAGTGGTAATCCATTTAGCTGAGATGCCGGCACAGGATGGATACATGGTAGCGGTAGAACTGTCATAGTAGTAGTGCCAGTATTGTATTGGAAGTGTCTCATGCATGTCCCACTGCCCGTAGACATTGTCACCATCAGGGGTAAAGAACAGGCGCATACCATCTGAATAGTAAGGGACATATTCGTCATCGGCGTACCATGCCAGGATGGCATCACCCTGGCATGCCTGTACTTCAGCATCCGGATAAATTGACGAGTAGGGTAGCGTGGTTTCATAGCCGTCATTTGCAATCAAGGTGATCTCGGTTCCAGCTCCCATGCCTCCAACGAGATCGCAGAGATCTCGCAGCCTCGTTCCTTTTACAGCATTCTCAATCTTGAATCCACCGGGATAGGTTTCAGCGGCATCCCAGATGTCACCCGGGTCGAGTGTGATTCCCTCAAACTTGTAGACCGTCTCACCGTCACCGATGATGTCAAGGTTGTCCTGCATCCAGGTATAGTCAACGGTCTCTTCGGCGAGAATTGTAGTGCGGTCAGTATCATATTTTATTATGTGGAGTTCGGGTATGGACTGGATAGCCTGGAAGTCGGTCAGTTCTATCTCCGCGATATTACCGACACTCGTTCCCCCTAGAGAACCATCAAGTCTGGTGACACCGGGACCAACCAGTCGTAGTGGCCATGAATCACCTAGAGGAACGCCATTCACCTGGTTGGCAATGATGTAGTCATTGCTCCAGGAAACATCAGTACTTGAGAAGTCCTTCGTATAGCCATCATCGGCTCTGACAAGTACTGTGTAGCCTGCCATTGCCTGGTTGGTATTGTAATTGTGCGGTTGTCTGTCATCAATCCATCCGGTGAGAAACCACAGCGGCATACCAGACCAGATATTGCTATCAATATCAGCCCACTCGACATAGTGTCCAGAGCCAGGGCAGGCAAGTCCTTCTTCAAACTCAACCTGTGAGAGAATATCGCTTATCTTTCCTGTCAGGGCAAGATTCCAGCTTCCTGGAGCGGGATCTGCCGTTTGAAGTTCAGGGATTTCGATCCTGGCTATAGTACCCACGCGGTCCATACCGGATGTTATGGCAGGGCCGTTCAGTTTTAGCGGGTATCCGCTCGCTTCATCGAGATCTACACCATTTTTCTGATTAGCTACGATATAGCCATCGTTACGAGCTACATCTGCACTTGTAAAGCTGCGGGTCCAGTTATCGCCTGCAATCACGTTCACGGTGTAACCGGTCGCTGCAACAGTATCATTAAATGTCCAGTGGCTTGTTCCCTCGATATCGTCAACAGCTCCGAGGAGAACCCATAGGGGCACGCCTGACCATACATCACTGTTTCCATCAGTCCATTCTACGTAGTGACCTGAACCGATACAGGCGAGTCCTTCTTCGAACTCCTGCTTGGTAATAATGTCACCGACCTCTCCCACAAGTTCCAGAGTCCATCCTTCAGATGGCTCTGGTAGGCCTGAAAGTTCGATTCGAACGATGTTACCAACCTGTTGTCCGCCGAAAACCTCAGAGCCTTTCAGGTAGAGGGGCCAGCAGGGTTTTCCAGATTCTGTCTGCAATGGTAGAGGGTCGCCATTTAACGTGTTTGCTACCAGGTAGCCATCGCTATGAGCGATATCCGAGCTATCGAATGTCGCTGTCCAGTCATCGCCAGCAATGACGTTCACTTCATAGCCTGTAGCGGCGAGAGCGTCATTGAAGTTGAAGTGGGATGGTCCGACATCAGGATCGTCATCAACCATGCCGACCAGCAACCAGAGAGGTATGCCTCCCCAGACGTTACTATCGCCATCAGTCCACTCTGTGTAATGATCTGATCCCGGGCAGGCGAGGCCGTCTTCAAAGTATGATTTTGTAACTGTGGTATCAAGGGCTCCCGAGAGCTCGATTGCCCAATCATCTGGGGTCTCTCCAATAGAGACAGTGGTAATAACGGCTGCGGTGCCTGCTGTCCTTACTGCGGAGAGATCGGAGGGATCGCCGATTCCGGCAGCGTAATAGAACTCGACAGTGTCGCCGTGGACGACCTCGAGGTTATTAATGGCATCGCCAGTATCGGCCCAGGCATCCTTATAGACGTCATTGACGTAGGTATACCATTCTCCGGGCGAGTCGTATTCATAGGTATCGATATTATCGAGCAGGAGAATGCCCATCGAGGACATTTTCTTATCGGTGACGTCGTAGGTAAAACTTGCCAGAGTGGCAGCGGTATCAAGGGCGCCAAGTGGTGTTGTGCTGCTGACGGTATGAGATGCAGCCGAGTTATAGGTGGTCACCTCGATAGTACTACCCGGGGTCAGGTAAACAGGACCATCATAGAGAATGTCGGCAGGTGTATCAGCCATTGATACTGTTGTTGGCAGGGGTAATAAACCTGTCATGAGTAGAAGAGCTAAAAATATACCAGTAATAAGTTTCCCTTTCACTTTAACCTTCCTTTCTTTCGTTTTTTGTACATTGCTCCGTTCATACGATATACATATGGTTATTCCTTTTAACTCAATTTCCAGCTACTTTATGATGAGCTTACCGCTTTGTAATAAAAGCTACTTGTATAATTTCCAGGTATCTGCGCTGGAGGGATGTTTATCCAGTAGTAGACCTCTCGCTGATTATAGGTATCAGCCCCCACCGTATACCAGGTGACATAACTATCAGTCAGTGTTTCTGTTTCGCTTGGATTATTGTTATCACTATAGCTTACGTTTTCGACAGGAATGACTGAAGAAGGATTGGCAGCGAACTCATCACCCTTCATCTGAATGTCGACAGCTACGTTTGTCTCTGGACATACAGTGATAGTGATTGGGCCTTGGGAACTGCTGCAGTTTGCATGGCCAGTCTGACCGGGCTGGAGGTCACCGAAAACGATGCCATTAGTATCATAGGTGGTAACTGTGAAAGAGATGTACTCGACAACGCTGACGGAAAATCCTTGCCAGCCAGGCGAGTCGATGGCATCACTGGACTCGTAGGTTCCAACTGTACCGGAACTCTGGTTATCAGCAGCAATGTCGTAATCAGCTTCTGGTACCTCTGACGGAATATTCCAGATGGCTGTAGTGCTGAAATCACCGTTACTATCTGTTGTAATGGTCTCCTGTATTCCTGAAGGATCATTACTGGAATTAAAGATATAACTAGTCCCACTGGGGCGGTCCAGACTATCAAGCGGATTTAACAGCGTTGGTTCATTCTGAATCCAGATTTTATAACTGGTAAAGGGTGATAGACCGAGACCTGTAACATATACGGTCTCCTCACTGCAGAAGCTTTCTTTCGGACTCCCTGAACTGTCACACGAAACAAGGTTTGGCTGGTGGATTTCTATATTATAGACGTGCTGTACGGAAAGGCCGCTGCTTGATGGCCAGAAGTCGCCATCATAATAGAAATGCCAGCGTGAAGCTGGCAGTGTTTCGTGCATATCCCAGTCGCCAAAAACGTATTTCATCTCTGGACTTTGTGTTTCGGCGAAGAAGACGAGTCGCATACCGGTAGTGTAATTTGGCACATAGCCTCCATGGTCTTTGTTATACCAGCAAACGATGAGTTTTCCCTGCTCAGGTTCCGGATTGTAGATATCTTCATAATCGAACAATTTGCTGAAATTATCAAAGGCCTTGACCTTAACGGTATCACCGTGCGATGCTCCGCCGACAAGGTCGCACAGGTTCTTCAAATCTGTTCCGAGGAGGCGTCCGTAATCACGACTATCGACATTTATCATTTCTTCAGGGTTCCAAAGAGCATTGTGTGTTGACACATCAAAGGTAGGACCCTGATGATAGTAGTGAGTTGCACCATCTCCATAAACTGTTAGGTTGGATTTCATCCACTCATAATCTACTGTGGTCTGATTGACTATGGTCCCATACGGGTCATACTTCGTTACCGTGAGCAGCACTGTAGCGTCTGATGTGCCGAAATCTACAGAGTTTCCTGTGCTATTGACTTCAGAAATATTAAAGCTTACCTGGTATTCAGGATCGTGATGGTTGGCTGGTACCGTTATGGTATTGTGCATTGATCCAGTATCAGCAGGGATGACCATGAGCTTTGCTGCTATAACCGTGGGCGATAAGACGAATGTCAGGGAAAGCGATAGTGTAGAAAAGCAGAGTAGTACAAATAATATGGACTTGAAATAATGGGATTTGAATGTAACACGGAATAAGTGCTTATTCAGGACTTTTAAGCATATTTCACCCTTTTGCAGGGTACTTTTCATGACATTCTCCTTTTCAAACACGGGAGGCACCAGTGTTTCCACTGACACCCTAATGGCCATCAGCCATAGATTACTCTTTAGGCTTACTGGCTCGGATAGTCATTCCTATTATAAAAAGAGTGCCTCAAGGAGAGGCACTCTTAATTTCACTAGTATAACTCTCCTTTCCTATTACGGGAGGTGGTACCGTTTCCAGTACGACCCTCGAGGCCTTACGCCTACCGGCTACATATCATGCAAAATTGTTTAGACAGGCAGCTCGGAGATACATATTAAATTGTTAATGTACTATTATAAGTAGGTCATGAAATATTGTCAAAATAATTAAGCAGCTTCGCGTTAGTGATTTTGCCTTAGATAATCTAGAGACTTGTAGAATCCATGCGCAATAGGTCTGCTATTCTTGTATTCAGCCGGGTATTGTCTAATATTGGCTTGAATATAACGTTATAATAAGATTATATTTTGTGTATAGCTATATTGAGGCCAAATTGGATATACTGCTTGAGATTTCAACAACAATATTATAGCTATCGTTTGTATGATACATGTTCTATTGGTACAATAATCATCATTGAGAGTCCAGGGTTAAATAATCAGGCTAAAAGCTATTATTGAAATTCTACTTATTGTAACCTCAGCTCTATTAATATTGGGAGGGATCGCATAGAGGTCTAGTGCGGCCGCCTGCTAAGTGGTTACTCCGAGTAATTGGAGTCGTGGGTTCGAATCCCACTCCCTCCGCCATTACTTTTAAATTGCCTGATGTTGTTGTCTTATGTGATCCCCTGATTAATGTTAGTCTGCTTTTTAAAACAAAAGTAGTATTTGTTCATATACGATCGTGCCTACCGTCTTTTGATTTGAATTTACCAGCCTGAGGATAAAAGTTTTGTAAGCTTATAGGTTCAGGAGTTTTTTACACTCATTTAGTAGTATCCCGACTTTTTCGAGGCTCTCACTTTCAGCATATATGCGCAATAAAGGCTCTGTGCCTGAAAATCGTATAAGCAGCCAGGATTCATCAATTAAATGAAGTCGGAAGCCATCGGTCGCCGTTGTTCTGGTTATTTTAATACCGGCGACTGTACTTAATTGGATACTTTTAAGTTGACTCATAATTGCCTGGCGTTTTTCGTCAGAAATATGTACGTCGATGCGGTCATAATAGTGGGGACCAACTTTACAGTAAAGGTCGTCCAGAAGTTGCGATGGAGTTTTATGGGTTTTAATCATGAAATCTAGAAAATAGAGCCCGGCGAGTAAAGCATCTCGCTCCGGTATATGGTTGCGAAATCCATAGCCGCCGCTTTCCTCTCCCCCGATAATGGCATCTTCCTGCAGCATCATGGGGGCAACATATTTAAAACCGACTGCTGTTTCATATACCGGTATGTTAAATATTGTCCCTAATCTGGAGACCATATCAGTTGATGTTACTGTTTTTATAATAGCCCCGCGTTGTCCCTTAACTTCTAATAAATATAGGCTCAGTAGTGCAAATACCTGGTGTTGATTCAAGAAATTCCCGTTTTCGTCTATAATACCGATACGGTCGGAGTCCCCATCGGTAGCCAGCCCAACAGCAGCTTTATTTTTAACCACCAGTTCTGAGAGCCTGCTTAAGTTTTTAGTAATGGGCTCTGGATTAATATCAGGAAAAGAAGGATTTCGCTCTGCGTTTATCTCATTAATCTGTAATAGTCCGCCCTTAAGGATATCCTTGAAATAACCGGCACCAGCACCAAACATCGAATCAACCATAATAGTCATTCTATGTTTACGTAATTCTTCTATGTCAATTAGCTTAGACAATTGTAAAAAATAACCTGGATTTGGATCTATGTAGTCTATAAGACCTAATGCTATGGCTTCATCAAGAAGAAGTTGTTTAGCGGGTGACTTAAGATTACCAGTAGATAACTTGTGAATATTTTGTTCAATCTGTTCTATTATTTCGCTCGATGCACTGGCACCGAGTTGATTTTTATACTTAAATCCATTCCAGACAGCTGGGTTATGGCTGGCAGTAATGATAATAGCTCCTGCAGCATGGGTGTCGACTATGGTATAGCTAACTACCGGAGTAGGGGTTGCTTTTGAACATAAGTGGACCTTGATGTCATTGCTGGCTATTACCTCGGCAGCTGAAGCAGCAAAATGTTCGGAGGCAAAACGAGTGTCGTAACCAATAACAAGGCCATCTTTGGCGAGGTCATTTTGCTTCAGGTATTCGGCCACACCCTGAGCGCAAAGACGCACGTTAGCAAAGGTGAAATCATCTGCGATAATCCCACGCCATCCGTCTGTTCCGAATTTAATCTTATTTGTAGACATTTTCAGCCAATAATTGACTACGCTTCAGCCTTTAATATAGCAGCTTTATCCGTCCTCTCCCAGGGGAGGTCAAGATCTTTTCTGCCAAAGTGACCATAAACGGCGGTCTGACGGTATATGGGGCGACGCAGATCCAGGGTTTTTATTATAGCTTCAGGTCGGAAATCGAAATATTTATGAATAAGTGCCAGGATCTTTGCGTCGGGAATCTTTCCGGTACCATATGTTTCAATAGATAGGGATAGTGGATTTGCCTTGCCAATGACATAAGATACCTGAAGCTCAAGGTAATCTGCAAAACCTGCTTTCACCAGGTTCTTGGCTGTGTATCTTGCCATGTAGGCAGCAGAACGGTCTACTTTGGTGGGATCTTTTCCGGAGAAGCAACCTCCACCATGCCTGCAGATGTTACCGTATGTGTCTACTATTATTTTACGTCCGGTGAATCCTGTATCGCTTACCGGTCCGCCGATAACGAACTGACCGGTACCGTTAATATAAATTTCGGTTTTATCATCCATTAAATTGGCTGGAATAATAGTATCGATTACCTGTAGCTTCAAATCATGCTCAATGGTTTGTAACTTTATATCTGGATCATGCTGAGCGCCTATGACCAGGCAGGCAACTCTTCTGGGAAAGCCATGGCAGTATTCAATTGTGATTTGAGCTTTACCATCGGGGCGAAGATATGGAAGCGTACCATCTTTTCTTACTTTAGCTAATCTCTGACATAGTTTATTTGCAAGTACACTGGGAAGCGGCATAAGCTCTGCTGTCTCATTACAGGCAAAACCAACCATTATTCCCTGATCACCAGCGCCTGTTTTATCAAGGATTTTATCTGTGGAAATACCTGTTCTTAGCTCCAGTGATTGATCGACTCCGACAGCAATATCAGTTGATTGTTGTTTGAGGGAAACAATAACTCCGCAGGTTCGATAGTCAAAACCATATTCAGGTTTGGTGTATCCGGCATCCTTGAGCACACCACGCACAATTTCAGGAATATCCACGTAACAGTTACAGTTTAACTCTCCCAGTACTATCACCATTCCCATGGCTGCTGCTACCTCACAGGCAACATGTGCACGAGGGTCTTTTTTTAGGATATCATCAAGAATAGCATCAGATATTTGGTCACATAACTTATCAGGATGCCCTTCAGTAACTGATTCTGAAGTGGCCAGAAATGAATTTGCATGATTAAAACTATTTGGCATGTTAACTTCCTTTCTAGAACTTGCTATATAATAGTATATCTAGGTACCAGATTCCCAGCTACTTAGATATATTTTTTGTTCATCGGTTAGTGAATCGATGGTAATCCCCATGGCACTAAGTTTTAAGGATCCAATTTCCTCGTCTATTTTCTCTGGTACAGGATAAACATCTGGCTTGATAGTACCTGAGTTTTTAACCAGATACTCAACTGATAATGCCTGATTAGCGAAGCTCATATCCATAACACACGCTGGATGTCCTTCTGCAGCAGCCAGGTTAATAAGCCTACCCTCTCCGAGTAGATAAATGCATTTTCCGCTTTCCAGAGTGTATTCTTCAACAAAGGGGCGAATCTTCCTTCGTGATTTAGACAGACTCTCAAGAGCTGGAATATTTATCTCTACGTTGAAATGGCCACTGTTGGCTATTATAGCGCCGTTTCTCATCTGTTTAAAATGATCTTTATCAATAATATTAGCGTCACCAGTGGCGGTTATGAAGGTTTCTCCTACCCGGCATGCCTCCAGTAATGGCATGACCTGATAACCGTCCATGGCAGCTTCCAGTGCACGAATAGGGTTGACTTCAGTGATGATGACCTGTGCCCCCATTCCGCAGGCACGCTTTGCTATTCCTCTACCACACCATCCATAGCCACAAACAACTACTTTTCTGCCTGCCCATAGAATATTAGTCGCTCTGGTAATACCATCTATTGAACTTTGTCCGGTGCCATAACGATTATCGAAAAATTGCTTGGTCTGAGCATTATTTACCGCAATTACCGGGTATCCTAAATTCCCGGAACGAGCCATATTTTTTAATCTGATGACTCCGGTAGTAGTCTCTTCTGTACCACCAATAACTTTATCTGTATCTCCACTGAACTCTTTGTGCAAGGTGGAAACCAGGTCAGCCCCATCATCCATAGTTACTTGTGGCTTATGCTCTAGCGCGGTTATTATGTGATTATAATAAGTTTTACTGTCCTCACCTTTTATAGCGTTAACAGGGATTCCATAATCAACCATAGCAGCAGCTACATCATCCTGAGTGCTCAGAGGATTAGAGGCGCAGAAGACCAGGTCAGCTCCACCTTCTTTCAGCGCGATCGCTAGATTTGCAGTCTCTGTAGTGATATGAAGGCAAGCAGAAATGCGGATACCGGTAAGGGGCTTCTCCTTGTTGAACCTTTGTTTAATTAATTTAAGCACTGGCATTTCCTTGGAGGCCCATTCAATACGGAGTTTTCCTGTCTGAGCCAGTGAAGAGTCTTTGATATGATACTTAATCATTAATATTTTTCCCTCCGGATAACTTTTTATTCTAACGAACTTGGCTTATGTAAAATTTGTGCTTTGTAATCTACATTGGGAGGCAACCCAATCCGGTATATCTACAGTCCCCATAATAATCGGTCTTTGGTGACAATCACTGCCTCCTGTCATAAGTAGCTTATGCTTTTTACAGAATGTAATATAATGTGCGGTAGTCATTGCCTTATTTCGTGAGTGCCAGCATTCTATCCCATCGATGTATTTTAGCATGTATTCTTTAATAATCTCTGTCTGTTTCTGTAAATCTTTTGTAATACTTGACAATGATGTTCCATTTGGATCGTTAGGATGAGCATGTACCAGTATACCACCGGCATTCCTGATCAAATCTGATGCTTCAGGTAGGGAAAGTGGGTATTTAGGAATGTAGCATTTGACAAGGTACTTGTCGAATGCCTCTTGTATACTGTGCACAATGCCTTTTTCAAGCAAGTAAGAGGCTATGTGTGGCCGTCCAAATACTCCGTCCGCGGTTTCTTGTATAGAGGCAAGTTCCTGATCACTAAATTGTTTAATACCTTCCTTTTTAAACTCAGCATTCAGTTTATCAAGAATTTGGCGTCCTCTTTTGTCTCTGTGTGCCTTAATTAACTTCAATTTATTCTGCAATTCATTGTTATTAATATCATATTGATAGCCTAAAAAGTCGAGAGAAATATCTCTAGCTTCTTGAGGATAACGGAATGTTACATTTAATTCAATTCCTGTTATATAGGAGATATTTAATTTTTTAGCTAGAGCTATTGCTTTCCGCTGACAATCTGTAGAGTCATGGTCAGTTATCGACATCAGGTTTATATTTCTGGCTTTCGCTTCCTTGAATACCTTGTCAATAGAGAGGTTCCCGTCTGAGCATGTCTTAGTATGAATATGTAAATCTATTTTCAATTCTATTGTCGTAACAGCCTTTATATTTCATTAATCCAATTGCAGCTTTTTCCACATATCTGTATTTGGTGCAGTGGCTATGGTCTATTTCTATAGCTTTACTATCACTGGCATTTTTAAAGTAATAGATGATTTCTCCATTGACCTATCTTCTCTCTATTCGAATGATATACCAGTCTTCAGGACTATCGAGGCTGGTATCAACTACCAGATGGATTATATGGAGATTTATATTTAATCGCTTTAAGTCGTCTAGCGCTACTGCCTCAAAGCTCTTTTTATTATTCAGATAGGCTTGCTCGGTAAGAGCATTGGATTCATAGTTTTCTTTACTACGTTTCAGTATCCTTGAGAGGGCAGCTTCTTGTGGGCAACTGGTTTGAAGAATTACAAAACTCTTGTTATGCCGGCCTGCGATAGATGCTGCCTGCCTTCTTAGTGACTGAGTGAAAAAGGTTGCATCAAGTATTACACTATCGGTTTTTTGGAAGATTTCCTCTGCACTATGAAACATTTTATCATACACTAACTTTCGTTTGTCTATATTCGAAGCAACCTTCTCATCGAAGATATCCTCATTCCGGAGCAGTTCTTTCCTGATGAGGTCGGTCCTGAGTATAGGGTATCCTTTCAGTCTGGATATCTCTTCGCTTGTTTCAGTTTTCAATGTACCCGGGAGACCGCAGGTGATAACCAGTGTATTTGTTCCTGGCATGGTTTCAATAAAGCTTCTGAAAGATTTTTTCAATTTATCCCTCATGTAACAAGATTAATATGTATATGATTCTGCGAGTTCGAAATATCTACGGGCAACAGGTAAAATCTGCTCTTTCTCTTTAACAGGGATAAGTGGATCATCGAGTTTGAAACTTTCTACCTTCCCTCTTACATAAGCACGGTAACATTTATAAAAATTGAGTATTTCTGATAGTCCAGCGTCTCCTGATAATTCTACATATATTTCTATTAAATAATGAGAGAGGTCCCTCCTCTGGTATCTATCTAAATCCATAGCGAGAAAGGCCATTTCTGATGCTACATCAGAATATCTGAATCTATCGTTGAATTCTATACAGTCATAAATACAGATGTCACTGGTAAAACAGACATGAGCACAATGTAAGTCTCCGTGGCAATCCTTTATCTTATCTTCTTTAATACGATTAATAAAAAGATCGCCGTGGGTGTTGATGAAGTCGGTTGTGTAGTTGACGATTCGGTTGTATTGCGGCTGTGAGATGCTAATACCAATATACTTTTCAGTCTGGTTAAAATTCTCCTGATTGTTCTGGCGGATAACCTCAAGCTCTCCAAAGGCAGTGATTTCAGGACTTGTTTTTGCACTCTGATGAAAGTGGACCAGTTTCCTGGCTACTTGATCTATCATTTTCTTACTTACTTGTCCGCTAAGCAACAGAGTATCCATCATGCCATCCTGCGGCAACCGCCTCATTTTAATGGCATATTCTATAGTTTGGCCTGGCCCTTCTATATTTATTATGCCCTGGTCTTTATTTATAGCTACTATATTGAGATAGGTGTTTGGACAGAGTCGACGATTTAGTTCTAATTCCTGGCAACAGAAAAAGTGACGTTTTTCCAGCGTAGTGTAATCCAGGTATCCTAGATTGATAGTTTTTTTTACCTTATATACATAATCACCAGTAAGAAAAATAAAAGACATTTGTGTTTGTATCAGTTGTATATTGCCAGTCTCGTGAGGATAACTTTGTGGCTTAAGTAAAGTCTCAGCTACTGGGGGTAATTTATTCTTGCTCATATTCTAAACTTTGGACGGCAATTTTCACAGAAATAAGACTCCTTCCGATCGGTATCGGCCAGAGCATTAGAAAAATACATTACACATTCAGGATTGGAGCAGTGCTGTAATCCTAAGGTATGTCCCAGTTCATGTATTATTTCTTTACAGGCTCTTGCTATTAATAAGTCTTCATCTGCTGGTTGTCCATAGTATTCTTGTCTTAACCTATATAGTGACATAATGGCAGTACTAGAAAAATAATCTGCCTCACCAAATACAAAATTGAGATGAGGGCTATAAAGATCTACATCGACTATACCAATAACTTTTTCATTTTTTACTTTTGTATTGCCAATTAGAGATTTTATTAATTTCGATGCCAGATACTGTTTTCTCTGGATATTGTAGGCATGAGATAGATGATTGAAGTCTTTTATTATAGCTGTGGGGCAATGAAAAACATTTTCAACCTGTACTTTAATCCTCCGTACCGTTTCTTCATTTAAATTATTTGATGGCCTCAGCGTGATATTCATTACTCTAAGATATGTATTTCCCTATAATCAAGTTCAAATTACTTTTTGTCTCTGCTGATATATATTGCGGAGAAGTGGTTAGAGCTTTTTTAAGTGCGATAGTACAAAGACAATCACGTGTTGTAGGGATATTCATAATAGATGTTCGGAGGATATTTTTAGTTGTATTGATACCATGCTTCAGGTTGTCTATTATCAGTTCGGAGCTAACCGGTTCATAAATATTATGCCAGCAATCATAGTCAGTGACGATGGCGAGTGTGGCGTAGCAAATTTCGGCTTCTCTGGCCAGTTTAGCTTCTGGTAGAGCTGTCATCCCTATAATATCAGCGTTCCAGGAGCGGTAGAGCTGTGACTCGGCTTTAGTGGAGAACTGTGGTCCTTCAATGGCAATATATGTACCTCCTCTATGTACCTTTGCTCCAGCTGTTAATGCCGCCTCTGCTAAAATTAGACTTAATACCGG
>Ga0272441_10002351_pt1 | contig 38342 bp, 33 predicted proteins | sample SSMProp6N_FD_193582 | JGI IMG/M metagenome (GOLD analysis project Ga0272441, IMG submission 193582) | Marine sediment archaeal communities from Little Sippewissett salt marsh, Falmouth, MA, United States - SSM-Prop-6N | ecosystem: Environmental > Aquatic > Marine > Wetlands > Sediment ... | reverse complement strand
CTCTGGACCTTCATCCGAGAAGGCGGCCCGCTCCACGCGCGCGGCAAACTCGCCGCCTATTGCAAACGCCTGGAGAAGACCGATCGCGGCGACGCCGTCCCGGAACTGCAACGGCGGCATCCCTACGAGTTCAAGGAGTAATGGCAGGCGACAAGGCTTAGGACGAGGTTTACGACAAGGTTCCCTGACGCAAGGAGATAGCAGATGCCAGACAAGCGACCGAACATCCTGTTCATCATGTCCGACGACCATGCCGCGCACGCAATGAGCTGCTACAGCGGCCGCATCAACGAGACCCCGAACCTTGACCGTATCGCGAACGAAGGCATGCGGTTCGACAACTGCTTCTGCACCAACTCGATCTGTACGCCGAGCCGCGCGGTGATCCTGTCCGGCACCCACAGCCACGTGAACGGCGTGACCACCCTCGCCAGCGCTATGGACAACCGGCTCGTGACCTACCCGAAACTGCTCCAACAGGCCGGCTACCAGACCGGGATCTTCGGGAAATGGCATCTCGGCCAGGGCCCCGCGCACGAACCAACCGGGTTCGACGGCTGGTGCGTGCTGCCCGGCCAGGGCGCCTACCACGACCCGGAAATGATCGAGATGGGCAAGCGAAAGACCTTTTCCGGCTACACGACCGACATCGTCACCGACATGACGCTCGACTGGCTGCGCGAACGCGACGCCGCGAAACCGTTCTGCCTGATGTGTCATCACAAGGCCCCGCATCGGCCCTGGACACCGGACGAGAAGCACGCAACCCTGTATGAAGGCGTGGAAATCCCCGAGCCCGAAACGTTCGACGACGACTACGCCAACCGCGCGAAGGCGGCCGCAGTCGCCAAGATGCGGATGTCGGACCTCAACGAACGGGACCTGAAACAGCCGATCCCCGACGGGCTTTCCCACGAGGAAGAAAAGAGCTGGCGCTACCAGCGCTATATCAAGGATTATCTGCGCTGCATCGCCAGCGTCGACGACAACGTGGGCCGGCTCCTCGACTATCTCGACCAGGCAGGGCTCGCCGAAAACACGATCGTGATCTACACATCCGATCAGGGCTTCTTTCTCGGCGATCACGGCTGGTTCGACAAGCGGTTCATGTACGAGGAATCGCTGCGCATGCCGTTCGTGGTCCGCTACCCCCAGGAAATCAAGCCCGCAAGCGTGAACACGGACATGATCCTCAATCTTGATTTCGCGCCGACCTTCCTCGACTACGCCGGCGCCGACGTGCCGGACGCATTCCAGGGCACGAGCTTCCGCGCGCTGCTGAACGGCACAACGCCCGAAGACTGGCAGACCGCCATGTACTATCGGTACTGGATGCACTTCAAGGGCCACCACGTGTGCGCGCACTACGGCGTGCGGACCCTGACCCACAAACTGATCTACTACTACGGCGACGGCTGCGGACAACCCGGCACGAGCGACGAGGCATACGAGCCGGAATGGGAGCTGTTCGATCTCGAGAAGGACCCCCGCGAGCTGTTCAGTGTCTATGACGAGCCCGCCTACGCGCAAGTGCGGCAGGAGCTGACCGCCGAGCTCGACCGACTCCAGCGCGAGGTGGGCGACCGATCCTTCAACGGCGGGTAGTGAACGGCGAATTATCGCCGTTCACTATTCGCCGCGCTCACGGTATACTTGATGGCAATGAAACCGTTCTCCTTCTGCTCGACTCGATCCTCACGCTGCTCGTCGACGAACGCTATAACATCTGCCATATGGGCAGGGATTGCCGCCAGTATTTCGTTGTCGAACACAACGGCGACATCTACCCATGCGATTTTTTCGTCGAAGCCCCACGCAGGCTCGGCAACATCCTCGAAGACAACTGGGAACGCCTCCTCGAATCGCCGCTCTACCGCGCGTTCGGCACCCAGAAATCACGATGGCATCCCGATTGCGATCAATGCCGGTATCTCCGGTTCTGTTCCGGCGACTGCCTCAAACACCGGCTCCACGAGCGCAACGACCCGAAAACCCGGAGCTGGCTCTGCCACGGCTGGAAAACGTTCTACGGGCACGCACTGCCCGGCTTCAAGCGGCTCGCGACCGCCGTGCGCAAGGAGCGGCGCCAACAGCGCGAGGCCACCCGCCGCAACCGGCCCGCCGCCACGCCGCCGGGCACGCAGCCCCCGAACCTGCTCTGCCCCTGCGGCAGCGGACGGCTCTACCATATCTGCTGTGGCCGGCGCTGACCGGAATGCTTGCATGATTCACGAGAATGTTGTATCCTCCCCAGGTACGGTGTGCAGCCGGGGCACGGCCCCAAGAACGGGGAAGACAAGAAGATGTACCTGGATTTCTTCGGCCTCAAAGAGATGCCCTTCAACATCACGCCGGATCCCCGGTTCCTCTACTTCTCTTCGCATCATCGCGAGGCCTACGACCACCTGATCTACGGGATCGAGTACAAGAAGGGCTTTATCGAGCTCAGCGGCGAAGTCGGATCCGGCAAGACAACCCTGTGCCGGGCCGCACTCGACAGCCTGCGCAGCAACGTAAAGACGGCGCTGATCCTGAACCCTTGGCTTACCGAGATCCAGCTTCTGCGCGCGATGCTCAACGATTTCGGGCTCACCGTCAAGGGACGCGACCGCCTCTCCTACATCGAACAGCTCAACGAATTCCTGTTGCGCGAGGCCGCCTCCGATAACAACGTCGCGCTGCTTATCGACGAGGCGCAGGACCTGAGCCAGGAGGTCATGGAACAGATCCGGCTGCTTTCCAACCTGGAGACCGACCAGCACAAGCTGATCCAGATCGTGCTGTGCGGGCAGCCCGAATTGCAGCAGCGCCTCTCGCAACCCGACCTCCGCCAGCTCAAGCAGCGTATCACCGTGCGCTGCCGGCTCTACCCCCTGGCCGAACACGAAGTCGCCCAGTACGTGCGGCACCGTCTCGACGTCGCGGGTTCCGACGGCAGCGTCGTGTTCACCGAAGAGGCCGTGCAGCGCCTGTACCGCCACGCAAAAGGGATCCCGCGCGTCATCAACGCCGTTTGCGACAACGCTCTGCTGGCCGGCTACGTCGAACAGAAGAAGACAATCGGCGCAAAATGCGTCAAGCGCGCCATTGAACAACTGGAGGGCAACTGATGAGCCTTATTCAGGAGGCCTTGCGCCGACAGCAGGAGGAGTTCGGCGACGAAGGCAAGCCGTCGTCCGGCGCCCAGCCGGCCCCGGCAGCACCCGAGCAGCAGCCAACGCCGACTCCGGCCGCCAAGCCCGCGCAGCAACCGCTGGCGCCCGCGCCCGCATCGCACCGCGGCATGCCCGCACCCGCCACCCCGCCGCTCGCCACGGCAGCACCGAAACGCAAGGTCCCGGTCCTGACAGGCGCGCTCGGCATCATGCTCTTTCTGCTGTTGCTCGTTGGCGCAACCGTTCTGCTCGTGGCGCTGGTGCAGCGGCAAATGACCCCGAAAAAGGCCCCGCCCGAACAGGTCACGCAGCCGCCACCCGCCTCCGTAACGCCCGCCGGAGGCGGCGGCCAGCCTGCCCAGACGCAGCCGCAACAGCCTGCGCCCCCCGCGCAGCCTGCGCCCGGGCCCGCGGTCAGCGCACAAGACCAGCCGAGCCCGGCACCCCCGAGCCCGCGGCAACCCGACAGCCGCGCGCTCCGCCCTTCCGAAACGAAGCTGCAATGGCCGAAACTGCGGCTCTCCGGCATCATGACCAAAATGGGGTCGAAAGGAAGCTGTGCCATCCTCAACGGCCGCTTTATCGGGCTCGGCGAAAGCATACTCGGCGCCCGGCTCCTCGAAATCCAGGCCGACACCGTCTTCCTGCAGTTCAAAAGCGAGGTGCTCAGGCTGAAGGTGGGTGAGAGCTCCAAGTAGGCGAGCAAGGAACCCCGCGAACTACGCCATCGGGTTCTCCGCCAGCTCCTTGATCGTCGCAACCGCCGCGTCGAATTCCGACGGCGACGCGATGTAGAAGTGGCACGGCCGCCCCGAGGTCGACTCCACATCCTGGCGCAGCTGCTGGTCATACGGGTTCATCACCGCAACCAGACAGTGTGCGCCCATTACCTCGAACACGAGCGCGCCGCGCCGCACCACAAAATCCAGAGGCAACAGGCTCACCGCCTCCGGCCGCAGCTCGAAACTCGACAACGAGACAACCGGCGTCGAACACTCCTTGCCGGCAAACGCGATGACCTGGGGCAAACTCACATAGTCCTGGTCCTGCAACACGTGCAACACCGAAACCGTCGATAGCAGGTTCGCCGTCGACGCATCCGAAAGCTGTTCCACCACACGCGAATACTCTTCCTGCGTCAACTCCCGAGCCTGCAGCAGATTCCAGGCAAAAGCCAGCTCGCTGGTGATGTTCACCGCAGCATGCCGCTCCGCCGCATCGTCCTCTTTCGACGCCTTATTCGACGCCGCTCCCGCCTCCGCCGTCGCCGGGCCCAGCGCCTCGATCCGCGCAATCAGTTCCGCGGCCTCCAGATCCTCGTCCTTGTACTTCGCCAGCCGGCCCAGCAGCCCGCCCGCACCGTCCACGTCGTTCTCGTCGAGCAGCACATTCGCCAGACGCATCAGATAGTCTTTTGCCCGCGTGTGGTCGCCCACTCGTTCGTAGGCGTCGGAAAGCGTCTGAAGCGACACCCGGTCCGTCGGCATCGCCTCCAGGATCTGCTCGAACGCCGCAATCGCGTTCCAAACCTCCGCTTCCAGATCCTCTACCGATTGCTTCTTTTCAGGATCAGCCACAATCCCACTCCTTGCCTCCGCACGGTCCGTACTTTACCACAAAACCTTGTGCGCCGCACAGCCAAAAATCAAGAAAACACCGCACCCCCAAAAACCAAGGAGTTTCTTGACAACACACGTCGTTTCCGTGTATTCTCAAGCACGGTAGCGAGCAAACGCCGGCGCTGCCGGGCGAAACCGTCTCTTCGCCCGCTGAACCGGCGGTAGACGATCACCGACTCAAGGGTTCTTTTCGACTACAGGAGCATGTCATGGCAGTCATCCGTCCCGCAGCAGCTGCAGCGGCACAGCCCGCCAAGAGCGCGGCCGTGTCCGCGGGCCCCGCCACACGGGCTCGCGCCAAAGCCAAGAAGAAGCGCATCCCCGGCGCACGCAAGATTCGAGGCAAAGAGCTCCCCGCCTTCACGCGCCAGCTCTCCGCCATGCTCAGCGCCGGTATGTCCATCGTCGCTACGCTCGACGGACTCTACGAACAAACGTCGAACGTCAACTTCAAACGCGTGATCCAAGGAATCAAAGCCTCCATCGAGGGCGGTGCATCCTTCTCCGATGCGCTGCTCCAGTACAAAGAGATCTTCGATGACCTCTACGTCAACATGATCCGGTCCGGTGAAACCAGCGGCCAGCTCGCCGAAACGGCGGCCCGAGTCGCCGGCTTCCTCGAGTCCAGCGCCAGGCTCCGGCGTAAGGTCAAGTCCGCCATGGCCTACCCCGTCATCGTGCTGTGTATCGCGCTCGGGATCGCAACGCTCATGATCATTTTCATCGTGCCTGTGTTCGGCGAGATGTTTGCCGACTTCGGCGCCGCTTTGCCCGGACCAACCCAGTTCCTGCTCGATTTCAGCCACGGTATTCGGCGCCACGCCTTGCCCGTCCTTGGCGCCATAATCGTGCTCGTCGTGCTCTACAACAAGTGGAAGAGGACCGAGAACGGCGCCTACACCATGGACAAGTTCTCCCTCAAAATGCCCGTGCTCGGCGTGCTCGCGCAAAAGGTCGCCGTCAGCCGCTTCGCCAGAACCTTCGCCCAGCTCAGCCGTAGCGGCGTGCCCATCCTCAGCACCCTCGAAATCGTTGCCGGCGCCACAGGAAACAAAGTCTTCGGGCGCGCCATTATGGAGTCCAAGATTACCGTGGAACGCGGCGAACCGCTCTCCACCGCACTCGTCAAATGCCCCTTCTTCCCGCGCCTGCTTATCCATATGATGGCCGCAGGTGAGAAAACAGGCAAAATCGACGATATGATGGAAAATATCGCCGACTTCTACGACGACGAGGTCGAAACCATGCTCGAAGGACTCATGTCCCTGCTCGAACCTTTGCTCATCGTCTTTCTCGGCGTCATTATCGGCGGCATTGTCATCTGTATGTTCATGCCCATCTTCAAGATGCACGAAGTCGTCGCTTTCTAACCGATCCCGACCCGACAAATGCACCGCAGCGCGCACAGCCGCGCCGCGCCACCCCTTTCTCAGTTTTGCACGGCAGTCCTTCCAGGTTTTGACAAAATGAGAAGTTCCGGCTTTACTCGGGGGACGGGCTGGGATATAGTCTGGGATCTGCTGTCTTTTTTTGAGGGAGGCCCATGGGAGCATCGCGGATACTGCTGGTGGATGACGAATCGAGTATTCTCAGTGTCTTGAGCACGCTGCTGAAAGCGGAAAGCTACGACGTCGTGACGGTTCTGGGCGGGGAAGAAGCGCTCACGCATCTAGGCTCAGAATCGTTTCATTTGGTGATCACCGATATTCGGATGAACCCGATCACGGGCATGGATGTGCTCCGCGAGGTGCACGAGAAGTATCCGGGCACGGCGGTGATCATGATGACGGCGTACGGCTCGGTGGAGACGGCGGTGGACGCGCTGAAGATGGGGGCCTTCGATTACGTGACGAAGCCGTTCAAGATCGACGAACTGCTCATCACGGTGCAGCGTGCGCTGGAATACAACCGTGCGCTGACCGAAAACGAGGATTTGCGGTCCCGTCTGCAAACGGACTATCGATTTGAGAATATCGTGGCGGAGAGTCCGGCGATGCGCAACGTCTGCGACATGATCGAGCGTGTTGCGCCGACGGACACGACCATCCTGATCTCCGGCGAGAGCGGCACAGGCAAGGAACTGGTAGCCCAAGCGATTCATTCGCACAGCCTGCGCAAGAAAAGGAAGTTCCTGGCCGTCAACTGCGCGGCCTTGCCGGAGCCGCTGCTGGAATCCGAGATGTTCGGGCATGTCAAGGGCGCGTTCACGGGCGCCGCGCTTAACAAGGACGGCCTGTTCGAAGCCGCCAACGGCGGCACGATCTTCCTCGACGAGGTCGGATCGATGCCGCTCAGCATCCAGGGCAAACTGCTGCGCGTGCTGCAGGAAAAGGAGATCCGTCGCGTAGGCAGCAACAAGAACATCCCGGTCGACGCGCGCGTGCTCGCCGCAACCAACCGCGACCTGCGCGAGTTGATCGCCCAAGGCACGTTTCGCGAGGACCTGTACTACCGGCTCAGCGTCATTCCCATCGAGATCAAGCCACTACGCGAACGGCGCGAGGATATCCTGCCGATCACTTACCGCGTGCTCAAGAACGAGATCGGCGAAGGGCCCGAACTGCCGGTCATCGAACCCGCGGTCAGACAGGTGCTCGAAGGCTACGATTGGCCGGGCAACGTGCGGGAACTGGAAAACGCCATGAAGCACGCGCTCATGTTCGCGCGCGGCAACAAAATCTCTGTCGACGCACTGCCCCCAAAAATCGCCAATGCGGCACAGGCCGTTATCGGCGCCACCGGCAGCGTGCCCGGCCTGCGAGACGAATATCGCGGTCGTTCGTTGCGCGCGTTTCTGAGAGAAAAGGAGGGCGAATACCTCGCACAGGTCATGGAACACGTCGGCGGCGACAAGGAAAGGGCCGCAAAGGCACTCAAAATCAGCCTCGCCACCCTCTATCGCAAGCTGCCGCCCGAACTGCAATAGGACTGCTCCGCCCCAGATTTGCGGCCGGACCCCATGAAAGACAACGGGCACAACCCGACCCCCCGGCGCCCCCGCAGCAACCGCGCCGCTTGGACCCTGCAGCGCGAACGATTCCAACTCGAACAACGCGCGCCGCCGCCCGCCGAACGGCAGACTTCGCTCGCCAAGGTGATGCAGACCGTGATGAAACGGATCGGCTTGGCCGAACGCGTTTGGCTCAAGGAACTCGAGTCCGAATGGGACCAGCTCGTCGGCGCGCCCATCGCCAAACACACCAGACCCGGCCGACTCGACCGCGCCGTGCTCACCGTCTTCGTCGATAGCGCCGTCTGGATCAACGAACTCTCGCGCTACGGGCAGAAGGAAATGCTCCAGGCCATCCAAGAACGGTTCGGCGCCGAACGCGTGCGCGACTTGCGACTGCGACCAGACCCGGGAAAACCTTCGGAGTGCGGCAAACCTTCGGAGTGCGGCACTTAGAGTGCCGCCTTCAAAGACGCCCGGCTGCCCCAGCATGGGCCCGTAGCGCCCAAAAACCGGTTGCCGATACGCTCGCTCCTGCGCCGGCGCACGTGCTTGAAGGCGGCAGTTGGACTGCCGCACTCCGAAGGGTTGCCACACACACAAATCGTACGAACCGCACAAAACGGTAACATAACGGTAACATAAGAACGGCAGGATCGGGGGCGTCCAGAGTTCACGAGCAGGTCGCTGCGGGTGGCGACCGTTAAGTTAGAAGAACGGCACGATGGCGGCAGACAAGACAACGACAAAGGATCGGTGGGCAGACCGGAATCTTCTGCTTGAGCGTCACGAGGCGAAGTACCTCATCCCCCGGGCACTGGTTCCCAGGATCCGTGAGTTCATCCGTCCCTTCTGCATACCGGACCCGTACACGCGGGGCGATCCTCCGGAGTACGTAATCACGACGCTTCAGCTTGATTCTCCGGACCTGGTGTTGCACCACATGAAAGAGTGGGAAGCGCTGAACCGGTTCAAGCTGCGCGTGCGTACGTACGGTACGGATGGGCGAGCGCCGGTTTTTCTGGAGGTCAAGCGGAAGGTCAAGGGCGTAATCATCAAGAGCCGGGTTGCGATTCCGGCCTCCGAATGGGGCGAATCGCTGGTCCGGGATCCGCGGATCAGTCTTCGGATCCGGCGGGAGAAGGAAGTGCACGGTCTACTGGAGTTCGTGCGTTTGTGCCGCGAGATCAACGCGCAGCCGGTCGTATGGCTGCGCTACACGCGAGAGAGCTACATGGGGATGATCGACCATTACGCGCGTGTAACGTTGGATCGCAACCTGCTGTACCAGCCGGCCAAGGACTGGGACTCGTGGGGCAGAGGCGGAAAATGGCGCTGCATGGACTCGACGTTGAGCCAGAACAAGCAATACGGGTTCTCGGGCGTGGTGCTGGAGCTCAAGACCCTGACGGACGCACCGCAATGGATGGTAGACCTGACCAAGGAATTGGGGCTTGTCAGGACGGGCAATTGCAAGTATTCTACCGCGGTTTGGACGGAATCGATCTTCCGGGGCACCCCGGCGATGCCGGCCTACGCCAGCGAAGTGTTCAGAACCTAGGGATAGGGAAAGCTAATGGAAGAGTTCCTTACTGTTTTCGGGCCGGGCCGGGTGCTGGGCATAGAGCAGATTCTCTGCGCGATTTCGGCGTGCTTCGTACTGACCATGTCGATTGCCACGGTCTACCAGTGGACGTACCGGGGGCTGTCGTACTCGCGCTCGTTCGTGCACACACTCGTGTTGGGCGGGTTGGTCTCGTGCATGCTGATCATGGCGATCGGCAACAATCTGGCGCGCGGCCTGGGCATTCTGGGCACGCTCGCGATCATCCGTTTCCGTACGCCGATCCGGGACCCGCGCGACATCATCTTTCTGTTCGCCTGCCTGGCCATTGGGATCGCAAGCGGCGCCGCCGTCTTTTCCGTCGCGATCGTCGGCACGATCCTGTTCTGTCTGGCTGCCGTTTATTTGCATTGGTCGCCGTTCGCCTCCCGGCGCGAGTACGAAGGTCTTCTGCGGTTCATCATGCCGCCGGACCAACCGGAGGCGGAGGAAAAGATTCGGGAAGTGCTGCGGCACTGCTGTTCGGCCTACCAGCTGATCGCCATGCGGGAGGCCGTGCAGGGCGACGTGCTCGAATATTCCTACCAGATTCGACTGATCGACCCGTCCTACCAGACGGACCTCCTGGAAGGACTTCACGGGATTGAGGAGGTATCGGACACCAACCTCTTGATGCAGAGATCAACGGTAGAGATCTGATGGCCGAGAAGAACAAAGACGTCTATGCGCAGGCGAAGCTGCCGCGGCATCCTGCCGTGTGGTGGAGCCGTACGAAAATCAAGTGGCCGTTCCTCGTCTGGCTGATTGCCGTCGTGCTGGCCATCTTCTTCTATTTCCACGGCGCGCGGTTCGGTTCAATGACGGGCGTTGTCGACACGATGAGCGAAGACATCGCGCCCGCCGAGGATGCCCGATTGCTGGCCGTACTGGTCGCTCCGGGCCAGACCGTGCGGCCCGGCGACGTTGTCGCGGTCATGGACACGAACCTTATCAGTGCCGAAATCGCGCTGCAGCAAGCGCTCTACGACGAGGCGAGCCAGGCGATCGATTTCTACCAAATCGACATGCTGGATGCCGACCTGGAGATGCTCGAGACCGCGCGCGCCGCGGAATCGGAACTCCAGGAACAGCGCCTTGCCCAGGCCCAGGTCGATGCGGAGTTCGAATCGTTACGCCAGTTTGCCGAGATCGTGGCAAAGCGGCGGGACACCGGCTTTGCGAGCGACGCGATCGTCGCTCCCGTGCTCGCGCGCTACGCGGCACTGTCCAACGCGTCGGCGACATACCCGGCCGTGATTGCCGCCTATTCGAACAAAGTCGAGGGGGTCCAGGAACGACGACGCGCATACGAACAGTTGCTCGCCGGACAGGCGGTCGACCCCCAGGCGGCCGTGCGCAAAAAGACCGAGTTGCACCTGGCCATGCTCAAGAAGGAAATCGAGCTGCTGCAGACGCGGCTTAAAGGCTACACCTTGCGCGCGCGGCACGGCGGAACGGTCTCGCAGATCCTCAAGGATGAAGGCGATTTCACGCTGGGCGGCGAGCCGGTTGTCCGGCTTGTCGATCCCAAGGCGCGACGAATACGCGGGTTCCTGCCCGAGACCAACGCGCATGATCTGGACAAGGAGAAGACGACGGCCCTGGTGATGCGCCGGAACGGCAAAGGCGATACGCACGCGGCCGTCGTGGAGACAATCGAGCCGGAAGTGCTCGGGCTGCCCGCGCGCGTCAGCCCGATCCCCGGCCAGCCCATACGCGGGCGCCGCATCGTGTTCCGGTTGCTCAAGCCCACACAGGAACTGCTGCCCGGCGAAACGGTCCGGATCCGGTTGCACGTGCCGTTCCGGTCGTTCGGCGCGCAACGCGCAGCGCCGCCGCCCGCCGATTCGCCCGAAGCCAAACCAGGAAAGGGAGCCTGACGGCAAGCGCCCATGAAGACCAACGATCGGCGATTGACGATGCCCCCGCCCCGTTCGAACCGCGAGGGAGGGGTCAAGTATGTGCGGCGGCAGCAGCACGCGCATGCGTCGTGCGTGGTGCGCGTATCACTGGCGTGCCTGTGCCTCGCCGGGCTCGCGGGATGCCGGTCGCTGTCGCTCGCGTTCAAGGCGCAGGAGGCCGGAGAACCGGACGCCGCGGCAAACGAGCCGGACGCGCGCGACCGCGACCTCGGTGCGGTGCCGGTCGCGCCGGAGCCGGATTCCTCGACTGCGGCGGAAGCGGGCACGCAAACGGGCAGGCAGCAACCGGCGCTGACGGTGGCCGACGCGATCGAGCGCGTGTTGCGGCGGCACCCGGAAATCATCGCGCTGCGCGCCGTGGTTCAAACCGCATTGCAGGAACGCCGGCTCGCGCTCGACGTGCGGGACCCCGAACTCAATTTCACGATCAGCGACGCCGAGACCGAGACACGACGCACCGGCCAGCACGAGCTCGGCGGAATCATGCCCAACGGGACGAAGTACATCTCCGGCTATTTGAACGATACGATCGAGGCCAAAACCGCGGACAGCGAGAGCTGGGCGATACGACTGCGCGTGTTCCCGCCGAACCCGTTCCTGATGACGGCCCGCCGCATGGCGGCCGGCGCCCAGTACCGGATCGCCGAATCGAATCTGCGCGAGGCCGAACAACGTATCGGGCGGGAGGTCAAGGATCTGTTCAACCAGCTGACCGCCGCCGAACAGGACCTGGAGGTCTCCCGGCGGCGCCTGGAACTGCGGGCGGAGATGCGGCGCGAGATCGAAAAGACGGCGCTGCGCGGGAGCAGGACCGAACTGATGCTCGCTTCCGGCCGCTACCTGCGCGGGCTCGCGAACCGTACGGAGCGCCGGCGCGACCGCACGATCGCACGCGCCCGGCTATGCACCCTGTTGGGTGTGCAGGAAGCCGCGCTCAATATCGTCTTGCTCGAACAAACCCCGTTCGCCGAGGCGCTGAGTCGGCTCGATCCGCACGACCTGGTGCTTTACGCGCTGGAACACCGGCCCGACCTCACGCGCGCACACTGGCAGTACCGCGCGGCCCGGCGCCGGCTCGCCGAGTTGCGCCTGACGTCCGCGCCCTGGTTCACCACGCTCGACGCGACCTACGCGGAGCAGACCTCCTCCGAGATACGCAGCCCCGAATGGCGCACCTCCGCCGGCACGCCCTACACCGAGCTGCAGCCGGCGTTCGGGACCGTCGACGAGGATATCGAATCTGAGTGGCGCATCTCCGCGGGAGTCACGATCCCGCTGTTCTCGCCCATGACCCGCTGGCGCCGCGCCTGCGCAACCGAGGCGCAGAGCTATCAAACCCAGTACTTCGAAGCCAAGGAACGGATCCCGGCCGAGGTCCGCAACTCGCTGGCCGCGTTGCGCGCGATTCTCGACGAGCTCGAGAACTACCAGGCCGAAGCCGACCCGTATATCCGGGACATCCGCAAAGCGCTCCCCGAAATGCGCGCCTTGCACATGGACCCCAAGGACATCGCTTCTTTGTCCGAAGAACTCGAACGCTACGAAGCGGCCTGCGCCGAAGCCGCGTTCGCCTACCGCGAAGAGCTCTTTGCGTTCGAGACCGCAATCGGGACCAGCCTCGAGCGCTATCTCGCGCTCACGCCGTCGGGCGACGGCGACTGAGCCCGCGCGTTTCCCGCCGCCACGAGTTTCGATCTTCAAGGGCGCTGTCATCACGCCTGAGCGCGCCACCCGAACAAAAACGAAAAGAGGCAGAAATCCCGGATTGAATTCTATTTCGCAGGGAGGCCGGACGGCGGAGCGGTCACTCACAGCCACACGGCCCCCAAAAAGTCCGGGCTTGCGCAGCAAGCCCGGAGCGACAAGCAGTAGGCCGTCGGGCTCGACCCGACACGGTCTACTGCTTGTCGTCGAGCTCGATCTTGCAGCGGTACGCCGCGTCGCCCGACGCGAGCCCCTCGCCGGCCAATTCCATGCCGAACACCACGTCCGAGCTGCCCGCCGATTGCTGGTGTACCTCGACGGCCAGTACGTTCGCACCCTTCTGCAGGCCGGTCAGTGGTATGCTTACCGGCGGGTTGTTGCTCGTCGCGTTGCCGACCGCCGGGGTTGTGGCGGGCGTCAGATAGTCGACGGCGCCGCCCGGCATGTTCGTGCGGTAGACCTCGCTGCCGTTCATGTAGAAGATCGCGCCGTCATCCAGGATGTGCGCGAGCTTCAGATCCACACCGTTCGTGTCGCCCACAAGGTTGAAGTCCTTGCGGAAGTAGTACGTGATCCGGCCGCCGCCCAACGCCAGGTCCGTCTGGATCTCGCGCGGCAACGCCGCGCTTTCCACGCCCAACAGACCCGGCCCGTTCGACCAGCCGCTGTCGTCATAGCCGGCCGCACGCCATCCGGTCCCGAGATCCGCGCCGGAATCGTCGTATTTCCAGATCGAATCGTATCCGACAAACGTAAACGCATGCGCCCCGAACGCCGTACCCGTCCGGGTCTGGCCGTTGCCGATCACGCCGCGGAAGTCCGGCGCTTCAAGCCATTCGTTGCTCGAGCCGATCAGGTCCAGGCAGTACTCCAGCGTGTACAGCCGGTCCAGGTCCTCGTAGCCCGTGCCGGCCGCCGCAATCGTCTCGACCTTCACGCTGATCTCGCCGCCGTTCTGTTCGATCGACATGTCGATCTCGGCGGTGTTCCACTGGTTCGAGGGGCGCGTGCCCAGCACGAACTCCGTCCTGTTGTCCAACCCATCGCCGTCGTAGTCGTTCGTCGGCGAAATCGTCTCCACCGCGATCGTGCCGAATTGTTGCCGCTCCCAAACGTCCGACATGCCGTCGCCGTCCAGGTCCACGCTGCTGTGCGCCTCGCTCTGTTGGCCCGGCGTGCCGTTGACCACGTAGTCGACCCAATTCGTCGGGTCATTCCCGAACGACGAAGCGCTCTTTCGCTCCAGTGCCGGCCCGCGCCCGTCCGCCCAGGTCGGCCACGGGACCGCGTCGTCATACTCCACACAGTCCACCTCGACCTGCGGCACGTAGCCCGGATCCGGGTCCCAGGGCTGTTGCGGATGGTCGGGCATGTTCAGAGCCACCGTGTCGCCCGCGTTCGCCAGGTTGCGGCCGTCAACGAACGGGCCGAGGATCGGAACCGAATTGCTCACGCCGTGCGCAGCCCGAAACGCGTTCGTGTCCGCGTCGTCGACCACCAGCAGGTAGCCGCTGCCCGGGATCGACCAGCCCGCCGGGAACGCGAAGAACGTGTCGCCCGCATCCGACAGACTCCACGTGTTCGCCGGGTGGTCCGGATGATAGAGCGGAACCGAACTGCCCGTGATGTTGTGCAGTTCGATGTATTCGACGCCGCCCGTCGGATTGTACATGATCTCGTTGATCACGATCGGACCGACGCGCGGACCCGTGTTCGCCGCGCCCTTGCCGCTGCGAAACTCCTCGGGTGTCGCCGGATTGTCCACCCCAAGCGTGCGGCCGAGCAGGTGCACGAAGTCGTAACCCTGGCTGGTCGGAATTCGACCGATCGACACCCCGTTCGTCGCCGCGCCGAACGACTCCCACGTCATCCAGCCCTTCAGTTCTTCGGTGACCGGGTCCGCCTGCGCCAGATACACGGAGTCGCCCTTCGCCGAATCCAGAGAAAACGGCACGCGCGGGTTCAGCCAGTAAAAATTCGTCTCGTAGGCGACCCAGTACTGGCCGGCCGTGATGACGGTGCCCGCCGGGATCTGGTACATCTGCAACACGTCCCGGAAATCGCTCAGGAACCATCCGCCGATATTCACGTTGGAACTGCCCGTATTATACAGCTCGATCGCATCTTCGTACGGCGGATCGCTGTGGGTCAGGACTTCGTTGATCACGACCGAAGGCACAAGCCGGTAGTTGCCGTAGCCGGGGCTCGGCGTCGAGTTCTGCGGGTTCCACGGGTCCGTGAACACGAAGATGTTGTTCGTCGCGCCGTCCGGGAACGAGCCCTTCGCGTAGCCGTACTGCAGCTCGTGCACCAAGTCGCTCGCGCTCACACCATGGATCCGGTTCGTGGCCGTGTCGCTCAGGACGAGTTCCTCGTAGAGTTTCAGGCCGAACGCGACGTGGTCGCGGCCCGCGTCGAGATTGTTGTCCGCCGCAAACAACACGATACCGGTGGCGCCGACGTAGCAGAGCGACGGGATCACGTGTTTGGCCGGGACCCCGTTCGTATCGCTCAGGAACAGGCCATCGAGCTTCACGGGCTGCGCGTCCAGGTTGATCAGCTCGAACCAGTCGTCCGCCGCATCGTCGACATACCACTCGTTGAACCGCAGATTCTGCGGCGAGCCCAGCGCGGCCGGCCCGCTGTTCGTCGCGCCCGGCGTGGGCGTTGCGAGCAGTTCCCACTCGCCGCTGCCGTTCAATCCGATCGACTGGTCCCGCACCTGGAACCCGAACGCCACATAGTCGACCTGATACTGGCCCTGCTCAAAAATCTTGAACAGGTGTATGCTGTCATTGTCCCTGCGCATCCCGAACCCGGCATTCATATGCGCGCTCACATTCGTCGAGCCGGGCTCGCTGCCGTCGCACCACACCCGAATCCACGATTTCGCGGCCAGACTGCTGCCCGCCGGAAACGGCCATTTGCCCGGCACGTTCGGGTCGTCGCTCAGGCTCAGCCCCGCCAACGGCTGGTTGCTCGGGGTCGGGTTGTACAGCTCGATCCAATCCTGATACTGGCCCGTGTCGTTCGTGACCGCGAACCGGTTCCAGGCCATGATCTCGTTGAGGATCGGCCCCTCGTAGCCCGGCGTCTGGTTGCTCTCGCCCGGCGTCGTCTGGCTCTCCGAATACGAGAACGTGATGACATTGTCCGAGCCGTCCGGCAGCCGTCCCATCGAGTCGTTCTCCGCCATCGCGTCATAAGTCACAACGTCGGCCCACACGCCGGATTCGTCGCGGATCGCGATCGAACCGCCGGCCGACGGCAGACCGACCTCCAGGCTGTCCGCCTCGTCGTTGCCGTTGCGCTTGAGCTGTACGAACCCGCCGCCCGCCACGTACGAGAGCGGATAGGTCATCTTGTCCGCCGAGTCCACCGTCGCGATCCACAGGTTCTCCAACGAGACCGGGGTTCCCGTCTGCGTGTTGTACAGTTCGATCCAGTCCCACGCATAGCCTTCCAACCCGATCTCGAGCGGGTTCGAAACCCATTCGTTGATGCGCAGGTCCAGGATCGAACCAAGCGTCTCCGCCGAGTTCGCCGCGCTCGGCGTGGCCGCGGTCAAGGTCCAGTTCGTGGTGCCGTCGGCCACGCGCCCGATCGACTTGTCCGCGATCTGCAGGCCGAACCAGACCGCGTCCACACGTGTGGTCGAAGCGTTGTACATGAACACCGCTTCGCCCGTCTGGTTCAAATTGAATCCGGCCACGATCGGGTCGCCCGGTGAATACACCGTGGTCGGGTTGTCCGCGTCGCACCAGATCATCATGTTCGAATACCCGGCAATCGAGACGCCCGACGGAACAATCCATTTGTCGTTCCCGTCCGTCAGCGCCCAGCCCGACAGATCGATCGAGCCCGCCGTCCGGTTGTACAGCTCGATCCAGTCCAGCCAGTTCGTGCCGTCCTTCGCGATCGTCGAGACGTTCAGCGCCATCACCTCGTTGATCACCACGTCCGGCAGGCCCGCGTCAACCGGCGCAGCGCCCGGCGTCCCGTTCGTGTTCACGCTCGAACGCCAGTTGCCCGGATGATCGTCGTCCCGCTCCGGATCAATCAACACGATCGAATAACTCCCCTCCTCCGGCCGGTCCGGGCGTTTCGGCCAGCCGCGCGTGGAGGAGTCGTCGTAGTCCACGCGCACCACCGTGGTCGTCACGCCGCCTGCCGCCTCCTCGAAACGCAGTTCCTCGCCGCCGTTACCCAGAAATCCGGTATACGTCCCGTTCGGGGCAAACCCGTAACGCACCGCAAAACTGTTGGTCACCGGCGCAATCACCCAGTATTGGCCTGCCGTCAACACCGTACTCGCAGGAAACGTGTACGTGATACCCGCCGTCGCGTACACGTTCGTCAGTACAATCGTGCTGTCGCCAATGTTCTGAAACTCCAGGAACTCGTATGGATCGCCCGCGCCGTCCGGGCCCGGGTTGTACATGATCTCCGTAATACGCAGGGCCTTCGACGGAAGCTCCGTGACCACGTCCACTTCCTTCAACATGAAGGCATTGACGTAGAACCGCTTCGTCGTCGGCATCGAGAACGAGCCGCCGTCCTCGACCGTCAGCACGAACTGGCCGTCCGCGCCCGGATTGATCCCGCCGAACCGCCCTATGTAGCCGGTATCGGTGTTGTACCCGTTCGTCACGATCGTCGAATCGTCGTCGACTCCCGAAAAACCCGAACCCGCCGAGCTGATGTTCTTGAACGAGTCCGCACCCGAAATCCTGTATTTCGTCACGCGATGCTGTCCCACCAGCCCGTACGTCGGATTGTCGCGGTTGCCGAATGCCGCCAACTCGTACGGCAAGTCCGAATTCAAGCCGCTGAACGTCAGCGTCAAGTCGGTCGCGCCATAGCTGATCAGCCCCGCCCCGTCCACTTTTCCCGCGAATACCGAATGCGCATCCGTCCCGCTTGCCGCGTCCACGCCCTGTGCCGTGTACGGGCCGCTGCCCCCGTTGTTGATCGTTACCGTTACCGGCGTGTTCGAGCCCGTCGCGTGGTCCTGCAGCAACCCGCCCTGCGCACGCGTGTACGTCGTGATGTTCTGCGCTGTCTGCCCGTTCGTCCAACACAGGTCGTTGTACGCCGTGAAGCCTGCCGCCCAGACCGATGGCGCCAGCAACATTACGGAACATACCACAAGAACGGAAAATACGCGGATCGCGTCCTTCATTGAACTTCTCCTCCCGATCGCGGTGCCTGACTTAATCCACCCTGTTTGGCGGGACATACGACCCCATGATCTGGTCGCACGTCCCAATTGGATTGCCGCTTTATACAAGCGCGCCCGAACGGTGTCAACCCTCAAAAACATGTAACTTTTGACACCGTCCCGACCGAGTCAAACATTCCGCGATCATCCCTCAGCGAAACCATGATCCAACGTCGGACCCGCAGGAAGTACCGCAACCCCGGCGTTGCTACTTTCCCCTATACCGACAATTCTATCAGATATTGCAGCCCCTGTCAAAGCGGATATTCGGCTGCCACGATCCGCGAACACTGGCTTTTGTCGCATGTGCGGGCGGCGGAACCGGCGGCATGCCGCGCCCGCCGCTGGCGGCGGCCAGACCGCTGGTTTCGGGCGGGGCGCTGCCCAGGCGGCCACACGCCCGGAGCCAGGCGCTGAACCGGCAATTTCCGGCTTTCGGCTGGACGCCGGATGTTGTATGATTTGGCCCGGATTCTCCATCGAAGCCCCGCGCAAGGAGAGCTGAACGATGCCCGATTTGGCCACCCGATTCGAACAGAACCCGATCTTCTCGCCCGTCGACGTGCCCCCGAGCATCCCCGACCTGATGGTCCGATGCGTGCTGAACCCGGGCGTTTTCCGCAGGGATGGCAAGACCTGTCTGCTCCTTCGCGTCGCCGAGGACGCCGAAGACTCGGACACGGTCGTACGTACCCCCGTCCTCGCGCCGAACGCGCCGAACGGAATCGCCGTGCTCGAGTTCGAACGCGCCGACCCGGACCTCGATCTGAGCGATCCGCGCTTCATCGTGCACCGCGGCGAAACGTATCTGAGCACGATGTCCCATCTGAGGCTCGCGACCAGCACCGACGGCGTCCAGTTCGAGGTCGCACCCAAACCGCTGCTGCTCGGGGAAGGCGCGCACGAATCGTTCGGGATCGAGGATTGCAGGGTCACCGAGATCGAGGGCCGGTTCTACCTCACGTATTCGGCGGTCTCCGCGAACGGGGTCGGGATCGGCATGGTCAGCACCGAGGATTGGACAGAATTCACGCGACACGGGATCGTGCTGCCGCCGCACAACAAAGACTGTGCGCCGTTCCCCGAACGCATCCAAGGCAGCTACTGGACGCTGCATCGCCCGTTCGACGCACTGATCGGCGGCCGCAATATCTGGATCAGCCGCTCGCCGGACCTGCTGCATTGGGGCGAACATGTCTGCCTCGCTCGCAAACGGCCCGATCACTGGGACTGCGAACGAATCGGGGCCGGCGCCGCACCGATCAGAACGGACGAGGGCTGGCTCGAAATCTATCACGGCGCCGACCATGACAGCCGCTACTGCCTCGGCGCCATGCTGCTCGGCCCGGACGACCCAACCCGCGTGCTCGCGCGTTCCGAGCATCCGATCATGGAACCCTCCGCGCCCTACGAAAAGGAAGGGTTCTTCGGCAACGTCGTCTTCTGCAACGGCCATATCGTCGACGGCGATCGGATCACCATCTACTACGGCGCCTCCGACCAGGTCGTGTGCGGCGCCACCATGCTCGTGTCCGAAATCCTCGCCAGCCTTCGTCGTTAGCGCGACGCGCGACGCGCCGGCGCAACGGACCCCCTGCCACCCAACACCATTCCCCTTGACTCCGCTTCTCACACACCGGACACTCCTGGCAAGCCCATGCAGGAGACGAGCGACAGACCGGTTCGTACCTTCATCGCGATCGACATCGGGCCCGAGGTCCGGCGGAGATTGGCCGACGTCCAGGCCACGCTTCAACGGGCGGCGCCTGCGGCGCGCGTACGCTGGGTGCCGCCGGCGAACATCCACCTGACGCTCGCGTTCCTCGGGGATCTGTTTCCCGCCATGCTCGGGCCGCTGGCCGCCGCCGTTGGGCCGGCGCTCAGCGATGTTCAGGAGTTCGAAAGCCAAGCCGAGCGGCTCGGATTCTTCGGCCCGCCTCGAAGCCCGCGCGTGCTGTGGGCCGGGCTGCGCGACGACGGCGGCCGGCTCGCCGCGGTGTATGCGGCGGCCTCGTCCGCGCTGCGCGCGCTTCGCATCGCGATCGAGGACCGCCCCTTCAAGCCGCATCTGACGCTCGGCCGTGTGCGCGGCGGACGCGGCGCGCGCGCGCTGGTGGATGCAGTGCGCAGTCGTGCCGCCCTCCGGTTCGGCGCTGTCCGGGCCGGCTCCGTCCAGATCATCAAGAGCACACTCCGTCCCGAAGGCGCCTGCTACACCGTGCTCGAGACGCTGCCGCTTTGCGCTTCCGCGCAGACTGCCGGATATGATAAGGAGGTGTCCTTGTGAACGTGCATCGCCGGCCCGCAACCTTCACGCTCGGCTCACTGGTCCTCGCGCTGTGCACCTCGTGCGGGGGCGGGCCGGGCCGGACGCAGGCAGGCAACTGGGAATCTCGAATGAGCACGATGCTGCGGGTACTGGAACGGAGATACGGGATCAAGGACGAAACCGTGCTGCGCGCGATGGGCAAGGTCCGCCGGCACCTCTACATACCCGAGCCGTACCGGAAAATGGACAGCGCCTACGGCGATCATCCCTGCCCGATCGGCCACAACCAGACCATCTCGCAACCGTTCATCGTCGCGTATATGACGGAGAAGATCGCTCCGAAAAAAGGCGAACGGGTCCTGGAAATCGGGACGGGATCCGGCTATCAGGCCGCGGTCCTGGCCGAGCTCGGCGCCACGGTTTACAGCATCGAGATCATCCCCGAACTCGCCGGGCATGCGCGTACCGTGCTCGCGGCCGAAGGCTACGGAAACGTCCGGGTCCTCACCGGCGACGGCTATAAGGGCTGGCCCGAACACGCGCCGTTCGATGCGATCATCGTGACCTGTGCGCCCGAAGAAATCCCGCAAGCGCTCAAGGACCAACTCAAGGAGGGCGGCCGCATGATCCTGCCGATCGGCGCCGGCCTGCAACGACTCGTGATCTGCAGGAAGCAGAACGGCAAGGTCGCCGTCAAGGACGACCTGCACGTGCGGTTCGTGCCGATGGTGCACGGCGAGGAGAAATAAACGGCACCCTTGGTCAAATACCCTTAGTCGTCTCCCTTAGTCGATCATGGTCGATGGACCCCGTCAGACGACTAAGGGCGGGATCGACTAAGGTCATAACTCGATTTGGATGCCACTATTTAGCTGCCGGAGTAATAGGGCAGGATGGACGGACAACCACCCATGAAGACCGCGGACACATCGACGCTCTACTTCGAGACGGGACCGAACAACGAGCCGACGCTGCGGGTCCGTCCGGGCGAGCGGTTCAAGGTGATCACACAGATGAATGCCGGGCCGTGGCTGCGCGGACACCCGGAGGAGGCGGAACTACGCAGGCGGCTGCGCGGCGGCAACCCCTCGAGCGGCTGCATCTACATTGAGGGGGCCAAGCCCGGCGACATGCTGACCGTGCATGTCGGCAGGATCACACCGCATGAAGTCGGCTACACCCGCTTCGCCGGACGGACCGGCGCCATGCCCGCGTGGTTCGGGACCAGCGCGCTGGGCGCACACGAGAAGATCGTGAAGATCCGGAACGGCTTCGTGGAATGGACGCCCGGGCTCAAGATCCGGGCGGCACCGATGCTCGGCTTTGTCGGGCTCGCACCCGAACGCGAAACACACCACAACGGTTGGGCCGGGCGCTGGGGCGGGAACCTGGACATGCAAGAGCTCTGCGCGGGCGCCAAGCTGCATCTGCCGGTCGAAGTCGAAGGCGCGCTCCTGCACGTGGGCGATATGCACGCAGTGCAGGGCGACGGCGAGATCTGCGGGGCGGGCGGAATCGAAACGGGCGGCACGGCCATGCTGCGCTGTACGCTGGGCCCGCGGCCGAAAAGCTTTTCGTGGCCACGCATCGAAAATCGCACGCATATCATGATCGCCGCCAACGATAAGCCGGCCGAATCCGCGTTCCGGGCCGGACTCGAAGCGCTGATCCGATGGATGGAAGACGCGTTTCGGTTCGAGCGCGGCGCAGCTTTTCTGCTGCTCGGCCAGGTGCTCGAGGCGCGGGTCACCCAGTTCGTAAACCCAACCTATACCTATTGTCTCAAGGTCCACAGGAGATATCTGAAATGAATGTCAAGAAACTGGCGACGATCTGCCTGCTCCTCTTCGTCGGCGCAAGTCTCGCCGTACTGGTCTGGCGCGAGACGCGCAGCGCCGGAAGCGCAGCCGATGCCGAGTCCGAGCCGCGGGCGCCGGCGCCGGCGCGGAGCAAGGTGATCGCGTACTACTTCCACGGCAACGCCCGCTGCGCGACCTGCCGGAAAATCGAGGCGTTCGCGCACGAAACGATCACCGCCAACTTCGCCGATGCGCTGGCCAACGCCTCGCTCGTCTGGCGCACTGTGAATGTCGACGAACCCGCAAATGCCCATTTTGTCCAGGACTACGCGCTGACAACCCGCTCCATTGTTCTCGCGCGCGAGGGCAGCGACCAACAACCCGCGTGGACGAAGCTGACCCGGATCTGGGAGCTGGTCTCCGACAAACCCGCGTTCCAGGATTACATCGCTACGGAGACACGAAAGTTCATGGCGCCGGCCCCCTGAGCTTGACAGATGGCACTCGCGCCTTTTTGCGCCGCTGACAGTTCATTTCCTCGTTGTTCGCGAGGATTTCCGGCACAATGATTCAGAGCAGGACGATCCGCCAAAGAACACGACAGGATGACCGCTGAACACATGCCACTCGTTGCACTCGCGCTCGGCGCCGAATACTGGCTCGCGCTCGCAACCGCGCTGTGGCTCGGCATCCTCATGTCGATCAGCCCCTGCCCGCTGGCGACCAACATCGTCGCAATCTCGTTCCTCAGCCGCCGCATCCAGTCCACAGCCAAAGTGTTCGGCGCCGGCCTGCTCTATACGCTCGGACGCTGCACCGCCTATGTCATCATCGGCGGCCTGCTCGTCGGCGGGCTCGTCGGCGCACCCGCCCTCTCGCAGTTTGTCCAGAACTACATGAACAAGCTGCTCGGCCCCATTCTGATCCTGACCGGCATGCTCCTGCTCGAAATGCTCGCTTTCGCGCCGCGCGGACGCGGATTCAGCGACACGTTCCAGAAACGCGTCGAGGCCTGGGGTCTGTGCGGAGCCTTCCTGCTCGGGCTCGTGTTCGCCGCGTCGTTCTGCCCGATCTCCGCCACCCTGTTCTTCGGCAGTCTGCTCGCAACGGCTGTCAAGGTCCGCTCCGTCCTGCTCGTGCCCGCTGCGTTCGGGCTTGGCAGCGCGCTGCCCGTGCTCGGCTTTGTCGGACTCATCGCGGCCGGCGCCAAATCCGTGGGCCGCACCTACGAGCGGCTCAAGAGCTTCGAGCGCCGCGCCCGCCGGCTCACCGGCACACTGTTCGTCGCCGTCGGTATCTTCTATTGCCTGCGCTACATCCTCCAAATCCTCTGACCTGCCGCACGCACCGAACCCATCACCCGGAAACCATCCCAAATCCGAGACGACTCGCCGCGGACCCGACCCGTCACGACCTCTTGTATTTCTCGCCGGAATACTGTAGAAACATCCGCACCAGGAGGAACAGGACCATGGCCATCCGTGCGGGAGTCAGCTTCCGGGAGATCACGCCCCAGACGCCCGTTTCGCTCACGGGCTACGCGGACGCAAAACGCGTGGCCACCACCGTACACGACCCGTTGCTCGCGACCGCCCTGCATATCCGGAGCGGGTCTCAGACCATGATCCTCGTCAGCCTCGACCTGCTCCTGCTCCATCCGCACACCGCACAGAAAATCAGGACCGGCGTCTCCCAGGCGGTGGCCACCTCACAGGACCTCATTACCGTGTGCTGTACGCATAACCATTCCGGCCCCGCCACGGCACGCCAGCTCTGCTGGCTGTCCGATCCCACCGTGCCCAAGCCGGACCCGCAGTATCTCGAATTCGTCGAAAGCCAGGCCGTCCGCGCTGCCGCCGAGGCCGCCGCCACAAGCCAACAGGCCGAATTCGCATGCGTCACCGTGGAAAGCAGCCTCAACGCCGACGGAACCATCCAGCCCGGCGCCACCATCCTCGCGCTCAAAACGCCGGGCGGCCCGTTCATTGCGATCGGCGCCATCTGCGACGTCTATCCCGCGATGCTCGATGAAACAACCGTCCAGGTCTCCTCCGACTTCCCGCACTACCTCCGACAAAGGCTCCACCAACGGCTCGGAGATGGTTGCGGCGTCATCCACCTCACCGGGCCTTGCGCCGATAAGCATATCGAGCTCGATCCCAGAGACCACACCTTCGACGGCGCCGAACAGCTCGGAATCGGACTCGCCGACCGTATCGCCGATACGCTCGGACAAATCGAGCCCGACCAGTTCGACGCTGACCCGCTCCTCGCCGGCAAGCGCGAAAACGTCACGCTGCCTCGACAGACACTGCCCGTGGCAATCAATGCCAAAATCAAATGGGGCGACGCGCAGGTCGAATACGACCGGATCAAGGAAGCACCCGATATCGACCCCGTTTCCAGACACGCCGCGCGACTCGCCGTCGCCTCCACCAAAGGAACCGTCCTCGTTACGCAACTCATGCAGTCCGGGAAGGCCGAGGATATCCTCCAGGACTATGACCCGCTCGAAGTCCAGGTGCTGCGTATCGGCAAAACCGCGCTCGTTACGCTGCCCGGTATGCTCGCCTCGCATTACGGTCGCAAACTCCGCGAAAATACCGAACCCCCCGCACAGGCCATCTGCCTCGCAAACGGAGACCTCCAGGGATACGTCGTCAGAGAACAGGCCGCACACGCCGGGTCCTTCGGGCCCATGCCCGGCCCCTTCGGCCCCGAAGCCGGTGATCTGCTCGTCGAAACCGCGCTCCGCCTTATCGCCGCGCGATGACGGCCGCCGATGACGGCCGCCCGAGCGGCCGTCATCAGGAAGCAGTTGTCAGTCATTATTACTCACGCAATTAGATCCTGGCATCCGATTCGAGTTGGGACCCCTAGTCGTTCCCTTGAACCCCACAATTTTCCCCTTGACAATGATAGCTTGCGATAGTATCTTATAGTCTATGAAATGCCATAACCATTCGTGTGTGGTGGGGTGGCTGGCGGCCTGTTTGCTGTTGCTGGCAGCCGGGGCGGTCCTGCACATGCCCCGCGTTGTCGGTGCGCCCACGCTTCACGCCGGCCTGTTCGAGTTGGGGGAGGAACTTGGAATTATCCGATCATACTCCTCCCCCAACGCGTGCGTGAACAACCTGCGGCAGATCGACGGGGCCAAGGAACAGTGGGCGATGGCGACGAACGCGTCCACGAACGCGACGCCGACTTGGGCGGACATCGACGAGTATATCAAGGGCGGCTCGAACTACTGCACGTGTCCGGCGGATCCGTTCGAGTCCGCATCTACCTCCTACCGCATCAACGATCTGATGACGGATCCGGTCTGCCTGGTGGGCTCGACGTTCACCCCCGCTCACACATTGTAGGAGGTGCACCAATGAAGCAGAAACAGCGCATCAGGGAACTGAGACATGAAGAGTTTCTGCCCGCGAATCACGCGAATTCCGCGAATGGGGACAGGGCCCCCAGCCTGCAGGCACACACACGAAAAGGCGAGAGACGCTCACCAGGTCGACAGGAATGGTATACGCTTCTGGCAGGTAGCTTCCTGTTGCTCTTCATCTGTCCGGCCGATCCCACACATTCGCCGCGCGCGTCCTACAGGATCAACGACATGATAACCGACCCAGTCTGCATGTTCGGCTCGAATTTCACCCCGGCACACCGGCTGTAGGAGGCCCTCGTTGTGCGAGCAAAAGTGGATATCTCGAGAACAAAGTCCGGCGCTCCGCGGGAAGCCCGCAGACGGGGTAAGATCGCCGGTCGGCTTGCGAGAAAAATGCGTGACGCCACCCGGGACCGATGAGCCCAGAGCGCAAAGGAGGATCAGATGCAGACACGCGGACAGTCGAGAGATCGGAGCGCCTTCACGCTGGTCGAGTTGCTGGTCGTAATCACGATCATCGGGATCCTGGCCGGCGTGCTGTACCCGGCCATCCAGCTCGCACTGGCCAAGGCGCGCATGGCACGCACGTCGACCCAGGGCCGAAGCCTGTACCAGGCGCTGCTCGCCGCGCAGAACGAGGGGGACGACGTCTTTCCGCGTTCGACGGGCGGCCGCCGCTACGCGAACTCGACGGACTACTGGCGATGGGTGGTGACCGCGCGCGTAGCCGACGTCACGTTCGACTTCTTCTCCGCGTCCGGCCTGCCCGCCTACGAAGGGTTGGATCCGGACAAATTCGAACCCGCCCAGAACGCGTGGTGCATTGCGATGGACGTGAATGATTCGACCCGGGACATGACGCCGGTCCTGTTCACGCGGAACCTGGACATCAAGAGCCTGGACGCCGACCTGAAGGACGCGTTGACCGAACAGCCGCCGTTCGGCACGCGTGGCGTCGTGGTCATCACAAAGGGCGCCAGCGCGCGCACGATCAAGGCCGGCAAACTGGCGCAGACCTTCAACCCCGCCAAAGACGCCAACCCCGTGTTGCGACCGTAGCCAAATCGACGGATGACGGATGACGGATGACGGATGACGGATCGACTGATCACTGATCACAGCCCGGCGGGTACCGCCGGGCTCCGGGCTCACTCGGGTCTGGCCCGAATCGGCAGGAGCACCTGGATCCGGGCGCCGGACGGGTTCCGATTCTCGGCGATCACGCGCCCGCCCTTCAGACGCAAGGCCAGTTCTTTCATGAGGTAGAGGCCGTACCCACCGGTGCCTGTCGTTTCCGGTGGCCCCATCTTGCCGCTCGCCACCTGCGCGAGAATCTCCTGGGGGAACCCGGCCCCGGTGTCGGTACATTCGACGGAGAGCAACCGCTCGGGCTCCAGGAGCCGGATCACGACGCAAATTTTCGCGTCCGACTTTCCGGTACACGCACGCGAAGCGTTCTTGAGCAACTCATCGACCAGGAAAACCATGACACCGGCCGGAATCTCGGTCTCGTCCAGCTCGGGATCGAACTCGCTCTCGTACGTGATGTTCTGCCACGTGTCGCGGTAGCGTTTCAGAATCCGTTCGAACCGCGCCGTGTGCCGAACCAAGTGCCCCTCGCGCGGACTGTAGTACTCGCGCGAGATGCTCTGAATGAGCTGCAGCACCGTCTGCAGATGCTGCGCGTCCAGCTCCAGCTGGTCCAGCATTTCGTCGGCCGCCGCCGCGTCCCGGTTCTCCTGGCGCCGGAACATCTCCATGCGCGCGACCGACGCGCCCATCGTGTTCAGCGCGTTGTGCACAAGCCCGCCCACCACGCACGGATAGATGCCCGTGGAATCGGCCGCCGCGTCGGATTCAACCGCCTGGTCGGCCGGCTCCGGCTCGGGCTCGAGCTCGCCGGGTTCCGGCCCATACGGCGCGCCGCGATACTGCTTCGTGACCATGAGCCGCTCGATCGTGTCGACCAGGTCCTTCTCTCGGACCGGCTTCGAGAGCAGCTCCGTCACGCCGTCCTCAACCGCCTGCATCAAGGACTCGGGCAGCGCGAACCCGGACACCACGAAGGTCCGGGTTTCCGGATATTTCTGCCAGACATCGCGCAACATCGATTCGCCGTCCATGCCCGGCATATGCAGATCGGTCGCGATCACGTCGTACGGTTGTTTCGCCAGCATGTCCAATGCGGCCCGGCCGCTGCCGGCCAACCCGATCTTGTAGCCGCGCGGTTCCAGGATCAACAGGAACAGGTCGCGCACCATGTGTTCGTCATCGACGATCAGTATTCGGCCCGTGGCAGACTGTGCTTCCATATGCGCCACCTTTCCGGACCGGCCGGCGCCAAGCGCCGCCCGAGCCCGGGCTCCCCGTGCGGCGGCCTGCGCCGCCGCCTTTTCCCCCTGTCCGTGCTCCCCGGCCGCGCGCGCCGCGCACGGCCGGCATACCGCTAAAAGGAGAGTGTACACTGCACGGAAAGGGAACACTAGCAAATTCGAGCAGGGAACACGAACCAAAAAATACGTATCCCTGCGGGCCCCGCAGCATGCTACAATCCGGGCCTATGATCGTCTATCATGGCACGACGAAACGACGGGCCTTGCGGATCCGTGTGCTCGGCTTTCGGCCGAGCAAGAAATCACGGCGCGTCTGGTTCACGGAACGGCCGGACTACGCGCGGGCGCGCGCCGAGTACCAGGCGCGGCACGCGCACGATCAGCCGGTCGTGCTGACCTGCGAAGTCGAACTGGACCGGCTGCGCCGGCAGTTCGGACCGAGAAACGTGCACTACAAGGGCCGTTGCCTGGCGGTGGACGGCGCGCTGCCCATCGATATCCTGCGGCACTGTCCGGTCGGGCCAAGACAGCCGATCTCCGCGGCCGAGCTCAGCGAATGGCTCCGGCATCGGCTGCGCCGCGGCCGGCGCCGCGGGCCCGGCCCCCGGCATCGCGGGGTCCGACGCCTTGCCGAATGGGTTCGGCGCCGGCTCGCGCCCGATCCCACGCAGGCCATCCGCGAATCCGAACTCATGTCCGCCGCGCGCCGGCTGATCCCGGAGCTGTTCGCCGGCAAGTCCGCCGAGCCGCGTGAGGTGGCGGCGCGCCGGCCCGCCGAACAGGCGGAAACCGCCGAAGAACGCGCGCTTGCGGAGCTGGTCGTGACAAAACCCGCGCGCCGCGTGCGCGCGTTGCGGCAGCTCACGGAGCTCGGTGTGCCCGACCTGCAGGACTGGTGCCTGGTGTGCCTGCACGACCGTTCGCCCGACGTGCGTGTGGCCGCATTGCACACCATGCTGCACTGCGAGCTGGCCGACCGCCGGTTCATCGCGCCGATGGCACGCGCAAAGAACGCGCGTGTGCGCGGCGCCGCGATCGCCGCGCTCGTCAAACACTCCGACGGCGAACGGGCAGAGAAATGGATGCGGGCCGGACTCACCGATCCCAGCCCCTGCGTGCGGCTCGAGGCCGCGGCTCTGCTCGCCATGTTCGAACCCGCACGGGACCGCGCCCTGTTCGACCTCGCCCGCTACGACCCGAACCCCGATGTCCGGCGCCGCGCCGAATCGCTCGTCGCGCACAAGGGCTTCCCTAAACCGCGCTACCGGAGCCGCGCCTCGACGGCGCGGCCGGCGATCGGTGATCAGCAGACCTTTCGGTTGGACATTGGAGATTCCTCGTTGGATATTGGATATTCGCTCTGAACCGAAACGTTTCTTTCGAAGGCGCCCCACATGGCGCTGCGCCACCCGGACGGACGAAAAGAGGACGCAATTACGAATGAACACGAATAAACACGAATCGGATCTCTCATTCGTGGTTCAAATCTGTATTCAAAGGAGAACACAATGACAAAACGAATCCGCATCATCATCCCTGCACTCGCCCTCATCGCGCTGGTCCCCCAGCCCACCCGCGCGGCAGCGCAAGAGGACAAGGAACCTGTGCCCGCACCCGCCCCGATCGAGATGGTGATCGGTACATTCCTCGATCTCATCGACGAAGCCGACGAACAGCTGCTGTCCCGTTCCGACCGCCGCAACGCGTTGCGGCAACTGGAAAACGTCGAGCGCTACGTCGAGAACGGCGACTTCCGTAACGCGAACCGGTACGCGGACCAGCTCGGGTCGGGCCTGCGCAAACTGCGTCATCCGCGGCTCAAGGAGCTTGTCCAGGAACTGCGCAAGGCGATCGACACCAAGCGCACGCAACAGGCCCGCGAGCTCTCGGAAGAAGGCTTACGCCTGATGTCGGGCGTCGAAGAAGCGCTCAAGGCCGCCGCGCGCCAGGACGATCTGTTGCCGCTCATCGACCTGCTCGCCGCGCAGGAGCGGCGCATGTCCAAGGTCTCATCCTCAATGGCTACCGCCCGGCTCGAGATCGTGCGCCAGAAACTGAGGTATGCCGGCCAGCTGCTCAAGGCCTGGGGCAAGGTGCTGGTCGCCGAAGAGATCGAAGATCCGGGCATGGCAATCGAGAATCTCGATCGGATCCTGTCGAACGCGTCCTATATGGGGCTGGTCCCCACGAAACGGGTCCGAGCCAAACGCGCCGAACTCGTGAAAGCCGCCGAGACCACGCTCAACGCGGACCTCGCCGCGCTCAAAGCCCGAATGGCCGAGGCAAAAGCGCCCGAAGCGCTGGCCGCGATCCAGAGCGATTTCGAGACATTCTATCACCGATCCGAACGCTCGTTCCGGAACCATCCCTTGCGGTACCGGCTCGATGCGTGCCGCGAAGCGCTGCGCTATTGGGCCGATGTGCTGCGCGAAGAGGCGGCCGGCGAGATCGGCGCCGCCATGCAATCGCTCAACAACATGGAGAACAGCTACCGCCATCGCCCCTGCCCGCTGCTGCCCGAGCAGGCTGTAGCCGCCAAGCGCGCCACGCTCACCAAACGCCTGTTCGACGAACAGGCAACCGTGGGCTCCCAGCTCGTTCGGACCATCGACGCGCGCATCAAGACCGTGCGCTCGATCGAGGAACTGCTCAGCCTGCAATCCGCGCTGCGGTTCGCCGTCAGCAGCGGCGGCCGGCGCTACCAGGAGAGCGAGGAAATCCGCGCGCTGCTCAGCGACCTGACCGCGCTCGCCGGCATGCAGCGCGGGCTCATGAGTGGACGCTACGGACGAGCCTACCCCATGCACATCGGCACGCAGGCCGGCCACCGCTGGGGCGATGTGGTCAGTGCCTATTACAACCAGCTCGCGCTCGAGATGGTCGCAGCATCCTGCCGGCTCGGAAAACTCCAGTTCCGGAAGCCCAACCAGAGCGTGGCCGAATTGCTGCTCGCAATGGCCGACAAGGCCGCCGAAAAGGCCGACTGGCAGCGGACCGAGCGAATCCTCGACGCCTATCGGCTCGGCTGCTGCACGAACGACGAGGCGCAGCCCGGCTGGCTCAAGGGCGAGCTCGCCGCATGCCGCGCGTTCCTGGCCGGCCGGAACCTCGAGCAGGCCGGCCAACATCGGGCCGCGGCAAAAGCCTACCGCACCGTACTCGAACAGACCGGCACCCGCGTGCCCGTCAAGGAAGCCACCAAACGCCTGCGGGCCCTCGAACAGACCCAGCCGGAGCAGGACGAGCAGTAGCGCGGCTGGTGGCCCCCGTGAGCGGCGGCTATCACGACGACGCGGTCTGCCCGGGAATCGACAGCAATCGATCGCTGTCGATTGCAATCGATTGCAGTCGATTGCGCGTACCGGATGCCGCTGCTGCAACAGAACCCGTGACGTTTCACGGCAAGAGCCGGCCGGCCCGCTTGCCGGTCTTCGCCGCATCCCGCCGGTAGCGCTTGGCCTTCAGCTCGTCGCCGGCCTGGCTGAAGAACCGCGCCATCAGCAGCTCCAGCTCCGCCTGCGTTGTCAGCGCAAAATAGTCTGAGCCCGCGGGCCGCCGGTGGTGCCGTCGGAAACAGGAGTGAATGTAGCGCAGTGCACGGTCGCGCGCCTCTTTCTCCGTCGCGGACCCGAAGTAGCGCGTGGCCAGGCTCCGGAACATCACGGCCTGGTCCCCGAAATCGTCCAGCGCATCGCGGTACAGTTTGTCGATCTCCAGACGCATACCCGCTTTCTCGAGCAGACGCACCTGCTCGGCGATCCCGTCCAGGACCAGGTCCGAACGGTCCGGGTACTTCTTCGCCAGCCGTCTGATTTGGCGTCTGGCCGCGCTGTAGGCGGCCTCGGCATCCGATGCCGAACCGGCCAGCTCGGCCTCGTACGGATGCACAAGCGACGCGATCAGGTCCGGGTATCGCCGAAACGCGGTGCGCATCGCGCGGACCGCGGCGCGCCGTTCGTCAAGCGGCGCGCCGCTGCCGCGCAGATGCCCAATGTAGTTGCTCCACGCGGCGGTATGCCGGTCGGCCGTGGCCACCGCGCTTTTCAGGATGCTGCCCGCCTGTGCCGCGCGCCCGTGTGCCGCGCATACGAACGCCAGCCACATCAGCCGCGTGGCCGCCCGGTACCGGCCCGACCGGCGCTGCGGATCGGACAGATAGAACAGGCTCTGTTCCTTCACGCTCAGCCGCGTCTGCGGGTCCGTCGCGTAGCCTGTGGCGAACCGGTCACCCTCATATCGACCCGCACTCATGTTCCACGCGCGCGACGTCGCCTTGTAGCCCAGCCACACGTGCGCGCCGCGGTCGCCTTCGCCGTGAAGCGCCATGGCCGGGATCCCATTCGCCTTGGCCGTGATCGCCGCAAAGAACGCCTGGTCCCTGCAGACCCCGCCCTTCTTCTTGATCTCGGCCAGCGTATACTCGGTGTAGAATCCGGACTCTCGGTCCACGCGCTCCATGCGGTAACGGATATCCGTGTATGCCTTTGCCCAATTGCGGCGCGAGTAGTTTGCGTGTTTGAGCGACCAGGTCAGCTCCGCGTTCGGGACCGGCGCGTCGATCACCCAGATCAGCTCCCACGGGGGCAGCTCCGCCAGCCGCGTCTTGAGACTGCCGCGTTCCGACAGCGCCCGATAGTGTTGATAGCGCGCGGTCACATCGACGGTCGCCGCACCGTCATGTTCGCCCACACGCAGGTGCAGCGGCTCGTCGAAGACCAACCCGCAGGCAAACGCAAGGTTCCGGTACTTGTCCCGGCCCGCCGCGTCCAGGTTCCAGAGCCCAGCCCAGATCCGGGCCACCGCCAGGATCTTGTCCTCCGTCTTGACCGTCTCGAGCAGATCCTCCAGCGCCGCTCGGTTCGTCAACAGCCAGGTCAGGAACGCGGCCGTGGCCGGCTCCAAAGCGAGCGCGTCCAACTCGTCGGGTTTCAGGAATTGCAGCAACGTGCGCTGCGCAAGGGCCAGGCCCAGCACGGGGCCGGCCGTTACCGGCTCCCACGACGGCGTCCCGAACGGGGTCGAACTCGGCAGCGCCTCGAGCAGCGCGCGATCGAGCCACGCGCTATGCGCGCGCCACGTGCACTGGGCAACCGCGTTGGTGGTCGCCGCGCGAAGCGCCGACTGCTCGATCGGACGTCGAGCAGGCCGCGCCCAGCTGCGCGGGCACGAGCCGGCCCCAGCCAGAATCGCCACGCCGGCGTACAGAAGGACACGATGCGCCAGATCCCCGGTCCGCCGTTCCGGCGGCATGTCCTCAAGTCTTTCTGGTTGCTCTGTCGTCATTCGGACTCCTGCCGGTACGGCACCCACGTGATCGCATAGAACAGCACCGCGTCGCCGTACAGGAAGCCGGTCACATAGTCGGTGCTGATCCGGATTCGGTTGCCGAACAACGGCCGCGCGCTCGGCTCGAGCAGGCGCACGACCTCGGGGATCAACGGAATCTGCCGGGCCAACCGGTGCAGGCGGACCGTGTCGTTCATAGCCTTGGCCGCGCCGAGCCCGACCCCGCTCGCAGTCGGTCCGATCCCGAGGATCAACGGTGCGGAATCGATGTCGCCCACCAGCGACTGCCCCTTGCCCTTCGGCCATTCCCGGAACCCCGCAATGAAGCCAAGATCGACCCAGTGGTGCCGGGCATACTTGGCGTAAAGCTGCTGGGCTGCCTTCACGTCCGTCTGCCGCAGCAGACAGACCTGCATGGACAGGTCGCAGCCGCGCGGTAACGCCGTCGGATACGCGATCGGCAGACCGGTATCCGGATCCGTCGCATGCCGCTTGCGCCAGGCCAGATGCTTGCGGAGCAGCGGCGCCGTCTCCGAGAGCCCGTGCTTTCTGTCGTATAGTTCCAGCGAAGTCAACGCCATGATCGTGTCGAAATACCAGGTGTAGGCAGGATAAGACGCCAAGGGGCCGCCTCCCCCCTCGATCAAGGCCCGCCGCAGCAGCCGCGAAACATGCTCGTGCAGTCGCGCGTACCGGCCATCGTCCGAAACCAGCGCGTAGCAGGCCAAGACCAGGTTCAGAGAGGACAAGCGCGTGCCTTCCTTCTGATAGTGCGTCAACCGCAACAGCTCGCCGCCGGGCGGGCCGACGTCCTCGGCAACCAGAGGGACCAGCAGATCGATCAGCGTGCGCATCCGGCCGGCCGCGTAATCGCGCTGTCTCGGATACGCAATGCCCAGATTCGCATAGGCCAGGGCCGGAATGGCAAAAGGGTAGACTCGGCCCTCCGGGAATACGCTGCATTCGCGCAGTGCCCGGGCTCGATACCGGGCCGGCTGCTCGAGCCATCGGTTGAACTCGTCGCGCAGCGTCCGGGTCGTGCCCGCCAGCGTACGCCCCGGATCGACGTTCGCGGCAGGGGCCTGCTTCGCCACGAGCTGCTCAAGCGGCGCCCACAAGTTCGTGACGCTGCCGGCGTGTACCGCCAAAGCTGCCAGGCAAAGAACGCCCACCATCCTTGTCACGCTCTGGTTTCCGTTTGACACCCTATTCCCCAATCTCTGCTATTTGGACATTGGAGATTCCTTGTTGGTTGTTGGGTGTTCGAGCGACAATATCCGCCCCTCCCCTCACGCCCATTATCCGGCCCCACCCCCGGTTTTCCAAGGAGAAACGGTTGCGGGAGTCCGGCCGCGGTGGCATAATCCGAGGCCGCAACGGACCTCACTGGACAGACAGGAAATGGAAGGAAAGCGGATCATCTGCACTCTTGTCGCCGGACTCAGCCTGGTCTTCTCCGGCTGCTTCCGTGTCAACATGTATCAAGACGTGGAAGCCCGGTACGCGGACCGTCTCGTGGTGCGCGGGGTCAAAGTCTACGGCGAGCCGACATACTACAGCCGCCTCGCCGTGAGCTACTTCCCCGACCGGATCCCGACAGACCTCGACCTGGTGCTCGATTGGCGAGCCAAACGCGTGGATGTTGGGCGCGTCACCACGAACACGGTCAAGGAACTCGGCGGCGTGCTCCACTATGCCGACACATCAAGCGGCGTCGCGGTGGGCGTGCTGGAGGCACCGATGGCCCGCGTCATCTTTCACTTCCGGGGCGCGGCACTAACCGACTTCGGCGCCGCTGCATACGATAGGTGTCCCTCCCCTTTCCGCCTGGCAAGGAAGGCCGGAACCCCGTCACACCTCCCGCTCCTGGACAAAGCCCTGCGGACCACCTACGGCAGCCCCCAATCGACACACAAGACCAGACTCCGCAGCTTCTCAGCCCGAAACGCATGCGTGAACAACCTGCGCCAGCTCGACGCGGCAAAGGAACAGTGGGCAATGGCAACCGGTCAACCGGTTCATGCGACGTCCACCGCCAAAGACGTCGCTCCCTACATCAAGGGTGGGACGGAGAACCTGACCTGCCCGGCCGATCCGCTCGAGAACTTCCGCACATCCTACGCGATCCACGCGCTCGGTCAGGATCCCGTGTGCAAGGTCTGCTCCAATCACACGCTCTGAACCGGCAGCCCCAACAACGGTTTCCGCGCCGGTCGCCAATGCAGGGTTCTGGTTATACACCTCAACTTGCGATGGCTGCTACGAGCCGATCAGCATGAAGGCCTTTCTCATCGCGTCTTCCGTCTATTCCCTACCGAGTGACTGTCCGATTCGAGTGAACGGCCAGTAGATTCGCGTTGCTCGGCCTACGATGTTCTTGCGCGGCACAGGACCCCAATAACGACTATCGAGGCTGCTGCGTGTGTTATCGCCGAGGACGAAGTACTCATCGGGTCCAAGCGCGACTTCGTCAGCGGGCCTCGTCAAGCGCGCACCAACAGGAGCGGCATGAGCCGGAAGTCGGAATCCGGCGTAGTCCTTCGATTCCGTTGATATCCTCCTGAATATCGCCGGTTCCGTCACCTTCTGAAGCGAGAACGATGACTGCAAGCCACCCGAGAAAGCCAATGCGACGGACTGGTCGGCACGACTGCCTGAGCATCACGAACCACAAGACAACGCCGGCCAGACCGAAGGCTGCGCCAAGCACGAGCGGGACGGTTCCCGGGACGGCAACAAGCGCCACGCTGAGGAAGCCGCAGGCAAAGAGGCCGCAGTACCACTTCAGTCCGGCTGCTCGCTTGCCGGACAAGAAATGCGCGGAGCCATGCAGAATGAGGCCCAGGAGGACCCCGACCCACTTGCGATTCTCTTCGTTCATCTCTGTTGTCTCCACCGAGTGTGAGGCCTCAGGAACAGTTGTCGGTCGATTCTATCCCAGAAGGCGGCGCGAGGCCTAGCCAATTGTCTCGACGTGTGGATATTTGAGGAGCTTCTCGTCGGATGTAACCAGCGGACATCGGTAAATGCGAGCCGTCGCGACAATCATCTGATCTGCGGGGTCGCGGTGGAAATCGCCGGGCAGTTCCGTAGACTCAACGACGATGTCGGGCGTGAGTTCCTGCAGAACCACCCCCGGATAGGCAAGCGCCTTGGACAGCCAATCTCGGGGCGATTCGGGCAAGTCAAGCCGGGCGTTTTCAACCAGCTTCGCAATCTCCCAGCAGGAGATAATGCTGACCCCGATTTCGTCGTGCTCGGACCGGGCGATCGCGTCTGCCTGGGTACCCGAGAGATGTGCGTCGCCATGGACCCACCAAACCCAGACGTGAGTGTCGAGGACAATCATCCAGACGCGTCCCAATCATCCTCAGCCACGCCGTCAAAAGGTCGGACGTACTGGACAGGTGTCCCTTTCAACGGATACCGCTTACCGTGTCGTTTCCCGGGCGCACAGTCCCGAACCACGACGTCAACCTTGTGTCCCGCGAGCGTGGGTAGCCCACGGACAGTCAGTGTCCCGTCGCTTCGTACGGTAGTCTGTAGATGTACCGCAGCCATCGGTCGTCACCTCACAGAGGAGTATCCCATGATCGCGTCAAGAGATCAAGGTCTTCCAGGTCCTGTAGTCAATGTGATAGCAGTTCACCGTGTAATGCCGGTCATCACAGTCCACCTGGCGTCTCACAAACTGTGGGTGCATTCCGCGGCTGTCGTCGGCAACCGGCATAAACCGTTGTCCAAAGCGGACAACGGTGACATAATTGCGCCGCGGTTGCCGAGCTGGAGCCGAACACCGCGCCTGATATCGCATGAAGATGAGAAGACGAGTCTTCTGGATGGTCTTTCTTTCCGGCGCTCTTGCTGTGATCGTCGTCTCGCTTTCCGTACAGCCCCAGAAATCCGTGAGTTCCTGTCTTCGCGTCTTCGTCGACGTGTCGAAAGACGGCCGGCTCTTGGGCGTCCAGGACGTTTCACATGTCCGATTCGCGCTGCAAAGTGATATCGGCTTGATCAAGAGTCTGGGTCGCCCCAGCCCGGAACGCTTCGCAGATTTGCTCGCATCAGCGGGTCAGGAGAAGGGGCGTTTCGTCATCCCGATCCCGATATGGCACAATACCGACGCGTTCGGTCGTGGCTCCTGCTGCCACGACGACTCCGTGTTCCTGGATGTGCTGCTCCCAACGGGCGCGCGCGTCGCCAAGTTCTTCCCCATCCCGACACATCGCAGCCACCCGGCCATCGTCGTGGAGATCCTCGGAGCGGACAGACGCGAGAAAGACCCATGATCGCCATTCCGCATTTCGATCTGGCAAAAGCAAAGACGTGGGAGCTGTGGCTGGGCAGTATCTTCTTCTGTCTTCTTGCCTGTCTCCTGCTCGTGCACGGTTTGCTCCCGTATTTCGGCACGCGAAAGAAGAGCCCATCGCCCCAAAAAGAGGCCCTGATCGAACTCCGGAAACAAGGAGTCAGGCTACCCTCCCTTGCCGAAGACCTCGAAAAGCCAGAGACACAGAAAGCACGTTCGGGCATCGCCCCTTGGCAAACTCTCTCTTCCGTGGGCGGCGCGGTGGCTCTGGCCTTCTGGCCGATCCTTCCGATCCTCCGCGAGATTCGACGGAGGAACGAACGCCACCCGGAACCGGACTGCCAGGGCCCCGCATCGGACAACCATTCGTCTCAAGCGTTTCGGGAGTGCTGAGCTTAACGATTACCGAAACAAGAGGCTAACCCGACGCCCACCCGCCTCCGAGTTTGGCAGCCAAAAATGCTTGCAGAGCCCCACGCCAGCCGCTACACTCCCTGCTTTGCTGATCGCCAGTTCAGCATTCATCATTCAGCACTCATCATTTCTTCTGGTGGGGCGGTAGCTCAGTTGGCAGAGCACCACGTTCGCAACGTGGGGGTCAGGGGTTCGACTCCCCTTCGCTCCACTTCTTCTCCCGCCTGCCGGCGGGAGAAGAACCCGCCCCCGAACGGGAATTCGACATGAAGGGCGAAGGCATGCTTCCCGCCCCACGCTCACGGGATCCGGTGCATCGGCTCCTCGCGGGTGCGTTGCTGCTCGGGCTCCTGGCGCATGCCTCTTGGCGAGA